>OCZT010002686.1_pt1 | contig 18300 bp, 18 predicted proteins | sample 1539031 | NCBI WGS metagenome assembly OCZT01 (sample SAMEA3539308, study PRJEB22396) | soil metagenome | biome: tundra; feature: field; material: soil | place: USA | collected 2010-05 | depth 0.15 m | reverse complement strand
ATCTCCGGCCGGGAAACCCGCCAGCCAGCCGTCCGGCCCGGTCAGCAGCTGCCCGGGCATTCCCTGCCCGGCAGGCAGATCGCCACCGATGCCGGGCGGCAGATCCAGGACGGCAGCCCCCCGATAGCGAACTGCGCCCACAGCGCCAGGTCATCATCCGCGCTCAGCATCCCGGATACCACCCCGGCCGCGGCCAGCTCATGCGTGAACGCCACGCCGTCAGCGAGCCGCAGCCCGCTCACCCACTCCCCATCCAGAGCCGGCAGCAGATAAGGATGCTCGGCCAGATACCTGCCAAGCATGACGGGCGCCACGCTCACAAGTCGCGCCAGCACCTCCAGGGACAGCGGCCCCCCGGCCGCGAGCAGAGCGGTGATCTCATCACTTCGGGCAGAAAGGCTGCCGACCACGGGAAAACCGTAGCGGGCACGCCAGGGTCAAGATACCGGGGCGGCTCATCGTTCCGCCTTCCTGGCCAGTGACCCGCGCACACGCACCGGCAGCGGGTCACCTTCAACCAGCACATCGCGGTTCGCGGTTCGCGGTTCGCATGCTGGTACGTTCGGCCCACCGAGACATCGGTACCCCTTACGATTACGCTGACCTGCTGGTTCGCCACCTGCAGGGGGTACTGATCGGGCAGTGCTGCAGGACCATTTCGTGAACGCTAACTCACGCCTGGCATGGCCAGGAGCTGAGTTCAGCCATCCGGGTGATAAGCCGAACGCGCTCCTTGGGATGTAATCCGTAACCGCTGAGGAGGCTTGGCCGCCGGCTTGGAGGCGGTCCTTGCTCGCGGCTTGTAGGCGATGTCAGCTTCCGTGGGCAGGACGGTGGGCGGGAAAGGCGTGGCGGCGTGCCGCGATGATCGTGCCCAGGGCGGCGACTGCCAGCGAGAGGGTGACCCAGGGCAGGCCGCCCGCGCCCGTGCTTTCCAGTATGAGCCCGCCTGTCAGGGATCCAGCGGCGATGCCGAGGTTATAGACGGTGGTCTGCATGGAGGTCGCCACGTCGGCGCTGGCGGGGCCGGAGGCGTCGATCAGGGCGGCGCCAGCGCCTGGCCCGGCCCGGGGGCGCACGATGAGGGCGCTTCTGCCGACCTGGCGCCCGGCGCCTCTGGTCACCTTCGGCGAGGCCGCCCAGCCCGAGCCGGCCCCCGGCGAGGCGCTGGTGAAAGTGGCGGCGTTCTCGGTGAACCGGGGCGAGACGTTCCAGTTGGAGGGCATCCCGCGCCCGGGCTGGCGGCCTGGTAAGGACATAGCGGGCATGGTGGTGCAGACGGCCGCCGGAGGGCCTCCGATCGGCAGCCGCGTGGTCGGCCACCCGCCACAGGCAGGCTGGGCCGAGTATGCCACAGTGCCGGTCGGCTCGCTGGCCGAGCTGCCCTCCGCTGTCCCGGACACCACAGGCGCCGCTCTCCCGCTGGCCGGGCTGACCGCGCTGCGGCTGCTGCGGGCGGCCGGCCCGGTAATCGGCCGCCGGATCCTGCTGACCGGCGCCTCCGGTGGCGTCGGGCACTACCTCACAGAACTGGCCGCTGCCGCGGGCGGTGAGGTCACCGCCGTCACCGCGTCCGCCGAACGGGGCAGCCGCCTGCGCGCCCTCGGCGCAACGCGGATCGTGCACGACGTGACCGCTGCTGCCGGGCACTACGACCTGGTACTGGAATCGACAGGCGGTGAGAGCCTGCCGGCTGCGATGGCGAAGCTCGCCGATCGCGGCACGGCAATCTGGTTTGGTCAGGCGAGCAAGACCCCGCCGACGCTGGACTTCTTCAGCTTCCTCTCCGGGCCCTGGTCAGTGACTCTGCGGATCTTCCACTACACGGATTCCGACCTGAGCTTCCGCGACGATCTGACCACCCTGGTGCGGCTGACCGCGACCGGCCGGCTGCACCCGGACATCAGCGCGCGCGACGTAGCGCTGGCCGAGGCCGCCCGCGCCCTCTCGGAAGGGCTGCCCCTCTTGAGCGCCACCGCCAGACGATGCACCGGACCCTGGTACGCCGCCTGGCTCCGCTACCCGGCCGGTCTCAGCCGCTCACCCGGTAACGCCATTGCGCCGCCGGTGGTGATCGTCATCCCCGGCATGGACTCATCGATGGTGGAGTTCCGCCCGGTCGCCGACGCGCTGCTGCGCCGCGGCCTCGCCGTGATGACCATCGACGGCCCCGGCCAGGGGGAACTGGCCGCGACCACCGCGCCCAGGCCCGACTACCAGGTGGTAACCAGTGCGGTGATCGATGCGCTGCCCGGCGACGTTGACCAGGACCGGATCGGCGTGACCGCGCTCAGCCTCGGCGGTTTCTACGGCGCCGTCTCAGCCGCGCACGAGCCCAGGCTGCGTGCCGTCGCGGCCATCAGCGGCGTCGGTTCCATGAACTGGCCTGAGCTGCCGCCATTCGTCACCGAGACACTGACCCAGCGGGCCGGCGGCGAGCGGGCCACCCAGGAGTTCGCCCGTCAGATCGACGTCACCCACGTAGCCGGCAAGGTCACTCAGCCGCTGCGGGTGGTCGACGGTGAGTGCGACGTGATCCCAGGCGCGACCAATGGCGCCGTACTCGCCGGCGCCGCGCCGCGGGCCGAGTACCTGCTGGTCCCCGGCGGGGACCATCTGGTGGGCAACGCCCGCTGGGCCTGGCTTCCCGGCACCGCCGACTGGCTGGCTTCCCACCTCGTGGCGTCCCCCTGACGCTCAGCGAGGGAAGCCCCGGTGATAAAACCGCCCACGATCACCATCCGCCGCTGTACCGAACGAGCCAGCATCATCGTGTACCCCACGGCCGGTGCCGGGGCGGCTCATCGTGCCGCTTCCTTGGCCCGTGATCTGCGCAGACGTATCGGCAGCGGGTCACCTTCGACCAGCACATCGCGGTTCGCATGCTGGTCCGTCCGGCCCACCGTGACATCGGTACCCCGCCGATCGCTCTTACCTGCTGCGCTGCAGCTTGCCGGGGTACCGATCGGGTGCCGCTGCAGCAGATGGGCTCGGTCGGCCTGATCCTGATGGCACTCGGGCGCGCACTACCGCCCAGCATTCGATCGGTTCAGTGCTCGGTGGGCCGGCTTACGAGTTGGTGCGCGATAGCCGGAGAGTGCACGGGGAGTGGATGCCTCGCCGCTGCTGACCGCGGTCATCGGGGCCGTTTAAGTGCGCTCTCATAGGCGGCCACGATCGTGTCCAGGAGGCCGGGAAAACGCGCTTGAAGGTCTTCGCCGCGGAGCGCGGTCCACCGGCGGTTGCCGTCCTCCCGCTGGCGGATGACTCCGGCCTCGCGCAGTACCCGGAAGTGATGGGTGAGGGTGGAGGGCGCGACGTCCACGGGAAAGGTACCGCAGGCACGCTCCGGCGCGGTGCGCAAAGTCTGGACGATCGTCATCCGGGTGGGGTCGGAGAGCGCGTGCAGGATGTCCAGCACGTCGAACTCGTCCGGCTCCGGATGGGCGAGCGCCGGGCGTCGGTGCTGAGATCTCGGCATCCAATACCTCTCGTTCGACAATCATCGTACAACTATGATACGACTTTCGTAGTACGACGAATATCGAAACTGGAGACGTCATGCACGTGTTGATGATGACCGGGCCGTCGCAGGGAGTGGACCGTACGGAGGTCCGCGAGATCGAGGCGCCCCGGCCGGGCCCGGGCGAGGTGACCATCGACGTGGCGCACGCCGGGATTAACTTCGCCGATGTGATGGCCCGCCGCGGTGACGCCGGCTACAGCAGCGCCTGGCCGTACGTGCCGGGTGTGGAGGTCTCCGGAACCGTCCGGGAGGCCGGTCCCGGTGTCACGGGCCTGGCCGTAGGGCAGCGTGTGGCCGCGTTCACCGCAGGCGGCGGCCTGGCAGAAGTGGCCCGGGCGCGGGCGGAGCACACGGTGCCGGTGCCCGGCCAGGTCCCGTCGGCGGTCGCGGCGGCGGCCCCGCTCATGCTCACGACCGCACTGCTCCTGCTCTGCGACGCCGCCCGGTTCCGGCCGGGCGAAACCGTGCTGGTGCATTCGGCCAGCGGCGGCGTCGGAGGCGCCGTCGCCAAGCTGGTATTGGCGCTCGGCGGAGGGCTGCGCATCGGCACCGTGGGCCGCCCCGGCAAGGTCGCTTCGGCGCTGAAGAGCGGGTACGACAGGGCGGTGGCGCGGAGCGAGGACCTGGCCAGTGCGGTACAGACAGCCACAGGCGGCGCCGGGGTGGACATCGTGCTCGACCCGTTGGGTACCACCATGCTGGAAACAGATCTGGCCCTCACCGCTCCCGGCGGCCGGATCGTCCTGTTCGGTAACGCGGGTGGCGGGGAGCAGGTTCCGCTGCCACCGGCCGGACGGCTGATCGGCGGCAATCTCGCCATCGGCGGCTTCAGCATCAGCCGCCTGTGGGCCACGGCACCGCACCGCGCCTCCGCTGGCCTGCGCCGGGTCCTTGACCTGATCGCCGAAGGCCAGCTGGACATCGCGATCACCGAGGTCGGCTCGCTCGCGGACGCGCCCGCGGTCCACCAGTTGCTCACCGAGGGCCGCGGCGACGGCAAGTACGTCGCCCGCCTTCACGGGTGACCCTTCGGCGTGTTGATCAGAGTGCCGCAGGCAGGCGGCACGATGCCTGATTGTGAAGATCATCGATCGTGCCGCCCTGTCTCATCCCGTCCTGACCGGGATCTCCGGGGAACAGCTGGGTGGCTTGATCGGGGAACTAGCCGATCCGTGGCTGGCGCGGCAGGAGTCCCGGCTGCGGGATCGACGTGGTGGGCGTGACCGGCTGCGGGCCGAGGGGGCAGGTCCTGATCACATGCTGGCGTTCGTCGACCGGGTGATTGCGACGCTGGTCATCTTGCGGTTCCAGCTTCCCCACGCCGCCCTTGGTGTGCTGTACGGGGTGGATCGTTCGACGATCACCCGAGCTGTGCACGAGATCCGTCCGCTGCTGGCTGAGCGGGGCTTCGCGGTCCCTGACCGGCCCGGTATCCGGCTGCGCACCCTGGCCGACGTGTTCGCCTCGCCGCCGAAGGAGTCGAGCTGCGCATCGATGGCACCGAGGTGCAGGTTAGACGTCCCGCAGCGCACAAGCCCGGACGGCGGGCGTTCGTGTCGGGCAAGAAGAAGCAGAACACGATGAAGCCCACCGTGATCAGCGACGGCGACGGCCGGCTGCTGTGGACGGGTGCGATCCGTCCGGGGCGGATGCACGACGTCACCGCGCTGCGCACCGAAGGGATCGAGGATCTCCTGCACCGCCACCCCGACGTGAAAGCCCAGGTCGACTCCGGCTACCAGGGCCTGGCCCGTGACTTCCCCGGACAGGTCACCGCCCCGCCCGAGAAGCAGGGCAAGGACGCCACCGCCGAGCAGGGCGCCGCCTACGAGCAGGCCCGCCAGTAACGGCCATGGGCGCGAGGGTGTAGGCGAGCTGCAGGTCGCCCCAGATCACGCCGACGCGGTCGGTGCCGCCGGCCTGGCTGGCCGGGCGCGGGAGCATGATGCCGGCGGCGATGACCGGCCCCAGGTCCTCGGCCGCGATGAGCGGGAACTGCCCGGCGGTGACGTCGACCAGGCGCCCGGGGCCGGGCAGCCACACGACGGCGTGGCCGTGGATCATGCCGTCTTCCCACCGGGGCGCGAGGGTGCCGTGCGTGGCGCGGCGGCCGTCGGGGACGGTGATGACCAGCTCGGCGGCCCGGACCTGCGCGGGCATGCCGAGCTGGGCGTAGGCGCAGGCCAGGCTCAGGCAGTTATCCAGGCACCGCTCGGCCGGGAGGCCGTGCTCGGCGGCGATGGCGTCGAGGAACAGCGCAGGCACGGCCGTGACCTGCAGTGGCTCCGCAGCGTCCTGGCGCAGGACATGCCGCAGCCGTAGCCAGCACAGCTCTGCTGCGCCCGGGACGCGGGCCGGGCGGCCGCCCCGATGATCCTGGCCACGATAGTGTCATCTGACAGCTCCTCGCTCACGAGATACATTAGAACACCTATTCGATTTAGGTTCTCAATCTTATTGTCCATCGTGGTGGCGCTGACGTGGGGCTGTTGGCGGGCGTCTCGCCGATCCGTGCGCTGCGCTTTCTCAGCGGTCTGTCCTGTTCTTTGCGTGTTGCCCGGCATCCTGAGCGAAGAGTTCGACAAGTCGGGTGCCAGGACACGATCGGCATCGCCTCGATCCGCATCTGGCTGCGCGAGCGTGTCAGATGGCCGCGGAGCATGCCCTGATGCGCTCGGCCGCGCTGGGTGCCTGCCGGACGCCGGCCTGATATGCGGGAACCCAGGCCGTGAGGTCGGTGATGTCCGGACCGAACGCCTCGATCGCGTCGGCGTCCGGGACCAGCCGGACGACCTCCTGTGCACCTGTCGCGGTACTGCTGGTGCCGTAGAGGTGTGCCATTGGCTCAGCGACGATCACCACACGGGCGTCGCCTGCCAGATCGGCATTGGTCCCGGCTCTGAGAGCACCGTCGATGTAGCGGCGCCCGTCGATGGTGATCGGCGGGGCGGTCGCGGGGAACGCGGTGCTGGCGGCCACGGCCTGCGGCAGCGATGCGGCGCCGTGCCGGTCCCAGATCACCGGCTCGCCGGTTTCGGCGTCTACCGACGGGATCAGCAATGGCCGGTCTGGCCATTCCTCTGCGCCGACCAGGAACCGCATCCGGGCGATGGCCAGTTCCTGGCCGCCGGTCGAGGCGGTGAGGCCCAGCCGCCCGACCCGGCGCAGGGCCTCGCCTCGCTCGAGCACAGGATCGCTGAGCGTCGCGAGCACTTCCGCGAGTGCGTCCGGATCAGTCCGCACGCCGCCGCCCGGGTCGGCTGGCGCGGGCAGCGCTGCGAGCCGGCCGAGATCTCCGCCGCTGGCCAGGATCGCTCCGACGATCGCACCCGCCGACGTGCCCACGACCAGATCGGCCGCGCCCAGGTCCACGCCCTGGCGGCGCAGGCCCTCTGCCAGCCCCGCCAGCCACGCCGTCCCGACTGGGCCGCCAGGGCCCAGGACGACCGCGCTGTCCGCCATTACTGACCGGCCTCCTCAGCCGGCATGTCCCGGGCGTGCAGGCCCGGCCAGCCCGGGCGGATGCTGCAGGCGACGATCCGGCGCGGGTGGATGCGGATGAAGCTGGTACTGATGTGCTCGCCTGGGGACAGGGGCAGCGATGCCGCCTCCGCCCGGCCCCCGGTCTCCGGGAAGCGCACACCAGACGGCCCGCCGGCGATTCCTTCCCGAAGCCGAAGATGCCGGCCGCGCCGGGCCCGGCGCTGTGACGGAACCCCGGCGGGCTTGTTCTGCCGGGTGCCGTCAGGCGCGACCGTCGCCAGCCGTCCGCGTTGCCGGCCGGCCAGGCATGCCTGTTCAGCGGCGGTGACAGCCATGGCCAGGCCATCCCCCCTCGGCCCGGGATCGCCGGTCATGCCGGACGTTCGGCGATGGGCGTGTTCTGGCCGGCGGCCAGCCACCACTGCCCGCCGCGCTCGACAAGCACGTACATGGCCATTTCCGAGAACCGCTTGTCCTTGCCGGCGCTGAGATCGTTTCGGCGGACATGAGCGATCGCGACACCTGGCAGGGGGTTCATGAGCTGCACGACCTGGTACCGGGATGCAGGAGCGGCACCTGCGGCCATCAGCGAGCGGTGAGCGGCATTGAGCGCCTCATATCCAGACAAGGTGGCTCCGTACGGACTGCCCCACAGGACATCGGATGCGAACTGCCGGTCATAGACATCGGCAGAGCCGCGGTCGACGCCGTCCTGGAGCCCGGCGACGAGCCGTTCAACCGCGCCGGCTGCCTCTTCGCCTGCCGAGGGGTCGTCGAGCGCGGGACGACTCTGTCCCTGGGACGAAGTGGTGCGCAAGCGAAGAGCTCGCAGCGCCGTTGCCCAGCGAGCGAGCTGGTCAAGCATCCGCTTGCGTGCCTCGGGCTGAAAGGACCGCGGTTCGAGGCGGCCGCCGGCGTAGTCGGCACGCAGGCTGATCGCCACCTGCGGGCCGACCGCAGCCATTCCCAGCTCGGCAACGATGGCACGAAGGTGCTCGACGGCGCGGGTTCCGCCATCGAGACCGTAGCCGGCGAACGCGACGGGCTTGTCGCGCCATTCCCGGTAGAGGTGATCGAGTGCGTTCTTCAAGGCTGCGCTCGTCGAATGGTTGTACTCCGGCGTGACCAGGACGAACGCGTCGAACGTCTCGACCAGCTGCGACCACGATCGCGTGGAAGGCTGCTGGTACTGGCCGAACGCGGCTGGTGCTGGCTCGGAGAGCAACGGCAGGCCGGAATCGGCGAGGTCGATCAGCCGGAGGTCCAGGGACGGGATCGGGTCAGCGCATACCCACTCGGCGACGGTCCTGGACTGACGACCCGGACGGGTGCTGCCCGCGATGATGCCGACCCGCAGCCTCGCTGCCTTATCTTCGCCGCTCTGTTCAGTAGCCATGGCAAGAACCATAAGAGCTCAACTTAAGTTGAAGTCAAGGGCACTGCCCGCTAGGGTCGCCGTATGGAGGGCGACGACTGGCACGTGAGCGGGCTGACCGTCGGCCAGGTAGCCGAGCGGATGAACATCGCGCCGTCGGCAGTGCGCTGGTATGACGATCACGGGCTCCTGCCCAGCGAGCGCACTGCCGGGAATCAGCGCCGTTTCTTCGCCGACGTGCTTTGCCGGGTGGCGATGATCAGGGCTTCGCAGCGCGTGGGGCTGTCGATCGAGGAGATCCGCGAAGCGCTCTCGGCCCTGCCTCCGCGGCAGGTACCAACCCCGGAAGACTGGGAGCGTCTTGCCGGACACATGCGGCACGTTGTCAGCCAGCGAATCGACGAGCTCTTCGCCATCCTCAAGGAGCTGGGTCCTGCACCGACTGCCGGGGCCGCCACCTCTCCGCGCGCTGGAGGGTCAGGATGAGTCCGACGTCCGGGACGAGGACAGCCCTCTCCTAAGCAACTAGGCGCTGCCCGGTACCGCACCAATACCAGCAAAGGTACAAGTGTTATTTTCCGATATTCGGCTTCCCGGCGCCGGGCATTCTCGCCGGCGGACTGCTACGTAATACGCTGCCCGTGACCTGCTCACCGGATCGGTAGGGGGTCACCGGCGACCATCCGGCGTCAGCCGCCAGCCCATTTGTTGTAGCTGATCGGTCCTGACGCGGCCAGCGCGGCTGTGTCGGCGTATGGGCGATCCAGGCTCGGTGGCGCAGTTGCTCGAGTCACTCGCCACTAGCATGGGCACCCCAGTGTCTGGCCTGCCCGGCGATAGGATTCCCGGCGGCCGACGCCACCGCAGCCGAATCGCTCGCAGTTGCGCTGGCCAAGGCCGGTGGCGCTGTCGGGCCCGGTGCAAGCCTGGACGCGCTAGCGGCGTTGCCCGGCGTCGAGCAGAACGTTCGTGACTACATCGCCTTCCGGCTCGGCCGGCGGGAAGCGTTCCCGGTGGGCGACCCCTCGCTCGCCGCGGCGCTTGCGGATCTCGGCCTGACCTCGCCGGGCACCGCAGCAGGCCCGGTGCCGTGGGCGGAACGATGGCGGTCATGGCAAGCGCTAGCCGCGGTCCACCTGATGGCACACGGCGACAGCCTTGCCCGGCAGGCCAAGCACGTATGAGCTGCGCGGAACGCCTCGCCCGTGTCGCTGGGCACGCTCAGCTTGGCCTGTTCGAGGTGAGAACATGGCCGTTGACAGTTCCGGTGCTGAGCCTCGACGCGCCCCGCCGGTTCCTGGTCAGGCCACGGCCAGGCGGCTCATCGTGCGCCCTTTCCGGTCCGTGGCCTGCGCAAAGGAATCGGCCGAAGGTCACCTTCGTGCGCGGCGGCGAACTCGACCCGGACATCGATGGAGCCCGAGATCGACTTGATAGCTGACCTCCACGCCGAGGACGACGAGGGACTTGGCTGGTCAAACGGTGAGGGACGTTCGCGACGCAGCTCAGGTGCGGCCTGGCGTGATGCTGGTAGCGGGCAACCGCCTCGGCCAGGCCGTCGTTCGGGTCGTGGCCGCCTGGATCTCGCCGCGGTCCGGCGGCGCTACCTGGGCCATGGCGCCTGAATATGGCCTGCTAGTTACGCCTCCGGCCCAGCGTGCCATGGACCGGCTGCCAGAGCGGGTCGCCGCCGCGATCACTGAACTTCTGACCGGCGACCTGCTGGCTGCGCCGCGCCGTGTAGGCAAGCCACTGCGCCGCGAGCTGTCGGGGCTCTGGTCCGCCCGGCGCGGGTCTTACCGGGTGATCTACCCTTCCATGCTCGCTATTTCAGGTGGCCGCGGCCAAGCGTCGCGAGCGAGGCAGGAACGCTATCGCTGTCTCCGGGCGTGATTTGCCGGTGCTAGCGGAATGCCAGAAGAGTGCCGATTTTCCTGGGCCTGGTATAAACACCCAGGTAGTGGTCGAGGCGTATGCGGATCCAGATGTGGTATATTCCCGCACCCGCGCAGCTGACCAGTTGAGATGCAGGTAACCAGCCCGAGTCAGGCGGGACTGCATTGCTGCCGTAGCACTGCTAGCCTGGGCACGTGCGAGGACAGCTTCATCCCGCAGTTGCTTCCCTGCTATTAGCGCCGGTCCACCGGAACGTGGACATAATGGAGTCGAACAGTTTCACCAGGAGCCCGGCGAACTTATCACCTGGATCGCCGGCGCTGACCGCGGAGAATGCGAACACCAGCCAGCGGTCGGCCGCGCCCGGCACTCTGACGACGTAATCGACCAGGCGAGACCGCTGTCAACGCCGCTGGCCGGATCGGGCGCAGCGGCGCGCTCAGTCCGCACTCCGAGTAACGGAATCGGCCGCGAACCAGTTCAGGATCGCCGGGCGGTCTAAAGCGAGCACCCGGTCAGGAGCGAGGCCAGGCCGCGAACCGCTCCCTGATCCGGGCGACCTCCTGCGGGCTGAGGTTGTAGCGCGCGAAGGCCTCGTCGTCCAGGTGGTCCAGCCGGCGTCCGGCGTCGGCGAAGTCCTCAGCGGTCAGGCCCGGGTCCAGCGCCCGGGCCAAGCCGATCAGCTGTTCGACGCTGTAGCCACGCCCGAGGGCGGCCGCCGTGTCCACGTAGTCACGCTCGACGGCCCGGCTGGCCAGGGCGCACACCTTGCCGCCGACCACGTCGTCCAGATCGAGCACCGGGCCGATGTCCATGATCACGGGCTGGTGACCGCGGTCGAAATATGACATCTGCAGCATCATCTGCCGGCCGCCGGGCGCCGTGATGATCCACTCGGCCAGCCCGTCGCCCATCCCCTCGAAGACATCAGCCAGGCTGGCGGCCTCGTCCTGACGTTCGGTCTCGAAGCCCGCGGCGCGCAGGCTGGCCTCCACCACGTCGGCGGCGGCCTGCACGCCGTGCTCGTGGTTGGTGAAGAGGTCGACGTCCTCGGTGGGGCGGACGGTGACCCCGTGCGCGAGCAGTGCGCACCCGCCGGCCAGCGCGAACCCGTTGCTGGCCGCCGCGCGCAGCGCGATGACGGCGACCTCGCGGTGCAGCTCGTCGAGCGGCATCAAACCACCGCCGCCCGGGCGGCGCGCAGGTCCGGGTGCTGATTTTCCCAGGCCTGCCGGACGCCCTTGGGCAGGTACAGGTCCGGCCAGACGGCGAGCAGCGTGTCGCCGTTCAGGTACGTGGTGAGGTCTTCCGGGCGGCTGGCCTCCCGGAGCACGGTTTCGTACAGCGATCGCAGCATGAACGGCTTGCCCAGGTCGAAGGTGCGATCGGGGGAGCTCCAGAACAGCCGCAGCGGAAGCTCGAGCGTGCCCTCGGCGGGCCCGCGCAGGTCCGCCAGGCTGGCGGCGACCAGCGCCCGCCGCCCGGGCCGGGACTGATACCGCGCCCCAGATGCCCCGCGCGCGGCAGGCCGCGCGGAGTCCTGCCGGGGCGGCGGCGCGAGGTAGCGGTGCAGCGAGGCCTTCGGGATGTTCGTCTTGGCGCTGATCTCGCCGTAGCTCTCGCCCTGCCCGCGCAGCCGCCGGGCGTACTCGATCGTGTCGGCCGGATGCGCGATCGGCCGGCCGACGTGACGGTTACGGGCCCCGGCGACGCTGCGGGCGTGGGCGGCGCGCTCGGCGGTGTAGGTGCGTTCCATCTCGGCGAAGAGCGCGAGCATGCCGAACGCGATGCGTCCCACGCCCTCGTCGGTGGTGTCGATCGGCAGCGGGTCGGCCAGCGACCGGACCCCGATGCCGCGCCCGGCGAGGTCGTGGACCAGGCTGAGCACCTCGCGCAGATTGCGGCCGAACCGGTCCAGCGTGTGCACCACGATCGTGTCGCCGGCCTGAGCGTCCCCGAGCAGCTGCGTCAGGCCTTCGCGCTCCATGCTGCTGCCGGTCTTCTTGTCCGTGTAGATCCGCTCGTCAGGGATGCCCTCCGCGCTCAGCGCGTCGAGCTGGCGCACCAGAGACTCCCTGGTGGCCGAGACGCGCGCGTAGCCGAGCTCAACGCCACGCTGCGGCCGAACGGTCCCGGTTTCCACAGCCACGATCGTACCAGAATTCAGCACCGTACAATAATTCCGGAACGGTACTTGTGGAACGAATTCCGGAACGGTCGAAGCTAGTCTCCAGGGCACTGGATGTGCTGGCCGGGCTGGTGCTAGCTAGCGTGCGGCGTCTGGTGGACGGAGCGTTCCCGCACGTCAGCGAGGTAACGGGCGGTGGTCGCGAAGTCACTGTCGTCGTGGAGCACCACGAGGTTATGATGTGCGGCGGTGGCGCAGATCAACAGGTCCACGGCTGACAATGCGCGGTGTGCCCCGTGGCGCAGCAGGCGATACTGCGCTGACTCTATCCACCGCCAAGCACCCTTGGGGATCGCCGTATCCGGATATAGCGCATCAAACATTTCCGACATCTGCTCGTACTCGTCGATAGTCCGCGCTGAGCGGCGAAATTCGACGCGCTGGGGATGGCACGAGCCGATGACGCCCAGGGAGACGAACTCAGCCCAGGATGCCCGCAACGCGGTATCTCGCAGGATCCGCCACAAGGCAGACGAGTCGAGCAGGTAGCGGATCACGCGGCCGGATCTTTGCCAGCCGCCCGCCGGTGCTCCCAGTCCTCGAAGTCCCACCCTGCGGCCAGGTTCGCGTAGTGCTCCAGCGCCGCGACCCGGCGGTGCCGGGCTGCGAACTCCCGCAGGGCCAAGTTGACCGTGTCCTTCTTGGTCTTTGCGCCGGATAGCCGCATGGCCTCGTTGAGAGCGTCCTCATCGATGTCTATCTGCGTCAGCGCCACCGCATCCTCCAGCAGGCGATGGATGATGTACATCCACAATATACATCATCAACATCGTGGCCAACGGCTCGCCGCCGGTCCAGGTCAGGCGGCCAGGTCAGGCGGTGCTTGAGACGGTGTCCGCCGCACCGGACGGCGCGGCGCTGGCCGCGCTGGCCGCGCTGGCCGCCTCCCTGAGCTGCTGCAGGCGCTGCTTGGACGGCAGCAGGACGATGGCGAGCACCACGCCGAGGCCGAACAGGCCTGCCGACACGGCGAAGGCCACCGTATAGCCGTGGGTGGCCGCGACGGCCGGGGCGAGCCGGCCGGTGTGGTGGGTGACCAGGAAGCTGGTCGTGGCGGTAAGCGCGATCGTGCTCAGTGCCGACGTGCCGATCGAGCCGCCGACTTGCTGCATGGTGTTGACCAGCGCCGATGCGACGCCCGAGTCCTCGCGGCTTACGCCGGCCGTGGCCGTGTTGATGGCCGGCGCGATGATCATGCCGAAGCCGAACCCGATGACCAGAAGGGCGGGCAGCACGCCGCTGGCGTAGCCGGAGGTCGGGGTCAGCTGGGCCAGGTAGATCATCGCGCCGCCGCCAAGCACCATCCCGATGGTGATGAGCACCCGGGGCCCGAACCGGGGAAGGGTCACGATCGAGGAGGTATTGGAGCTGACCAGGATGCACCCGAACATGGGCAGGAAGGCCAGTCCGCAGGTCACCGGGCTGTACCCCTTGACTTGCTGGAGGTAATAGGTCAGGAACAGGAAGACGCTGAAGATCGCGATCCCGGCCACGCCGACGGCGATGTAGGAGCCGCCGCGGGTGCGGTCGAGGATGACCCGCAGCGGCAGCAGCGGATGGCTGACCCGCTGCTCGGCGAGGCCGAAGGCGGCGAGCAGCACGACGCCCAGGGCCAGCGACCCGAGGGTCAGGGCGGCGGTCCAGCCGCCGGTCTCGGCGTGGGAGAAGCCGAAGACGAGGCAGAACAGGCCCGCCGAGGCCAGCAGCGTTCCCGCCCAGTCCAGCCGCGGGCGGCTGGCGGGCTTGTTGCCCTGTATGTACATCAGCGCGCCGGCCACGGCCACCGCGGCGAAGATCAGGTTGACGTACAGCGCCCACCGCCAGGACAAGTACTCGGTGAGGACCCCGCCGAGGATGAGGCCCACGGCGCCCCCGCCGCCGGCCACGGACCCGAAGACGCCGAACGCCCGGCCCCGCTCGCGCGGGTCGCGGAAGATGCTGATCAGGGTGCCCAGCGCGGACGGCGCGAGGATCGCGCCGAACGCGCCCTGCAGGGTACGGGCGGCCACCAGCATGCCGAACGAGGTCGCGGCCCCGCCCAGCGCCGAGGACAGCGCGAATCCGATCAGGCCCGTGATGAAGACCCGCTTGCGGCTGAACATGTCGCCGAGCCGGCCGCCCAGCAGCAGCAGGCTGCCGAAGGCCAGCGCGTAAGCCGTGACCACCCACTGCCGCTCGCTGTTGGGGAATCCGAGTGAGTGCTGGGCCGAGGGCAGCGCGATGTTCACGATGGTGGAGTCGAGGATCACCATCAGCTGGGCGATGGCGACGATGAACAGGATCAGCCAGCGGTGGTCGTTCGCCGGCGGCGGGTCTTCAACGCTCGGTGCGGCCATGGGCACTCATTTCCTCCGGGTGCGGATCGCCGGTGATGAGCTCGGCCATCGCGTCGTCTAGGGTCTGCAGCAAGCGCGCCATCGTGGCCCGGTCGTCGCCCCCAAGCGCACCGAAGACCTGCTTCATCAGGCGTGCGCGGGTGGCGTGGGCCACGGCGAGCGCGGCCTCTCCCTCGCTCGTCAGCGCGACGAGCAGGGCCCGGCGGTCGGTCGGATCCGCCTGCCTGGTGACCAGGTCATCACGCTCCAGCGTGTCGACCAGTTCGGTGACCGTCCGGGGGGCGAACCCGAATTCGGCGGCCAGGACGCTCGGCCGGGCGGGCCCGCGCTGAAGCTGGGACAGGACCTTGGTGCGGGCCAGGCTCAGCCCGCAGGCGCTCATGCCGCCGTCAAAGGCCCGGCGCATCCGGTGGTGGACCTCGAGATAGAGTTCACCCAATTGTTCCGGCGACGTCATCCTGCGGCAGCCTCTCTGTAAGCACCCTCATAGTGAGGGCACTCACTAATATACACATGAGGCGTCCGCGCGCACGCGTCCCTGGACGCGCTCGCCGCCGCCTACCGCGAGGCCGCCCTGGTCGTCGGCGTCCCGGTGCGGGACCGCGTTTGATCATTCCGCTAGGTGCCGTCCTGCCCTGGCGCCTCGGGGCAGGACAACAACTGCGGCCTCAGTCGGTGCAGCCGCATCCCGTGCACGCGGGATCATCACAGAACGAGCAGGTCATCACCGATCACCTCCCTTCCAGTTCGGGGGCGGGCAGCCAGGTCCCGGGAGCCGGGTCGGGACAGGCCGGGCCGGGGATGGCGGTGAGCATGCCTGCCAGCTGGCCGCGTAGCTCGGTTAGCCGGGTGATCTCCGCGTCGACCTCGGCCAGCCGCCGCCCCAGCAGGCTGGCCGCGGGTTCGCACGGGCACGTCCCCGTGTCGCGCAGAGTGAGCAGGTCCGCGATGTCCCCCAGGCGCAGGCCGAGCCGCTTGGCACCGCGGATGAACCGGAGCCGGTCGATGGCGCGGTCGTCGTAGCGACGGTGATCCCCGGCGGTACGCGCCGGAGCGGGCAGCAGCCCGGTCCGTTCGTAATACCGGATGGTGTCCGGCCCGAACCCGGTCTGGGCCGCCAGCTGGGTGATGGTCAGCCCGCCGCGGACCCGTGTCATGCTCATGCCCCCACGGTAGAACCTGGACCCAGCTCCAGAGTCAAGCCCAAAGCCGCCCAATAACGTACCGTAGGCCGGCCCACGCTACGTTCCCGGTCGCCGTGCCGAGCGCGGCACCCGAGGCGGCCAGTGACACGGCCCGGCGGACGGGCTGGCTGACACCGATGGGCCCGCGACCGGCGAGACCGTGCTGACGGAGTGGATCGCCAGCCACAAGGACACCTTGGGCCGCGTCTACGCCAACGAGCTCACCCGCCACTTCCGCTGACCAGCCGGACCTAAGGTTTTTTAGTCTTTTCGGTGTGGCGTTCCCCGGAATGCCAATGGCCACTGATAGTATCGAACAAAGAATTAAAAGATCTTTTTGGCCTAACGATCCGTGGTGCGTGCGCCACGAAGGAACTAGGCCCCTCGGCCGAGAAGGACAGGCCAGCTCCCAGCCACCGGATCCCGCGAGGCCCCCGAGGGAGGTGACGACCCAGGTGAATACGGTGACCGCACCGGCTGATGCCGAGCAGGCCCTGGCCATGGTGCGCGCCGGGCTGAGCTACCTGGCCGCTGCGGATCCGACCCAGATGGCGGCCCAGGTCCAGGCGCAGTGCCTGCACGGACTGGAGCAGGCCACGGCGATCGGTACCGTGGCGCGCACCTCGATCCTGGGTGCGTTCACGGCCGGCCAGGGCTACATCGACGACGGGGCCTACAGTCCCAGGTCCTGGCTCATCCACCAGACCCGGATCACCAAGGGCGCCGCGACCGGGCACACGGCCTGGGTCCGGCGGGCCCGCGCCCACCCCCGCATGCTGCAGGCCATGGCCAGCGAGGAGCTGTCCGAGTCCTGGGCGCGCACCCTGTGCGGGTGGACCGACCAGCTGCCCGAGGACTGCCGGGACACCGCGGACGAGATCCTGGCCGGCGCCGCGGCAGGCGGCATGGACTTGCGGGACCTGGCCGAGCTGGCCGCCGAGATGCTCGCTCGGGCCCGGCCTGACCGCGACGATGACGACCCGGACCGGACGTTTGAGGACCGGACGGTCCGGCTGGCGACCACGTTCGGCGGCGCGGGCGTGCTGACCGGTGACGTGACGCCCGAATGTGCGGCGGTACTGACCACGGTGCTGGACGCGCTGTCCGCACCGCGCGGCGCGCAGGACACCCGCAGCCATGAGCAGCGATATCACGATGCGCTTGAGGAGGCCATGCGCCGGCTGGTGACCGCGGGGCTGCTGCCCGAGCGGGCCGGGCAGCCCGCGAAGGTCATCGCGCATATTTCCCTGGCGGACTTGCTGGACCTGGACGCCGGCTCGGTGCTGCAGAAGGAATGGGCGGCGCGGGTCCACGCCCGGTGGGCCGCGCACCGCGCCGCCGCGTCAGTGTCCGGCAGCGACGGCGCCGCGTGGCTGGAAGGCGACGCGGCCCAGGGGTTCGCGTGTGACGCCGCCATCACCCCGATCGTGATGGGAGAGGCCAACCCCACGGTGCTTGAGGACCTGGTCCGGCTCTGCGTGAAGCTGGCCGGGTACGGGCCCTCCGGCGACGTCGGCGACTCAGGCGAGACCGACCTGAGCCCGGAGGATCCGGATGACCGCGACGGCCTTGAGCTTGCCATCATCGGGAAGGCGGTCGCGCTGGTGTCGGGTCCGGGCGGGCTGGCGTCGTTCTTGCGGCGGCAGGAGCTGGGCGGGCGGCTGGGCGGGCCGAGCCTGCCGCTGGACGTGGGGGTCAGCCGGGACATCCCGGCCGCGATCAGGACCGCGGTGATCGCCCGGGACCAGCACTGCCGGTTCCCCGACGGCTGCGACCAGCCGGCCGCGGCCTGCGAGATCCACCACACCACGCCCCAGGCCCGCGGCGGCAAAACCAGTGTCGAAGACTGCGGGTTGTTCTGCTTCTTCCACCACCACGTGGTGATCCACATGCTGGGCTGGACCGTGGTCCTGAACCCCGACGGCACCACCACCGCCTACAGCCCCGACAAGACCAAGATCCTGCACAGCCACGGACCACCCCACCCGCCCGGGTAACACCCCGGGCGCCGGGATGATCAACGCCACCGGTTCCGCGGTTGGGCTGGTGGTTCACGGCAGGTCCGCGAGCCCGAACAGCGAATACACGCGCAGATCCTGGCCGGCCGGAGCCTGGTGCGCCTTTGCGACCTGCCCGATGTGCTGTGCGGCCGCCTGACGCCGGTGCTCGCCCAGGCGCTCGCCGAGCCTCTCCGCCCTGGGCCAGGTGTCGCTCTCAACGGCGCCCGCCAGTACCCCCGCCTGCTGGCCGAGCTCCTGCGCTAACGAGATCGGAAGAGCGTCGTGTAGGGAAAGAGTGTAGATCTCGGTGGT
>OCZT010002685.1_pt1 | contig 18302 bp, 25 predicted proteins | sample 1539031 | NCBI WGS metagenome assembly OCZT01 (sample SAMEA3539308, study PRJEB22396) | soil metagenome | biome: tundra; feature: field; material: soil | place: USA | collected 2010-05 | depth 0.15 m | reverse complement strand
GCACTCGCGATGCTCTCACTCGGCGGCCTCTGCCCACCCCTACCCGGCCGGTGAAACAACCCACGGATGCGTCAGTAGGTTCTCAAAACGGCTGTCCAGCCGCTCGGGCGCGACGACCTCGCGGGTCTTGCCCTGTGCCCAGGCTGGCCGCCGGACTTGCGCATCGAGCGCTTATACGCCTCCCGCGCCAACCGGCGTCGCTCAGCCCGCGACGCCGGCGGATCCGACGATGGCGGCATCGAACTGTTACCCGAGTCAGGGTCGGCGCGAGTTCTTCCGGCAGGCCAAGCAGAAGCCCGAAGGCCAGGAGACGGACGGCCAAGAACCGCAGCCCGAGGAGCAGGCAGCAGCGGACGGCGAGTTTGAGTTTGATGCTGAGCGGATCGTCGGCCGCGTCCAGGGTCGGGAGGGGTGGTTGCGTGACGCGAAGCGCCAGCTCGAGCAGCGCCGCTGGCAAGACCCGGACCCGATCTCACGCTCGCGGGCGAGCGGCTGGAGGAAGATCTCGATGCCGAGCGCCGTGGGAACGAGGCGTATGAGGAGTATCGGGCCCGTGGGCGGATGAAGGACGGCCGGCGGTTCGGCGGACCACCGAAGCCCTACACGCCACCCGAGATCCCCGACGGGAAGGTGAACCTGACCGACCCCGACAGCAAACAGATCAAGGCCACCGACACCTACGTGCAGGGCTACAACGCCCAGGCCGTCGTCGACGAAGGGCAGATCGTGCTCGCCGCCGAGATCACCAACAGCACCGTGGACTGGTCACAGCTGGCTCCGATGGTCACCGCGACGATCACCGAGCTCGAACGCGCGGGCGTGACCGGCCGGCTGCAGACCGCGATCGCCGACGCCCAGTACTGGAACGAGGAGCACATGGACGAGGTGATCGCCAACAAGCACGTCCAGGTGCTGATCCCGCCCGACTCCGGGACCCGTGCCACGCCGCGGCCGGGCTGAACCGGCGGGCACTACACCTGGATGCGATACGTCCTGGCTGGCGAACTCGGCGAGCGGCTATACCGAAAACGCAAACAGATGATCGAACCGGTATTCGGTCACACTAAGCACAACCGGGGTGTCACTCGGTTTCACCGACGAGGCAGGACCGCCGTGCGCACGGAGTGGCGGTTACTGATGGCAACGCACAATCTCACTAAGCTCCACCGCCACCAACTCGCCACCGCAGGGGCCTGAAAGGGTCCCTGCGGAGGTCACACCGCCGAGCAGGACCGGCCCGTCAGCAACGCCGCACCTATCGCCCGTCGCTGACGCCGACCATCGCCGACCTTTGCGCGACAGCGTCCCGGGGCCGGCGCGCCGGCCAACCTCTGAGGGATGAGAATCGCGATCCGGGCAGGGCAAGCCCACCCCTTGGTCTTTGGCGCTGCCGCGAAGGGGGTTGACTTCGCGCGGACCGCGATAGCGAAGTGGGACCGTTGCGGGCATTCTGACACCGATCAGTCCCGACCACCACAGATTCACAGGACAGCCTCCGACGCATGCGAGGGCGATTCCGAGCATTCGTGTCCTCTCCGGCGGACATCTCCCCGCGATCGAATGCAGCTGCGAGGCTTCCTGCAGGGCACGCCGCTGTAGCACGCCTGGAGCAGCGGTGCTGGCTTCGGCGCTGGCGCGACCGCTTTGGTGTGCTTGCAGCTTCCCGACCTTCAGCTAGCGCCCGAGCAACGATCGGCCCTGCTCGTCTGCGATGCGCGGCGTGCGCGGTTGTGGCGAGTTGCGAGACCGAGGCTGACGCATGGCGGAGCCCTGCAATCGTGTTGCCGCGCCGTCACGAGTGCGGCGCTCCGTGGCCGATTTCAGCTGCAGCGGATTGCGGGAGCGGGGTTGTCCCCTAGCCGATTGCGGAGGCCCCACTCCGGCCGATCCGTTGATGTCTCGCCTCGTCCGAGGCGATGACGACCTTTAGTTGAGCTCGCACGATATTCAAGTCGACAAGGGTGCGAGCGACGCTCTCGTGAGGCTTGGCGCGCTTCAGCTACGTTGCCTCGAAGTAGCGACGGGTGTCGCGGAACAGACTCCGGGTGATGAGCGAGTTGATCGGGTTTCCGGGCCGCGCCGCCAGCGGCGCCTCGCTCGCGACGGTCCAGGTGAAACGGCACCTCGAGGGCGAGATCTCCTCGATGAGGTAGTCCTCGGCGAACCGGCGAAACAGCGGCAGGGTCGCCTCGCTGACGTAGAAGGAATTGCGTCTGCCCTCGTCCCAGCGGAAGTAGACCTGCTTGAGCGCCAACGCGCGCGGCCGTGCCGTGACGGTCCGGGTGGTCCCTACGCTGAACGGCCGTGGCGAGGTCCAGGTCACCCCGGCGAGCGCGCGGCACCAGCTCAGCGTGTCGTCGGATGTCAGCGCGGCCCAGACACGGTCGGCCGGCTGCGGAATCTCAAACACTGCGACTTGACGCTGTGCGCCGAGCGCAGGAAATCCTCGTCCACTGCCTTGAGCTTGAACCTCATTCGCCGGATGCGTGGCTGCGCGTTCTCGCCGATGCCATCCGCATCCACCCCGACTGGGTCAGTGTCGTGGTTTGTCACTCGATCCAATCCGGAACTAGTAGTCATCTCTGCTCCTTGAGCATTGTTTGCGTGATGGCAGTCGGACCTCCGTGTTCGCGCTAGCCGACAGAGGCTGCCGGGACCTGCGGCGAGCGGAAGTCCAGGATCTGTTCAGGCGGCGGGAATCCGTCCTCGAGGTTGATGCCGTGAACATCGCGCACCTGTTCGCGAAACCAGACATCGAATGGCTCCTGTGAAGAGGCCAGCCCAGCGAACGCCGCCGGCAGGTCGTCGGCCTCGAGGTAGACGATGGCCAAGTCGCCCATCGGGGTCGGCTGGATCCAGACGGCCTCGCGGGTGACACCGTGGGAAGCGCGCGAAGCTTCGTGGGCAGCTTGGCGCTCGCCCCATGCGCACGACCGCATGTCTTCGCGGTCCTGCTCGGTCTTGCCCGGAAGAATCGGTGCTGCAAATGCCACGCTTGGCATAGCGGTCCCCTCTCGTAGTTGGAACAGGTCGTGTTGCAGTCTTGCTCGGCGACCGAGCCGAGACATCACACAAATGCATGATGTTGCTGAAGCCTGGAGCGTCAGCCAGACGTAGGCGTTCACGGGGTGTCGTCGTGAACGTCGTGGTTCCTGCGTTGGGTTATGTTGGGACGAGTGAGGGGGCGGGGAGCTGGTGGTGGGCGGCGGTCGCGGCGTCGTTGAGGTAGGCCAGGATGGGGCGGTGTTGCAGGCGGCAGGTTTCGCGGGCGGATTGGATGCGTTCGATCCAGCGGCTGCCGCGGTCAGATTGGGTGCCGCCTTGGAGTTTGCGCATCAGCACGGCGTGACGGACGGCGCGCTCTGCGGCGTTGTTGGTCGGGTCGATCGCGAGGTCGGGAACGTCGCAGAAGGTCCATAGCGCGTCGTACTCGTCCAGCAGCCCGGCGGCGAAGTTCGCTGTTCGGGTGTGGTGGCCGGCGGCGCACTGCTCGAGCAGTACCCGGATCTGTTGGCGCAGCGGCGCGAGCTCGGTGCTGAGCCACCCGGGGTCGTGGCTGTCGGTCAGGTAGGTGCGGTGGACGGCGATTACTTCGCGGGCGAGCTTGACGAGCTGTGTGCCGCGACGGCCCGTCGCGCCCTGGCGCTGGGAGACCTCGACCAGCTGGCGGATGACATGACACCAGCAGAGCTGTTGTTGGAGGACGTCAAGGAAGTGATACCCGGCGTAGCGATCGCTGATCACGAACCCGCCGAACTCCTCCCCGAGCAGCTCCTTGGCCGCGGCCTGGCTGCGCGACGGGTCGATCCGAAAACACGCCACCAGCGCCGACGCAGCGACCCACAGCCACTGCTGCGCGCCGCACAGCCGCCACGTTGTCTCATCGACATGGACGGCCTGTGCCCGGCGGATCGCTTCGCGCAGCTCGACCCACGGGTCAGCCAGGATCGCGCTCATCCGCATGATCGCGTTGTCGATCGACCCCTTCGACGCCGGGACGCCGAACACCTCAACGACTGTCTGGCGGACCTGGTCACGCGAAAGCCGGAACACCCCGGCCAGCATCGCGATGTGCGCGTCCAGCCTGGGCCCGAACCCAGAACCAGCCCCCGGCGACAGCTCCGCGAGCGTCGTGCGTTGACACGCCGGGCAGCGCAACCGCAGCCGCCCGTGCTCAAACACCAACGGGCGGATCGGCGGGAGCTCGAACTGCTGATGGACGACCGGATCGCCGACCCGTTCCTCGCTGCCATCAAACTCACGCCCGCAACCACAGCAGTCCGGGAGATGCCCAACACGCTCGTTCACGCGATCGGGCGCGACCAGCTCCCGGGTCTTGCCCTCATGCCCCGGCTGACCGCCAGACTTCCGCATCGACCGCTTGTACGCCTCCCGCGCCACACGACGACGCTCAGCCCGCGACTTCGGCGGATCAGACGACGGCGGCATCGAACTGTTACCCGAATCGCGATCAACCAGCCGCTCAAGTTCATCGATCCGCTCACCGAACCCGTCAACCGCCGCCGTCAACCTCTCAACGCCCGCCCACGCCTCGAGCAGCGCCTCCACGACCGCCTCCCGGCCAGCCTCATAGATCGCTTCAGCCCGATCCCGGTCCACGCACGCAAGATTCCCTGCACCACGCAGGACTCCTGCCCACCACCACGACACCCCCTGAACGCCTACGGCTGGCTCGGGCTGCTGCCCTTGGTGCGGCGAGCAGCAGCGTCCCGGTCGCCAGCGCGTGCCTCCCCGGACTTCTCCAATCGGAAGGGCTGACCGGGCCCCGGTGCCGACCAGTGCCGGGGGCGCCGATAACGCTGCCGCTCCGTGATCGCCGAGCGGTAGTCGCTAACCACCCGCAGAACGCGCGTGCTCCCGTTCCGGACGGGGAGCCAGGTGAGGGTCAAATCGCCGGGCGGAGACTCCCGCTTGCCGTGGGTGCAGGAGCCGGACGCCGGGTCGTCCGGGCTGTCGGAGCTCGTCCTGAGCGCAAGCCGGCGTCGGCATCATCCGGACTGTCGCTCCCCGATTTCGATGCGGAAGCGACCGACACGACTGTGGCCGGGACGCCGGCCAGCGCTACCAGCTCTACAGGGCCCAGGCCTACGGACAACGACCCACCAGCCAGGCGGGCATGCGCGAGCTCCAACGAGCCTGCGAGCAGCGCCGGTGAACCCGTCGACGAGAAGAACGTGATCTGCCCACGAGCCGAGGATGCCGATCCACGCATCGAGGTAGCCCTTCAGGAGCTGATGCTTGGCCGCAGTGTGCCGCGCAGGGGGCCAGAGAACGTCGGATCGTTTACCACGGCCCCGCCGTTCGCCGATACGCATACCGATGCCCTTCACAGCTGACGGTCCTTCCCCAACAGCGCATTGTGACTCCTTCCGCAGGCGCCGGCCAAGCGGCAGTAGAGCGCCGGGTCAAGGATGATCTTGCGTTACATCATCGGGGCGTGACTTTGCGGCCCCGAATCCCCGCGTCAGCGCCAAGACATAGGCGACGGCCAGAAGGGCTTGGGGTACAGCGTGGATGATCAAGTTCCGGTCGGGATGATCTTGCTGGCTTTATCGCGGCTTGGTTCGGCGAGCTTCCGGTCCTTGACGGCTGAACTCGAAGGCATTGCTACCCCAGCCGGGGTTGCTCGAGCGTTCAAGACCGCCCTTGCTGATGGATTCATCACGTCTCAGCTGAGCAGCGGTAAGGCGAGCGAGCTGCGTTACGGGCTGACTGACGAGGGCGTTGCCGCCCTTGGGAGCTTCAAAGAGGTACGGGTCGCTGACATCCTCGAGGTCCTTGCAGCCTTTGACGACTTCGGTGGCGGCAGTCTCGGGCTGGTCGCCTGGGAGTTCGGCCGGGTCGAGGAAGCCGTCTCGCCTGCCTGGGCTCGGGCTATCGAGGAGGGACTGCTTGAGCCGGCCGGGACAGATCCGGTCTATGGCGAGGAGATGTGGCGGCTGAGCGAGCGAGGACGGCACGCCTGGAGCGACGGTGGCGGCATCCCGTCCGCGTAGAACGCGAGCGGTTCAGCGTCGTTCGACAGCTTCTCGGCAGGCTAGAACTGCCAAATCGCTGATTTCCCCGTGCAACGCTCGTGTACCGAGGCGGCCGGCTCGACGCTCGTCTGGGGCGTGCTGGCGGGTTCCGGGGTGGGGGCGCGCCTGCCCGCCAGCACCCCCACCAAGCTTTCTGGCGGCGTCCCGGCCGGGTCGATCGCGCTCAGGCGAAGCGCGGCTTCGCTTGACCGGCGTCCGAACCGCACTCAGAGAGTGGAAGTAAACAGCCGGTAGACAAGATCGCGGCGCCGGCGGGAGTAGGGCCCAGCCATTTCAGGCGCTGCGCCCGGCGCGGGCCGCGGTCATCGGTGGTAGGCGGCATTCTCAGGGATGAAAATCTGAACTCGGGCACCCACGACAAAGCGGTAGTCCCGACCGACCTCGAGCTCACTGACGCCTTGGACGAGCAGCGGGCGTCCGCCGCTAACGCCCGGTCGGCGGTACCCACGATGTCGAACCGAGCACTGTCAGCGCCGGCTTGTGCTCGCGGCCCCGGCTGGGGTCTCCGCAGCTGTGGTGGTGTCCGCGGCCGTGACCGGCGGCGCGGGACGGGGCGGAAGGTGCCGGTAGAGGCTCGTGCGCGGGATTGACGAAGATGACCCTCGGACGCTTCCATCGCAGGGGTAGACCAAGCGAGTCCTCGTGTAGTGTGAGGCCAAAGCCCGGACCGCTAGATCTCCGCTCGCCGTCACGCTGGTACTTCGGCTGGCCCATTCGCTTGAGCCGCGCCGAAAGATCGAGCGCGTAGCAGTGCGCGCAGCCAGGGGACACGCGATCGCAGCCCGTCACCGGATTCCAAGTTGCTCCCGTCCATTCGATCGCGCTCGAACCCGCCATAACCTCATTTTCGACGTGCAGCAGCCGTGATCCTGGCATACGAACACATGTTCGCACGCCGCTCGGACAGATCCCGGAGGATCTAAAGGGACCCGTATGGGAACCCGCAGAAAGAGATCCCTACCTGGATCGTTCCATTTGAGGTCGGTACAGAGGTCGGTCTCACGCAGGCCGGAGACCGGTGCCCTCAGGATCTGCCCGGTGTGTAAATCGTTCTTTCATCGGCCGATTCCTGGACCTCGTGGCATGTCCGGCGATGCCTAATCCAGGTTGCGATCAAGAGCACCCAAGCCGTCCGCCCCTGGATGATGCCCGGTCCAGCGGGCTCCGACTCGATCTCGACGAGCTGATCCTTGAACTCTTTCCGGAACTCCACGAAGTCAGTCGATATCTGGACAGCTAAGGTCCTCCACGCCTGTCGAAATGCTGGGCGGCCTAGGTTCGTTTGACGCCCGGCTTCCACTCGTTCCAGGTCTTTTTTGAGACCCGATGAGATTCGCGCAGAAAGATTTGCTCGTTGCAGAGATCGAAGTATCGGTAGAAGGCAGACAGCGACTCCCTATCTTCGATAGGCGTGAGCTTCTTGCCCAGCATCGCGTCCACGGGCAGCTCTGCGACGAGTTGCCGGTACACCGAAGTCAATCGGTCCTCAAAGTCGGTCCTGGCCCGCCTGTAGTTGAACTGGAGTTGAACTACGGCTGCACCGACTCCGGCAGCGGTCAGACATGTACCAATGTCCGTAACGATCGTCATGGACGGCAGAGTCTCGCACGTCCGCGCGCCCTCCTGATGGCCTTGCAGCCCAGCAAGCCATTAGAGATCGTCGTCGCCTGAGGTCGTAGGTTCTACCCTCCTGCGAGGAGCACATGACCGACGAAGACGACGATGATGAGTATGACTTCGATGATCCGGACTCCTACGATGAGGATGGAAACTTCGTTCGTCCCAAGGCAGCGAGGAGCTTTTTGTCGCTCCAGCAGGCGAGGATGCCGTCTGCCATCACTGCCGCTGGCTCAACCCGTGGAGCCTGATCAGGCTCCCGGATGTCGAGGACCTGCTGACCAAGCCCAGTACCGGGCCCATACAACTCCGACGACGAACGTAAGTGCGAGGAGCATCACCCACCAGGGCAGTCCAGTCACAGCCGCCAGGCCATAGGCGACCGCCAGGAGGACGACATAGCGGATGAGCGTCGCAAGCAGACCGCGCCAAGTCTTCGGTGCATCCGCCCGAAAGAACGCGGCTAGCGCGTGGTTCATGCCAAATTCTCCTGTATCCGTGGTCTCCGGCCCCCGTACCGGAACACGTAGCAGTAACCGGTGCGCCACGGCCGAGGCTCTTGCGGATCGATCATCTCGGGATGAAAGGATACGCTTGGTGTCGCCGGGCAGCGCACGGCGCTCGAAAGCGATCAGCGAAGTAGAGCATCATGGAGGCGAACTTGTGAGAAAGGCATTCATCATTACCGCGCTTGCCGCTTGTGCCTTTCCGGCAGGCGCTATAGCCCGGCAGGGAGTCAGCGGCGCTCGGAAAGCTCCAATCGTCAAGGCTGGGCTCGGAGGAAACATCCCGATTCAGTGCGCTGCGGTCTATATCTCGACCGTGAGTCGCTTCTGGGCCTCAGCGACCTTCGACCCTCAGCGAGGGTACGTCTCTGCCTGCCAGATGTATGGATCTAACGGTGTCACGATCCTGCACCACGTCCGTGGACGCTGGCGCTTCGTCACGGCAGGCAGCGCCTTCACTTGCCCGGTGGCCCACGTACCAGCATCCATCGCTCGGGATCTACGTGTCCCGTGCGCCAATTAATCGGAGAGAGACCTTCGAGAGGGGCGATGGGCGGCCGGAGCGCTCGGCGGTGAGCGAGCGTGCTGAGGCGTTCACCGCTGGGGTGTTGGCGGAGGCGATGAACCGGCCGGTGCAGATGGTCAACGGTGGCCTGTATGTGCGCGGGTTGCTGGAGCAGGGCGCGCACGTCTGGCTACGCCGCCTCACGTAGCTGCTCGTACACCTTCTTGACGTAGTAGTCGCCCAACAACTCCCGGAAGTCGTCGTCATCCAAGATCCGCTTGAAGATGTCGGAGTTCGCGTCCATGCGCGTGATAATCGTCTGGAGGAACTTGCGATCGAAGACTAGGCGGAAGTTCTCGATGCTGTTGTTCTGAGCCTGATCGGATAGCTCGCCATCGGCGACCCAGCTCTCCTCAAACTGGTCGAGCAGCAGCTTGTCGATATCGGTCAGATCGGTCCCGAAGCGATCGTTGAGGATCTCCACGATGCTGGAGAGATGCTCCAGGTCAAGCTCTTGTTGGCCGCCCTTGCCCTCCCCGAAGAACGACCGGACCTCGCCTAGTTCAGAGGTCAACGACAGGGTGCCGCTGAAGGTGATCTGATGGCGCAGATGGGTTAGCTCGACCTCCGCGCCCAGGTCGAGCCGTTCGACGGTTGCCGTATCGCGTAGATAGAGGGAGAGGGCTCGGCAGTAGATGTAATCGCGTTCCAGCGCAGGGTCCGTGAAGGCGGCGATCTGGGAGACGAACGAGTAGATCCGAACGAACCGGGTCAAGGCATCTCGGAACTCAAGCCGCTGCTCATCGCGCATCTGCTCAAAGCGAGCCTTCCCCGGTCCCAGAGCTGCATAGGTCGCAGCCGAGCGCTTCTCATCCGAAGAGCTGGCACCCAACAGCGCTGGCATCGCCGCCTTGATCTCATCGGGCCGCAGCACGTCGAAGTCATCGAGGCGACGCCTGGTGTCCCAGAGGATGTTCGGATCCGTCGGCGGTGCGACCGTGCAGCCGTGGAACTGCTCGAAGGCTTCAACGATGTCTTCGGTGTCGTTGCGGAAGTCCAGAACGAACGTGTTCTCCTTCAGCGGATGGATCCGGTTCAGGCGAGAGAGGGTCTGTACCGCCGCCAGCCCAACCAGCGTCTTGTCGACGTACATGGTGTGCAGCAGCGGTTGATCAAATCCCGTCTGGAACTTCTCGGCCACGATCAGGACGGCGTAGTCCGGGGTTGAGAACTCCTCAGCGGTGCGGGACTCCGGGAACCCGTTCATATTGGTCTCGGTCAGCGGCAACCCAGAGCCGTCATCGATCTTGCCGGAGAACGCGACCAGCGTCTTGATCGAGGTGTAGCCCTTGGCGGCGATGTACTTGTCGATGTTCTGCTTGTAGCGAACGGCGTGCAGGCGCGAGGAGGTCACCACCATCGCCTTGGCCAGCCCGCCGATCTCCTTGCTCGTGTGCTGGCAGAAGTGCTCGACGATGATCTCGGCCTTCTGGGCCAGATGGTGGGGATGCAGACTCACGAACCGAGCGATTGCCCGACGAGCCTTCTTTGAGTCGTACTCGGGATCATCCTCGGTCGCCTTCTCGATCTTCCAGAACGTCTGATAGGTCGTGTAGTTCGCCAGCACATCCATGATGAAGCCTTCCTCGATCGCCTGGCGCATGGAGTACAGATGGAAAGGCTCATGAACGTGGGTCTGCGGATTGAGACGCCCGAACATCTCAAGCGTCCGCCCCTTGGGCGTGGCGGTGAACGCGAAGTAGGACAGGTTCGACTGACGGCCACTGCGCGCGCCAACAGACTTGGCGAGGGCCTCCTCGACCGGATCGATCGCCGCCGACAGCAGCCCGGCATCCTCAACCTCTGCCGCCGTTAGCTCCTCCTCCACCCCGGCCCCGAGAGCCACGCGCAGCTCCTTCGCCGCCTCGCCGGTCTGCGATGAATGTGCCTCGTCGATCACCACCGCATAGTTGCGGGCCGGAACCGACCCAATCTTGCCGATCACAAAGGGGAACTTCTGCAACGTCGTGATGATGATCCGCGCCTGCTCCCCGGCCAACGCCTCAGCAAGCTGACTGGAGTTCTCATCGATCTTCACAACGACCCCACGAGCGTGCTCGAATTGGTAGATCGTGTCCTGTAGCTGGCGGTCAAGGATCACTCGGTCGGTGATCACCACCACCTTGTCGAAGACCTTGCGGTCATCCGCATCGTGAAGCGTCGAGAGACGATGTGCAGTCCAGGCGATCGTGTTCGACTTGCCCGAGCCCGCTGAATGCTGGACGAGATACGAATGACCGGAACCATTGGCTCGGGCGTCCGCCTCAAGCTTCTTCACAGCATCCCACTGGTGGTAGCGGGGGAAGATCACGATCTCGCGTGCCCTCCGAGCGGCCAAGGAGCCCTTCTCAGGCCGGTCAACGTGAATGAAGCGGTGGAGGATGTCCAGCCAAGCATCCTTGGCCCAGACGCCCTCCCACAGGTAGGAGGTCTTGTGCCCGTGCGGGTTCGGCGGATTGCCCTTCCCCAGGTTGTGACCCAAGTTGAAGGGGAGAAACCGCGTTGATTTCCCCTCCAGCTTGGTGGTCATTGCGACGGCATCGGGATCGACAGCGAAGTGGACAAGCGCCCGACGCCCAAGCGTCACGTTCTTCGGATCACGGTCTGTGCGGTACTGCTCGATCGCATGCTCGATGTTCTGGCCGGTCAGGTGGTTCTTTAGCTCCGCCGTGGCGACTGGGATCCCATTGAGGAACAGGCAGAGATCAACCGTCTTGGTGGAGTCGGGATCGAACGGGAGCTGGCGGGTGACGGTCAGCCGGTTGGCGTCGTAGTGGGCCACCAGCTCAGGCGCGACCCCGAACGCGGGCTTCCGATACGACAGCCTGATCTCGACGTTCTGATCGCGCACGCCATGCCGGATCACATCGACCGTCCCGCGCTCATCGAGCTGCTGAGCCAGGCGCTGGACGAACCGCTGGCGAGCCTGGTCCTGGTCCCCGCCATGCGCCTTGACTAGCTTCTCCCACTCTTGGCCTTGAGTCCCTCCGATAAAGCCGAACAGCTCCACGGTGTCGAGACCGAGCTTGGCGTCGAAGTCCTGCCGCCACTCTGGGGCCGTCCCGAGCTTGCACAGCAGATAGCCACCCTGAGCGACCAGGTGGGCGGTGATTTCGCCCTCCAGCAGCTTCTCGCTGATCGAACTCATGCCGCTTCCGCGATGTCGAGCTGGCCGGTTACGGCGGCGGTGATGAAGGCCTGGCGACGCTCTTGCAGAAGTCCGATCTGGTCGTGGAGAACGTCCAGCACTTGCCTTACGCGCAGTCGCTCGACGCCCAGCCGCGCAACTGCCGCATCTTGATCTGCGCGCGGAGCCTGAGGGACAGGCACTGCGCTAGCGGCTCCAACGTTGAAGTGGCTCTGGATCGTTCCGACCGAATATTCCGCAACGTGCTTCTGCATCCAGTCGGAGTTCAACACGTACTCCAAAAACTGAGGCGAGTAATGCGGTGACGGGCGAATGATTACGAGATCAATGCAGTTCGCACCCTCAAGTTCGGGCGGCACAACCGCAGCAGCCCCAGCCTGACCAGTCCGAACAACAACGACATCCCCACAGCACAACCGCGACTTCAGATGCAGCTCGTGACCTTCCGGAGTTAGATAGACAAGCTCATCCTGGGAGATCGCCCCAGGGGAGACGTTCACGCCTCGAATTGCCGGGATTCCTGAGTCTGCGTACCACGCTGACGGCGTGATGACAATCCCCACGACGACTTCCCGACACACGTATTTCAGAGGCGTTTCCCCGAAACGTCTCACCAACGCCTGAATCGTTGTTTCCAGAACTCCTTGCCAGCGCTCCTCCAACAACTCCGCCATGCGCCGCTTCGCCGCAATGAGAGCATCGATCCGCGCCGTCTCGCGGTCGAGGTAGTCGGCGATCGCCCGTTGCCGATCCACAGGTAGCTGCGGGATGCGTATTGCCCACATGTCATCCTGCGTGAGCTTATCTCTGGTCGAGCCAGTGATATAGCGTGCGTAATCGACGGCGTTCAGTGCGTAAACCAAGAATCGGCGTTCGATTGCTGCGTTAGACCGCAACACATGGATGTGGTTGTTGACCCAGGCAGGGCCATCTAGCAGGAAGGCAACGTCCCTGCCGGGCTCGAAGAAAGGAGCCCCATCCTCACCGAGGAGTACAAGGGGCTCATCGAACAACGCCTGTCCAACGGTGTCCAGGACGCCACCTGATCCCCAGTATGGAATGTTGCCAGGGATGGTTCCTCGTTCCTCTCGGCTGATTGGCACCCGCTGGCCGTCAAGGCAACGAGCCAGCCGCCGCAGCGGCACGGTGGCGCCAACGGTTCCGCTCACCCCGCAACCTCGATGAGCAGGCGTTGTATCTCGTCCTCCAAGGCTTTGATCTCGGCGTCGATCTCCACCAACGGGCGGGGGGGCACGTAATGGTAGAAGTGCCGCGTCAACGGGATCTCATATCCGAGCTTGGTCCGATCGTGTTCGACCCAGGCATCCGTAACGTATGGCAGCACCTCATCGCGCATGTGGTCATCGACGGCCGTCCGATACTCCAGCATCGCAAACCGATCGGTGGGGTCCGCTACGAACTTCACGGGCATGTCAGGCAGCGGCACGTTCTCGTTGTCGCGTAGTTCTGGATCAGCCTCAGGATTGCCCTTGCGGTCGGTGATGACGGGAGCATCCGCGTCGCGTACCGCTAGTGCCGACCACACCGCCTTCTGAACCGGACCGGCAACGCCGAGACCAGCCATCGCTGGTCCCATGGCCTTGACCATCTCCTTCTCCGTCGTGAACCGAGCAGCCTTGTGCTCCGACAGCAACTCGCTGATGGCCTCTTGGACATCGACTGGCAGCTTCTGGATGGCCTTCGCGGCCAACGCCCTGAGGATCGTCTCCTCAGTGATCTCCCAGCGCAGGCGAAGGGGACGGTCGACGGTGATCCGCAGGAAGCCGAACGCCTCGTTGGGGAAGATCTTTACCTTCTCCCCCTCCTGAAAGTCGCCGTAGAGCCGGGTGATCTCATCGATCTGTGCTGACGAGATCTCCTTGCGCTTCTCCCCCAGGGACTTCCGCATCTTGACGGAGTACTCGCGGGCATCAACGAGCTGGACCTTCCCCTGGCGTTCGGGGGCTTTGCGGTTGGTCACGACCCAGAAATACGTCGAGATGCCAGTGTTGTAGAAGAGCTGATCCGGGAGGGCGACGACCGCCTCCAGCCAGTCGTTCTCGATGATCCAGCGACGGATCTCAGACTCGCCCGATCCAGCCGCACCCGTGAACAGCGGCGAGCCGTTGAAGACGATCGCCAGCCTGGTCCCACCGTCCTCGGGGCGCTTCATCTTGGAGATCATGTGCTGGAGGAACAGGAACGACCCGTCGTTTATCCGTGGGAGCCCAGCGCCGAAGCGGCCGTTGAATCCCTTGGTATCAGCCTCTTTGCGGACCTCCCCCTCGACCTTCTTCCATTCCACCCCGAACGGCGGGTTTGCCAGGAGATAGTCGAAGTGCTCGCCGTCGTGGTGATCCTCTGAGAAGGAGTTGCCGTAGGCGATGTGGGAGGCGTCCTGGCCTTTGAGCATCATGTCCGACCGGCAGACGGCATACGTCTCGGCATTCAGCTCTTGCCCGAAGACCTCCAGCCGAGCCTGAGGGTTGAGCGCCCTCAGGTGATCCTCGGCGACGGACAACATCCCTCCGGTCCCGCACGCCGGGTCGCACAGCGTCTTGACGATGCCTGGCTTGGTGAGCACGTCATCAGCATCGTCGATGAACAGCAGGTTGACCATCAGCCGGATGACCTCACGAGGCGTGAAGTGCTCCCCGGCCGTCTCGTTGGATAGCTCGGAGAACCTCCGGATCAGCTCTTCGTAGAGATAGCCCATCTCCAGGTTCGAGACCGCCTCCGGATGCAGATCGATGTCGGCGAACTTGCCGACCACCTGGTAGAGGACGTTGGCCTTGCTCAGCCGGTCAATTTGGATCCCGAAGTCGAACTTCTCGATGATGTCCTTCGCTGCCGCCGAGAACCCGCCGATGTAGAGGTGCAGGGAGTCGGCGATCGTGTTCGGGTCGTCGAGAAGCTTGGTGAACGTCAGCGGGCTCGTGTTATAGAACTGCTGGCCCGCCACCGCCTGAAGAACCGGCTCAACGTTCTCGATCCTGCCCGCGAGCTGCTTCTGCCTCTCCAGGACCGCCTGCTTGGTAGGCTCAAGAACACAATCCAAGCGGCGGATCACCGTGAGCGGGAGGACCACCTTGCCGTATTCGGACTGCTTGTAGTCCCCGCGCAGAAGGTCAGCCACGCTCCAGATGAAGGCCGCGTGATTCCTGATCGTCTCACTATCGGCCACGATTAAGCCCCAACTCCCTCTTGCTCGTGCAGGAAGCCGAGCTTACTCGGCCAGGTAGATGAACTTGATCGTCGGTCGGGGCGACGATCCCGATCACTAGGCAGGTCCATTGCGGCAGTTACGTCGAGGATGCTCGACTGGACATTGTGTCCGTGATCCCGCGTCTGCCATTCATTCGCAAGCCTCCTGAACTCGGTCGCCAGCAGGCTCCGCGTTCAGGGATTCAGTCAGCTTTTCCTCGGCGTCGGAGAAGGCGTCGAGAGCCCCTCTGAGGTCTGCCGGATCCTCCTGCGAGACGGCTGCGTTCAGGACGACCAGCGCGGCACGGACTCGCCCCCACGCATTGACGCTCTCCTCCGAAGCCTGACGCTCTGCCTCCACGGCGACGCTCGAAGCAGATGTTTCGCCCGCAGCGATGAAGCGATCAAGCTCCGACTGGCGTACGCGGATTCGTCGAGCACCGATTCGAACCGCAGCCAACTCTCCCCGGTCGATCCAATTCCGAACGGTCTGCTGGTTCACCCTGAGCCGCTCCGCGATCTCGGCAACCGTGAGGAACTGGTCTTCCATTCACGCTGATGCTAACTGAGAACGCTTGAGGGCGAACAAGGCGCCGCAGAGCCGGAAGAGCGACCGTAGAGTAAAGGTGTGGACTTCGATCTTCAGAACGTCACCCTCTCTCCGGTAGGTGGTTCGTCGTCGCACACAATCGGGGCCTCGGCGGTGGTCGGCGTGGCCCATTCGACGCAGTGGATCTCAGTCCCGGAACAGCATGCCCACGATCAAGCTCAAAGCCAACTCTCATCGCTGTCGAAGGACTGTCGATGACCGTAGTGCTCGTGGTGTGCGCGGTAGCCAAGCTCGCCCGCAAATCGATCGGCCGTTGGTCTCAACCGATGCCTCGCGCACGAGCCAGAGGCTCTTATGCTTCTAGCGACCCCAGCAGGAGGAGCCGGGAAACCCTCCATCAGTGCGGAGTCGAGGTGGCGCGCTGACTGCATAGCTCGCGCTCGCTCGCTTCTAGCGATCTGCTCATGCTCGAACGCCGGCCGTTTCCGCTCCAGTCGGTGCGCTGACATCACCCCGACGAACCCGGCAACGAGGGTGCCCAAGACGCCGATACCGGCCAGACCGAGCGAAAGGGCTAGCGAGCTTGAGGCGACGACCGTCACCAGCTAGAGGTTAGAGACCGCTCCTGCGGCGGTGGTTGTCGTCATGAAGGTCGCGTTCCGTCCGACCTCGGCGCAATCATTTCGCAAGACGTTCGTTGGTGGTCGGTCCCTGGGCGCCTGCCCTTGATCAACAAGAGGTCTACCCAGGGACCGGCCGAGCTACCGGAGTCCCGGTAGCTCTGAATCCTCGCGAATGGCTCGGACGGAAGGATGGAGGTCGCCTTCAGCCGAGAACACGAGGGCAGTGCTTTAGCACTTGGCGGTCTAGGTCTGAACTTCGCTCGGGCGGCCAGCTTGTCCGCTTCAGAGGTCAACAGGAGGTCAACAGCACATCCGAAACCGACCGAATCGAGGCGAACACCGAAAGCCTCGATTAGCAGGGATATCGAACCTGCCCGAACCTCACCGAATCACCCTGATCAACCACTCGGTTGTGCCAGCCCCACGTTCGCTGGTGCCGGGTTCGATGCGGCCGAACTCGCAGCGGTGATCGCCCGCACGGCCGTCTCCGGTTGTGGCAGCACCACCTATCCACCGCTGGACTACAACTGGGCCGCGCTCAACTTCACCACCGACCCGCGTTGGACAGCAGGTGTACTCGACCCCGACGCTTGCTGCAGCCACCACAGATGAGCGGCGATCTCTGGCTGCCGGAGAACGCCCAGCTTCTGATCCGGTCTGAGACGCTCAACAAGCATCCGTCTGAGAGCGGAGGGCCGCTCTTCGGGTACGAGCGCGACCGGGAGGTGGTCGTGACGCGCGCGTTCGGTCCAGGCCTCGGCGCGCACCATCGGCCGTGGCTGTTCGAACCCGATCGTGCAGCCGTGCAGAAAGCGATCGATGCCGTCGCTGCGAAATCCGCGGGAGCCGAGCGGTACATCGGCAGCTGGCACAGCCACCCGCTCGGTATCGCTCGACCATCGCTACTCGACCGGCGAACGGCTCGGAACATCGCCAGCGACACAGAAGCCGGCTGCCCCCGACCGGTCATGCTCATTCAAGCCACGGTGCTTCGCATCAGTGGTCTGCGGCCGGGAAGGCTTCGCGCGTACAGCTGGGATCCGGCCTCGCAACGGCTGCGGTCGCTGAAGATCACAAACTACGTCTCGCAGGCTCGCACCAAATCTCCGGCAGCCGACTGACGCGCCGATGAGTACCGCCCTCATCCAGGTCGCTCAAGTGGTGCCCGGCATTCCCGCACGAACGCACGACCGAGTGTGGTGAGGTACACCACCTCTCGGTTCTCGCTGATTACGCCGGGCGCTGTTATTTGTTGGGCGAAACACAGACCGAGCGCGATCAACGTGTCCATGGCCACTGCCCGCTGTTCTGCATCGAGGGGGGATTCGAGCTCCAGCACTTTCACGACGTGAGATTCCCACGGAGCCCCGCCTCCAGAATGTGCCTCCACAAAGATCGCGTCGAGGAGCGCAGCTTCCGGGGGAGATAGTTCGCTAAGAATCGACGGGAATCTGGGCGGCACACGACCAGGCCAGCCCGCCGCATTAGCAAGCAGCGCCGCCCAGCGATCAGACATCCGCTCGTCCTCCTCGTTTGCACCGGCCTCGAGGATCGGCATCAGAATCGGCAAGGCCACCTGTGTCGGCATCTGGCCGACCTCGGCGAGGAACTGCTCGGCCCGCTGGAGTACTCGAACACGCCACTTCCAGCGCCGATACGCGATGGCATCTTGCGCCCAACACGTGCGCCAGATGGAGCGGTTCCTCGAAATCGGCCTGGTGTCGCCAAACGCGACGACGCTTGTCGAGCAGGCAAACCTGTGGTGCGAGGGCTTCGCCGAGGCGGTCCACCTCAGGATCAAGCCCGACGATGACACGCCTGACTCTTCGCAGATCTATCTTGGTTGGCTCAAGATGGTCAAACCGTTCGTGAAGTCTCAAGTTGCCGAACGGCCGGTGCGTCATCGTCTGATCGCGGGGCGGATGCCGCCGGCCTAATCGCGCGGCCGAAAAGTGCCGCAGCAGGCCGTTTTTAGGGCGCTACTGCTCCTTCCGTGGGTGAGGTGAAGGGCCTGGCGGGGTAGCTTCGCG
>OCZT010002684.1_pt1 | contig 18303 bp, 16 predicted proteins | sample 1539031 | NCBI WGS metagenome assembly OCZT01 (sample SAMEA3539308, study PRJEB22396) | soil metagenome | biome: tundra; feature: field; material: soil | place: USA | collected 2010-05 | depth 0.15 m | reverse complement strand
GGCTGCAGCAGGACCCTCGCACCAGCATTCCCGCGCATCGCTCGCTGAGCGTTCCTCAAACGCGCACGCCGCCGCCGCACATGGCCGAGCGTGGCTACCGCTATGGCGGGCCTACTCGTCGTACCCCACGGAGCAAGCGCCGGCGTCTCGGAGAGAGGATGCGCCCCGGGACAACCTCCCACCCGCGTCCGACCCCGGTGTTGCCCAGGCGTCCTCTGAGGTCTCGGTTCGCCGGGGGGCGGTGGCAGGGACGGTGATTACGGTCTCGCGTAATAGCAGCGCCGATCGCGTAGGCGGCCGCCGTGGTGGTTCGAGGCCTGGTCTGTCGGCGGCTTGGTGAGGCGGGCATGTTTCCTACATTCCCGGATCTTGGCCTGTTAGGGTGCTGCGATCGGTTGTGAGCTGGCTGCCCCGCCGTCGCCGCAGTTGTTGGACCCCGGTTGGGGTGCGGCTGCGGTTGACACGCTTACGCGCAGCCGGTGAATGGTTTGGGCTTCTCACCCGGGGAGCGAAGCGACGGACTGAAAGGCTGCGGGTCGTGGCGGTCGACTTGAGGGCTTCCGGGGCGAAGGGCGAGGATCGACGGTTCGGGTGGTTCGGGTGGTTCGGGTGGTTCTTGCATTCGTGTTGCTGGTCGTGTTATTTATGGGCGCGCCGGCGCCTGCCTGGGCGACCGATAACACGATCAGTTTCTCGAGCCCGACGGTGAAGCTCGGAGATACGCTGACGACCCAGTACGCGTCGCAGGGGGTGACGTTCGGGCAGTCGCCTCTCGGGGCTTCACAGCCGCAGCCGTTGTATGTCGAGTCGAGCGCTCTTGCGCCGTCGCCGGCGAACGTGGCGCGCCAGGAGTGCAGCAACGAGATCTGCACGCTGTCGCAGTGGATCGAGTTCAGCCCGGAGGTCAACCACGTGAGCATGTCGGCTGCGGCCGCGGGCAGTACCTCGACCTCCGTGACGCTGACGGCGTATGACTCCAGCGGCAACCAGATCTCCGGGTCGGGCGGCAGCGACACCCAGACCGTCTCCTCGAGCGGCCTGCGTCGCTGTCGGTCTCCGCCGCGGGTACGGCCGCAACGATCGCCTTCGTGCAGGTGACAGCCAATGACGGGAATCAGGGCGAAGGTTTCGAGTTCACGGACCTGACATACGGACCGGTATCCGCAACCCCGACGCCGGATTTCGGACTCGTCAACCCCGGTTCCACCGGCGGGGTGGTGGTTACCGCTGGTGGTGCCCCGGCGACCGCGACGCTCATCCTTCGCCGCTACGGCGGCTCGAGCGGTCCAATCGACTTCAGTTACTCAACGCCCCCGATGGATGTCACCGCTAGCGTTACTCCGACGCCGGACTCAGGTGGCGATGGCACCAACGTGATGGTGACGTTCACCGCTGCCGCGGACGCGTCGGCGGTGTCCCAGTTCCCCGTCACGATCTATGGCACGCCGGGGTCGTCGAGTGCGGGCAGCGCGCAGCACTCGATCGTGGTGCCCGTGACTGTTCTGACCGCCCAGTCCGCCTATGGCCTACGCATCCAAGGGGCTCGAGTTGACTCAGGGCATCCAGACGTTCACGCTGCCCACACCGACGCCCCCATCCCGAGCGGTGGCTTACAGCGGCACGAAGCTCGTCTATGGGATGCCGGCCGTGGTGCGCGTGTTCGCCGACGCGCCCAACGCGCCCGGCAGCCCTCCGAGCTCACCCAACCAGCCCGGTAACGGTCTCGTTCCCGGCGTCGGCGTGCAACTCGCCGGCGTCGATTCCGCCGGCCGGCCGCTGCCCGGCAGCCCTCTCGTAGGTGGCATGCCGCCGCTGTTCCAAACCGGATCAGGCACAGTGCCGGTGTTCGAGCGCGCCAGCACGTCGGCCAACGTGTACGACTTCGACCTGCCGCCGAGCTGGCTCTTCGATGCCACCGGCCAACCGATTTCGTTGACGGCGACGCTGACGCCGCCGCCCGAGTCGCTCACGAATCCATCCGCCGCGGTCCCGTGCACAGACCCGGCTTGCGTTGCGCTCCGGACGTTCAGGCTGTACGACATCAGCGCACTCAACGTCGGCCAGACCGACATCGCCACGATCCTGATGGAAAACGGCGGCGTCACGCCCCCATTTTTCGGTGATTTTGCGTGGGCTAAACGGCTGATCCCGGCGGGAATCGATGTCGGCCCCCCGCTCGGCACGATCGACATCGACTGGATCGCCAATAGCTGCTACAGGGGCAAGGTCTTCGGTTACGGCTGCGTCAGCCGCTCAGCCAAGAACGGCGTGGCCCTCGACGAGGTCCAAGACTACGCCCACCACCAGCTCAATCACCTCTTGGGCGACACGCCGATCATCGGCATCAGCAACCCGTCCGTGGGCAGCAATGATCTCGGAGTGGAGACCGGCAACATCGGACAAAACCAGTCCGCGGCAGTCGTGGACTACACACGGCCAGTGACCGACATCGCCCACGAGATCGGCCACATTTTCGGCTTGGTCCACGCCAGCAAGGCGTGTGGGGGCAACGGCCAGCCGTGGCCGCCCGACCAGGTGGGCTACATCGATGGGATCGGCCTCGACATAGCCGCGCCCGCTCCGTCAGCGCCAAATACGTTTGGCCCCTCCTACCCGGTCCTGGCGGGGCAACCGCCGGGTGATGCCGGCAGAAGTACACAGCAGTTCTATGACTTCATGAGCTACTGCACCGGCTTCGATCCCAATGCTGACGGGACGCTCGGAAGCACGGACGCGTGGATCTCAGTCCGCAACTGGGACTACATCGCGACCGAGGCAGCGTGCTTCTACGTCGGGCTCAACAGTTCTACTCCGCAGAAGGCTGACAAGCCCTGTCACGCCGAAGCGGACTCCGCCCAGGGTGCCGACTCCAACGCCGCCGCCGGCCAACAGGCCAACGAGGCCTCTGTACAGGCGAGCGCGGAGACCGCCGAGGCCGCCGGTCCGGGGATGACGAGCATCTACGGCTACATCGCCCCGGACGGGCCGAACATCGCAGTCGTCGACCCGACACCGTCCAGCCAGCCGTGGACCGGGTCAGCGTCGCCGATGAGCCTTGAGCTGCAAGGAGCACACGGGCGGCTGCTCGCGCGAGCGCCCCTCCTCGTGACCGACTCGCACGTCGATCCGCACGGCAAGAGTCCCGGCGGACCGCTGGTGCTGTTCGAGGGAGCACTCCCCCAGCACGCCGGGTCGACCGCGATCGCCGTCGTTTCCGATGGAAAGGTGCTCGCGGTCGACCGAAAGCCCGCGCACACGCCACGCGTGACGCTGCTCGCCCCGCGCGCCAAGCAGCTCGTGAAGGGTACCGGCCCGGTCGTGGTGCGCTGGCGAGCGACGAACCCCGATCGCGTCCACCTGATCGTCTCGGTCGACTTCTCCACCAACAACGGTCGCACCTGGCGGACGCTGTACATGGGCGAGAATACCGGCAAGCTCGCCCTCCCGCGCGCCTACCTCAGCCGCTCGAGCTCAGCGCGCGTACGCGTACGCGTCAACGACGGGTTCGACCAAGTCAGCGTCACCTCCAGCCGCTTCACGATCCTGAAACTCGCACCCGCACGACCGCCGAAGAAGCTCGGTTCGGCATGATCGTTGCGCTTCGCGGCTTCTAGAACGAGCGCTCCGATTCATAGGCCGCCGACTAAGACGCTGGCCGTGCCGAGCCGCAACTATGAGTTCCTCCCGGAGCTTGGGCAACCACGGATCACGTACAGCCGCCTCGCGGCGAGTAACGTAAGACCGCACCGTGGGTACTGACACCTCCATCGAACGCGATCTTGCGGAGTTCTTCGGGCGCGCCTTCGCCCGGCGTTCCGGTCAAGCATTTCGCCAAGTCGCGCTCGAGTGCGAATTCATCGTGGTCGACCACGCAGGCGCCGCACCGTCGAGGGAGGTGATCCAAGACGTACTGGAACGGCTGGACGATTACGGATTTCACCTCGTGCGCGACCCGTGGACAGGCGATGTAGTCCTAGCGAAGCGCAAGGTTGCAAAGCCCCATGGCGGTGAGGAAACCGTGTCAACTGACCTGGGATATCCGACGATCGAGGTCACAACCCCTCCTACACAGACGCTGTTCGACGCAGAGCACCGACTCGACCAGATCCTGAGGTTGGTCGTCGCCTCCTGCGCGGCGAACGACTGCCTAGTCCTCGGCTACGGTATGCAGCCGCTCACCCCGCCAAGTCGAGAACTGGTGACACGAAGCAGCCGATACCTGATGTACGAGCGCTTCTCGAAGCATCGCTTCGTGCCGAGTGACGTCGGCGCGGACATTCACCTGTTCACGGTGACCGCGGCGACACATTGCCACATCGACGTGCAGCTTTCCGAAGCGGTCCGCGCCCTCAATGTGTTGAACGCGCTGGCGGGAGTACAGATCGCGCTTACGGCGAACAGCCCGATCTGGAAAGGCAGCATCGATCCTGGATGGAAGGCACCGCGCGAGACTTTCTACGACCGCATATACGACCCCGGGGAATGGCCGTCCGGCCTGCCTTGCGGCGTACCGCGCGCGTTTCACGATTTGGACGACTACGTGGGCGCTGTGCTCGACGCCCGGGTCCCCCTCGCCGAGCGAAACGGTGAGGCGCTCGCCATGAAGTCACGGGCGCTGACTGCCAGGGAGTTCATGCAGGCGCCGGCCGTTTGCGCCACTACCATCGCCGGAGACGTCGTGGAGATCATTCCCGAGCCGGCGGACATCGTGGCCTTCGCCCATTTTCTGGAGTTCGACGCTCGGCTGTCCCCGGCCCACGGCACCGTCGAGTCGCGGATCTCGTGCGCCCAGCCACCAGGCGCGGCGGTCGAGGTGGCTGCCTTGGCGCTGGGGCTCGTTGAGAACCTTGCGGAAGCCGAACGGCTGATCGAGGGGCTTCCCCTCGCTAATCAGAGGCGGCTGCGGATTGCCGGTGCTCGGCACGGATTGACTTTCCTAGACGAAGACCCGGAGATGTACCGGCTGGTTGAGGCGGCTCTAAAGGTCGCGGAGAACGGGCTACGGCGACGGGGCCTTGGCGAGCAGCGATTGCTCGTCGGTTTCTGGGAGCGGCTCGCCGCACGCACCACCTATGCGGACGAAGCCATCTCCCTGTTCCATGCCCGCGGGGTGGGAGGGTTGCTCGAGGTGCGAGCACATCGCCTATAGGGTGACGTCACTCCGCGCTTTCAGAGCCGCGTCAGCAGCGGACACCCAACTTTAGCCGGCGAGAGGGCGCGTCATGCGCCAGCGGGGACATCGGATTGAGGATTGGCCTTTATTCGGTGTCACAACCCCGAGCGGCGGAAGCCAAAGGACATGCCGCGTCGGATTTCGGTTCGAGGCCGACTTGGGTCGCGCACCTGGCTTAACGCTCGGACTGGCGAACTTCAAGCTGATCCCGGTCTCGCTGCTGCCCTTCGGCCGTGAGATCGTCTCGATCGACCCGGCCCGCGCGATGGGCCTGGTGCCCGGGATCGTCGTCGGCGCGGATCCGTTCGGCACAACTGAGGTCTCGTGCGTAACCAGCGCACGGTCGCCGTCCCAAGCCCATCGCCCGTTCTAATGCACCCGAGATTATGGCGCGCCTAATAATTCTTGTCAATATGCCGAAACCAGCGATCGCCGATCAATGCTTGGTGTCGGCCGCCTGGTTCAGTCAGCGCCATGCTTCGATCTCTCATCACAACGCGCGTTAGGATGAGATCATGCGCGATGACCGCTGCGAGCCGTTGTGCCTCGACCTCCCCCGGGCAGAGGACATCCGCCTGCAGCTCGACAAGGCGTCGATCGCCGAGATAGCCGCGCGAGGCAAGGCGCTGGCTGACCCCACGCGACTGACGATCGCCGTGGCGCTACGCGAAGGCCGCGAGCTATGCGTCTGTGACCTGGCGTGGATCACCGGCCGGGCCGAGAACCTCGTAGGTCACCACCTGCGCACACTGCGCGTTGCTGGCCTGGCGACCTCGCGGCGCGAGCACAAGATCGTCTTCTACGCGCTCACCGAGCTCGGCACGCGCCTGATCGACACGCACCTCACCCCGATCGCGGCCTGCCGATGAGCACCACCCGGATCGAGCTGCCGATCGCCCGCAGCAGTACGGTAGGCGAGCAGCCCCCAGGTCCCGGCGCGCGCGACCTCCTCATCCGCCGCGCCAAAGCGCTGTCCTGGCTATCACTGGCCTACATGGCCGCCGAGGGCGCGATCGCAATCACCGCGGCGATCCTCGCCGGCTCGGTCGCGCTGCTGGGTTTCGGCTTGGACTCCGCGATCGAAGCGCTCGCATCAGTGATCGTCATCTGGCGTTTCACGCGCTCGCGCCGGCTCTCCCAAGACGCCGAACGACACGCCGAACGTCTCGTCGCGATCAGCTTCTTCCTACTCTCCCCTTACATCGCCCAAGACGCGATCCGAACGCTGATCGCCGGCGAGCACCCCCACACCAGCTGGCTCGGGATCGGCCTGTCGATCTCCAGCATCATCGTCATGCCCCTCCTCGCCAACGCCAAGCACCATATCGGCCAGCGCCTCGGCTCCGGCGCCACCGCCGGCGAAGGCACCCAAAACCTGCTCTGCGCCTACCTCGCCACCGGCGTGCTCGCAAGCCTCGCTCTCAACGCGACCCTCGGCCTCTGGTGGGCCGATCCCGCCGTCGCGCTATGCATCGCCGCCCTCGCCATCAAGGAAGGCCGCCAAACCTGGCAAAGCAAAGGCTGCTGCACTACGCCGCCCATCAACAACGAACACCAGCCCGGCCGCAACGACGACTGCTGCCGCTGAGAACCCCAACCCGCACAGCTTCAGCCGCAACCTGCCACGCTAGTCGCTCTCCCTATGTGCGGAGAGCAGATCAGTCGCGGATCCGCCAGCACGGACCGAGACCACGCGATCTGCAAGCACCGCGACCAGGCAAAGCGCTGGACGTACATCTTTGCGCCACGCACCGGCCGCGCGTCCGTGGTGCGTGCCGTGATCGCTCCGCTCTGGAGCACCTACGAGCCGCGAGCCCTCGGCCACGCCGCCAGCGAGGCTGAGCGATTTGCGAGCAGGTAGGTCTCTGCAGTCCTCGGCCGCGGAGCGCGGGCCGGTTGCGGCACAGGCAATAGATATGGCACGCGTAGCCGGGCGTGAGCGGCGACTTAGACGCGTGCAGGCCACCGTCCGCTGATCGTTTCCCCAGCGGACGCCCCTCGCAACGTCTCTGGGCGCAGCGAGATCGGCCTCCGATGTCGTCCAAGCACGCCCCGGCTCGCATCGACCCCTGATGGGGTGGGTCTGGCTGACCCGTTCTGGTCGCCGACGGCGACGGGCAGCCGTGGGGCAAGATCACGTGCGAAGTCGCCTCATAGCGAAACTTCTGTTGCCATGTTCGTTTGTCCTTGGTCTGTGCGACGCGCCGAAGGGCTGTGTGCACACCCCAGCGCGACGTCCTCGCCGGCGCCACGGCGTCCGGTGGTGGATCCCCCACGAACGCGGCTGCACTGTCGCTCTTGCCTGCCTGAGCGGAAGAGGGAATCGGCTGAACGGCGCGATTACTCGCTGATCGTGCTGCGTGTGCACACTCTCGGGCGTCCGATTGGAAGCCGGGAATACTGTCGCTCCGGCCGGATGATGCGAGAGGGCCCCGTAGCTGGGGACTCGACTTACTGCCCGCGGCTGGCCGGGCGAGGTTGCCCAGATCGCCTTGACAAAGGCTGCAGCACCGCCTGCGGAAGAGCGTCGGCAGCCGACCTCACCTGCTCGCAAGCAGCGGGGCGTCGTGGATGATCTGCGCTGGGGTGAAGTCGCTCGGGTACACGACTGCCATGTGCCCGCTCGCGGTGATCCCGTAGACGACCGCGCTGTGTCCCGTCGTGAGGAGCTTGTTGTTGGCGGTCACCTCGACGTGCCAGGCCTTCCACGTCGCGAGCAGCCGGGGGCGGGTTCCGAGCAGGTAGTCCATCCGGCCGAGCGCGCTGCGAGCGGCGAGAAACCTTCTGATCGCTTTCGGAGTGTCGCGGCGCGGGTCGACGGTGACGGCAAGGATCCGGACATCCCGCGCCGCTGCGCCGAGGCTACGCTGCGCGCTCGCGAGGTTGCTGACGATCAGCGGGCAGACGTCGGGGCAGTGCGTGTACACGAACGTCACGAACACTGCCTTTCCCCTCATGGTCGCGAGCGACACCAACTGGCCGGTGTAGTTGTGCAGCACAAGCGGCGCCGCCGGCTCGGGCACGTTGAGGAGCAGCCCCTCCAACCTGCTGGACGGTGGCGCCCCCACGTGACTCGAGCCCGACGAACCGCAGCCGACCAAGGCAGCCGCCATAATCGCGACGGCGCCGACTGGGGCCACGCGGAGCGACCCGAACGGGCGCCACGCACGGCGCCGTGTGGTGGTCCGCGGCATGGCGAGCGCATCCTGTTGTCCGAACCTCACGTCAGCTGCCCAACCGGCCGGCCGGCTTGGCGCTGGCGATCGTCGTCGGCTCCGCGAGGCGGGGCTCCAGGGCCGCCTCTGGCGCGGGCCTGTCGGCGACAGACGGATCGTCCGCAGGGACGGCTGTGAGTTCGTCGAGGTCGCGCGTTCGTCGCTCCTGCTCGGACAGCCAGCCGTGCACAAGCCAAGCGATCGCGATCCCGAACGGCACGTCGCCTGCGCTCCACATGATGCCGGCGGCAATCTGCTGGTCGGTCAGCGCGGAGATTCCTCCTGGCCGGTGCACGAGGTCGGCGTAGTGGGGATACAACGCTGACACCGAGAACGCGAGGATCATCGCGAGCAGCACGTTCGCCGCCGCCCCGGCCCCCACGTAGGTGATCCGTCTCAGGCGTGAGAGCGCTGGCCTGGCGGGAGGAGAACCGGTCACCTGGGCCCAGAACAGGATCCCGCACCCGATGAACGTGATGTGCTCGAGCGCGTGCACGTTGGTGTTCTTCAGCGCGAGGTCATAAGCCGCAGGCAGGTGCCAGGCGTAGAGGCCGCCGGTGAATATGAGCCACGCACCAAGCGGCGTAGCGACCGCGCGGCCGAGGGCTCGGGCCGGCGCGAGCGCTGGTGAGCGGTAGGCCGCGCGCGCGAGCTTCCTTCGGAAGCCGAGTGGAAGCGGGCGCCAGAGAGATCTCCAAGGCGCGCCGAGCACGATCAGCGGTGCCGCAACGGTCAGGAGCAGCATGTGCTGGATCATGTGGACCCAGAGGAGCTTCTGGGCGAGGGTGTCGATCGGCGTTGCGAGCGCGACGAATATGGTGGCGAGGCCTGCATAGAAGGCGAGCGCGCGCCCGCGCGCGCGCGCATCGCGGGGCCGCCCGGTCAGGATCGCCGCCCGGCGCTCGCCGAGCACATGCAGCGCCAGCGTCGCCCACACAAGCGCCAGCGGCAGGGAGTCGGCCATATCAGCCGATGGTGATCATCAGCACCAGCTGGACTATGGCCGTGATAGCTATCCACCAGAACCAGTAGCCGGTCGCCTGGATCACGTAATCGCGCCCGGCGAGCCGGCCCTTGAGCAGACGGCCCAGCACCAGCGCACCGATCAGCACGCCGACGACCAGGTGGCGGAGCGCGTGATAGAGGATGAACAGCGACATGAAGCTGCCATAGGCGTGCAACGGCGCGGGGTAGTTCAGGTCAGCGAACACCGCGAGGTCGCCCACGAGCGCGACCAGCGAGACGCCGACGGCAAGCATCACGCCAGTGCGCAACCGCCCAGTGTCACGCGAGTGCATCCCCTTCTGCCCCCAGGCGTAGGCCAACGCGGCGACCACGGAGCCTGCCGTGACGAGGAGGCTCCCCACAACCGACGGCCGGGACTCTGTCGCAGGCTTGAATGCGCCCTGCGTATGCAGCCCGTGCAAGTAGATGAAGGCGGCGTAGACCGCCACCACGAACACGGCGTCGGACACGATCATCGCCCACACGGCGATGCGGACTGCCTTGGCGTGGCCGGGGGTGTCGATGTGGCGCATCTCCATCCTTGCTGCTCCAGCTGTGTCGACGGCGCCGCCTGCCATCGCCGGAGCGCCCATCACCCGCGGCCCCCCGACGCCGTAGTCGTACGGCCCAGCCGACACGACGATCGGATGCGCGAAGTTCTCCAGTGGCGGCGGACTTGGAATCGTCCACTCCAGCGTCCGACTCCCCCATGGGTTCGCCACGGCGACCTTGCCGGATCTCCAGGTCATCACGATGTTGTAGGCGAGCACGGCCACCGAAGCGACGATCAGGATCGCGAACGTGCTCGAGATCCGATTCGCCGAAACATACTGGCCTGCGATGTATGCCTGCCAGCGCGGCTCTCCCTGGAGTCCGGCGTAGAACAGGGGGATGAATGTGCCCCAGAAGCCGATCTCCAGCAGCCAGAACTGAATCTTCCCCAGACGCTCGTCAAGCTGGCGTCCGAACACCTTCGGGAACCAGTAGTAGAAGGCGCCGAGGAAGCCGAACACGGCGGTGCCCACGAGCGTGAAGTGAAAGTGCGCGAGCGTGAACATGTCGCCGTGGTAGATCGTGTCGGTCGGGACGTCCGCGAGGTACAGGCCGGTGACGCCGCCGACCAGGAAATTCAGGATGAACGCGATCGCGAACATCATCGGCAAGGTGAACCGTGTTCGCCCGCGCCAGATCGTCCCGATCAGCGCGAAGAAGACCAGGCCGGTCGGGATCGAGATGATCTCTGTACTGAGCATGATCGGGGTGTCCAGCGCCGTGTTTGCCCCCGACCAGTACAGGTGGTGCATCCAGACGCCCATGCTGATGACGAAGATCGCGGCCATCGCCGCGACCACCATCTTGTAGCCGAACAGCGGCTTGCGCGTGAACACCGGCACGATCTCGCAGATCGCGCCGACCGCCGGCAGCACGATCACGTACACCTCGGGGTGACCCATAAACCAGAACAGCTGTTCGTATGCCCAGTTGTTTCCGCCCAGCGACGCTTCGTAGAACCCGGTGCCGAACACGCGGTCCAGCAGGGTCAGCACAACGGCCACCATGAAGGCGGGGAAGACGACCAGCCCAAGCGCCGTCGAGAACAGCGTGGACCAGACGAAGATCGGGAGCCTGGTCCAGGTCATCCCGGGCGCCCGCATCGTGATCACCGTCGCGGCGATGTTGATCGCCCCCAGGGCGATCGAGAGCCCAACTAGGACGATCGTGATGCAGTAGGCGTCCATCCCGAGCGCCGCCTGGTCGGCCAGCGGCGCGTAGCCGGTCCAGCCGGTCGGAAAGCCGCCCAGGACGATCGAGCTCAGGAGAATCGGGACCGCCGGGAACAGCATCCAGAAGCTGAGCGCGTTCAGCCGCGGGAACGCCATGTCCTTGGCGCCGATCATGATCGGGACGATGAAATTCCCGAACGGGGCGCTCAGCATGATGATCGTGGTGGCGATCATGATGATCCCGTGTAGGCCGACGATCGTGTTGTAGGTGCCGGGCGTGAACACCTTGGCCCCCGATTGCGCCTGCTCGAGGCGGATCATGAACGACGCCAGCCCCCCCACGAGGAACAGGACTAGCACCGTGATCAGGTATTGGACTCCGACTACCTTGTGGTCGGTGCAGAAGCGGAAGTAGCGCCAGACGCCCTCGCCCTTGCCGGCGAGCGCCGCCTCCTCTTCGTGCGTCGGGTCCGGCCGACCGAGGCCCCAACTGACCGGGAAGTTGAACGCCCCGATGCCGACCAGGAAGAAGATGGCGAAGGCGATGTACGCGGCGACCAACGTGGTGTCGCCCGTCCGCATCGGGGAAGCGAGCTGGTGGGCGATGATCCCGACGACGATCGCCCCGAGCAGCCCGGCCCCGAGGCCCGAGACGATGCTCGGAACCAGCACGCGCCGCGTGCGCACCGGAGCGCTTCCGTCGGTCGCCGCGATCGCGCTCATGAGCTCGCGGTTCCTCCGTTGGTGTTACCGCCGTTGGCGGTGACCCAGGCCGCGAAGTTCGCTTTCGATACGACCTTGATCTTCGACCACATGTACGTGTGATAGAGGCCGCACAGCTCGACGCAGTGGGCGTAATAGCTGCCGAGTCGCGTCGGCGTGACGATCGGGGCGGTCGACCACCAGCCGGGGTTGGCGTCCATCGCCACGCCGAGTGCGTCGATCACGAAGCCGTGGAGCACGTCCTTCGAAGTGACGCGGAACTCGACCGGGCGGCCCTCCGGGAGGTAGAGCTCATTGCTGGTCACGCCTTGGCCGGGATACGAGTAGGTCCACAGCCACTGCTGGCCGACGACGTTGACGACGAGCGGATTCGGCGGGTTGTCAGCGGTCTGCTTGTAGAAGCCGAACATTCCCCAAGCCACGGTTGTGAACGCGAGGGCGGCCGTGATGACCAGCCACGCGACCTGCTGCCGGGGGCTCGCCTGGATGTTCGGGCCGTCCGGAAGCTCCTCGGCGGGGGTCTCGGGCGCGTGCTTCTCGCGGAACGTGTAGAGGCTGTAGAAGACAAACGCGAGGACGAACATCACGACCGGCATCGCGAGCGCGGTGAACACCACGTTCGTCGTGTTCGCGAAGCTGGAGACCGCACTCGCCGACGTCGGGTTGATCAGCGGGAAAATGATCACCGTCGCGACGACGCCGATGATCGACAGCACTATCCACAGGATCAGGACACGGCGGATGTGTGAAACGCCGGCGGCGTCAGCGGGAGTGCCCGTGTCGCGTTGCGTCGTGCCGGCGGTCATGTCACGGTGAGGGTGCCGGCCATGTACCCGGTCGTGGCCATCGCGCCACCGAAGTTGTTCTCACCGTAGAGGCCGTCGCCGTAGAGGCCGTTGCCGCACGGGTCGTAGCACTTCCAGACGTATGTCCCGGGAGCACCGGTGCGGAACTGAAAGACGATCACGTTCGGTCGCGGATACTGGTGACCGTTGACCGTCACAGCGTCCGGCGCGTTGTCGGCGACCCCGGACAGGGGCACGTTGACGAACAGCTGGTCCTTGACGCCGGGGGGCGTCTGGATCGTGAACGTGTGGCCGAGCGCATCGGGGCTGACCCCACGCATCGTCTTGCCGTTCACCGTCATCGTTGCACCAACCGTGCCCGAGACCCGCGCGAACCAGTAGTTATGAAGTGTCGTGGAGCTGTCGTACTGCCTGATCGTGACCGTGATCGTGCTGTACGCCGGCACCTTGATGGACGTGCTCGGGCAATAGGTCACCCAATCTGGGTGCGGGCCGCCGCTGCTCCCGTGACAGGCATAGCTGTCGGGGAACACGCCCAGCGAGATGCTGGGGCCGGTGGTGGCGCTCGTCGCCGCCGGCTCGTATCCGAGGCCGCCGATCGCCCGCACCCCCTCGACCGCTCCGAACAACACAAGGGCGACGGCGACGAATGCCGCGACCGCGCCGAGAAGGGATGGGCGACGATGCTCGGACAATCTAGCTCCGCCTAGCTTCGCTTCCGGGCGGACGAGCCCGGCGAGCGCAGTCCGCACTGGGTGCCGCCCGCTCTGCTGGACATGCCGCTGTCGTGAGCCAAGGCGGAGGATCCCCCATTCGTTGGCGCAACCTATGAGATCGGACGGCGGGTGTCAAGAGGCCCGAGACTTCACCATCGTCGCCACACGACGGCCGCAGCGGAATGCCCGCCACGCCCTCGCCAACCGACAGCACGATCTGCGACCGGACCACCTTCCAACACCAGGATCTGGAGAACAAATGCGCTACATCAAGCTCGGCAGCACCGGCCTCGACGTCTCGCCGATCGCCCTCGGCTGCATGACCTACGGTGAGCCGGACCGGGGCCATCCCGTGTGGTCTCTGAGCGAGGATGAGAGCCGTCCGCTCATCAAGCAAGCGGTGGAGGCCGGCATCAACTTCTTCGACACGGCGAACATGTACTCGCAGGGTTCCAGCGAGGAGATCGTCGGCCGGGCGCTGAAGGACTTCGCCGACCGCGACGCGGTCGTGATCGCCACGAAGGTCCGCCATCCGATGCGGCCAGGGCCCAACGGTTCGGGCCTGTCGCGCAAGGCGATCTTTGCGGAGATCGACCACAGCCTGCGCCGGCTGGGCACCGACTACGTCGACCTGTACCAGATCCACCGCATGGACATCTCGACCCCGATCGAGGAGACGCTGGAGGCCCTGCACGACGTTGTCAAGGCCGGTAAGGCGCGTTACATCGGCGCCTCGTCGATGCACGCATGGGAATTCAGCAAAGTGCTGCACCTGCAGCGCCAGCACGGCTGGGCACGGTTCGTCTCGATGCAGGACCACTACAACCTGCTCGCCCGCGAGGAGGAGCGCGAGATGCTGCCGCTCTGCGCCGACGAGGGGATCGGCACGATCCCGTGGAGCCCACTCGCACGCGGACGCCTGACCCGCGACTCGGACGAGACGACCGGCCGGTCGCAGAGCGACCCGTTCGCCGACATGCTCTACACGCAGCAATCAAGCGACCACGCCATCATCGACGCGGTCGCGGCGATCGCCACAGCCCGCGGCGTCAGCCGCGCGCAGGTCTCGCTGGCGTGGTTGCGCCACAACCCCGTCGTCGTCGCTCCGCTCGTGGGCGCGAGCAAACCGTCCCACCTGGACGACGCGGTAGCATCCCTCGAGATCGAACTGACCGACGACGAGGTGGCCGAACTCGAGGCTCCATACACCCCGCGCTACGACTTCCAGGGCGTCTCTGACGACGCTGAACTGGCCCGCATCTCAGCCCGAATCGGCATCCAACCCGCCGGCGCCTGACTCACTTCGCAGTCAGAACCCAAAGGCACCGACCGGTCAATGCCCTCCGAGAGCCCGATTCAGTAGGGCTGCGGGCGGCGAACAGCCGGATCATTGGTCTCTATAGGGGTCCGATCGCGATGCGTCGGCCTCTGGGGTGAACTGCGGGGGTTGTGCGGAGCCGGTTAGCTCGGGGCGCGCCTACGTGGTCAGAAGTGGCTCGGTCGCGTGCCCAGGCCGATGAAGTACCGTGACGAGGCGGTGGCGTCCGTTGAGCGGTGGGCGGGCTTTGCTGCCGATCCGCGGTTCGGGCTGTGGGCGGCCGTCGAGCGGTCCTTCGGTATCCTCGCCGGCAGCGTGCTGCTCAAGCCGCTGCCAGAAGGTGACGGCGAGGTCGAGATCGGCTGGCAGTTCGATCCCGACGGGGCGCTCGTGATGGCCGCGTCGTGCTCGCGGTCGAGCACCCGTCTCGCGCGCGGCTTGGAGGTCGCTTTGTCCTGAGCGAGAGGCAGGTCGCCTACCGCGGCCAGTCGCTTCTCGAACTCGCCCACCCGCCTGACGTGGCCGGCCACGAGACCGTGTTCGTGCGTGAAGGTGAGCCACCGACGCGCGGCGCGCATCCCAGAATTCCTCTGACCAGCGACGGACAGGCCTGGTTCGGGTTGACCTGGGATGCTGCCTCGAAGAGAATCGGGACTACATCTTCGTTGGCCGCTAGGAGGCGACATGTCCTGGAAGCTTGATGGGTCCTATTTCGAGACGTGCTCGTGTGACGTGGTGTGTCCTTGCACGGCGTCGCTCGCGCTTGGGGCTACACATGAACGGTGCAGGGTCACGTTGGTCTTCAATGTCAAGGATGGCGAGGTTGAGGGGACCGACGTGAGCGGCCTGACGGTAGCTGCGGTCGCGGACACCCCAAAGGTGATGAGCGAGGGCAACTGGCGCCTTGGTGTCTTTATCGACGCAGCAGCGTCAGACGAGCAGGCAGAGAAGCTCGGCGGGGTGTTCTCTGGGGCGCTGGGCGGCCCGATGCAGGCCCTGGGACCGCTGGTGGCCGAGAACCTTGGCGTTGAGCGCGCGCGAATTGAGGTGCAGGAGGACGGCTTGCGCCATTCGATCCGAATTGGCGATGCGGTGGACTTCGAGATCGAGGACGTCGTGCCGTTCGGGGTCGAGACAGGCGAGCCAGCGAGACTCACCGGAATCTTCCACCCGGCCGGTTCTGAGCTGACCGTGGCGCACGCGACGCGCTCGAAGATCGACGCTTTCGGGATTCAATACGAGGGCAACGCTGCTTTCTCCACGTCGCGGTTCTCATGGGCGGGGTAAGCGCGACAGCATCTGTTGCGGTCGCCAATGGCCGCTCGGACCGAGGCGAGCTCGCCGCGGCGTTCACGGCCGTGCGCGCGCGGCTGGGCCTCGTGGTGCTGTTATTCGCTTTGGCCGCCGTTGCATGGCGGTCGACGGCGGACCGGATGGCCGGGATGGACGCTGGTCCCGGGACCGATCTGGGTGCCCTAGGTTGGTTCTTGGGGGTCTGGGTGGTGATGATGGCGGCGATGATGTTCCCATCGCTGGCGCCGACTGTCGCGCTCTACACGACGATGACCCGCCGACAGGGGTTGGGCCGCCCACTGCTGTTCACGACTGGCTATCTGCTCGTGTGGGGCACCGCGGGCCTGGGCGCGTACGGCCTGTTTGAGCTCGGCCGGAGCCTCTTCGGCGGCGATCTGGCCTGGCACACGGGCGGGCGCTGGTTCGCGGCCGGCGTGCTGGCCGTCGCCGCGCTTTACGAGCTAACACCGCTGAAGGACGCCTGCCTGACAAAGTGCCGCAGCCCTGTGGGATTCCTGCTCGGAACCTGGCGCGACGGGCGGTTTGGTGCCCTGGAGATGGGCTCAAGGCATGCGGGCTGGTGCTTGGGGTGCTGCTGGGGACTGATGGCCGCACTGTTCGCCCTCGGAGTCATGAGTGTGACGTGGATGGTGTTCGTCGCGGCACTGATCGCACTCGAGAAGACCGTTCCGTGGCTCCGTGCGGTGACCTGGGGCACAGCAGCCATCCTGCTCGTGCTCGCGATCGCGGTCCTCGCGACACCACACGCGGTCCCCGGACTCGTCGTGCCGAACGGCTCGCACATCGCGATGCACGCAATGAAATCAATGCCGTAGTGCGGCCGCCTCTAAGGCTCGTCGCGACCATGGTGGTCCTCAGCAGGGGCAGTCCGGGCGTCGTTGCTGGACTGTCGCTCGCGATGCCAAGCGGCACTGAGAGCGCTCGTCCGGCACCCCGTGCATTGTTGGCTGAGCGTTCGTGCGGACGCCCGGTCTCGGGAGGTTCGGCGCGTGTACGCCGACGCCTCCATCTCGGCGTCTCGTCGGTCGGTGGCGATGCTCGCGATCGTGAAGTCCGGGACGATCGCGTCGCCGGAAGCCCGAGACCGCTTTGCCCGCTGCCGCGCGACCCCCGGTGGTAGCCGGCCGTCGACGCAGCAGATAATCGGCCTGCCTCTCTTCGCACTCATCAGGGTCATCCGTACACTCCGCCGGAGATGTCCGCGACGGCGATCGGCTATGCCCGCTGCTCCACCGAGCGGCAGGATCTGACTGCGCAGCGCAAGGCGCTGCGCCAGCTCGGCGTCGACAACAAGCGGATCTACGTCGACCGTGGTCTCGCGGGCAACCCCCCGCGACCAGGCCTGGAGAAGGTCCTCGCGGCAGTGCAGCGGCGCGACACGCTGGTGGTGCCAAGGCTGGGCCGGCTCGCGCGCTCGGTGCGCGACGCCCGCGCGATCGGGGAGGAGCTCGCCGCCCGAGGCGTAAAGCTGTCGCTCGGCGGCGTGGTCTACGACCCCGAGGACCCGATCAGCAGGTGCTTCTTCGAGATGCTCGGGACGTTCGCGGAGTTTGAGGTCGATCTGTTGCGGTTGCGCACCCGTGAGGGGATGGCGGTCGCCCGCACGAACGGCAAGCTCAAAGGCAAGCAGCCCAAGCTGACGCCGAGCCAGCACGCCGAGCTGCTCGAGCTGCACAACACCGGCAAGCACACGATCAGCGAGCTCGCCGAGCGTCTTTCCGTCAGTCGCGCCACGATCTATCGCGCGCTCGCTCGAGCAGGCGCGGAGGCCGCGTAGAGGGCCGGCCGCTTCGCGAGTGGGTCCCGCGACGCTAGATCGAAACGGGCAGGCCGTTTCCCGATCGCCGAGGACGGGATCGCTGACTTTCCGTTCATCGTTAGTCGGTGAGACGCCCCGCCGCCGGCGTCCGACCTGGAGGGTCGCGGCGAGCGCCAAGGCCGTGATCGCGTCGCACAGATCGGGCAGAGGGATGGTGCGGAAACCCGTGGCTCCCGTTTCGCCCCTTGGGGAAGGCGATGGCCTCAGCGCGCTCAGCCGCTCTCACGGCTTTCGAGGGGTCCAGCCGACTCTCGGCTGTGGTTTTTTGGATTGTCCGCTAGGCACGGCCGCCTGGCGTCATTCGTTCGCTCCAGAGGCCGCTTCTATTGTTGACGCTAGGACCACATAGACGCTGGGCAACGAGACCACAATCGCAATCACCCCGGGGTTCCGGCGACATAAGTGGCTCTCCTCGTCGTTTGGGGGTGACTCGCTGGACGCTACGACCATGAATCCCCTGGTATCCGCGAGGTTCCCGGCGCCCCGGCCA
>OCZT010002682.1_pt1 | contig 18306 bp, 22 predicted proteins | sample 1539031 | NCBI WGS metagenome assembly OCZT01 (sample SAMEA3539308, study PRJEB22396) | soil metagenome | biome: tundra; feature: field; material: soil | place: USA | collected 2010-05 | depth 0.15 m | reverse complement strand
TTGCCGGACTGGACCCGGCGCGGTTTCGCAAGGCAAGCACGCATTGGATGCGCCACACGTTTGTGCGCCGCGCGCTGGTTGATGGCGTGCCGATTGAAGTGGTTAGCGAATTGGTCGGGCACGCCAGCATCGACACGACCTCCATCTATTCGACGCAGGAGTTGGCGCGCAAGATCAAGGCGGTGCAGGGAATGCGGCGGCGGGTGGTGTGAAACGCCGTAAAGTTGATACGTTTGTGACGTAAAGTTGTAATCTTAGTCCGCGCAGGATCTGGCGCGCAAGATCAAGGCAATCCAAGGCATGCGCCAGCGCACCCCTCCTTGATCAGGAGATATCAGGGGGAATAGGTCGCGGGTCGCAGTGGGATCAGGGTTCACACCTTGCCCACACTCTGCGCTTCGCTTGAGCTGGTGTGGACAAGCTGAAGAGGTGCTGTAGCCGCACCCCCGCGCGTGGCTCGGGCACCCCCACGGGTTCCTTTGCAAAGCAAAATTGAAATCGGGAAAAATGTCTGCCAGTTGCCTCATTTTCTGGCACGGTAAGCCGGGCCACGGCTGGTGCCGCATTGGAGCGTTATCCCAAAAGTTATAAACAGCTTAGGCCACAGGTGTTGGGGAAAACCCGAGTGGCGTTGTCAGCTCGGCGGCAGGATTTTGACGATCCAGGTTTGCGCGAACGCCACCATGTCGCCGGCGCTGGTGTTTCGCTCGAAGCCGCTGAGAGACAGCGTGTAGTCCTTGGCATACAACACCGTCACATCAAACAGGGTCAGTGGTGCCGCATCGGGTGAAGCGAAGTCGATCACCTTGGCGACCCGCATGGAGCGATGCAGCAGCTCGTCTCGGACCTCTTCAATCACCAGTTGGCCGGTGACCGGCTGCAGGGCTTCGAGCTGCCAGCGCGGGATCTGCTTGCCGCCGCGCCACAGGACCGCAATTTCGACACGCATTCTTGCTCCGTTGATGTCGTGGTCTGGACTCAGATCAGACCGTGCTCCATGGCCTGACGCTCAGTCATGGTGATGGTCAGTCTTGGGGGCCAGCCATCAGGTGTTTTGCAGAGCCACATCACCAGGCTCTACAAGCGCGCCGGCATCAAGGGTTCAAGCCACAGCGGCCGGCGCGGGTTCGCTGGCAAGCTGCTGGCCAGCACCGGCGACATGGAGACAGTTCGCGTGCTTCTTGGGCACCAGTCGCTCGACTGCTCGCAAAGGTACGTCGATGTCGATTCCGCCATGCTTGAAGCGATGTTCGCTGATGCGATTCCAGACGCGGTCTCTTGACCGTTAGCCGGTTAACAGGTAGGATAGAAGTATGTCGATTCAAGGTTTCTCATGCGTTGATACGCAGGCATTGTTTGAAACAGGCAAGAGTGCGAGGTTCGCCAACATAAAGAAGGTTGCGGAACGCAAGTTAGTGCAGCTCGATGCGGCGCCCTCGCTGGCCTTCATGAAGGCGCCGCCGGGCAACGACCTCAAAGAGTACGACGGCGCTTGGCACGTGCGGATCAATGGGCAGTGGCGACTGACGTTCAAGTGGGGCGACAGTGGTCCATTTGACGTGCTGATCGAAGACCCGCACAAAGGCTAGTTTTTTGATTTGGAAGTTTTGGAGTGCATCATGTTTAAGAATGGCATGCGTCCCGTTCACCCAGGAGAAATTCTGATGGAGGACTACATCAATCCGATGGGCATCAGCGTGCGCGCCCTGTCGCTAGCGCTTCACGTGCCGTACTCGCGGCTGCGAGAGATCGTTGACGAAAAACGTGGCGTGTCCGCTGACACGGCCCTGCGTCTCGAACGCTACTTCGGAAGCGACGCCCAAGGATGGTTGAATCTGCAAGCCGCCTATGACCTTCGTGTTGCTGAAAAGCTGAGTGCCAAAGTCATTTCCAAAGAGATTGCACCGCTGGCAATGGCGGCGTGACTTTGTGAGGAACAAACGGCATGACGACACGACGAGTTGAAGGAGTGCAATTCAATGGAGAGGCGAGTGATTTGCAAGCGCTGATCGGGCGCTGGAACGCCATCAAGGGTGTGCAGTGGATGGTAACCGCGACGGATTACGTTGGCGGCAGCTTCGACGTGATGTTCTCTCGAAAAGCTTCGCCGATCAGCCAAGTGGAAGCGCAGACCTGGGTGGACGTCGCGTTGAAGCATGCCCGCGACTAGGAAATCGCATCATGAAAATTCCAATTTATATTGGCCTCGACAATAAAAAGACATTTCGCTCATACACCCAGCTTGCGGACGGCTCCGGGCATAGGCACCGTAGTAAAGGTATGAAAGGCCCAGCAAAGATGTTCGAAGCTCCCGATGCTGTTTTGCCCGAACGTGGACGCAACGGGGAACTCGTACTAATGTTCGCGGACCGGTCTATCAAAACTGCGGAGCAATGCTGGGAGCATGCTATTGAATTTTCTCCGGCGCAACTTTGAACAAATAAGGAACCTGATATGTCAATAGAACTCACGAAGCAGTACGACAAGATTTTGAAGAAGCTAAGGAAGGCAAAAAAACGAAAAGCGAGTGGCAAGCCTGGTGCTTACCAAAGCTTCAACCTTCGTGAACAAGACAAAGCCGCTTTTGTGCTTACACACGGCAAGCCGCTCAATCGAAATTGACATCAAGGAAAAGGGTATGACCAACACCCAAGAATTTTTGGCAAATCAGCGCACCCAATTGTTGCGTGAACTTCAACGCACGCGTAGCACTTCCGGCGCTGTCTCGCCGGCGTCCCTGCAGATCAAAGAACTTGATGAGCGGATCGCTCAACTTGTTGGTTGGGATGCTGTGAAACGCCGTAAAGTTGATACGTTTGTGACGTAAAGTTGTATCTTCTGCGGCCTGCGGCTCATGCGGCAGAAGAAAATCTTTTTAAATCAATGGCTTACTTATTAATTGACGTAAAGTTGTAATCTTAGTCCGTGGCGGCTCCGCGTCGAATAGCGAGTGACATGGGTCGGACGGCCTCGCCGTACAGGAGGTAGTGGCCCCTGGTACTCATGAACTCAGTGACTTCTGCCCACATACACAGGGAACTGGCTAGGTCCTCGGCCAGCCACCGCGCGACCTGTTCGTGCCAAGTCTTGATTGAGGTGTGACGTTTGCGAACCGGTAGATTGGTCAACCAGCTGGTCAAGCCGAGCGCCGGCGCTGTGAATCCGGTGGGCGGTGCCAATGCCTGTGAGGGTCCGAGCCAACTCACGGCCCAACCCACCGCCGTTGCTGTATCTCGGCGTATGGAGTTGGTCGGCGCGAGAAGTCCATCAAGCAGGAGGCGGTGTTGCCGTACGCGCGGGAATTCGCGTTCATGGATTTCGAAGAGCTGATCGTGAGCGGTAAGTACCATGTGTTCGTAGCGGATGAAGTCGCTGGCAAAATGCGGCCAGTGGCCACGGTCGAACCTGATGCACGGAGATGCAGAAGTGGTGCTGTTGGTGGAGCGTGGTGGCGGCGTTTGACCTCTGACGTCCACGCATTGCGTCGTTACTGAAGCGGGCATGGGTGGCGGCGAATCGAACAGGCGGTTCATCATTGTCAGAACATGAGGGCGTACCGCTGCTGTTGTGTGCTCAGACTGGCTGGTGGCGATGAACTGACCGGTGCTACGGTCACGGCCAAGTTGGTGCTCAACGGCGACTATTTTTCGCACGTACTCGGACCAGCGTTGCATCAGTTGGCCTGCCACAGAACCGAGTGGAACACATTGGCCCCGTGGACACGTGAGGGATGGCACCCAGTCGCGTGCGCATACTGTGCAACACAACGGACTCAAAGCAAGACTGGCGCTGAGTTCGTAGGGAATGGGCGAGGAGCAGTGGAGGCAGCCGCGCCTGATGGGCACCCAGTGCAATGGACACCGTTCGATGTGTGTCCACTGAAACCACGCCGCGTGAAAACCCATGGTCAGACACGGCTCGCAATACCGTAGCTCGGTGGCGCAGAGCGCGAGCGAGTGACTGGGCATGACGGAGCAGAAGCTGTCGCGCACGTCGTCGATGGAGATATCAAGGACGTCGGCCAGCGCGTTCTGATCCCAGCGACCTGTGTGACGTAGGTCGCTGGCGTTGTCAGTAACGGCGCCGCCAGTATCGCGAAGCGAAAGCAGATCGGCGAGTTCCGTAACGCCCATCCGGTTGCATAGCGAAAACTTGGCCAACCGCATCCACATGGACTCGCCCGTGCTGCTCCATCGCGGCCGGGAGGTGTATCGCCAGTCTGATCGCGCCAGTGGCGCGGTGACCTCGAACTCGATGATTGGCGCGGACTGGGCCCGCGCAGAGGCCTCGCTCAAGGGTCAGCGGACCGTGATGGCGCTGACCATAATTCTGCCGGCGCGGCGAGCCATGACGTAGCGGCTTCGGTCGACCATGGTGTTCCAAAACGTTGCGTCCAAACTCAGGGTTTCCGAGTCATGCTCGACGCTGGTGAGCAGTGCAGCTTCAATGGCCGCGGTGAAATACTTCATCGGAATTTCGGGCGGTCCGTCGAGCTGTGCCTTGTAATGGGCGTCCTCGAATGCTCGCCAAAGTCTTGGTGCAGAATCTTTCATGCGCAGCCCGGCAGCATAGGCGCGCGGCACGAAGAAGCGCACGTAGTTCCAGCCGGACGACGCGGGGTATTCGCCCATGTCATAGGCTCCCATGACTGCGGCGCACTCGGCCTCGCTGGCAATGCCCCGAAAGGCAAGTTCTTCGATCATGAAGCGCGCGACGATCTGCTCCTTGTCCTGGGCCTGAAACGCCGACTTTTGGGCGAGGAGTTGGTGCTGACCGATCAGAAACGTGAAGAGGCGAACGCCGTTGTTCTCAAGGTCGTCGTGCAGATCCCGCAGCCACTCGTACTCGATTTCGCGCAGGTTCTGGGCTTCGTCGATAAAAAGCACGACCCGGTCATCACCGAGCGTGTCGGCGATCTGGCGAAGCCGGTGAACCAAGCGACCGCGCAGTGCGGTCTTTTTCGCGGAGGGATCTGCGGGATGCTTGATAGCATGTAGCAGCGCGGCGAAGAAAGAATTCTCCGATGGCACCTGCGGCTTGATCCAGCGCATCTTGTAGACGGACAGCTTGGGGTGTTTGGCCTTGAGATCGGTGATGACGAAGTCGATCGCGCAGCTCTTGCCGATGCGCGGCCGACCGTGAATAAGCGCACCACCGACGAACATGAACAGACATTCGTCAATAAGCGCGATCATGGCCTTGATCGAGGGCGTTGGCACCCGGTAGGTTCGGCGCTTCAATGGGTGCTCGTCGATCGAGCGTGGTCGCAAAATGTCGATGGTTGTCATGGAGGCGAGGTTTTTTAGTTGTTTTGCATCTTGAGGTCGCCTAGATCAATGAAGGCAGGGGCGGGCGTGCGTGCGATGGGTGCAATAAGCGCGGTGTCTGTGGAAGGTGAGGAGGGCGGCGGCGCGTTCCCGGTACTCATACTCGTTGCGTCAAGTTGGAGCACGATGGTGCCGCGCTTGCGTGAGCCCCGGGCGGCACGACGCTGTGCGTCGGCGAACAGCACTACGGGATCCTGTTCGCCAGCAAACTTCAACCGTCCCAGGCGGCGTTCGCGAAGGATGCGTTTACGCAGCCGAAGCGTGTGGCGGCTGTATCGCCAGCCGTCGAGTACCGACAGTTGGCCGAGGTCCGCACCGTTGGATAGGTACGCCCAAATCGTGCGCATGTCGTTGGGCTGAATGTAGACACGGATCTTTTGCCCGATGAGGCCACTTGTGCGTTGCAGGACTTCGTTGCTGTACCTGGCACCGTACAAGCTGACGTAGGGAGCGACGCCGCTTGCTGCGCTACCGTGCACCGTTGATAGATGCACGGATTGCAACTGGTGGAGTCGCCCGCGCAGCAACGGCGCAAGGGTGCGAATGGGGGTCCCGTGATTCGCGACGGCAAGCTGCAGGGCCTCCAGTGGCGAGCGACCGTTGAGACCGGCATGCGACGCGGCGTGGTAGTTTGCGATGCTCACGTCGAGCAGCTCTTCGAGCTCAGGCAGCGTGATGAGCAAGGGGACGGGTACGGCGCGGCCTCGTTTGCCCAAGGGGTCGTCTGGGCTGCGGCCGGTCGTGCCTGTGACCTTACGCGACATGCGGTTGGTGAGCGTGCCGAAGAAGCGCTCGATGAACGGGCGTGACGTGGGCTCGCCGATAGGCCCGGCCTCAAGTCGGCATCTGACGAATCGACAGATGGGCTCGAACGTGTCCTCGGTCAAGTGCGAGGCGGCGTTGTCTACCTTGAGTACGTCCCAGCAGGCGTAGTTCAGCTCCGGCAGGACATCGGCGACAAAGCCTGCACCGGGTCGGTACGCCAGGCCAGGAATCGAGAACTCCTGGCGTTTGAGTCGTGGCCGCAGTGCGTCCTGTAGCGCGCAGAGCACGTCATGGTGATCGTATTCAGGCGCAGGCACCAGTTGCCAGCCCAAGACGATGCGCGTGCAGACATCGATGAGGGTGATCACGAACAGTCGCTCGCTTTCGATATCGACACTCACGCCGGTGGCGTCGATGTAGCGCACGCGAACGCGCAGGTCAAGCTTGTGGCCATCAAGCTCCACGACGGAGTACGGACGGATGGTCGTGTCCCAGGCATCCTCGTGGCGTGGCAGGCGCAGGGGGATGTGCTGTTCAAGGCGGTCTCGAATCCAGCGTGCAAGCGATCGATAGCCCATCTCGTCGTGGTTAAGCGGGTAGTCCTTGGCCGTCAGGCCGGCTTCGCGGCACGCAGCGATGATTTTGGATTGGACGTCAGTGAGCCCGTAAATACGGTCGTTCTTTGACAAACCGAGTGCTGCACTGGAAATCTGGCGTTCAATGATGCTGATGAGTTGGGGGAGGCGCTCGAGGAGTTGCCCCAGCGCACCAGTTAGACCGCCTGGGGATAGGGTGCGCGCCGCAGGCTTGACGCGCTTATAGTCCTTGGCCCTGGTATGTGGGATGAGCGCGCGCAGGCCTTGAATGCGTCCGTCCTGATGCGGCGAGAGGCAGCGGGCGACCAGTCTTATGAGCGACCCGCGGTTGACGCCGAAGCGCTGCTCGATGTCGATTCGTGATTCGTCCCGCAGATAGGCGCAGACCGCCTGTTCCCGACGCTGGTAGATGTCGCGCCGCTCGCCAGTCAGCGCGGTGACATCGACGGTGGGCCACAGGGACGGATCTACCAGGGCTTCGGGGATGTCACCGCGTCGCATGCGGACTCCCTTTCGACAGCTTGGAGACGCGGGTGGCGCGGCCCCATTGCTGGTGTTGCAGGTCTTGACTGACGAGGAGCCCTTGATGAAGCGCGGCAATCACCGCAGTGCGGACAAGGAGCGAGTCTGTGGCAGAGAACTGTCGCTCCAAGTCGTCAAAGGAGCTGCTTGGATCGGCAGCCTGGACAACACGCGCCACCAGCGAATCAAAACTGGGTGTGCTGGTCGCCCCCAAGTAGGGTAGCAGCGACAGCCAGTTTTGAATCCAAACGCGGTGCTGATTCAGCGCGTCGGTGTGGACCCACTGGACGCAGGGCATGGAAGGAAGTGGCGCGGCATTCGGATCATATTGCGGAGTGTCGCCGAGTGCGAGCCAGACCGCGCTGCCGTCGCGCAGCGCCCAGAAATCTGGATTCGGGGATGTCTCATCCGCATCGGGCCAAGTCGGACGTTCGCAGTACCGCGAGACCTCTGGATGTGCCTCAAGCATGACCCACAGATGCAGTTGGTCGCGCCCGGCGAGCACTACGGTACGGTTCAGCTTTGGAGCCCAGACGTGATGCAACGTTTGCTTTGGAAGGCGCTTGACGGGTAGGGCTATCGGATCTGTCATGGGGCAAACGCCAAGGCATGTAAGATTACAAGTTTACGTCAATTCCTACGACAGTGACAACTTTAAGTCAATTGAGATTGACGTAATGTTGTATCCAAATGGACCCAAAAGGTAGAGCTTCCCTCTGAAGCGATCAATCGCGGGAGATACAACTTTAGTTCGTGTGACAGTTGCCAACGCCCACTATCGCACTCCTTGGTCGCATGGGCAAACAACTGACAGCGCGCACGTACAACCTGATGCTCGTAGCCGACGAATTCTTCCGCAAAATGAGGCCACTGCTCGCGCTCAAATTCAAGCCCACGGTGAGTCGTCGGCAACGCTCGCCGCTCGGCGTTGGTCAGTCTCTCATGCCGATGTACATCGCGACGCGCCAGCAATTGCATCGGCAAGGGCGGTGGCACGTCAAACAGGCGATTGACCAGCGTCAGCAGGGGTGTTCCAAGGGAAGTGCGGGAACCGCGTTTCATGGCCGCGGTGAATCGCCCGGTGGTGAGATCGCGACACCGTTGATGCTCCTCATCGACGACATACCTGACGTACACGCACCACCTGCGTAAAACGCGAGCATCGCGTCGTCCCAGAGGAACGCAGCGCCCCGCAGGTTTTCCCAATCGGGGTATCCACAACTTGCCACAGCGAGAGCATGTCAGCGGTGTGGCAGCGAGGTCATGGCCCAGCACAAAGGGAATCGCCGATTTACATCGCGCGCATCCGACCCTCAATGGCAAGCCATGCAGTGGGCAACGCTCAATGGTCAGCCACTGAAACCACGCCGCATGGAATCCCAGTTTCAAGCAGGCAGTGCAGTACCGAAGCTCGGTTGCAGCTTGTCCCAGAACTGGCGGCAGGTTTCCGCAAAACCCTCGTAGCACGTCGGCGGCAGAAGCATTCAAGACCGTGGCCATGGATTGCAAGTCCCACGGATTTGCCTGTCTCAGGTCGCGCGCCACAGACTCAATGTCAGGGCGGTGTGCTCCAAAGAGGGCGCTGAGTTCGATGACCGACAAGCGGTTGCAGTAGGAGAACTTGGACAGTCGCATCCACATCGATTCGCCGGCGCTGCTCCACTCTGGTCGCGCCGTGTAGCGCCAGCTTTCCTCGCGTGTGCACGTTGGTGGCGCCGCCGCGTGCGTAACCGCTGTCGTCGGAAGTTGGGGGAGCGCGTCCATGGAAGTTCAGTGATTTGTTATCGCCATGACCATGGAGCGCGTGGCGTGGCGCGCCATCACGTAGCGACTGCGCTCCACCATCAGTGCCCAAAACCCGGCATCGAACGTGAGCGTTGGCGCATCGCGTTCAGCGCTGAGAAGAAGCGCGGCCTCGATCGCCGACGTGAAATACTTCATCGGAATTTCCACCGGCCCTTCAAGCCTGGCATTGATGTGGGCATCCTCAAACGCCGCCCATAACAGCGCGCCAGACTCGCCCAACCGAAGCCCTGCGCTGTAAGCCTGCGGAACGTAAAAACGCGTGTAGCTCCATCCCGACGCTGCTGGGTACTCACCGTGATCGTAGGCGGCCATCACGGCCGCACATTCGCCACCGCACGCAATGCCCTTGAACGCCAGCTCCTCGACCATGAAGCGCGCAACAATCTGGTCCTTATCCTGAGCCTGCAGGACGGACTTTTGCGCGAGCAACTGCGTTTGCCCGACCAAGAACGTGAACAATCGAAGTTCATGGTTCTCCAGTTCGTCGTGCACGTCACGCAACCACTCATACTCGATCTCGCGCAGGTTCTGAGCCTCGTCAATGAAGAGCACGACACGATCGTCGCCGCGCTGGTCGGCGACCTGACGCAGTTTGTGGACCAGACGGCCGCGCAACGCAGACTTGGACGCACCCGACTGTGCAGGATGCCTTGCTGCGTTCAACAAGGTGGCGAAGAAGCTGTTCTCGGAAGGCGCCTGCGAGCGGGTGCAGCGCATCTTGTAGATGGACAGTTTGGGAAAGCGCTGCTCAAGGTCTCGGCGCACAAACTCAATGGCGTAACTTTTTCCCATGCGTGGTCGCCCATGGATCAGCGCGCCGCTGATGTACAAAAACAAGCACTCGTCAATCAGTGCACGAAACGCCGCAATGGAGGGGGTGGGAACGCGGTAGGTTCGATTTCGCAGGGGGTGCTCGTCCAGTGGAGTTGGGCGTTGAGTTTCCATGGACATGGTGGACCTTCCTCAGTGGTTCTGCATTTTGAGATCGCCCAAGTCGACGGGGGTGAGGTTCATTTTTGAAGGTGGCGCTTGGGATGAACGTTGGGCACCGAGTTGTTCCGGCGCCGATACCAGTGCCTCGACCTGGCCCAGTTGCAGCGCAACCGTACCCTGTTTGAGACCACGCCTGCTCCCGCGGCGCTGTGCCTGGGCAAGTAGCTGTACAGGATCTTGTTCGCCTGCAAACTTGAGCTTGCCCACTCGACGCTCGCGCAAAATATATTTGCGCAAGCGCAGCGTGTGTCGGCTGTAACGCCAGCCCTCCAGCACCGCCAAACGGCCCAGATCGGCACCGTTGGACAGATAGGCCCATGCATCGCGCATGTCGCCAGGATGAATGTAGACGCGGATTTTTCTGCCAACCAGGCCTTGCGTGCGCTGCAGAACTTCGTTGCTGTACCGAGCGCCATACAGGTTGATGTAGGGCGCGACACCGCGGGCCACATTGCCGCGCACGGTCGACAGGTGCACGGACTGCAACTGATGCAAACGCGAGCGCAGATGCTTTGCCAGCGTGCGTACGGGGCGGCGTTGCTGCTGGACGGCCAGTTGCAATACCTCCAGAGGTGAGTGCCCATTCAAACCGTCGTGCGTACTGGCGTGGTAGTTGGCGATGCTCACGTCCAACAGCTCTTCCAGCTCGGGTAGTGTGATGAGCAAGGGGACCGCCACGGAGCGGCCTTTTTCTGCGACCGGATCCTTCGGATTGCGCCCAGTGGTGCCGCGAACCTTTCGGGACAGTCGGTCTGTAAGCGTGCCAAAAAAGCGCTCAATATAGGGTCGCCCCGTAGGCTCGCCAACGGGCCCGGCCTTCACGCGGCATCCGACAAATCGGCAGATCGGCTCGAACGCGTCTTCGGTCAGATGAGAGGCCGCATTGTCCAACTTGAGGACATCCCAGCATGCGTAAGCCAGCTCGGGCAGCACGTCAGCGACAAAGCCAGCACCGGGCAAATAGCGCATGCCCGGGATCAAGAACTCCTGACGTTTGTGGCGCGGGGTGAGCGCATCTTGCAAGGCGGCCAGTACGTCATGATGGTCGTACTGGGGTGCTGGAACCAAATGCCAGCCGATGACAACGCGCGTGCACACGTCGATCAACGTGATCACGAACAGGCGCTCGCTCTCCATGTCAATGCTCACGCCAGAAGCGTCGGTGTATCGAACGCGCACGCGCACATCGAGCTTATGGCCGTCCAGTTCCACCACTGAAAACGGGCGACTTGAAGCATTCCAGGCCTCATCGGTCGGTGTCGTTGGTCGAATTGGCAAGCGCATCTCCAGGCGCTTGCGCATCCACACAGCCAATGACCGATAGCCCATCTCATCTTGGTTGAGCGGGTAGTCCCGCGCCGTGAGTCCCGCCTCGCGGCAGGCGGCGAGTAGTTTGAACTGCAGGTTGCGCAGACCAAAGAGCCGTCCATTCTGGGATAGGCCGAGCACGTCTGAGTTGATCTCGCGCTCGACAATGCGCAGGAGCTGCGGGAGCCGATCAAATAGCTGGCCCATCGCGCCTGTCAGGCCACCGGGCTCGGCTCTGCGTAGCGCTGGCACGATGCGCCGATAGCTCTTGGCGCGTGTGTGCGGTATGAGTGCGCGCAGCCCTTGGATGCGGCCGTCGGCGTGTGGCGTCAAGCAGCGTTCGATCAGTCGCTGAAGCGTGCCGCGATTCACCCCAAAATCGCGCTCTATCTGTGCCAAGGGTGTACCACGCAAGTAGGCGTGGACCGCGTTTTCGCGTAACTGGTAGGTCACTCGCCGCTCAGCGTCAAGGGCACTGGGATCAACGCCCGGCCACATCGTGGGGTCGCTCAGCGACTCGGGAATTTCATTGCGACGCACGGCGCACCTCTGACGAGATACGCACGACTCGCGTATCAAGATCCCAGGGCCTGGTGAGTAGGTCGCCGCTGAAAAGTCGGCCGGCGTGCAGCTGGGCGATGACAGCGGTTCGCACGAGGACGTCGTCGTCGCGAGCGAAGTGTCGCTCAGCGGCATCGATGCTGGACTCACGCGTGAAGAACTCCACCACCTGTTTTCCCAGATGATCCAGATTGAGCGAGCTGGTGGCGCTCAAGTACGGCAGAAGGGACAGCCAATTCTGAATCCATACGCGGTGGCTATCCAGATTCTTGGTGGTGACGGACTGCACAACGATCCCCTGCTGTTGGCATGGGTCCTGGATTGGCAGTGTGGACGCCAATTCTTCTGATGCGAGCCATACCGGTTGATGCTCACGCAGCACCCAGAAGTCCAGCGCCGGGCGCGGTCCACACTCGGCTGGCCAAGAGGGTCGCTCGCAATAGCGAGTCACTGAAGGATTGGCCTCCAGCATGGCCCAAAGGCGGAGTTGCCCCTGACTGGTCAACAGGACTGGGCGCCTGAGTTTGGGCGCCCACACATGGTGGAGCGTTTGCTTGGGCAAACGGTGCAGGGGGAGCGCAACAGGTTCGAACACGGCAAGAGTCTTGTGTGCACAGAAGTCGCGACTTTACTTCAAATTCCTGAATAGTTGCAAATTTAGTGCAATCTTCATTGCAGTAATTCCGCAAACGCAACCCCTTGCGGAACAGCCGTTCTCCTCTGGGAAGCTCAGTCTACGAGGGTTGCATCTTTACTTCGATTGACATTCATCGTCCGTTTGGTGCTGCATCACCTGGTGGTGCAAGATGAACTGGTGCTGGTCTTCCAGAATACAGACCTTGACTCCAAGCTCCACCGCAACACCCGCCTTGCCTTTGCTGATCCACTCTGTGTGGGGCTGGAAGATGGAGAAGACTTTCTCGGCGTGAGCAATGACCTCGCCCTGGATCACGCGACGCTCGATTTGATTGATCTGGCGCACGGCGTGAGCCATGAAGCCTTCAATCTCAACTTTCTTGGCCATCTCAAGGGGGTCCCCCAGTCCTTGTTGGCTGATGGTGGCCAGTGTCTGGCCGACTTTGTCGAGGTAGGTTTGAGCCACTTTCAAATACGTTTGGTGCGCCTCAACAATGAGGGCCTGGTTCTTTTCGACTTGTTCAGGGGACTTGGCCTTGCTGCGTTTTTTGTTCTGCGCGCCTCGCATGGCTTGTTTGACCTGGCGCACGTTGTAGGCCGATTGCCGCCAGTTGCTCATGCCCCGTTCTTCACTCCAGTGCGCGGTCAGAGTGATGGTTTTGCGCATGGCATCGAACAGCAAATTGATGTCGGTGGGGTAGTGAACGTGAGTTTCAAGCACAAAGGAGTCGCAGCGCCCACGCAGGGCTTCATCGTCCTTTTTTTTTACCAATACATGGCCTGCGGCGACGACGAGTTGGTTGATCTCATCAAGCAGCTCCGGGGTGAGCAGACTGACGTTGTCTTTGAGCGTTTGGAAGTGGTAGGTCACATCATCGAATGCGCCATGTCCGAGCATTTCACGCAGGGTGTTGTGGTGGTTGACGAGTTCGTGCAGACGGTCGTAGTCGCAGTTCAAGTCCAGGCGAATGACACCGCAGACCAGGATGTTCCACAAAGTCATGCCGGGGCGACCATTGGTCTTGCTGACCTTGGGGGATATCTTGGCATTGAGCAACGCGAAGATCGAAGCACGCAGCGGCAGGCTGGTATAGATGAACTGCAGGCCGCGAAGAATTTTTGGGATGTCGTCGCGTGATTTGGGATCGAACCGTATCTTGGAGATGTCAACTTCACCGATGGTCATTTGTTCGTTTTGGGTGACGCGCATGGGGTGATTTCTCCTGCGAAAACGGTGTCGATTTAGGAGACTTGATTTTACTTATTTGCATTCAAAAAGATAGCAAAAATGCAAGTTATTTGGAGGGGGCTTTGCCTGAATGGATGGCACTCAGCGCAACGAAGATTTGGCCCCAAGGCCGCCAGAACTCCAGAAATCAGCCAAAAACTGCTGAGAAAAACAGAATGGGGGAAATCTTCGTTGTGGGAAACAACCGATCCCCCATTGGGAATGCAGGGTTTTCGGTCAGGCACTAGCTAACATATCTTGCACCTTGTCATTTTCAGGCCGGGGCGCTAAGTGTGACAGAACGATCGAAGTTTCCCTGACGGAACCATTCCGAGACGAAGTCAACCGTCACGCGGATTTTTCGCGGCAGGGGTCGTTCGTCGCAAAACACGAGATAGATTGGCGTTGACGGCAACTCATATTCGATCAGCACACGCTTCAGTTCACCGTTTTCAACCTCGCGTTGAACGAGAAACGCCGGCAATTTAGCGAATCCCATGCCACCGAGCGCAACTTGCTTCATCAGCGGATAGTTGTTCAAACGCAGCCAGTGCCGGACGTTTACGGCCTGGTGATTCGCGCCACGGATGAAGAGCCACTGGTCATCGCCCTTGAAGTGGCTGTTGCTCAGGCAAGGCATGCCTGCAAGATCCTGTGGATGTTTCGGTTCGCCGAACGCCAGCAAGGCTGCAGGCGCTGCTACTACCCAGTCTTGCAGCACGCCCAAGGGCTTTGCGATAAGCCGCTGATCGATCGTGCGGGAGAAGCGGATCGCCATGTCGATGCCCTCAGCGATCAGGTCACGCTGCCGAGTGCTCAGGTCAAGATCCACTTCCACCTCGGGTAGGGTTTCGTGCAGCGCACGCAGTAGGCCACCCATGAACTCAACGCCGAAAGTCGTCGGGACCGTCATCGTCACCCGTCCGCGAACTTCGGTATGCATGTTCGAAACGGCGCGTTCAGCCTCGCTCAAGGTATTGCGAAGCCGCAAGCAATATTCCAAATAAACCGCCCCGCTTTCCGTCGGTTGAAGCGACCGCGTGGTGCGATGCAGCAGCTTGACGCCGAGAGACCGTTCTAGCGCCTGTACCTGCTTGCTGACATAGGCCTTCGAGCAGCCCATCCGCTCCGACGCGCGCGTGAAGCTGCCGCACTCTGACACGGACAGAAAAGTCATAGCCCATTCAAAGCGAGGTGTGATTGTTTCCATTGGGTTGACTCTCAGTTTAACTGTACGTTGTATACACAGGGCGCTTACATTGGTACATTTCATTCGGTAGGTTGATTGAAACATTGAAGCCAAGCAAGCTCAACCCCGCCGAAGATCTAGGGGAATACCATGATGACATTGTTGACATACGTATGTCAATCAATGACCGATGTAAACCGGATATTTAGTTATCGCTTCACCGACTGACAGTTCCTCACTACTGGACTTACTCTCAATGAACCAAGCACTTGCACACTCTGAGTCAGGAGTAACCGATGCCCATCAAAGCCAGGCGCACACAGACGATTTCACGCCTCCGGTCGTCGTAGTCGAGCACGTTTTCGAGCACGATATCGACACCACGTGGGGCCGACTAGGCCGCTTCGGTGGCATCGCCGAGTGGCAATCGTTAGTCGCCGGGTGCCACGTCGAGGAACGGTACAACGGCATCTATCGTGTGGTTTCACTGCACGATGGAACCGCTTTTACTGAGCGCCTCGAGAGCTACTCACATGCCGACAGGTGTTTTAGCTATTCGATCCTCAGCGGTCCATTGCCCGTGACTGACTACGTCACTCACTTGCGCTTCTCGCCCCTTGGTAGAAATCGCTCGCGACTGGTCTGGAGGACCTGGTACACCGTCCCATCTGGCGGCGATCCAGTTGCCATAGCGCAGAGCCTCGAAGCCATGTTCCGCAATGGCATCGTAGGAATGTCGAGATTGCTCGAATCGACTCGATAGCAAGTCCCCAGCCATCTTTGCAAGAAGACTTTCCGTTTCATTCACTCTTTCTATTTATTGGAGAACATCATGATTGTCATCACAGGCGCTTCCGGAAACGTTGGAACTCACGTCGTGGCCGAGTTGGCCAAGAGGGGACTCGTCGTCCGGGCACTGACTCGCTCGCCGACATCGGCGAGACCCGTCGCCGCGAACGTTGAATGGGTCGGTGCCGACTTCGCCGAAGCGAAGAGTTTGTCTGCCGCGATGAAAGGTGCCACAAAGGTCGTACTGATCACGCCTGCTCATCCGCATATGCGTGCGCACCAAAAGGCGCTGGTTGCCGCAGCCGTGGACGCCGGTGTGAAGCGAATTGCCAAGCTATCGGGCCTCGGTGCCGGGCCGGACGCACCAATCCGGTTGCCGCAGGAGCATTTCGCCATCGAACAGTGCATCGTGGCGAGTGGCGTCGCCCACAGCTTTGTTCGTCCAAACCTCTTCATGCAGGTCTTGCTGGGCTCGGCCGATAGCATTCGCAATGATGGCGTCTTCTACGCGCCTGCGGGTGACGGGAAGATCAGCCTGACCGACGCGAGAGACGTCGCCAGCGCGCTCGTACACGAAGTGCTCCGCAACGACGATGCCAACGCGGTTCACGAAATCACCGGGCCAGACGCCTTGAGCTATGCCGATGCAGCGGAGCTGCTTGGACGGGCGGTCGGCAAGCGAATCAGCTACGTCGAGGTTGAACCGGCCACGGCAAGGCTGGCGATGACGGATAGCGGCATGGACCCCTGGCTGGCCGAGGCCTTCCTAGAGTTGTTCGATGTCTACCGCGCCGGCCACGGCGCCACGGTGCTGGCAGAGGCCTTCAAAGCCTGCACCGGCCACCAGGCCCGCGACTTCGTCCAGTTCGCCGCAGACCATCGCGCCATATTCCAACAGGCTGCCTGACGCAGCCCAGATTTGGCCTCAACCACACTTTAAGGAAAAACCATGCACATGAAATCGATCCTTGTCGTCGGTGACCGATTCGCGCACTTCGGCGCGCTCAACGGTGCGACGACGGTCTCCGCCCTCGCCGCGAGTTTCGACGGCATGGCCTCCAACTCGGCGCCTGCGCGATTCACTATTGGACAAGGCGTCTCCGAAAGCTGGTTGCAGCATCTGCGAGCGCGGGCCATCGAGAAGGGGCTTGAGGTCGAATTTGTGGACGCGACGTCCCGGTGTGGCCGCACCGGGCGTAACTTCGCGCACAAGCATCTGCGTCAAAACATACTTATCACTGATCCACAAGAGTGCGCGCCACTGCGATATTTCAGTCATCTGGTGATAGACGATGAGTGCGAATTAATGATCGACCACACGACGGGCCACCACTTGCAGGGCATGTTGTTAATCGAAGCGGCTCGGCAGAGCTTTCTGGCGGCGACAGAGCGGTATCTGCTGGAGAGCAAGGAGAAACATTACTTCGTAATTAACGATCTCGACGTGACCTTTCACAAGTTCGCGTTCCCGATATCGACCGAGATTGAGATCGATGTGTCTGGCGTAGATCGCAGTCGCCCAGACCGCCTCTCCGCAACAGCATCCATCCGCTTCATGCAGCAAGGTGAGTGCGTAGCCGCAGTGCGTTTTGCTTACACCGCAGTGCTCGAAACCAAGTTGCAAAAGCGCGAAGCCGAGATGGCCGAGCAAGCCCTGCGGTACGCGCTCACAGGCAGTTTCCATCAAATGCGTTCTGCCGAACTCGTCTCAGCCTGACTACTCCCGCCACATGGAGCTGGCCGATATGGCTCGGTCTGTTACTGGCAATTCACTAGCTTCTCTGAGGCACACCATCATGAAGATTTCGCAAGTCCCGGTACTGATAGTCGGCGCGGGCCCCGTCGGCCTAGCCACGGCCGCGATGTTATCTCGCCACGGTATCAACGTTCGGCTTATCGAAAAGGCCGAAGGTCCCACGTCCTTCTCCAAAGCCGTCGGCGTCCACGCCCGTACCCTCGAATCCATGCACGCGCTTGGCATTACCGAGCAACTTATCTCCGACGGTCACCCGATGCAGTCCTTCCGCATCAACGAAGGGGGCGAATCAATTATGTCGGCCGGGTTCGCCGGCATCGGCTCTGCGTATGAATTTGTTCTGGGACTGCCGCAAAGTTTGACGGAACGGCGCCTGCTCGCTCGCCTGCAATCGCTGGGAGGCGACGCAGAATGGGGGACGCGCTTGCTTTCGGTAAATCAAGTCGGCCAGCCTAGCGAGAGAAGCGAACCTGCAGAGGTGGTTGTTGAACATGCGAACGGCAGCAACGAAATCATTCGATGCCATTGGCTCATCGGTGCAGATGGAAGCCGCAGCTCGGTCCGTGAAATGGCGGGGATCGAATTCCCAGGTGGCGATTATGGAAATGCCTTCATACTCGGCGACGCCTGCATCGAGTGGGCGGGCTCGAAAGACCAACTGCAATTCTTCTTGTCTCGCAACGGCTATTTGCTGCTGGTGCCAATGCCTAGTGGACTACACCGTATTATCGCGCAGACCGATCAGACCTACGAAGAGTTCCAAAAGTCTGACAAGCCATTGGCAACGCTCGAGGGCCTGCAAGCGATCATCGACCGCAACGGCCCCGGCG
>OCZT010002681.1_pt1 | contig 18307 bp, 15 predicted proteins | sample 1539031 | NCBI WGS metagenome assembly OCZT01 (sample SAMEA3539308, study PRJEB22396) | soil metagenome | biome: tundra; feature: field; material: soil | place: USA | collected 2010-05 | depth 0.15 m | reverse complement strand
TTGGCAAATTTGTCGGCAACGCTCTCGAAGTATACGAGTGCATAAAGATCTTACGCGGCGAGACCGAAGACACGATGCCACCAACGCTCGAGTTGTCGGTGGAACTCGCGGCAAGCATGCTCGTTCAATGCGGCGTCGATAAAGTCCTGCCGTTGGCAAGAAAGCGCGTTCAGGGCGTCCTTCACTCCGGCGAAGCCCTCGATAGATTTCGCAAGAATATTGAGTTACAGGGCGGCGACCCGCGTGTTTGCGAAAAGCCAGATCTGCTTCTCACGAAAGGATTGGTCAAGGTCCCTGTTGTGACGAGTGAAGGCGGCTTTATCTCTGCAGTCGACGCTTTTTCGATCGGGCGGGCGGTTTGCGACATTGGCGGCGGCCGCGTCAAAGCCGAGGATGGCATCGACCATGCCGTTGGCTTCGCCGCGGCGGCGAAGATCGGAGATGTAGTGCAAAGGGGCGATCCGGTCGGGATCATCTACAGCCGGTCGAAAAAGCAGGCTAATGCCGTTAGCGAAAAGCTTAAACTTGCGTTTAGAATATCGGGGGAAAAGCCGAAGACAACTAAACTGATCCGCAGCCGGGTCTAAACGGTTATGAAATTGCGTTTTCTGTTATCGATCCTTCTTGTACTGGCCTCAAGTTTACTTATCTCGTCGTGCACCAACCGTGCCGAAGCAAAACGCGAGGGATGTAAGATCCGCGTCGGTATCGTTTTCGACATCGGCGGCAAGAATGATCGATCATTCAACGCCGCGGCATGGGAAGGCGTTAAGCGCGCGCAGAATGATCTGGACATCTGCCTCTATGACGTCGAGCCCGGTAACCCGACATCGATCGAACCAGCGATGCGTGCTTTTGCCGAGAAGAATTTCGATCTCATCATCGGCGTCGGTTTTGCCCAGGGACCGATCATGCAGCGGGTGGCGACGGACTATCCGAATATCAAATTTGCCATCGTCGATGGCGTGATATTTGAGGACGACGGCAAGACGCCCAAACACAATGTTGCGTCGCTCGTCTTTCGCGAACACGAAGGCTCGTATCTGGTCGGCATGATCGCGGCCTCAAAATCGAAAACCGGTGTATTGGGTTTTGTGGGCGGTATGGACATACCGCTGATCCACAAGTTCGAGACTGGATATGCGGAAGGGGCCCGTTCGGTCAATCCCAATATACAGATCGTCCAGAATTACGTAGGCGTGACAGACGGAGCCTGGAACAATCCAGGGAAAGGTAAAGAACTATCCCTCGCACAGATCGAGAAGGGGGCCGACGTGATATTCACGGCGGCCGGAAACTCAGGGCTCGGTGTTTTCGACGCCGTAGAACAATACGGCAAGGATGAAAATGGCCAGGCAAGAAAGTTCGTCATCGGTGTCGATTCCAACCAAAACGGGGTAAAGCCCGGCTTTGTTCTAACGTCGATGGTCAAACGCGTTGATAACGCCGTCTATGATGTTGTCAAAGAGGTCCTTGATGGCAAGTTCGAAGGGGGTTTCCACGTCTTTGGCCTCGACAAAGACGGCGTGGCATATGCCATGGACGACAACAACAAAGGTCTCATCCCCGACGACGTGATCGCTAAAACAGAAGAAGCAAAAAGAAAGATCGTCGCTGGCGAGATCAAGGTCACTGATGCGATGGCTCAATGAAAGAGCATTCGTTGTTCGTTGTTTCAACCGTGTTCCTAGATCATTATTGCTATGGAAAGGACTAATTTTGAAAAATTGCGCGTTTATCAGTTATCTGAAGATTTAGCAGATTCTAGTTGGGTAATAGCCACAAAATGGGATGCGTTCAATCGTGACATGCTTGGAAAGCAAGTCGTGAAGTCTGCAGACAGCGTCGGTGCGAATATCGCTGAAGGCGTCGGCCGTTATGGGACCCAGGACAACCAGCGCTTCGGATATTTCGCTCGAGGCTCTCTAAACGAGACAAAGCACTGGCTTCGACGGGCCTTCAAGAGAAATCTTCTTTCACCAGAAGAGATTGAAAAGCTAAGGCCCGTAATGGACGAGTTAGCTCCTAAGCTAAATGCCTATATAAGGTCTATCAAAGATGTGAAAAGGTCCACTCCGACAACGAACGACGAACGACGAACCACGAACAACGAACAACCAGCCACGAACAACGAGAATGCTTGAACTGAAGAACATCACCAAGACCTTCGGAAACGTTGTCGCCAACGACAACGTCTCGATAACTGTTCATAAACGAACGATCCACGCGATCGTCGGCGAGAATGGTGCCGGTAAATCGACTGTCATGCGGATCGCCTATGGCTTTTACAAGGCGGATAGCGGTGAGATATTCGTCAACGGGCAGAAGGTCGAGATCAACGGTCCACACGATGCCATTGCACTCGGCATCGGCATGGTGCACCAGCACTTTATGCTCGTCGACACGATGACCGTCGCCGAAAACATCATTCTCGGTTCCGAAACAGGTTCGGCAGCAAATCTTGACCTGGAAAAAGCAAACCAAAATATCCTCGCTCTCTCTAACGAGCTCAAGCTTGGTGTAAATCCGCGTGCTTATATCGAAGATCTCTCGGTCGGGCAGCAGCAGCGCGTCGAGTTGTTAAAAGCGCTCTACCGAAATGCCGAGCTGCTGATCCTCGATGAACCGACGGCCGTTCTGTCGCCGCAAGAGGTCGAGGAGTTCTTTGCAATTCTTCGGCGGATGAAAGAGCAGGGCAAAACGATAATTATCATCACACACAAGCTCGAAGAGGTACTTGCCATCTCGGATGAGGTTACAGTGATGCGCGACGGCAAGGCAGTAGGGAATGTTAAGACCTCAGAAACAAGCGCCAAGGATCTCGCGCGGATGATCGTCGGCCGCGATGTCCTGCTTCGAGTGGAAAAGACCGATGCCGAGCCGGATGGTGTTGTTCTTGAAGTAAAAGATCTTTATGTCCCTGGCAAGCACGGCCCGGCGATCGACGGAGTCTCTTTTAGCGTCCGATCAGGCGAGATCGTTGGAATTGCAGGAATTGAAGGAAACGGCCAGACAGAGCTGGTCGAAGCACTTTCGGGTTTGCTTAGACCCACGGGCGGGAGTGTCCAATTCGAGGGTAAAGAAGTAAGCAACCGATCGGCACGCGAGCTCAAGGAGCTCGGCATTGCACACATTCCAGAAGACCGGCAGAAGCGGGGTTTATTGCTTCACTCCGATCTTGCCGAAAACTCGATCCTCGGCGTTCACTACAGACCGCCGATGACGACCGCGGCCGGTTTTATGAAGACGTCCGCAATAAATGAGCGTGTTAACGATATACTCGAGAATTTTGACGTGCGGCCACCCAACCCAGACCTTCCGGCCAAATCGTTGTCCGGCGGAAATCAGCAAAAGCTCATTATCGGAAGGGAATTTGAACTGCGGCCAAAATTGCTGCTTGTATCGCAGCCTACCCGCGGCGTCGACATCGGGGCCATCGAATTCATTCACCGTAAACTGATCGGGCTCCGTGATGCGGGTAGTGCGGTATTACTTGTTTCGGCTGAACTCGAGGAGGTTACGGCCCTCTCTGATCGGTTGCTTGTTATCCGCGACGGTAAGATAGTCGGCGAAGTCGATCCAAAGGTCACGTCGACTGAGGAAATAGGCCTGATGATGACGGGCGGTGATTAGGCCGGAACAGCTATTTTCGAACCAAATAACTCCTTCATTTCGACTATCGCACGCTGCAGATTTTCGATCGCCGTGGCGTAAGAAAAACGTATAAAACCATCCGCCCCAAAACCAGCCCCATCGGTGACGACTATATGGACCGATCGCAGAAGAAAGTCTGCGATATCCGCCGACGATGCAAAGCGGTCCCCCAGCATACTTCGAACGTCTACAAAGGCGTAAAAAGCCCCTTCGGGCATAGCGCAGTTGAAACCATCGATCGAATTTAGCTCCGGCACAAACCAATTCTTGCGGCGTTCGTATTCACCGGTCATGCTATTGACAGCTTCGATCGTCGCATCCACATCCTGCAAACCCTTTGCACACGCATATTGGACAAACGACGTCGGATGGGTCGCCGAATGGCTCTGCAGCTTTACCATCGCCGATGTCCATTCCGGATTGGCGATGGTATAGCCGATACGCCAGCCGGTCATGGCGTAGGTTTTCGAAAAGCTGCCCCCGACACAAACATATCGCCGCAGCTCGTCAGGCAGACAGGCGGATGAAAAGGGCTCAGACGGCGGATACGCAAAAAACAGGTAACACTCGTCCGTCAGGACGTAAACCTCGCGTTCGGCGCAAACCTCGACGATCCGCCTCATTTCGTCAGATGGTATAACGCGTCCGGTCGGATTATTCGGCGAGTTAATTATCAGCAGCTTTGTCTTTGGAGTGATCGCATCGGCGACCTGATCATGGGTCAGTATGAAGTCGGTAGCATGAGTGTCGATGAAGACGCTTTTTGCCCGGCAGAATGTTGTGATCGCTGGGAACGTAACCCAATACGGTTTCGGTATCAGGACTTCATCGCCGGCATTCAAGAGCGTACACGACGCGTTGAAGAGTCCTTGTTTCCCTCCGCACACAGCCGCCACCTCGGCCGGCGAAAAGCTTGATCCGAATCGCTGCGCATAAAAGGCGGCGATCGTTTCCTGAAATTCGCGCGTGCCGGCACTCGATGTGTATTTGGTCATCCCCCGCTCGAGTCCTTCCCAGGCGTATTGCTTTATGAATTCCGGGGTGTCGAAATCGGGTTCGCCAACCGAGAGATCGATCACATCCAGCCCGCGGGCACGCATGTCTTTTGCAAGCTGGGCCGCGATCAGCGTCGATGAACCCTGCATGGCCGCGACGTTGTCAGAAACGGGGAAATATGACATTACGATATTTTGCCACAGAGTCCGCTAAGTGTGCAGACGGCATGTGGTCTACGTTCGTTTGAAGCAACTAATTATCTGGCTGATTTAGACGATTCTAAATATTCTCTGTGTTCTCTGTGGCTATTTCCAACCGCTCAAGAAACTCAACCCGATTTCCAAACGGATCGCGAAATTCGAACCGGCGGTAGTCAGGTATTGGAATTCCGTCAACGGCTATTATGCCGTTTGCCTCGAGCTTCTCGCGCCAACTGTCGAGATCGAGGACCAGATAAGCTACATGGGCCTTAGTTCGTTCCCGTTCAATTCGATCTTCTGTTCCAAAATGGATCTGAAATTCACCGAGTTCAACCCAGAAACCACCGCGGCCGGCGAGAGCCTCGGGTTTTGGGATCTCGATCAAACCGAGAATACCGCAATAGAAAGCCCTCGCTGTTTCTTCTGCCCCGACCGGAATGCTTACCTGTGCATGGTGCACCGCTTTGATCATGACGTCTTTGGGATCTTGGTTCGCATTCTTTCTTCCACCAGGGCCGGGATCAGACCTTCAACCCGGCCGCCGAGTCGAAATACCTCTTTCATGAGAGTTGATGATACGTACGAATATTCTTCACCCGCCATCAGGAAAACGGTCTCGATCTGCGGTTCGAGCCGGCGATTCATGAGCGCCATCCGGAGCTCGTATTCGTAGTCGCTGACGGCGCGAATTCCGCGGACGATGGCCGTAGCACCAGATTCGCGTGCAAAATCTGCCGTCAACCCGGAAAAACTAGCCACCTCGAGCTTGCAGCCACCAGTATCAACATCCGGGAGGACGTCATTGAGCATCTCGCATCGTTCAACCACGCTGAACATCGGATATTTTTCCGAATTGTCGAGGACAGCTACGATCATCTCGTCAAAAAGCGGCGCCGAGCGCCGGATGATGTCGAGGTGACCGTTTGTAAGCGGATCAAATGACCCTGGAAAGATGGCTCGCCGCATATTGGTGGATACAAAGTAATTACAATTTGTAATTAAATTGTAACATTGTCGGCAGGTGTATACCGACACAGCCCAAAAGATGCTACTATCTCAAAATATTCGAGGCAGATCAGTACTTTTTGGGCGTGAATAACATAACACACTTTCGCGAAGCGAATAAAAACGGACAAGCCGCGGCTTTTTACGACCTGGAGGGAACTCTGGTGCGTACCAATCTCGTGCACACGCTCGCGTTCTATGCAAAACGTCAACAGGGTTTGTGGCAAACAGCCAAGAAAAGCGTCGGGACGCTTACAAAGCTTCCGTTCTTTGGGCTCACCGACCTTTACTCGCGAAATGTCTTTAACGAGGTGTTTTTCAAAAGCTATGAAGGGTTTTCACACGATCGCCTTCGGTACTTTTCCGATGAGCTTTTTGAAGAAGTTTTGAAACCGGCCGTCTACAATGGGACGCCTGAGTTGATCGCCGCCGGCAAAAAGATCGGACAGCGGCAGGTAGTAATTACCGGGGCTCTCGATTTTACGATCGCCCGGCTGATGGATTTTCTGGGTATCGACGATTACAAGGCAAACCATATGGAGTTCGTCAATGGCTATTCGACCGGACGTATTATCCCGCCCGTAATGGCATCCGCAACCAAAGCGCAGTGGATACGTGAATACGCCGAACAGGAGGGCATCAATCTGACTAACTCATACGCTTATTCCGACAGCATTTCGGACCTGCCGATGCTCTCGATCGTCGGACACCCGGTCGCGGTGAATCCCGATTTCCGATTAAAGCAAGCGGCACTCCAGCATGATTGGGCGATCGTGGACCTGCGCTAGTTCGCAGGTGGTCTTTGGTCTTAGGTCTTGGGCCTTCGATCCTGGTTTTTCGATGTTCTGGGTAACTAATGATTGGGAGACGTGTTCAATATGGAAAAAACAAATTTCGAAAATCTTGAAATTTATAAACTTTCGGAGAATCTCGCGGTCGATGTCTGGAACATAGTTCTGGAATGGAACTCCCTGGAACAGGATACCGTGGGCAAGCAACTTATACGTTCGGCAGATAGTATAGGTGCAAATATAGCGGAGGGAAGTGGTCGCGGAACTGATCCCGATTATCGTAGTTTTCTAAAGATCGCTAGAGGCTCCCTATACGAGACTCGTCATTGGCTTAGACGGGCATTCAAACGAAAGCTTCTGAGCGAAATACAAATCGCGACACTTACTCCTACTATCAAAATGATAACGCGGAAACTAAATGCCTATATTCGCGCCATCGGAACGTATGAGCGGAAATTGAGGACAGATTCTCAGCCGAAGATCTAAGACCCAAGACCCAAGACCTAGTACTTACGAATTATGGCCTTACAACTCAGACGCAAAACACACGAATCGATCGTTTATATCGACAAAGACTCGGCACCGCGCATTATGCCGTTCGGCGAGGATTTCATTCTCGAAGATATTCCGATCGGCACGCGGGTGATCTATCCAAATCCGCCGATCAAGGGCTTGCCAAATCGCGAAGCGGCGATCCGCTACGCTATCAATCATCCACTGGAGATGGAACCTCTTTACGCGCTGCTCGAGCCCGGAATGCGTGTAACGATCGCGATCGACGACATCTCACTGCCGCTCCCGCCGATGCAAACACCCGACATGCGCCAATCGATGCTCGAGGTCGTGCTTGATCTCTGCGGGGCAAACGGCGTCGACGACGTTCACATCATCATAGCTAATTCGCTTCACAGGAAGATGACCGAATGGGAAATGAAGCGGATGGTCGGTAGTAAGATCTTCGACGAATTTTATCCCGACCGATATTACAACCATGATGCCGAGGACGATGCCGAACTCGTCACGCTCGGTCATACGCGACACAACGAACCGCTTCGGATCAACCGACGATGTTTTGAGAGCGACCTGCTCATCTATTGCAATATAAACCTCGTGCCGATGGACGGCGGTCACAAGAGCGTCGCGGTCGGTTTATGCGATTACGAATCTCTGCGGGCACATCACGAACCGCAAACGATCCGCGATTCGCATTCCTATATGGACCCGCCGGCGTCGGAGCTCAATCATAAGGTGGCACGGCTCGGGAAGCTGGTCGACGAGCAGATGAAGGTGTTTCATATCGAGACCGCGCTCAATAACAAGATGTTCGCCGACGGATATGACATTCTCACTCGCAACGAGGACGAATTCTCATTCGCCGACAGGTTGAAATGGGAGACGATGAAACGCACGTTCTCAAAACTGCCGCGCGTCGCCCGCCGCAAGTTGCTTCATGCGATCCCGGCACAATACGACCTCATCGGATGCCATGCCGGCCGTACCGATCCGGTCCACGAAAAAACGCTCGAGCTCAACTATCGACAATACGAGATCCCCGTTAAAGGGCAGTGCGACATAATGATCACCGGCATCCCTGACATCTCGCCGTATAACGTTTATTCGGCGCTCAACCCGCTGCTTGTGCAGGTGATGGCCCTTGGCTATCACTTCAACATGTACCGCAACAAGCCGCTCCTCCGCGAGGGCGGTGTGATGATCATTACGCATCCCTGTTTTGACGAATTCGATCATAACTTTCACCCGTCATACATCGAGTTCTTTCATCGACTGCTGCCCGAATCGCGTGATGCCTTTTTCCTGCGTGAGAAGTATGAACGCGAATTTGCAACGAACCCGGCCTATGTCGAGATGTATCGACGCGGCAATGCCTATCATGGGGCCCATCCATTCTTTATGTGGTACTGGGGCGAGAACGGACGCCAGCACATCGGCAAGGTGATTGCGGCGGGTGCCGAGAATGCCCACGTACCGGACATCTTAGGTTGGGACCGTGCTGACAATCTTACGGAAGCGATCGCGATGGCGCGCTCATTTGTGGGCAGAAATGCCGAGATCACGATGCTGCACCAACCGATGATCGGTTTGTGCAATGTGACGGATTAAAGGTTCGAGTTCGAGGTGCAAATCGGCGTTCCTGAATTTTAAAGGTCGCGCATTGCGAACGAAAAGATTTAGCGGGAGATTGACAAACAGTTTGAGTGCTAGATTGCGGCCAATATTGGAAGTCACAAATTGTGACATCAGAAGCAACTGATCACTGATTGTGATGAGTTCAATAAGAAGAAAAGGAAATAGAGCACAGGGGGATATACCAACGTGGAAAGTATCGAAATGACAACAGATATGCAGTCTCTTAAATCGAGACTGAGGGATACCTGGGTAGCCGGCGATTTCGGACAGATCGCCAAATCAGTCGCCCCGGCGGGCGAGGAGTTTATTCAACGATTGGATCTTAAGCCCGGCACGCGCGTACTGGATGTGGCATGCGGCACCGGCAATACTGCGGTTCCGGCTGCCAGGAACGGAGCGAATGTGACGGGTGTCGATATCGCGGCAAACCTGCTCGAGCAGGCGCGTTCGAGAGCCGAGGCAGAAGGGGTAAAGGCCCGGTTTGATGTTGGCGATGCCGAGGACCTGCCTTACGCGGACGCTTCCTTCGATATTGTAATCTCGATGTTCGGGGCGATGTTCGCTCCGCGGCCACAAGTTACGGCCAACGAGCTGAAGCGTGTTTGCCGATCAGGCGGTTTGGTGACAATGGCAAACTGGACGCCCGAGGGTTTTGTAGGAAAGATGTTTATAACAAACGCCAAACACGTCCCGCCGCCGCCCGGGATGCCGTCGCCATTATTGTGGGGGACCGAAGACGCCGTACGAGAACGCTTTAAAGACGGGATCGCTGATATTCGGTTCAACCGTATAAGAGTATACATGTCATTCCCGTTCTCGCCGCCCGAGGTGGTCCAGCATTTTCGGACCTATTTCGGACCGACCGTAATGGCATTTGGAAAACTCAGCCCCGAAGAACAAAAGGCATTTAGCGACGACTTGGAGCGGATCTGGACCGAGAATAATATCGCACCTGATGGCACGACGCGGGTTGAGAGTGAGTACCTTGAGGTGCGGGCGACCAAGGCTTAACCGCGGCTTGCCGCAATGCAGTGCGGAGAGGCTTGCCTCTTCGGCGGCGATCCAATTCCTATTCAGGCGGCTATGCCGCCAAAGTCGGAGGCATAGCCTCCGACGGTCTTGAGAGGCAGATCACGGCGAGGCAAGCCTCGCCGCCATGGATGCGGCAAGCCATAGAACAAAATGATGATCAGAGACCGGAGAAGACTCCGTACATCTGAATCAGTGATAGATAACGAAATTTAGGCATGAAGTTATCACCGACCGAAATATTTAAGGGTAAGAAGATCTTCTTCATCGGCGGCACGGGCTTTGTCGGCAAGGTGACGTTGTCGATGCTGCTCAATAATTTTCCCGATATCGAAAAAGTGTATACAACAGTAAGGGCCCGTGACGCCAATGAGTCAAAGATCCGGTTTTGGACGACGATCGTCACATCGCCTCCGTTTGATCCGCTGCGTGAAAAGTACGGTGACGGTTTTGAGGCCTTCATTCGTTCAAAGGTCATCCCTGTAAATGGCGATGTAGGTAATGAATTCCTGGGTCTTGACGAAAGTCAGGCGCGAAAGATAATGCGCGACACCGACGTCATTATCAATGCCGCCGGCAACGTTACCTTTAACCCGCCGCTCGAGAGCGCGCTCAGGACAAACGTCGTTGGTTCACACAACATTATCAAGATGGCGCGGATGATGAAGAAACCGCGCGTTGTTCATGTCTCAACATGCTTCGTTGCCGGCAAACGAAGCGGGCCTATTTGGGAAAATGAGCCGGTTGTCGGCTATTTTCCCCGTAAGGATGAATTGGTCGGTACCGTCTTTGACGTAAACCGCGAGGTCGAAGATTGTGCTCGCCTTAGCGAACAGGCCCGCCAGGAAGCAGACGATGCGGTCCAGGCGGCAAAGTTTCGCGAAGCGGCCCGTGCACGATTTATCGAGGAGGGCCGCGATCCTGATGACGAAGGTGAACTTAAGTCGGCCATCTTTCGCGAGCGAAAGATGTGGATACGCGAGCGGACGACAGAACTCGGAGCCGAGCGTGCCGAGTACTGGGGCTGGACGAATATCTACACCTATTCAAAATCACTTGCCGAGCAGATCATCGCCCAGCAGGATGACATCGTTAAGGTGCTGGTACGCCCGTCGATCGTCGAATCAGCCCAAAGCTATCCGTTTCCCGGTTGGAACGAAGGTTTTACAACCACCGCCCCGCTCATACTGATCGCTTTGCGCGGGCAGCCGATGATACCGGTGAATGAAAAACTGGTACTCGATATCATCCCGGTTGATCTGGCAGCGGGTGCGATACTCGGGGGCGCGATGGATACGCTTGTCGATCCGAAACCGCCGCTTGTCTTCCAGGCATCATCGGGTGACTGCAATCCCAACGACATGAAGCGGATCGTTGGCCTTGTTGGGCTTTATAAACGTCAGCACTTTGAGGATAAGGAAACCGGCAACAAGATCGTCAACAAGCTTGCAGGAATGGTCGAAACGACAACCGTTACGCAACGTACATACGAGCTTGCGTCGGCACCGATGCTTAACAAGCTGGCGAAACACGCCGATTCATTGCTCGACAAAGCAAGTCCTCGCTGGGGTGGCGGCCGGATCGGCAACATAGTTTCCGATCTTCAGAAATCGGTCGAGTCTTTTGAGCGGACGACCAAAGAGACGATGGATGCGTTTTCGATGTTCAAACCGTTCATGATCGACAACGAATATCTTTATCGTTCGGACAACGTGCGTGCCTTGCAATCGCAGATCCGTGAAAAGGAAAGACATCTGCTGCCGTGGTATCCGGAAAAACTCGACTGGTACGACTATTGGCTGAACGTTCATTTTCCCGGCATCCGCAAATGGGTGCTGCCTCAGCTCGAAGAAGATCTAAAGATACAGGAGCGCCGCTCGTACACATATAAAGATCTGCTTGACCTTTTTGACACGTCCGTCAAACGCTTTTCGACGCGTGTCGCAATGCGTATCGAACGCGGCGGCCGGAAAGAGCAATACACCTATGAAGATATTCGGGAATTGACGTTGAGAGCAGCGGGCTTTCTCGCCAAAAACGGTATCAAACACAACGACCGCGTTATGCTCTTCTCACACAATATGCCGGAATGGGGAATTACGTATTTCGGTATCTTGAAAGCGGGTGCGACGGCGGTGCCGGTTGATCCCGCAAGTTCGGTCGCCGACATCGTCAAGTTCGCCGGTACGGGCGAAGTGTCGGCGATAGTATTGTCGACAAAGCTTTCGGATGAGAATCCTGAGATCCGCTGGGAGCTTGAACGTGCCGGGTTGGATGTTAAGATCTGGACTTTTGATGAGGTATTTGAGGTTCAGTCCGAAACCGAAGAGGCGAAACGCATCGCTCTCTTGCCTGAAAAGATCCTTTCGACATCTGTCGCCTCGCTGATATTTACGTCTGGCACGACGGGCACTCCAAAAGCGGTGATGCTTTCGCACAAAAACTTCGTGAACATGATCTCGATGCTCTCGTCGGTGCTCGATATGAATATCACCGACGGGGTGTTGTCCGTTCTGCCGATGCATCATACGTTCGAATTTTCGGCGGGCTTTCTGACACCCTTTTCAAACGGCACACAGATCACCTACCTGGACGAGCTTACCTCCGAGGAACTTTCACGAACGATCGAGAACGGGCATGTTACCGGCATGGTGGGTGTCCCCGCATTATGGGAAATGCTTCACCGGCGTATAAAGACACGATTGCGCGAACGCGGCGACTGGCTCGCGGACCTCGCCGATAACGTAATGGAGTTTAATGCGTGGATCCGCGACAACACACCATTCAATCTCGGGCCGATCGTCTTCTTCCCGATACATCAGGGCATGGGAGGGAAGATGCGGTACCTCATTTCTGGCGGCTCGGCCCTTAGTGAAAAGGTGCAGAAAGATCTGCATGGTCTTGGATTCACGGTTCTTGAGGGATATGGCTTGACCGAATCGTCGCCGGTCCTTACCGTTGCTCGGCCCGGCAACAAGCTGCTCCGGGGAAGCGTCGGTAAACCGCTTCCGGGTATCGAGGTCAAGATCGACAAGCCGGACGAAAAGGGCGTTGGCGAGGTGCTCGCACGCGGCCAAAACATAATGCTCGGCTACTACAAAAATGAAGAGGCGACTGATGGCGTGCTGCAGGACCGGTGGTTGAGGACTGGCGACCTCGGCAGGCTTGATGAGGACGGTAATCTTTACATAGTCGGCCGGTCGAAGGACGTGATAATCGATTCCAACGGCAAGAACATCTATCCCGACGAGATCGAAGATCTTTATGGCAAGTCACCTTATATCAAAGAGTTAAGCGTGGTCGGCCTTCCAGACGACGAGGGTGGTGAAAAGATCGCGGCGATCGTTGTCCCCGATTATGAGTTCGATATTGCGCTTCCGCGGGCCGACGTTAATAAGAGAGTCGAGGACCATTTCCGCGAGATCTCAGGCGGCCTGCCCTTTTTCAAACGCGTTAAGGTAGTTCACCTCACCCCGTTCGAGCTGCCGCGGACCGCAACCCGCAAAGTAAAACGTCCCGAGGTCGTCGAGATGCTTCGACGGATGGAAGAAAGCGCTCGGACTAAAACGAAAGCAGTCGCTGAATCAAAAGGGGACGATAACACGCAGTGGATCCGCAAGGTGGTTGCCACCGTATCAACCAGAACGCTGTCGGAAGTTCTGCTTGATGACAAACTCGATGACCTGGGTTTCGACAGCCTGATGTTTGTTGAGTTGCAGGGGGCGATCGAGGATTCGGGTGGTCGGGTCCTGTCGCCCGACACGCTGAACGAAGTACAAACCGTCCGCGAACTGTTGACCGCGGTCCAGCGGGTCGACAAATCCAAAAAGTTAGCTGACGAACCCCCGCCCGAGGACAAAAAACACGTCGATGACGATATCGTAATTCCCTCGATAGTGCGCCGTGTGGGCAATGCCATGGTAAGTCTCGCACAGGAGACGCTCTACGATGCCTTTCTAGATACCCGCATTGAGGGTGAATCAAACGTACCTCAGCACGTGAATTTTATCGTTGCGCCAAACCACACTTCTCATTTAGATACCGGGCTCGTGAAGAAAGCCCTCGGGAAAGACGCCGCTGAGCAAACCGTTGCGGTCGCAGCGGCCGACTACTGGTTCGATACAAAGTACAAGCGGGCGTATATGAACAATTTCACGACGCTTGTGCCCATCGAACGGACTGGCAGCTTGCGTCAATCGCTCCGCCACGTTACTCAGATCCTCAACGAAGGTTACAACGCTCTGATCTTTCCCGAAGGGGGACGGCAGGAATCGGGACAGATCGCTGAATTCAAACCGATCATCGGATACCTGGCGTTAAACCAGAAGATCGGCATCCTGCCCATCTACATTTGGGGAACATATGATGCATTTCCGAAAGGAACGATCATTCCCAAAGGGAGCAGCATCGGGGCAAAGATAGGCGCAAAGGTCGGGCGCTTCCTCGAATATGAAGAGTTGCGCGATATGACCGAGGGCGTGCCAAATACAGAGGCGTACCGGCTGATCGCCGCTCGCGTACAGCACGAGATCGAGAATATGCGCGACGGCAAGCGCGATAAATTTAATGTCGAAGCCGTTCGAAAGGTATGGAAGGCGGAACGTCGCAAGTCCCGTAAACAGGAGCCGGTGATCGATGACTGATTTTCAATTTTCAATTGAAGACTATCAACTTGATAGTTATTAGTTCACCGCTTTGGAGCCCAAGCTATGACTATCTTTATTCGTCGGTTATCTTTAGTCTGCCTTCTTTTTTCATTTATCGGTCTTGCATCTGCACAGCCGGTGATTGCCGTTGACAACAAGAAAATGGCGGCCGCGGTCAAAGCGGAATTCCTTCATGCCTGGAGCGGCTATAAGCAATACTGCTGGGGACATGACGATCTTAAGCCGATCAGCAAAACCTGCCGCGACTGGTATGGTACGCCCGTCTACATGACCGCGGTCGATTCGCTCGATTCGCTATATTTGCTTGGTTTCAAGAAAGAGGCGGATGCCACGCGTAAATACATCGATAAGAATCTCTCTTTCGACAGAGACATTTCGGTCCAGAACTTTGAGATAACGATCCGCCTGCTTGGCGGCTTGCTTTCGAGCTACCAGATCACAAACGATAAGCGCCTGCTTGAGCTGGCCGATGATCTTGGGCGTCGTCTGCTACCGGTCTTTGATTCGCCTACCGGAATGCCGTATCGCTTTGTAAACCTAAAGACTGGAAAGACCAGCGATCCGGTTTCGAACCCCGCCGAGACAGGGACGTTGCTTATCGAGTTTGGTGCCTTAAGCAAGTTGACGGGCAAACAGATCTATTACGATAAGGCAAAACGCGCCCTGGTCGAGACATACAAACGAAGGTCTTCGATTGGCCTTGTCGGAGGGGACATAAATGTCGAAACCGGTAAATGGACCAACACCGACAGTCATATGAGCGGAGGCATCGACTCGTATTACGAGTACCTGTTCAAGTGCAGTGTTCTATTTGGCGACAAGGACTGCTCCTCAATGTGGGACGACAGTATCGCGGCTGTAAATAAGCACCTTGGCCAAGAGATCGGCAGCGATCTCTGGTATGGCCACGCCGACATGAATACCGGTAAACGCACGGAAACAACAACGGGCGCGCTCGATGCGTTCTTCCCGGCCGTACTCGCGCTCGGCGGGGATCTAAATAGAGCACGTGCATTGCAGGATTCGATGTTTAAGATGTGGAAGCTTAATGGCATCGAGCCCGAGGTCTATAACTATAAGACCGGCAAGATCGAGTCAGCAGGGTATCCTTTGCGGCCCGAGATCGTCGAGTCGACCTATTATCTCTACCACTTCACAAAGGACCCGAGGTACCTGGCCATGGGCAAAGAGATGTTTGACGATTTTGTTAAGTATTGCCGGACCGATGTTGCGTATGCGGGTCTCAAGAGCGTTGTAACAAAAGAAAAGACAGACTATATGCACAGCTTTCTGTTCGCCGAGACATTCAAGTATTTCTATCTTCTGTTTGCACCGGAAAAGACACTGCCTTTTGACAGTGTCGTATTTAACACCGAAGCACATCCGATTCGCAAAACTTTTAAACGCTGAGGACGCAGTGGACGCAGAGACAACAAATGGTGCTCTCAGGAGCCGGTATGAACTAAATGAGATAAGCGGCAAGATAATCGAGCTGTCGATACGAGTACATAGCGAACTCGGGCCCGGGATGCTCGAGGGTGCCTACGAATCATGCCTTCTGTTTGAACTATTGAATGCAGGCTTGAAAACGGAATCGCAGCTCAAATTGCCGATTGTCTATCGCGGCAATCAGATCGACGCCGGTTACCGCGTCGATTTGTTGGTTGACGATGCGGTCATAGTCGAGGTAAAGGCAATCGAGAGAATCTTGCCGGTTCACGAAGCGCAGCTTTTATCTTATTTAAGAATGACCAATCTTAGGCTCGGGCTTCTTATTAATTTCAATATGCGATTGCTCCGGGATGGCATCAGACGAGTGGTAAATGATTTTTGATTTCTCCGCGAACTCTGCGTTCTCTGCGTTGAAAAAAATATGCCGAAATCAAAGGCGTTGACCAAAATCCAAAAACGTATCCTCGTGACAGGCGGTACCGGTTTTCTCGGCACGCACATTGTGCAACAGCTTTTGGCCGCGGGGGAAAGGAAGCTCAGTGTGATGGCGTCACGTGTGCCGGGCTGGATGTCAGATGCCGGCGTCGAGCCGTTTGAGGGTTCCGTCACAAACGTCGAAGATGTCGCAAAAGCTTGCCGGAACGTATCGGCGATCTTCCATCTGGCAGGAAAGGTTTCTCGTGATAATGACGACGCCGTCGCGATGAACCGCGTCCATCTCGAGGGAACGCGTCTTCTTTGCGACGCGGCAAAAGAGGCGGGCGTCCAGACTATGGTCCTCGCTTCATCCAGCGGAACGATCGCCGTTAGCTCTGATGAACAAGTCTTCGACGAGACATTTCCTCAGCCGGTCGATGTCTTTTCGCGGTGGGCCTATTACGCGTCCAAGTATTATCAGGAACGAACCGCGATCGAGAATTTTGATGGCAAAGGATTAAAGCTGGTCATCATGAATCCCTCGCTGCTGCTTGGCCCCGGTGATGAGCGTCTTAGCTCGACAAAACCCGTGCTAGATTTTCTCGGTCGCAAGATCCCGTACAGCCCGAGCGGCGGACTTAACCTTGTCGATGCGCGCGATGCGGCTGCTGCGTTCATCGCGGCACTCGGGAAAGGAAAGCATCAGGAAAAATATCTTCTCGGGGCTGCGAACATGACCTTTCACCAGTTTTTCGGCCGGCTTGAGAGATTGAGCGGTATACAGGCACCGAAACTTCGAATGCCAAAACAGCTCGCGATCGCGGGATCTAGTCTAATGAGCTCGATCTATAAGAACTGGGGCAAAACATCACCCGTCGCACCGAATGAGGTTGAGCAGGCTGAGTACTTTTGGTATTTCGATTCGTCAAAGGCTGAAGAACAGCTTGGATTTGCACCGCGCGACCCACAAGAAACACTTCAGGACACCATCCACTATCTGCGTGAGAATTTCCTCGGCGAAGGGATCTTTGCGTAATTCTACAGACAGGTCGCATCTTAGAAACTTTTCCGGTTGCATCTTCTTAGTGTCTTTTCGTGTGGTTAGTGTGTATTCGTGGTTAAATGCCCGTAACCACTAAATATCACGAATTACAGGAAAAAAAAACCACGAAAGTAGATCTGCGGGATTCGTCGCCACAAGATGATACCAAGCAGGATGCTTGCATTAGCCTACGTTGTGGCGTCTAGGTCTTGACCACGCTTTTCGTTTATACTCTGAAAACCTACTCCGGTAAAGAATTGAGGAATATCAAATGATGGCATCGACACGGCTTTTCTTGTGTTTTGTATGCGTTTGTCTTGTTTCCGGCATTGCGGCGGCCCAGCGATCCGGCGAGGTCGTCGCACCAAAAAGTTTTAAGGCGCCGGTCATTGAACGCTCGCCGGAGCTGCAATCGATACTTGATGCGGCGGTCAGCCAAACGCTTAGCTCGCTTGCGAGCGTAAAGCCCGAAGAAATTGCGGCGACGCTGATCGATCTACGCGACCCCGCTCGATTCCATATCGCCGATATCCGCGGCGAGCAACGGATCTACCCGGCGAGCGTCGTCAAACTGTTCTATATGGCTGCTCTTGAGCGGCAGCTCGAGGATGGAAAAGTGATTATGACGCCCGAGCTTTCTCGCGGCCTGCACGATATGATCGTCGTGTCCTCAAACGAAGCGACCCAATATATCCTCGACGTTATCACCGATACCTCGAGCGGCGCCGAGCTGCCAAAGGACGAGTTTGAAAAATGGCAATATAAGCGGAACCGTGTAAATCGCTTCTACGCGTCGATGGGCTACCAGAACATTAACGTCAATCAAAAGACGTTTTGTGACGATGCCTATGGCGTCGAGCAGCAAACCCGTAATTACAAGGGGGAAAACCGTAACAAGCTGACGAC
>OCZT010002679.1_pt1 | contig 18311 bp, 27 predicted proteins | sample 1539031 | NCBI WGS metagenome assembly OCZT01 (sample SAMEA3539308, study PRJEB22396) | soil metagenome | biome: tundra; feature: field; material: soil | place: USA | collected 2010-05 | depth 0.15 m | reverse complement strand
GTAGTGTTTCAGGCTTCGGAGTGACGCCTTGGCCTTGGGGTATCTGAACAGTTACCTTCTTTTTATCATTCAATTGAATTTGCAGTTTTTGAGTTTTCGTCACTTCGTCTTTATAAAACTGATCCCAATTCAAGGCCAGAGGAAAAGAAGGAGCATTCAAAGAGGAAATTTGCGCTGCTATAGGGGTTAAGTCTGAAGTTGTATATCCTTCTTTAAAAGATTGTTGGAGTGAACTATTTAAACTAGTTTTAGCAGTTTCAAAATTCGAAGATTCTTTGCTCGAAGTAACTTTCAATATTCCTATGAATCCGATGACAACCAGAAATATAGTTAGAACAACAAACCATTTGCGACGAGAGTTAGATTTGTGAGAATACAGACTCTGACGAGCCTTAAAGGAATTTTCGTGACTAGCTAGTCGGTTTTTCATTCTGAATCCTCAATCGTTAGCAAGAATTAAATTATATCAAATATTAAGGATCAAAAACTAGTAGTTTTCTATTGTCTCAAAGCTGGATGGTCTGGATGCAATTGTTGAAAGAGCTCATCCCTAAAATGATTAGGATTTGGTATATATCCTAAAACTTCCGCGCCATCCCTTCCTGCCGATTCAATTTTAACATTACCAAAATTAGCCATTCGTCCAGCTAGAGATTGATAGGTTTGCACATCTTGTATTCTTTCCAAGGCAATTGATTTGCTAAATTTGCCAACAAGTCCGCTTTTTAAAATTACTCTTTCATTGGTAATGGTATATCTTTGATTTTGCCATCTCAAATATTCATAAGCTAAATTGATTACCAAAAGAAAAATTATCACTCCACCTAGAATAAGACGAATCTGACCTAACAAGCCTTTATAATGAATTACCGGTCCAGATAAAATCAAAAATAATATTGTCAGAATTGACAGTATTACAGTCTTGGCAATTGATTGATAGAACACAACAGGATGCCTGATAACAGAAAGAACTGTCGTTTCGCCATGAATTAATTCATCACCATCTTTCACTTTGCTCTCACAATAAGGAATATAACCAAGCCTAAAACAGCTAAAGCCGCCAAAACTTCCAAGGCAGTCACAGCCACAAAATAAATATTCAGATGAGTATCTTTAAATCCTGATTTTACAGATTTTGGTTCACCTGGAACCAGTGGCAGTCCAGCTCCAGGAGTTAAGATAGGCGCATCAGTGACCTCTATGCCAACCTCTTCAACTTTAGAATCTTTTTCCATTTTAGCCCCGCCACTCATTTGCCTGGTCAATTTTGGAGAGCACCCAGTCGAACTTACCACTCGTAACTACCTCTCCACAATATTTACAATTGCCGGTAGCATTAACATCTAAGGGAGCGCCACAATTTGGACATTTCTTGTCTGTAACTCCACCTGTAACTAAAGTCTTGGCTCCCGCCGATCTCTGGAAAGTCCAATATTCAGTAAATGGACGATCTGCCTTTTTCCCGCCAACAGCAAATATCTCTTTTCCGGTTTGGTCATCTACTTCGTAATCTGTGCAACTAGCATCTATCCTAACGCTGATGGAATCAAAATTCTCATCATGTAAGGCTTTAACTACATGCTCTCCGGCGATAACCAGATTTTCGAGAACATTTTTCTTATGTTGAGAAACCATTTCATCCACCTGCGCTTTCCAACTTTGATAAAGACCTGGACTCATGTAGGCACGACCTTCATCAACATTTCTATCCATCCAAGCTTTTTGTAGCAAAAAGAATGCTGCTTGAGTTCTATCTAAGAATGCCTGTTCGTTAAACCCTGGGTCATTGGCTTTAATAGCCTCTAAACCGACATTAGAATCATTCTCTCCTTCTGCCAAAGGAACGTATTGGGATGCTTTAAACGATCCTGAAGATTGAATTTTACTTTTAATCGCAAACACAAGGACCAGAAGCATGACAAATAAGATCACATAGGTAACGAATCCGCCACCACCACCTCCTCCTCCTAGAAAGAAAACCCCTCCAGAAGAACCGCCACCACCATAACTGCCGCCGCTGCTACTTCCTCCGCTACTATGCCCACCGCCTCCTCCTCTAGCTACTACTAAAATAGGAATAAGGCAGTATAAGACAATTGCTAAACCTGTTCCTCTTTTTATCCAGCTTCTCATCTTACACCTCTAAACTCTCACCACATCCGGAGCAAAATTTAGAACCAGCCGCATTGGATGCTGAGCATTTGGGACAATTTATAACTGCTGCTGCCGGAGGTGGAGTCACATTTACCATCGGTTGACCACATCCGGAACAAAATTTTGAAGCTTCTGAATTCAATTGATTACATCCAGAACATCTCACCTGTATTACTCCCTGATTAGCTATTTGCTGCCCTCCAGAGGCTATTTGGCCTCCCAGTCCCAGTCCTATGCCAAGAAGAGCAGGCGGGAGCGCTCCGCCGCCCTGAGAAGCTCCTTCACCCACACCTAGTAGAGCTTCGCCTGCTGCATATTGCTGAAAACCGCCAGCAATCTTGGTATAAGCAACGTCTTTACGTAACCCTTTAAGAGTTGCCTCATCTTCTTCTTTAATCGAGATGGTAAAGTTACCCAATCGAACAATTTGGCATCCGTAAGTCGCTACACTATCATGCACTTTGTTTACCGTTGTCGCCTCGATTTCTTCAGTGTGAGAGGTAATTCCAAGAATCGCCCATCCATTACTAACAATATTGGTCACGACATCAGTTCGAAGTACCTTAAGTAATTGTTCACGCATCCAGTTTGTAATTTCATCGTTAGTTTGTAAATTCTGAGTTCCAACAAGATTCAGAATCAAGGACTGAGGTTCAACTATTTTTAGGGAATATTCTCCAAAGACCCGTAACCCAACAGCCAGTCCTGTATCTGGATCTACTACATTGTCTATACTTCCTCCGAAAGGTAAATCCGGAAACTCCCGAGTTGAAACAAAGTAAAGTTCCGTCTTAAAAAGATTACCGCCACTAGCTGCGTCAACAAGTTTTCCAAGAAAGGGTATCTCTGAACTATCTAAGGTAGAGCGGCCGGGGCCAACTGTTCCCTGTACTTGACCATCTCTAAAAAACACAGCTTGTTCGTCTTGTTCAACAGTGAGTTGAGTGAATTTCCGAATATTAGTATCAGGCCATTTATATAATATTTGACTTTTATATGCATCTGGCCGAGCAATAAATTCTCTACGAACCTCGTTCCCAAACAATCCCATTTTATACTCCTCCCAAGGGTTACTAATTACCTAAGTTTTTATATGATAGTGGATGCTCCACGGATTTTGGTGAAAATTTTCTCTAAAATTAAAATAGTTCTTTCCTCTTCCTTTCTAGCTTCCCATGTTTCAATAATAAAAACACCTGTAATCATCAAAGAAATTCCGCAAATCGCCAATGTCAAAAAAACGGTTGAAACCGAAAGAGAAGACAGTTTAAAAGCAACATTATTTAAAATCCAAAATATTGAACCAATAACAGAAAACACCCACAGCATAACCACACTTTTTAATACCACAGGATGAATAGAGCAACGACCTTTTACCAACGAGCGTTTTTCTATTGGCAGGATTTCTCCATAAAGACAAAGAGGAAACAAAGAAGTTTTCCTCTTTTGGAGCCAAAGTATAAACTGGTTTCCCTTAACCACACTTCCAAATTTTTCGTTAGAGATTTGTTTTGAAAGCCAAGACGTACGAGCCGAAGCTAAAATTAAGTCAGCAACTTGTTGTGGTTCCATATTTATTTCCCAAGTTAAAACAGTAGTTCCTAAAACCGAAGCAATCCGAGCCGAAATAAAAGCCAGTAACTTAGTGTTTATTTTTGTCATATTAATTACCTAGAAAATACTTTTGGATATAAGAAACTGTCTGAGCGAACAACTCTAGCAGCTTTCCCATCCAAAAGCTGCCGTTCGTAGTATTTCATAGCTTCAACTTTTGAAACAAAAGAGCCACAAACTTGCGGAATATTTGAAACCGAAAAATCTTGCACAATACACACCCAAGTCGAAGCAGGAGTTTCAAGCCATTTTTGTTGATTTGGATGTATTTTCTTTCTCATATTTAAACCAGGTAATAACCAGATTATAGGTTCTCAGGGGACGAGCAACGGACAGTCTATCTAAATTTCGTTCCACTTTAAAACATCTCCCGAGACAGCCCTATCAAAAGCGAGTAAAATATAAGCAGTAACAAAGGGAACTTATTTAGATGGAAACACTTAACAGATGCATTATGCACGTAGACCTAGACGCTTTCTATGCCTCTGTGGAACAGCTTCTAAATTCCGCATTGAAAGGGAAGCCTGTTATTATCTCAAGTGATAGTCGTCGTGGAGTCGTTTCAACGGCATCATATGAAGCTCGTCAATATGGAGTACATTCGGCTATGACCTTGGCTCAAGCCAAGCAGTTGTGCCCAGAAGGGATCTATCTTCCTGGTGATTTCAAGTCTTATAAAGCATATTCCAAACTTTTCTTCGAAGTATTGCAACGTCATACTCCAACCATTGAGTCATTGAGTCTAGATGAAGCTTTTCTTGATCTTTCTGGGAATCATCAAGCCAGAAAAGATCCTGTAGGACTAGCACAAGAAATCAAAGAACAAATTCTAGAACATACTAATGGTCTGATCGCGTCCATAGGAATCGGCAATTGCAAAGTCGTAGCAAAAGTTGCTAGTGATTACGAAAAACCAAATGGATTGACTTATGTAAAACCAGGTACAGAAGCAGCGTTTTTGGCACCACTACCTATTAGAGCACTTCCCGGTATAGGCCCTGCAACCGAAACCAAACTCCAAGCTTTTGGGATAAAGACAGTAGGAGAAATTGCTTCATTGCCACCCAACTTATTAGGTAATCGCGGCAATGAATTGATTCTGTTATCAAGAGGAATAGATTCACGAGAGGTAATTGTTTCAGGAGCCCCAAAAAGCATTTCCCGTGAAACAACCTTTGAATACGATGTTATAGATCCACAATATTTAAAAACAATAGCCCGAAGACTAACACAGGAAGTTACTCAGTCACTACGAGAAGAGAAAATTTATTCCAAGACTGTTGTGCTCAAATTTAGATTTGCAGGTTTCGAGACTCACACATCTCAAAGCACGTTCCTCAATCCAACCGATTCAGATATTGAGTTTCTCGGAGCTATGGAAGTTTTGCTTAAGAACGTCATAGCTAAACAACGACCACTTAGACTTATTGGAGTTGGCGCTACTAACTTAACAGACATTATTCAAGAAGAGCTTTTTGCCACTTCCGATCCTAAGCAAAAGGTATTAGATCAAAAGTTAGACTCGATCCGTAAACGTTTTGGTCAAGAAGCTATCTCACGCGGAATGCCCTCTCATGCTCCTCAAAATGATTTCAGAAAATTGGACATCCCAAAAATCGGGGAACTATGAACGCCGACTCATTTGATTTATTGCTAAAACTTTCCAATTAGAGCCTTCAGATAAAGAAGAAGCAATACATAAAAAAATCCATTCATTCTTTTGATACGCCTTAGCAATATAAGGTATTGCTTCTGAATTCAGTGGAAATGAAATATTATGCTCACGCAGGACAGTAGCTCCTTGGCGTCTAAACTTTGCCGCCTTTTCTTTAGATAGCCCTATTCTCAAATTTGCTGGAAGACTGGCGAGCAAAGTATTTTTTCTTCGAGCTTTAGGTTTTGGAAAGATCACAGCATTATACAACGGACTTAAGAAACGGCCAATACCTTTTCTTTCTTCAAGCTCAAATACTCCACCTTTCCATAACCTTAGCGGAATACTATTCTTATTAAAGTATTCTTCCCATTTCAAAGGGATTTCTACCTCTTCACTTTCCACATCTCTATCATACGTATTCCATAAACGTTCTCTTTCAATCGCTAATTCATCTTCTTCAAGCCCAGAAAAGACCACCCAAATTATTGGAGCTATACCTAAAGCTTCGCCTTCCTGAAGTTCCAAAAGAATTTTATCTTGAGGATAATTATCCCATGATAGAAACCCTAGTTGTGAAATGATCTCTACCTCTCCAACCGGCTTACTACTCGCAACTTTGAGAGAACTACTGTTTGAAATAATCTGCGTTTACCTGAACATAATTTTTCCAATCAACCGGAACATCATAATCAACAAAGATAGCAGTTACAGGACAAGCTGGCTCACAAGCACCGCAGTCAATACATTCCTCAGGATTGATATATAGTTGAGGATCTTCGTCAGTTCCATGAATGCAATCTACCGGGCAAACATCTACACAGGACTTATCTTTAGTTCCAATACAAGGTTCGGCAATAATATATGTCATAGAACATCTCCTTATCTGCTTCTCTTATAGAATATCTACAAATCTAGAAAATTTCAACTAATTGCGAAGTGATTTATTTTTCAACTCCAACTGCAACAGTTTCTGATTCCGCCACCCTAGCTTTAGGAGCATGTTTAGCATAAATTTCCTGGACAATAACCTCAAGCTCTTCAGGGTTATTCTTAAGATGTTCTTTCGCAACTTCTCTTCCTTGACCGATTTTAGCGCCGTTATGAGAAAGCCAAGATCCAGCCTTATCAATAACTCCAGCTTCAACACCAGCATCAATAACACTACCGAGATAAGAAATACCTTCAGCATACATAATGTCAAATTCAGCAATCTTAAACGGTGGGGCAACTTTATTTTTGACGACCTTTACTTTAACACGATTGCCAATAATATCTAAACCGTTCTTGATGGTGTCAATTTTGCGAACATCCAAACGAACTGAAGCATAGAATTTTAGGGCTTTCCCACCAGTTGTCACTTCAGGATTGCCAAACATTACTCCAATTTTTTCTCGCAGTTGGTTAATAAAGATAACAGTAGTATTTGATTTAGAAATGCCTCCTGCAAGTTTTCGTAATGCCTGACTCATCAATCTGGCCTGAAGCCCCATATGGCTGTCTCCCATGTCTCCATCTATCTCAGCTTTAGGAACTAGAGCAGCAACAGAATCTACAACTATAATATCTACAGCTTGACTTCGAACTAACACATCAACAATTTCTAAAGCTTGTTCGCCAGTATCGGGTTGCGAAATAAGAAGTTCTTCAGTGTCTACACCTATACGCGTAGCATAAAGAGGATCCAATGCATGTTCAGCATCAATAAATGCAGCCGTTCCGCCAGCTTTTTGCGCCTGAGCAACAGTATGCAGAGCTAAAGTAGTTTTACCACTACCTTCGGGACCATATATTTCTACCACTCGCCCCCGAGGCAGTCCACCGATACCCAAAGCAAGATCTAACGTCAAACTCCCAGTAGAAATAACCTCAATAGCCCGATCTGCTGCTGAAGAATCCCCCAGTCGCATAATGGCTCCCTTACCATAGCTTTTTTCAATAGCTTCAATAGCATTGACCAAAGATTCACTTTTACCAGCACCTTTAATTTGGGCCTTGGGTTCCTTCTTCATACTTACCTCATTTCCTGTGTATGATCGAGCGTTTCTTTCTCGATCGATTGTTATTTCAAGAGAACCGTATTATAGCGCAAAAAAGGAAACGTGTATAGTCGAATAAAAACCCTTGCAAATCAAACTATATCTTTTTCTAAAGTCCCTTGGATTAGCTTTAGAGCCGGAGTATATTTCTTCTCAAATTTTTCTCTAACTTCTTTGGGCAATAGTCGAGTGCGCTCTGGATCCATATTATCCTTTAGATCGGCTAGTTTTATTTGCTTCGCCAGTGGACTCTGAACACAACGCCGTACAAACTCTATATATGTTTCATTTTTTCGTTTAGTCAAACAATCTAAGGTTTTACATATTCTTTCGGAATATCCCATTTCCTCTAAATCTTGGATTGTATATTCAGTATCTTCAATAACATCGTGTAAAACCGCAATAATTTTTAGTTCTGTGCCCTGAACATTTCGCATCATTCGCAATGGATGAAGAACATAAGGCACTCCACTAAACCGATCTTTCTGTTGGCCGTGAGCTTTAACCGCCAAATAAATAGCGTCTTCTAAATCAGGCATTAGTTATTCTAATTCCATCGCAACAAGACTTTTAGAGATTTTATTAGCTATTTCAGAAGCCGCTTGAGATCCATCTATTTCAACTAATTTATTTCGCGCCATATAATAATCAAGTACCGGTGGAGTTTTTTCTAAATACTCTTTATTTCTAGATAAGATTAAATCATGGGTATCATCTTTTCTTTTTTCTAAAATCCCACCATCAGCATCACATACTCCCGGCTTTTTAGAAGTTCGCCGTGGCCCATAAGACAAACCACACTCATGGCAAGTTTCCCGATGAAGCAATCTTTCCATTATCGTTCCTTTATCTAATTTTAAATAAACTGCCGAATCAATAGGCTGTTTTAGCTCTTTGAGTAACTTATCTAAGCTCAAAGCCTGTCCAACCGTTCGAGGGAAGCCATCAAGAATAAACCCATTTGCCGCACTATGATCAAGAAGACGCTCTTTTATCACTTCGAGCATAACATCATCAGGCAAATACTTTCCTTGAGCAAGAAAAGGTTCTGCAATTTTTCCAACAGGAGTTTGACGTTCAACGCAGTCTCGCAAGATTTCGCCCGTACTTATATGCGGAATTCTCTCGCTTATAGCAAGTATCTTACCTTGCGTGCCTTTTCCGGCACCAGGAGGCCCAAACAGCAAAATTCTCACCCTTTTATTATAGAGGTTAAAGAACTCTAAACAATCTAAAATTAAGCAAAAACTTGTTCGTTATCAAAACCATACTTCTCAAAAAGATGAGAAGATGTATCTATAGCATCTTTCACTTCCGAATAAAGCTTAGACAGATAATCGTTACGAGAACGATTTTGGCGTCCAGAAGAAGTAAGACCATTAGACAAAGCTTGTTTCAGAACTCGCTGATCTTCCGAAACTTCCCGAAGCCTGCTTAAAAGTTCTGGTGAATATTTTTTCGCATCTTTTTGAGGCGGTGCATTAAGCATAAGCATTAAACTAGCACCCCAAATCCTACTTGTTGCACTACGAATCTCTGTTATGGATTCGTCAAAATCCTGAGTCTGATTGATTTTTCTCATATAGTTCTCCGGAAATAAGTTGATTTTATATAATCGGAAATGACTGAATAAAACACAAACCCTAGTCGCAGTATAACTAAACTGACAGAAAAATCAAGCTTTAGATATAAATGTTTTGTATGTTTTCTCTGGTATCTGCATCAGATATCATTTCGTGCAACTCTGCATCAGTAGGATGTTTTTCGGATTTTTCCACTTTATTCAGGATATGATTTACAACCTTTTCTTTCGGGGTATGCCCTAAATCAATCATTCTTCCCTGAAGCTCTAATCGCCTTTTTTTCTTTTCACTCACAATAGTCTCCGAACTTGTCTTACTTTGATTATATCAAAGACTTCTACTAAAAGCACTAAATGGCTCCTCTCCAACGATTTTTTCTCCTGGTTGCATGATTTAGAGGGATAACTTTAGTACTCATGAATTTTTCTTGAGTTAGAAAAATTCTTTCTAATGCTTTAGTTGGAGAAATTTTGCTGGGTGAAGGAACACCTGCCATACGTAGTTTATCTACAATACTTTGTGGAGTAAATTGAATCTCTCGTAGATTTAATTCTTCAAGAACACCCAAAAGCTCATCTAAAAGAACCATACGCAAACGCCTTGTCTTCTCGGCATCAGCTGGTTGTTCGAGAATTTCGTATTCTGGATCAATCACGGGATAACTCCTCTAAATCTTATCTATTTCAAGATTACGAGTTACAAGGTCAGCAATGCCCTTACTTTGCATAACTGTTTCGCATTCGATATGCATAAGAAACAGCATCAAACCCTCTCTCGATTTTCAATTGTCAGAGTATCTTTTTCAATAATCTGGCATAATAACGGGCATGTCTATAACCACAGAGAGAAAACGCCTTATTCTTTGGATAGCAATACTGGCAACAGCAACACTGTTACCTATTTTGCTCGGCTTGCTGAGCACTCCGAAAGGTTATAATTTTGGTGGCTTTATATATGAAGCCCGCGATAGTGTTTCTTATTTAGGCAAAGCCCTAGAAGGACAACAAGGACAATTCTTTTATCTAGATCCATATACATCGGAATTTCAACCACATAGCTACATCTTTCTGCCGTATATCTTAATCGGTCAATTAAGCAGAATTACTCCATTTTCCTTAATTTGGTTATTTCATATAATCCAGCTTGGTTTTCTATTTGCAATTGCAGTCGAACTTTATAGAGTAATAAGTCATTATCAAGAAAGCCATAAATATCGCTCTCTTAGTTTTTGGGTCGTTCTTTTAGGGGGAGGTTTAGGGTTTATTTTTGCCGGGCCAACACATCTAGGTCCTTACACTCTTATTTCGTTAGACGTTGGAGTTTCCGGTACACAAGGATTGGAAACTTTGAGTCTGGCACCCCATATTCTCTTAGTAGTACTAAGTTCCTTAAAACTTTTTAGTTTATGGTTAAAACGAGAGGAGAATAGCGTTATTTGGTTAATCTTGAGAGCGTTTATATGGACACTATTAATTTCTTTGGCCTATCCTCAAATGGCTGTTCTCTGGGCCCTAATTTTCACAATTCTATTAGTTACCAAAATATCCAAACCCAACATAAGTCTAGTTCTAGGTAGTTGTCTCGGAGCGATTCCCTATGTTGTTTACGGCCTTTATTTACAAAATAGCAATCCGATTTTTCAAGGCTGGCCACCTCAACAAGATATACAAATCGGAGATCCACTAAGTTATTTACTTTGGGGCCACTTCTTTATGTTTCCATTCTTATTAATAGCTCTGTATTCTCTATGGAAAAAGCGAGGTAAAAATCTTAGCAAGTCCATTTATCTATTACCTGTCACCTGGATTTTCCTTAGTGCCATTTTAATGTATACACCTGGAATTCCAATCATTTTCCACAGAGTTTTTTATGCATCGTTTATTCCTTTTGGAATTTTAGCCGTTTTGGGTTTACGAGAATCTCTAGCTCTAATCTCTTCTCAAAAAAATAGACAGCGACTTCTTGTCTATGGAACCTTCTTAATATGCCTCATAACACTTCAGGTTGCTATGGAAGGAGTAACTACCCCATTATTCCATCGCAATTCCTTGGCTCTGTATTTCCCCTCTAACGAAGCTAGCGTTCTTGAAGCCTTGCAGAAAAGCCAGCCTACTTCTCGCCATGTTTTAATGAGTAGTTACGTAAGTGGATTATATGTTCCTGCCCTAAGCGGACAAACTGCTTATCTGGGTTTTCCTTTTGAAACCTTGGACCTTGCTAAAAAACAAGAAGAAGTAAGTCTATTTTATAACACAAGTAATAAGGAAGGTTTAAAACTTCAAGCCCAAAAACTGCATATCACTTATGTATTATGGGGAAAATACGAAAAAGAATTTGGCGGGACTGACCCAGGTCAAACGGCTGGTTGGAAAACTATTATCCAAAAAGGTGATGTTAAAATTTATTCTACTGGTGAAGAATAAGGTTTAGTTGGAATATAACCAGACGAAACCGAGCTACGACGAACCAATATAGTAGCAACCTTATCCTTATACAATATTCCCCATTCAGAATCTTTACTTAGAACAACCACCAGTGGTGAATCAGTTTGAAATAAAATCCAATTCACCTTATATTTATCTAACACCGCTTTATATCCCGGTTGTACTTCATCCACTCCTGCGAATTCTTTTAGGAAACTATCTCCCAGAACTGCAGCATCCCCATAGATATAAGCCTTTTGAGCAGGCCATAAACGGTAAACAAAATAACCACCCCAATGGTATACATTGAAAACGTTTCCTGGCGACTTTCGATGTTGCATAAAGGTAATCGCATCTACGGGAAAGTTTTGTTTTATTTCCTTAGATTCTAACGGAGCCCTTAAAGCTGGTAAAAGATAACTAGAAGCTACCGCAAACACCAAAAATAAGGTTATGCAATTTATGATAGCAATCAACTTAACCCGAGGAGGTTCGCGATATTTTGGAAAATGGCTTTTATAAGTCTCCCATATTCCTCCTAAAAGTTCGGCTAAAATAGGAGTGACAATAACAACAAAAATGGCAATATGTCTTACCGACTGGAAGGCTAAAACAATTCCAACAACAAGGAGTAAAACATCTAGAAAATGAATGCGCCTTCTATTAAAAATTAAAGCGACGATAAGCAGTAAGAACATAACCTCAAAAAAGAAAACATCTCCAGAATGAAAATTAGGAGACGCCCACTCCACTATTAGGCTTTGCTGAACAGAACTGAACTGAGTTTGGATTGAATAAGGATAGATCCATATAAAGCTTGGATTAATGAGCACCACCATAAAACAACTAATCCCAATTAACAAGAAAGCTTTTATTTTTCTTAAATCTTTTCTATAAAGAAAACTCATTCCAATAAGATATAGCCCCAAAATACCTAAGCCCAGAAAGAACCCTCCGTGTGCGTTTACCCAAATCAAAAAAAGTAAAGGTAAAGGATATATCCATTTTCGATTAAGATCTGTTCGGTACTTTCTCAATAACAAAAGTAATATGACAGTAAAAGTAAAAGTTAGCATCTGTGTCCGAGGACTCCAAATCGCTTGTCCTGCCGCAACTCCCAAAACCATAGTGATTCCAATAAATATATAAGGAACTTTTTTATCTACAGTCAGCAAAATCCCTAAAAATCCAAACCAAATAACAAATCCCCAAAACATAACAACAGCTCCAGAACCTATAGAGAAAAAGAGAAAACTCATTATTACTTCACTCAACCATTCATGTGTAATAAAAGGATGCTGAGAAACTGTATAAGTAAATAAGTCATGGTGAGGGAAGCCGTTCTGGAGAATCCATTGTCCCACTTTTATGTGCCAGAAAAAGTCGGGATCGCTTATGGTCTGAAAGGCCGGAATTGACAAAGCTAAAAGTACTGCGCCTAATACCAAAAACTTTGTACTCGCTAAATTGATTTTAAAGCGTTGCATTTTCTGTTAGACCTGCATTCTGAATAAACTCAAGGCACAGTATAATAGATACGTTCAAAACGTTTTTCATGGAGAAGACTGCGGACTAACCGGCAATTGCTGAGGAGGCATAGATTGCATTGGTTGAGTAGGAGCCAAAACTGGGGCCGGAGACTTCGTTGTGGTTGTTATTCCTATACCTCCTCCCCCTGAAATAGTAAGAGACACAATAACAAGTGAGATCAACATAGCAAAAACAAAAATCACCCTAAAAGATCTTAGTTTTTTCCTACCTTTCTTTACGGAATTTTCAGATGGCCGATTGGGATTTCTTTTTTGTCTGCGCATTCAAGACAGTATAGTCTATTGACGTTAATTATTATACTGTCTTGAGGTAGATCTCAGATTGGAAATTCGTATCCCAAAGGCTTTAGTTAAGGGTTGGTAATTCCACGTTACCGTAACTTCGCAGTAGTTTCCCAAACTCGTTGGCGCAGAATTTGGCGCTGCAGAAATAGTTATCGGCCCTATTCCCTGAACTCCATTATTAACAGCAGCAATCAATCCTGCGTTATTACTATCACAGGCAGTTGCCGGTATGCTTCCTGATGGCGGCTGATTTGAGGCGGCTATTCCCCAACGTGCTCCTTCTCGGGTAGCGTTCGTAATCGCATTAATGCCATAAGCAGCTCTGGAAACCTCCACTATTCCCACTAATAATGTAAAAAACAAAATAGCCACTAGCCCGAACTCAACAGTAGCTTGACCACGCATCTTATTAGAGATCGGTTTTGTATGTTTAGGAATCATAGTTTACTACCAATGATCGAGACTGACTTTGTGTGTGAAAAGTTTTTGGCAGTGGTAGAAATGGTAACAAAGAAGGAACATCACAAGTAACCGCGACAGTTTCATCTATCCCCGGAGGACCACTGACTACCGCTCCACTACGACTTATCGTAATCTGAAGTGCTCCAGGACATTGAATCGCCAAAAAGCTGCCTCGTTCTTCTTGCTGGATAATGCTTCTAGTGTTTGAATCCAAAGTAACCCCAGCATCCAAGCTGTATTCTGCGGCATGATGGGAAGCAAAGAGGGCTCCTTCCCGAGCAGCATTAGTAACGGTATTAGAAATAAAAAAAACACGACCAAAATCTGCAGAGACGCCCAAAAGCAATAGAAGCAGAGGCGCGACAATGGCAACTTCCACTAAGGCCTGTCCTCGTCTATTCATTCGAAACATTCGGTTCATCCTATCCATGGTATCTCATAATCCCCAAAATCATTTCAGAAGTTGAACTAAAATTGGAACATTTGGTCCGGGAGGTGGACATCCGCCTGGATTCAAACATCCTTGAAAACCACTTAATGGAAGAACCACTGAAACGACAGTTCCCGACAAAGCACCACCACCATCAGGAATAATCGCAATGAACCCCACTACATTCATAGTGTATTGACCATTACCACTAATTTGATCTATAACTGGAAATATCAACGGATAATGTCCAGCAGCTGCAGCATCAAATGTGGCCTGTTGCGAACCTGCCAGCCCTTTTGCCACTCCGCCAAATGTGCAGAAATCCATCCCGTCTGTATAAGTAGTAACAGAAGTACCAGAACAAGCAGCTCCCGTTAGTGTCGTATTATTATGGAAATAACCTTTGAAGTCATTTGAAGTAGCATTATTTCCATTTCCACAGCCAGCTTCGTTTCTCAACCATTGCGCTTCATCTAAAACGACACGGTCTCCAGGAAGATAAGGATCCGATGCCGAAGCATCTGGTGTAGGTGAACCATCTATAATACAGTTAACATGCCAAATACCAAACGGCATAAGATCACTAGCGTTTACGTTCTGAACCGCAGTAAAAGTAGCTACGGCATTAGCCTTTTCAGTCGCATTTGTTAAGCCTACCGCACCTAAAAAGAGAGTTTTATGAGTATATGACGGAACAATATGTACTCCACCAGCACAATCTTGTCCCGCAACCGGCGGCGGACAGGAAGGAGGTAAAGTTCCTCCCCCTACAGTATTGACTAAATCATTTCCTTGCGCATCAGTATACGTTGCGACATAAGATGTGTACCCACTACCGTCAGAGTAAGTATTTTTCATAACATTTGCTATTTCCGTTGAAATAGTCGAATCGCTATAAGGAATTATAGCTGGAGGAGACTGACTTTGTGCTTTATAATTTCCGACGAGCATCCGAGCGCCAGCATCTGCCGCCGTATCAGCAGCACTTTGTAAACTTCGTCGATCAACATAAGCCCTACCAGCATCAATAGCCAATCCTGAAATTGCCACTAATAAAACCAAAGATATTGCAGTTATTACTAGCGCCTGTCCTCTTTGGTTATCTCGCAATTTTTTAAACATAAAGTCCCCCAAAAGCCTATTGCTATATATCCTACCTCAAACTTACTCTTTAGCATATCTTAAATTTATGATTTTACAATGACGTATCAGTTGCATCTTTCTTTTTGCTGTATCAAAATGAAATCTTTCCTTTAGAGTCTCACAAAAGGTATCATATATAAATGCGCGGTTTTTTGTTAACACTTGAGGGCCCAGATGGAGCAGGAAAGACAACGCAAATAGAACTCTTAGAATCTTCTCTAAAAACAAAGGGCTTCCCTGTAATAAGAGTTCGCGAACCTGGAGGAACTCAGCTTGGAGAATCGGTACGTTCAATAGTAAAAGACTCTAAAAACGTTAATCTATCGGCGTGGGCCGAAGCAAATCTTTTTACAGCGGCCCGAGCACAATTAATCAAGGAAGTTATAAAGCCTGCTATCGAAAATGGACATATTGTCATAGCAGACAGATTCTCAGACTCCACTATCGCATATCAAGGTTACGGAAGAGGATTAGATATCAACACACTTGAAATAATGCAACGCGTATTAGATATTCAACCAAACCTCACCTTCATTTTAGATCTTAGTCCCGAAAACGGTTTTAAAAGGCAGGACAACATCAAAGGGTATAATTCAGATCGCATCGAATTAGCCGGTCTTGACTTTCATCATAAAGTTCGACAAGGATTTCTTGAAAGGGCCCGAAAAGATCCTGCCCGCTGCGTCGTACTAGACGCCTTACTTCCAGTCAACGAGCTTGCGTATCATATTACAGACATTACCGTTTCAAAAGCTAAAGAAAGAGGATTACTTTCTCAGCTTATACAAGACTTAAGTTCTTTTTAAACGAGAAAAAATATCTCTTTCCTAACCTTAACTTTCCAGAACCAAATTTCCTTCTCCATATCAGAACTCGTAACATATCCCCAATTTCCATCTCTTCTTGGAAACGAATTCCTGCTCTTTTGAGGATAATACTCTAGGTTAGTCGCCTTTAAACAAAAGGCAGCATTAGCCGTTTTCCAGTCATCATATATTTCTGGCTTATCCAAAATTCCTTTATCTATTTTTTGAATAACGAAAAAATCATCAGCTATTGCCCGTTCTGCATTCACGCATTCAACTCCCCATACTCTAATCTCAAAATTGTGTTGAGCATCCGAAGAATACGCATAGCTTTCATAATGTGCAGATTTAGGATCTTTTAAATCAATCCAAGTTTTTAAGGAAAGTTCTTTAGTCGTAGTCCTGAAATACTCTGCCGCCGCAACGCTACTATTAAAAAGTTGAGGATGTTCCGGAAGTCCTACTTCAGACAATAGGGCCACATACATTTTACGAGAAATTTTCTTAACTTTTAACACAGTACGCTCCAACCATAAACTACAAATATCTAAAAATAAAAAGAAGTAATTTAACTCAAATCAACCAATACGCCCTCAACTTCTCCACGTCTTACTTTTTCAATTCGATCCACTTCTTTTTTAAGCAATGCCATAATGTAACGATAGACAACCGCATTTCCTACATTAGTAACAGAAATCGGTTGAGAAAAATCATCCTCAATCGCAGCCTCCTGGAGAGCAGGTTCTTCCAACAAACTCTTTAACAGATTTTTGTCTTTTGGCGTATTGTCACGAGCAATACGTTCCAGCACTCCAGATTGCTTAGGGTCAAGAGAAGGATTTTCTGCCATCCAGGCCCGGCAGTCAGAGGTGGCTGAGTGTAAAGCTACTTTTAAAATCGCCATTTAGAGTTCTCCTATAATGTTATTATTGTCGTCAAGAATACCAATTATACAGCTTCGTTCCTTTTCTGAAAGAATCATCTTTAGCCTTTTATCAAACTGCGCGAATCAGCACAGCGTTCTAACGTTTTTTGAGCATGATAGATTATCCAATTCTTTTCGACAAATAAATCTTCATCCCAAATATCCAATCGATCAAGAGGAGCGAATCGTTTTACTAAATCTTCAATCTCCATGATCTTCTGCTCAAAATTAGCCTTAATCTGTAAATCAGAAGGATCATCAGAGTCCTTTACTAAACAATTCGAATGGATACGTAGAATTAATTGAGCATCTTTAATTTTAGACGTCCAAAAAATTAAATCTTGTCGAAGAGAAGTATCAATCATGCCTTTACCTTTTGTATAATCGCATTATTTACTAAAATGAGATTTTTTGCAACATCCCCCTCGACGTCTCTCCAAATTTCAGAAAATCAATAATTTCCTTTTGACGAATCTACCCGATGAGGCATCCAGCCACTTCCTGCTTTTGCCATAGCCTTATTGACGGCAGTATCGAGTCGATCTTCAGCAGCCACCAAACTAACCACAACACCGCGCCAGAGTTCTCTTTCAGAATCTCCAGCAGCATTGTGAATCGCGTCTTTAGTAACCAGAAGTCCTAACTGAACACCGGTTGATGCTTTTTCTATAGCTCCAAGAACCAACTCTTCTTGAGTAGCAGTTTCTTTTTTCTTCTTTCCACCATTTTCGTTTTTATTCTTAGTTGAAGCAGGTTTAGGCTCAAAACCCGTTTTGGTTACGGCCGCCAATAATCTTTCTTCAGCCAAAACAAGGCTTGTATCCACGCTCTTCCAACGATCTTTATCAGTACTGTTGTCAGCTTGTTCGTGAGCTTTACTACATACTAATAAAGAGTTGCGAACCTCACGCAGACATTTTTCTATAGCTAACACCACCATTTGTTTGGATTCGAGAACCGGGCCTAACATTCTTTCTCCACAATTGAGCTTAGTTGTATTAACCTACAGAAAGTATTTCCCTAATTATAACCCAGCGTACCCTTTTTAAAATAGTTCCCACAAAACCACAACCAAAAGCCTAATTGCATTATAATCAGGGCGCCATATCAAGGACGCGTCTTTTAAAATGAAAACTTTACTACGTCCTTAGCAGAAGGCCCCCTACTTTAGTGGGGGGATGAATGCGCTTCACAAGATATAAACGAGAATTCTAAGGTTCAAAAAACTCGTAAATTCCTTGTG
>OCZT010002678.1_pt1 | contig 18311 bp, 21 predicted proteins | sample 1539031 | NCBI WGS metagenome assembly OCZT01 (sample SAMEA3539308, study PRJEB22396) | soil metagenome | biome: tundra; feature: field; material: soil | place: USA | collected 2010-05 | depth 0.15 m | reverse complement strand
GGCCACCGCCACGATGTCGCTGAGCACCGCGCTCGCCGCGGCCTCGGCCCCGGCCCCCCGCCCCCGCAGGACGACCCGGCCGGCCAGGTCGCTCTCGACGACGACAGCGTTGTCGGCTCCCTCCAGGTCGCTCAGCGGGTGGCCGGAACGCGGCACCAGCGTCGGCTGGACCGATAGCGCCAACCCGCCCTCCGAACGCTCGGCGCGGGCCACCAGACGGATCACCGATCCGAGCCGGGCTGCCGCCGCCACGTCGCTGCGATCGATGTCACGGATGCCGCGCCGCTCGACCTGCTCGGGGCGCACCTCCGCGCCCATCGCGAACCAGGCGAGGATGCAGAGCTTCTGGGCGGCGTCGTGGCCATCGAGGTCGCTCGTCGGGTTGGCCTCCGCGTACCCACGCTCCTGGGCGTCGGCCACGGCGCGGTCAAAGTCGTCCCCCGCCTCGAGCCGCCCCAGGATGTGGTTGGTGGTCCCGTTGATCACCGCGGTGATCCGCCGGACCTCGTCGCCCCTCAGCGAGTCGCGGAGCACCGCGAGAACCGGGATGGCGGCGCCCACCGCGGCCTCGAACGCCAGCCCACCGCTCGCGGGCCGGACAGCCGCCACCAGGCGGTGCCCGGCGGTGGCGATCACGGCCTTGTTGGCGGTCACGACACCCAGCCCACGCTGAAGTGCGGTGTCGAGCAGGGTGCCGGCCGGCTCCAGGCCTCCCAGCAGCTCCACCACGATGTCCACGTCCGCTGCCGCCACCGCCGCGGCCGCATCGGCGTCGATGGTCACCCCACGAGCGGCCAGCTCGCGAGCTCGGCACGGCTCCCGCTCCGCGACGCGGCGCAGCACCAGCGGGCCGCCGCTCCGGGCTGCCAGGCGATCGGCATGCACCTCGAGCTCTCGGGCGACCGTCGCACCGACCGTCCCTGCGCCGAGCAGCGCGATTCCGAGCTCTGTGGCCATTGGCGGCCGAGTCTAGTCGACCGGGTGATGCGGCCCGGGTCAGCCCGTCTCGGCGGGCTCCGTCCGGGGTGGGGGAGGCGATCCCGGGCGGTACCTGCTGAGCCCCGGGAAGCGCGACTGCCGGGCGAGCAGGCGAAGCAACGGAATCACGGCTCCCGACGGGACCGGGTCTCCCCACAGGCGCCCCTCGGCTGCATCGCACCCGAGTCGCTGGATCGAGATGCGTGCCGCCTCGTCGTCGACCCCGGTGGCGATGACGGTGAGGTTGAGGGCGTGGGCCAGTTCGACGATCCCGCGCACCGCCGCAGCCTCCACTCCCTCCCTGCGCGCCGAGGCCACCAGCGAGCCATCCAGCCGCAGCTCGGTGAAGGGGAGGGCGCGGAGACGGAGCAGCGAGGTGGAGTCGGAGCCGTAGTCGTCCAGAGCCACACCGACCCCCATGTTGGCGAGAGATTGCAGGACCGGCGCCTCCATGGAGAGCGTGGTGTTCTCGTCGACCGTGATCGAGAGGGAGGCCGGCGGCACTCCCCACCGCTCCAGGAGGCCGCTCACCGCGCGCGGGAGCTGGCGGTCCTGGACGTTGCGACCGGCGATCTTGACGTTGACCCGCAGGGCGTGGCCCTGATCACGCCAGTTCGCCTGCTGCTCGATGGCCAGCCCCAGTACGCAGCGGGTGAGAGGCCGGATGATCTCCGTCTCCTCCGCGGCCGGGACGAATTGGTCCGGGGTCAGCAGGCCGTGCCGCTGGTGGCGCCAGCGCACGGTCGCGTCCAGGGCGAGCAGCGCCGAGTCGGCGAGGCGCACCAACGGCTGGTAGAAGAGCTCCAGCTCTTGGTTGTCGATCGCCCGCCGCAGCTCGGCGAGGCGTACCGCCCGGTCCTCGATCTCGGACGTGCCGTCCGCGGGCGTGTAGACGCGCCACCCCCGGCGTGCCTGCTTGGCCGCCTGGCGGGCGACCTCCGCGTTGGCCATCAGGGTCTGCGCGTCGCCGCCGTGGTCGGGGAAGTTCGCGATGCCGATGCTGATCCCGGCCTCGAGGGAGTGCGCGTCGACCGTGACCGCCTCCTTGAAGGCGGCGAGCACCTGGCGAGCGATCCGTGCGCTCGCCGCCGGGGTGGCGCTGCCTCCCGGGATGATCGCGAAGTCGTCGCCTCCCAGCCGCGCCACGACGTCGGTGGCTCGGAGGGTCCGGCGGAGCCGCTCGGCGACGGCCACCAGAAGGCGGTCTCCGACGCCGTGGCCAAGGCTCTGGTTGACCTCTGCAAAGCGATCCAGGTCGAGGAGGAAGACGCTGAACGGCGCGCGCCGCGCTGCGGCGACCTCAAGGCGGGCGAGGAGCGCCTCCCGGAACTGCCGGTCGTTGGGAAGCCCGGTCAGGCTGTCGTGGAGGGTCTGGTGAAGCAGCGCCGCCGACTGGGCGCGGACCTCGGATATGTCGCGCACGACGACGATGCGCCCCTCGCCCTCGGCGACCAGGCGGCTGTCCACCTGCGCCGAGAAGCTGGTCGCGTCGCGCCGGAACGCCGCCGCCGCCGCCTGGCCCGGGCCGCTACCACCCATCGGCGGATCGGAGGCACCCGGCCGGAAGGCGGGCAGCAGCTGCTCGACGTGGCAGCCGGTGAGGGTGCCATCCGCCGCTCCGAAGAGCCGCTCGGCCGCCCGGTTGGCCAGGGTCACCTGACCGTCGCCGTCCAGGATGAGGATGGCCTCGGTCACCGCATCCGCCACTGCCCGGAGCCGGATTGCGGAGACGCTCAGATCGGCGGCCCGCTCCTCCAGCCGGCTCCGATCGCGTTGAAACTGGCGCACGACGGCGGTGCAGGCCGCCCCCAGGGCGAGCAGGAGCAGGGCGGCAAGCAGGGCGACGCCAACGTTCATTCGCTTCGTGCCGACACTACCTGACCGCCGCCGTCTTCCCGCGACGGTGGGGTGACGGTGCGACGGAGAGTCGGTGCCCCGGTGGTCGCCGGCCGCGTCCGCCCGGTGGTACGGTGAGATCAGCCATGGCATTCCAGAGTTCTCAGCGGCCCCACCCGTGATCGAGGCCAGCGCCGGCGTCACGGTGCCGGTGGGGAGAGAGGAGGCATTCGCAGCCCTCTCCGATTTGGAGCACGCCGACTGGCTGCCCGGCGTGAAGGGCCTCGTGCACATCGGCGGCCCGGCGCAAGGGGTCGGCGCCCGCTATGAGGTCGAGGCAGGCATCTCCGGCCGTCACCTTCGCGGGGTGCTGATGTGCACCGAGGCGATCCGCCCGGAGCGCACGGTCATGACCCTGGAGGACGGTCTCGACCTGACCATCACCGGCACCGTCTGCCCGGTGAGCGGCGGCGGCTGCCGGGTCGAGCTCACCGCTCGCTACTCGGTCGGCAACGGCCTCACCGGCCTCGCCGTCGAGCGGGCCAGCGCGGGAGCGGCGCGCCGGGAGGTGTGCCGGGCGGTCGAGCACTTCGCGGCCCAATTCGCCCGCAAGGCGTCGGCCGGCGTTTGAGCCCGGGTCATGGGCAAGTCCTCCCTCCCGGTGGGGTGCTGACCGCCGTCATGGGCGTGGCGGATGACGACACCGAGCTCGATGCCCTCTCGGCCCAGGTGCGTGCGCGTCCCAAGCTCTCTCAGGAGGCTGTGGAGGCTCTGATCGCCGCCGCCGGCGGAGGCGATCAGGACGCTCACGCCGCCCTGGTCGAGCACGCGCTGGGGCCGGTCCTCGCCGAGGCAGTGGCCCACCGCGACCGCGGCGTGGAGGTCGTCGACCTCTTCCAAGAGGGGTCGCTGGCTGCGCTGGTGGCGGTCGGGGAGTACGTCGAGCGCGAGGGCGCCGCCGCCGGGCTCGTCGCCTACGTCCGCCGGGTCGTCAACCTCCATCTCGACCACGTCATCGAGGAGCACGAAACCGCGGTTGCCGAGGCCGCCGAGCTGGTCGAGGACACCCGCCTGCTCGAGGTGGCGCGAGTGGCGCTCCGCCGTCAGACCGGTCGCCAGCCCACCGAGACCGAGCTGGCAGCGGTGCTCCTCTGGTCGCCGGAGCGGGTCGAGCTGATCTCCGGGATACTGGACAACGCCCGCTCCGACTTCGACTCCGACATCGTCCAGTACCTGGACGACGCCGATGACGATGGTGACGACGGAGGCGACGGCGCCAGCGAGGAGGAGTAGGGCCGCTCCCACGGGACGCGGGCCTCCCGGCGGCTCCGCGCAGCCCTCATGGCTCGCGGAGATCCTCGTGGCGCCAGTCGAGGTCGCGCAGCTCGGGGTACGGTGCACCGCGCCGGACCACGCCCGGGCCGAAGCGGCGCTGGAGAGCGTCGAGGGTGGCGTCGAGGTGGCGTTCACGGGCCGCTCGCGGCGCGCTGAAGAGGTCCAGCTGCGCCGCGTTCTCCAGGTTGTGGACGCCGACCCCGAGGAGCCGGACCGGCCGGTCCGTCTGATGGGTCGCCGCCAGGAGCGCGATGGCGCCGGAGGTGATGGCCGCGTCGCTGTCGCTTCCCCCATCGAGGGAGCGCTGCCGGGTCAGCGAGGTGAAGTCGGCGTAGCGGAGCTTGAGGCTGACGGTCCGGGCGCTCAGCCCCGCGGCGCGCAGCCGTCTCCCCACGTCGGCGGAGAGGTGGCGGACGCGGTCCCGGAGCTGGGCGGCGTCGACGACGTCCCGATCGTAGGTCTCCTCGCGAGAGATCGACTTCGTGGAGGTCGGGGGCGTCACCGGCGAGGTGTCGATCCCCTGGGCGCGGCGGGTCAGGGAGTGGGCGGCGACCTTGCCCAGGCGTCGCTCGAGCAGCGCCGCCGGATGCCCGGCCAGCTCGCCCAGGGTGCGGAGCCCCAGCCCGGCGAGCGTGCTCGCGGTTGCCGGGCCCAGCCCGGGGAGGGTGCGGAGCGGAAGAGGCCGGAGGAACTCCGCCTCCTCGCCGGGCCGTACCACGACGAATCCTCGCGGCTTGCGCAGATCGGAGGCAATCTTGGCGACGGTCTTCGAGGTGGCGATCCCGAAGCTCGCGTGGAGTCCCGTCTCGGCCAGGATCCTGTCGCGGAGGTGGGCGGCCATCTCCTCGGGCTCGCCCGGGGTGGCGGTCACGTCCAGGTACGCCTCATCCAGGGAGAGGGGTTCGACGAGGGGGGTCAGGGCCCGCGCCAGGGCGAAGATCCGGGCCGACGCCTGCCGGTACGCGGGAAAGTCGACGGGAAGCACGGCGGCCGTGGGGCAGAGGCGCACCGCCCGTCCCAGCGGCATCGCGGAGTGCACCCCGTAGCGGCGCGCCTCGTACGAGGCGGCGGAGACCACGGCACGGGCGGTGCGCCCGTCGCCTCCCCCTCCGACGATCACCGGGCGGCCGCGCAGCTCAGGACGCCGCTCTTGCTCCACCGACGCGTAGAAGGCGTCGAGGTCGAGGTGGATGATCGCCCGCACCCAGCCCATGAGCCGATTCTGTCGCTCAAGCGTCCCCGGTGTGTGGACCTGGCGGTCGGGGAAGCCGGGTCGAAGCGGCCGGGATGCCGGCTAGGCGATGGAGCCGGCCGGCCGGCCGGCCGCGAAGTCCCGGATGTCGTCCTCGGTGAGGTAGCCCGCCGCGATCAGCAGCTCGGCGTAGCTGACACCCAGGTGAGGGGCGGCCCGGCGGAGCACCCACGGCGGTGGGTTGTCCTTGTTCTTGTTGACCGCCTGGTAGAAGTAGATCTGATTGAGGTCGCAGAGCAGCGCAAGACGGTGGAGCGAGATGCCGCGCACACGACATCTCTCGATCAGGTAACCCCGAAAGCCGGCATCCATCATCTCGCTTCCTGCTTGATTCCTCGGGTCAACGGGATGTTGTCGTCGCCAACGACGCTACCACGGTTGCCCCGATTCTGCGGCGGGAACAGCAGCTCGACCAGGTCGGAGAGCCGGTTGATCACCGCGTCCGCGTCGCCCGGTCCGGGGTCGTCCCGATGCTCGCGGGTCCGGATGCTCGCCATCCCCGCGGCACGAGCGCCGGCGATGTCCTCGCGGCGGCGGTCTCCCACCATCGCGCAGCGGCTCGCCTCGACACCCAGGGCGCCCAGGGCGGCGGCGAAGATCTGCGGCGCGGGCTTGCGCCAGCCGATCTCGCTGGAGAAGGTCACGCTGTCGAAGAGACCGGCCAACCCGAGGTGCGCGAGCTGGGCGTGGAGGCTGGCGGAGCGATACGACGCGTTGGAGCAGAGACCGAGACGGAGGCCGCGCCCGCGCAGCTCCGCCAGGGTGTCGACCGCTCCCTCGGCGACCACAGCACCTTCCCGCCACGCCTCCTGGGTGATGGCGGCGATCTCATCCAGCAACTCGTCTGAGAGCTGGAGGCCCAGCGTCGCGTAGGCGCGTCGCTCCTCCGCCGCGGCGTCGATCTCCCTGAGCCGCCCCATCGCGTCGTGGCGCGCCACCGCATGCTCGACGCGGTCGTGCACCTCGGCGAGCAGCGTCTCCGCCGGTGGCACCGGTCCGAGCCCGGCTTCCTGGAGCCGGCGGGCGACCTCCGCGTGGGCTCGCAGCAGGGCCCCGTCCGGCCGGCTGAAGGTGACGAGGGTCAGGCCGTAGTCGAAGAGCAGCGCCTGGATCGACGCACTCGCCATCAGTGGGGCTGCTGACCGCGCCCCGGCCCACCCCGCCGCTTCCTCCCCGAGACCCTTCTGCGCCGCCGCCGCCCCGAGCCTCCAGGCCCGGGCGAGCGGGCAAAGCGGTCGTAGAACGTCTTCGAGGGGTGAGCCTCGGTGGGGAGTCGAGCTGTCGCGCCGGGCGCCGCCGCGACCCGGGCCGCGTACTCACCGAGCAGCGCCTCCAGGGGCCGCTTGTCGCTCGCCGACGGGGACGCGGTCTCCGCCCAGGGCTGGACGGTGGAGGTCTCAGCCTCCGGCGCTGGTGCCTCCTCCTCACCGGGGACCGAGTCGATCAGCTCCTTGATCGCGCGGGCGACCACATCGTCCGAGTTCCCGGCCCCGTTGGCACCGCCGCTCATGCTGGCGTCGAGCTCGGCCCGCGGGTGCCGGCCGCCACTGGGAACCCGGCCAGGGCCAGTCCCGCGATCGTCTTCATGTCGACGGCGTCATCGGCGATGAGGCGGGCGGCCTCCGCTGCCGTGAAGAGCTGGGCGACAACGTGCTCGTCCGGGTCGGTGTGCGTCTCGCCGGGACTGAGGTGGCGCGCTGCGAAGAGGTGGAGCAGCTCCCCGCTGTACCCCGGTGCCACCGGGCCCGCGGCGAGTCGCTCCCAGATCTCTGCCGTGTACCCGGTCTCCTCGGCCAGCTCGCGTCGGGCGGCAGCCTCGGGCTCCTCGCCCGGGGTCAGGGTGCCCGCCGGGATCTCCCACAGCGCCCTGCCGACGGCGTGGCGCCACTGGCGCACCAGCACGACGCGGCCGTCGGCGTCCGTCGCCACGATCGCCACCGCTCCCGGGTGCTCGATGATCTCGCGGCCGGCGAGATTGCCGTCCGCGGTCTCCACGGTGTCGTCGTGGACGGTGAGCAGGCGGCCCTGGAACACGGTCCGCCGCTCCACCGGGTGCTCCCGGAGCAACTCGTCGGTCATGGTCGGGAAGTCTGACAGCAGCCGCACGGGGGCGGTCACGAACGGGCCGAGGGCCGCGCCCTCGCCGCGCGGCTGTGGTAGGGTGCCCGGGTCACGGATCGATCCGATCGCGTCCTGCACGGCGGGAGTTGGCCCCGCCGGTCCGAGGCCCACCACGCTAACCTCGGTGGAACGGAGACCTAGCTGCGCCGTCCTCCACCAGTCGTGCCGTGAAGCGACGAGGGGAACGGTCGGTCGGTCAGGGGAGATCCTGTCGATGCGAACTGCGTTGCGCCTTCCGGAGTGGGCAAGCCGGCGCGCCTGTTCGCTCCTGCGGTCGGCGGGGCGCCTTGGCCCGCCACTCCGCGGCGCGGCGCGGCGGCTGGCACGCCGCCTCCACTCCCTTGGCGGGCTGGGCCGCAGCGGCGGCCGCATCTGGATTCCCCGGCGCCTCGGGGAACTGGCCGCCGGTATCGCCATCCTGCCCCTGAGCGCCGTGCTGACCCTCACCGTGGCGGCGTTCTCGGGCCCCTCCACGGGCCAGGCCCAGGGCCCGCCGATCAGCTCCGCCGGCTCGCTCCTCCGCTTTCACATCCAGCCTCTCGGCGACCCGTTGGATGTGGGGACCAGCGGGATCAGCACGCCGGTGCTCGCGAGCCTCCCCCCTGCCCCGCAGCTCTCGCCCCTCCAGGTGCTCGACGGCACAGAGATTCCCTCTGACCCCTACTCCACAGCCGAGGTCGAGGCCATCATCACCGAGGCGGCTGACGGCCAAGGGGTCAACCCCGCCTGGATGATCAGCACCGCCGAGTGCGAGTCCACGCTCCACACCAACTCGTACAACGCGTCCGGCCCCTACTACGGCCTCTTCCAGTTCCTCATGTCCACCTTCACGGCTCACGGCGGCACAGACATCTGGGACCCGGTCCAGCAGTCGGACATCGCGGCGAGCATGTTCGCCTCCGGGGACTCGTCGGCCTGGCCGGTCTGCTCGCGCACCTGACGGAGCCTGCTCCCATCCGGCTCTTGCGACGCTCCTCGATCTTGCCGGCCTGAACGCCATCGCGTGGCCGGCGGCCGGCCTCAGTTGACGTCTGTCGCGTAGAGCTGGCACAACGCCGGCGGGGCAGAGACCAGGACCGGCACCGACGCGGCCGTCGAGCCTCCTCCCGGCCAGACCGTCTGCAGGAGCCCGCCCCCGACGATGGCCCCGGTACCGTCCTCGCACGTCGCGGAGACGCTGACGAGTGTCCCGGACGCGACCTGCCCGCTCAGGGTTGCCGAGACGTCTCCCTCGTATCCGACCGATCCGGCGCAGGGGGAGCCGCACGCGTACGTCGCCGCGGTCGCTGAGATGACCGTGCGCTCACCCGCCTGCCAGGCTCCGACGGTCACGGAGACGTCGGTGCTGGTGGCCCCCTCGCACGAGTCGGTGCAGAGGGCGGTCACCGCGAGGGTCTCCCCCGGGGCCAGCGACACCGGCTCCGAGGCGAGGGAGTAACCCCCCCCCGGGAAGCGGACGGTGAAGTTGACCACCACCCCGGCCGCGATGTGCGCGGAGGCCTCGTTGTGCAGCACCGCAACCGGGTACACCTGGAGGTCGTAGGACCCGAACCCGGAGGTCACCAGGTCGACTGTCTCGTCGTCCGGGGCGGAGCTGGCGGACGCGGTTGGCGTCGTTGACGGAGCCGAGCTGTGCGACGGCGACGGCACGGGCGAGGCGGAGTGCGCCGCGGGCCCCCCGCACGCGGCCACCGCCACGAGGAGGACGGCGGCTGCCAGGGTGCGGACCATGCCGGCGATGGTAGTCACTTTATGCCGGCGCCCTCACTAAGCGCGGCCCTGCCGGCGCCGTGGTCTCGCCGCCAGCCGGCTCGCGGTGGCCTCGGGCCGTCGCGCTGGAGACGCGCAACGGGCGGAGGGGCACAGCGCTCCTCCGCCCGCATTGCGGGATCGAGTTCCGTCTAGCTCGCGAGATCGGTGCGGATGGTCTCGATGTCGGTCTTGCACTTGCCAAGGTCCGACCGGGCCGTCTGTGCCGAATCGCGGGCCGAGACCAGCGTTGGCTGGTTGCCCGGGTAGCCGGAGGGGAGAAGGGTGATCACGTCGGAGACGATGCCCGCCGAGGCCGACTGCGCAGCCGCCAGCTGAGTGGTGCAGTCGTTGAAAGCGGTCTGCGCGGCCGCCTTCTGCGCGGCCGAGGCGCTGCTGTTGTTGATCGCAGTCTGGATCGACGGCAGCTTCGACTGGAGGTTGGATTCGATGGTCGTCTCGGTGTCGGCGGCGATCACGAGGTGCACCTTGGGCTGCTCGAGGAGGAAGACCCGATAGCCCGTGACGATCGTCTTGGTGTCAGCGAGTGCCTTCGCCACCGTGGTGTCGGCGTCGATGGTGCCGAGGAGCGTCTGCAGGCCGCTCGCGTCAGCCGAGAGCTGGCCGAGCAGGGTCGCGTTGTCGCTCGAGGTGATGTCGGCGCTGTCGTTGACGTCCGAGGTCATCTTCTGGAGCGCGGCCTCCCGCGCGGAGACCGCCTGGGAGGCGCGCTGGTCAATGCAGGCCAGGCGGGCGGCCGTGCTGCCGGAGCACGCGCCGGAGGTGGCGCTCGGAGAGGGACTGGCTGCGGCCATGGCGGGCAGGACGCTCGCGGCGGCGAGGGCGGCGCTGACCGCGAAGGCGGCGATGCCGATGCGGATGGGGTGGTGCAGCTTCATTGAGCCGGGTCTCCTTCACTGGTGGCAAGGCCCTGGTTGGCCTGGCCGATCTCGTTGTCGATCTGGTTGAGTTGGTTGTTGATCTGGTTGTCGATCTGGTTGAGCTGGTCGCTGGCGTCTCCGGCGGCGGAGCTGGAGCTTGCTGCCGTGGAACTGGGGCTGCCCGCGACGGCGCTCGGGGTGGCGGTCTCGCCGGCCGGGGTGCTGATCGGCGCGACGCTCAGCGTCGGGGGTGCCGTCGGCGCCGGGACCGTGTGCGCGCAGGCCGCCATGAGGAGCAGGGCCGAGCCGGCCAGAGCGGCGGAGCCGAGCCTGCCGAGACGTCGCATCGATGTGGTCCTCCGTTTCATCTGAACGTGGACCCCATGCTGGCACCGGTCAGCCGGCGACTCCCTGAGAGGGTGCTGAAACCCTTGCCACGAAGCGGTGATACCCCGCCTTTCTCAGCGGCGCCTCAGCTGTGAGTGCTGAACTCGCTGCGCCGGAAGAGCGCGTGCAGGGGGAGGGACCGCTCGCGCAGGGCGGCCTCCGCGCCCTCCTCGCGGTCGACCAGAACGACGACCTCTGCGACCCGCACCCCGGTGGGCGCGAGCACCTCAAGGGAGCGGAAGGCGGATCCGCCGGTGGTGACGACATCCTCGATGAGAGCCACGAGCTCGCCCTGCACCGGCGCAGGCCCCGCGATCTTGGCCGCCGTGCCGTGCTCCTTCTGCGCCTTGCGGATCATGAAGGCGCGCAGCGGCGGATCGGAGCCGGCGGCGCTCAGCGCCGCGATGGCACCCAGGAGCGGCCCGACCCCGTCGTCGCCGGCCACCGCGGTGACGCCCAGCTCGCGGCAGCGGGCCAGCATCAGCGAGGCTGCCAGGAAGAGTCCGCGGCCTTCCAGGGTCACCTGCTTGCCGTCAAAGAAGTAATCGCTCCGCCTCCCGCTCGCGAGCACGAAGTCGCCCCAGCGAAAGGCGCGCTCGGCGAGAAGCCTGTGCAGCTCGTCGCGTGGCACGGTCACTCCGCCGGCCTCCAGCGGAGCACCGGCCTGCGTGCCGCCTCCACCTCGTCGACGCGGCTGACCGGCGTCTCGTGCGGCGCCGATCGGACGTGATCGAGGTCTCTCTCGGCCTCCGCGACGATGGCGGCGCAGACGTCGGCGAGAAGGTCGAGGCTGCGCTTCGACTCCGTCTCCGTCGGCTCGAACATGAGGGCCTCCGGGACCGTGGTGGGGAAGTACGCGGTGGGCGCGTACACCCCGTAGTCGAGCAGCCGCTTGGCAACGTCCAGGGCCCGGAGGCCCACCACCCGGCTCCCCCTGGTGGTGGCGACGAATTCGTGCATCGAGTCCGAGGTCACCGCCATCGGGAAGATCCCGCGCAGCTGTGACTGGAGGTAGCGGGCGTTGAGGACCGCGTTCTCGGCCACCGCGGAGATGGACGAGCCGTAGGCCCGGATGTAGGCGTACGCCCGCACCAGCATCCCGAAGTTGCCGTAGTAGGACCGCACCTTGCCGATGGACTGGGGACGGTCGTGGTCGAGCAGGAAGCGGCTGCCATCCCTCTCCACCGTGGGCAACGGCAGGAAGGCGGTGAGCGCCTCGGCGACCCCGACCGGGCCGCTGCCCGGTCCGCCCCCGCCGTGGGGCGTCGAGAAGGTCTTGTGCAGGTTGAGGTGGACGACGTCGAAGCCCATGTCACCCGGGCGGGCAACCCCGACCAGGGCATTGAGATTGGCGCCGTCGTAGTACAGCAGGGCACCCGCCTCGTGGGCGATGCGGGCGATCTCCAGGATGTCCTTCTCGAAAACCCCGAGGGTGTTGGGGTTGGTCATCATGATCGCTGCCACCCTGCTGTCCAGATGCCGGGCGACGTCGGCGACATCCACGGTGCCGTCGGGGTTGCTCTGGATGGTCACCACCTCGAGCCCCGCCAGCGCCGCGGAGGCAGGGTTTGTCCCGTGCGCGGAGTTGGGGATGAGCACCCGGGTCCGGTGGGTGTCGCCGTGAGCGGCGTGATACGCCTGGATCATCCGCAACCCCGTCCACTCGCCATGGGCCCCGGCGGCCGGCTGGAGTGAGATCCGGGCCATTCCGGTGATCTCGCAGAGGAGCCTCTCCAGCTCCCACATCAGCTGCAGGGCGCCCTGGACGTCGCCGGCATCCTGGTAGGGGTGGAGGTCCGCGAAACCGGCCAGCCTCGCCAGCTCCTCGTCGACCACCGGGTTGTATTTCATGGTGCAGCTGCCGAGCGGGTAGATCCCCTGGTGCAGGTTGTGGTTGCGCCGAGCCAGTCGGCCGAGGTGCCGGGCGAGCACCGGCTCCGGGATGGCCGGGACGGACGGCGGGTCGATGCGGAGCGCCACCCCGGGCAGGAGTTCGGCGAGGGGTCGGGGAGGGACACCGGCCTCGACCTCTCGTGGCCCCCTCGCCAGGTCACCGCCCAACTCGAAGATCAGGGGCTCCTCGCCGGCCCACTCGGGCGCCGGCCCGCCCTCCCTGCCCGGTTCGATGGCCTCGTTCATGCGGTCACCGTGACCGGGCGCCCAGCTCGGGATGCGGCCTCGACGTAGCGGTCCAGGGACGCCGGGGTGGTGGTCTCGGTACAGCAGACCAGGAGCTGCTCGTGGCGATCCGGGTCGAACCGCCCGAGCGGCAGGCCGGCCACGATCCCCTGGTGGCGCATTGCCGTGGCGAAGTCTCCGGCGTCGCCGGGCACCCGGAGCGCGAACTCCCAGAGGTAGGGGTGGTCCGGGTCGGCCAACTCGATGCCGTCCAGCGCTGTGAGCCGGGCGGCCAGGGCGTGGGCGCGCTGGACGCTGATCTCAGCCACCCGGCGCATCCCGGCCCCGCCCATCCTGGCCATGTAGACGGTCGCCGCCAGGGCGGTCAGAGCGTGATTCGTGCAGATGTTGGAGGTCGCCTTCTCGCGACGGATGTGCTGCTCGCGCGCCTGCAGCGTCAGCGCGTAGGCGCGCCTGCCGTCGTGGTCGTGGGTGAGGCCGACCAGACGTCCCGGCATGCGCCGCATCAGCTCCTGCCGCACCGCCATGAAGCCGAGGTGGGGCCCACCGAAGGACGGTGGGATGCCGAGCGGCTGGCCGTCCCCCACGGCGATGTCGAAGCCGAGATCTCCAGGTGGGATGAGCAGGGCGCAGGCGATCGGGTCGGCGCAGCAGATCGAGATGGCTCCGACCGCTCTGGCGGCCTGGGCCACAGGTGCAATCTCTGCCACCGTCCCGAGAAACCCGGGCAGGGCGACGACGGCGCAGGCGTCGCCGGCCCCCACCCTCGCGCTCACGTCGTCGGTGATCACCACCTCGACGCCGCGCCCTCGCCCGTATGTGCGGATCACGGCGAGTGTCTCGGGGTGGAGGTCAGCGGCCGCGACCACTCGGTTCCGCCCGGTCTGGGCCACGGCCATCATCACGCCCTCCGCGGCCGCAGTGGCGCCGTCGTAGAGAGAGGCGTTGGACACGTCAAGGCCCGTGAGCTCGCAGATCATCGACTGGAACTCGAAGATCGTCTGGAGTGTCCCCTGGGATGCCTCGGCCTGGTAGGGCGTGTAGGCCGTGTAGAACTCGGGGCGGGCGATCGCGGCGCGCACGATGGCCGGGATGAAGCGGCGGTAGACGCCGGCGCCGAGGAAGGAGTCCAGCGCCCCCAGCGGTTGGTTTCGGGCCGCCAGACGCTCCAGCTCGCCGGCCAGGTCCTGCTCGGCGAGCGGCTCCGGGAGATCCATCACGGGGTGGCGCAGCCGCTCGGGGACCGCCCTGAACAGCTCCTCCACGCTGGCGGCGCCGATCGCCTCCAGCATCTGCCGGCGCTCATCGGCTCCGTTGGGGAGGTAGGCCATGGTCGCCCACAGTATGCCGAGCGCCTGCCCGCACACGGCTTGCTGCACGCTCCCCAGGCGGTACTCCGCAGGATCTGGGCGGGGCCGGACTAGAAAGGGTGCCGCGCTCCCGCTATCAGGACATATCAGGCCACGGGGTACCCGCGGCCTCTTCGCCCTCTTCGTTCTCGTTGCGCTGCCGGTAGCGCTCCGCCACCATCTTGTAGGCAACGCTCTTGGGCAGGCCCAACTTGACCAGGGACTTGACCTCGTCGGCCATCACCTTGTCTCGCGCCGTCTCGATGGAGGCGATGACGTCCTCGATGCTGACCGTGCTCACTCGCTTGGACACCCCGTCACTGTACCAGCGTTGCTGGCGGCGCCAAACCTCGGACGAGCGTCATGGCGCCCCAGACGTTCCGGTCGTCGCCCAGCTCGGCCCGCCGGATCTCCGGCGGAGGCTGGAGGAAGAGGCTCTCTCTGACGGTCCGCCGCAGCTCCTGGTCGAACCTCTCCCAGGCCTTGACCACCCCGCCTCCGAAGACCACGACGTCGCAGTCGAGCAGGGCCACCGTGTTGACCACCGCCAAACCCAGCCAGCGGCCGATCTCGGCCCAGGCCGAGGGGTCGTCCAGCTCCTCCGGCGCCACGCCGAAGCGCTTGCGGATGGCGTTGCCGCTGGCGAGGGCCTCGAGGCAGCCGTGGCCCCCGCAGTGGCACTCCGGGCCGCCCAGGTGCGCGGGCCAGAGCACCTGGTGGCCTGCCTCCGTGTCGTGGCGGGCGATCACCAGCTCTCCATCCCGCACCACGCCAGCACCGATCCCGGTGCTCACGGTGTAGTAGGCGACGGTTGGGAAGCCCCGCCCGGCCCCGAAGCGCGCCTCGGCGAGGGCGGCGCAGTTGGCGTCGTTCTCGGCGAACACCGGGCAGCCGAAGTGCCTGCCCAGGGTCGCCCGAAGGTCCAGGCCGTGCCACGCCTCCGACAGCCCGGGCGGGTTGAGGAGCGTCGCCCGCTCGCGATCAAAGGGGCCGGGCGTCGCCACCGCGATCGCCTCCAGCACGCTCTCGCCGCGGACGCTGTCGAGCATCTCGGAGAGGAAGCCCCCCGGGTCCCCGCCGGTCGGGGTGGGACGCACCAGCGGTGTCCCCGGCAGCCCGCGGTCGCCCGTGACGCTCGCCAGGCACTTGGTCCCGCCGATGTCGACGAGCCCGATCACCCGTCAGTCATCCGCGCTGCGGTCCGATGACCCGGCGCGCGCGGAATCGGAGGCCGTGGCCGCCGAGCGCCCCCGGCCTCGGAACCACCAGACGACGACCACCGCCGCCAGCGCCACGGCCAGGACGATCCCGGCGTCGCCGATCGGCCCCGAGATGCGGTTCCAGTTCTTCCCGCCCTCGTAGCCGGCGACGGCCAGGACCGCCGCCCAGGGGAGGGTCCCGAGGACCGTCATCGCGGTGAAGGTGGTGATCCGGATGCGGGCCAGCCCCGCGGGAAACGAGATGTAGGTGCGGATCACGGGGAGGAGTCGGCCCCAGAAGACGGCGCCCGTCCCGTGTCGGCGGAACCATCGGTCGGCCATCTCGACATGGTCGGGGCGGATCCCGATGTACCGCCCCGGTCCGAGCAGCACCGGCTCGCCGAGCCATGCCGCCAGCCCGTACGCGATGAGCGATCCCACCAGGTTGCCCACGATGCCCACCACCACGACCGCCACCAGGTTGAGCGAGCCGGTCGAGGCGAGGTAGCCGGCGACCGGCATGGTCACCTCGCTGGGGAAGGGGACGCCGACGGACTCCACGGTCATGAGCAAGAGGATGGCCAGGAGCCCGTAGGTCCCGACCCACCCCGAGACGAGACTGTCAATGCTGGCGACGGCGTGCATTCAGGGCTCCTGTCTGGGTGAGGGGGGTAGATCGAGGATGGTCGCACCGGCGCCACGGGTCAGGGCGGCACGGGCTCGGGCCCCGCGTCGCAGCCGGGAGCGGACCACCAGCGCGAGGACGATCACGATGGCAGGCGGGAGAGTACGCCAATCGAAGCTCGCGAGCAGCAGGCCGAGGGGGACGGCGATGGTGACGGCGAGGTCGTAGACGCTTCCCCGCATCCGGGTGAAGATCGCCACCGGAACGGCGATGACCGCGCAGAGGAGACCGGCGAGGGGAAGGGAGAGCGCCAGTCCCGATATCAGCGGCACCAGCCCGCGTCCGCCACGCCGGAAACCGATCGGGAACGCGTCTCCCACGACGCACCCGGCGATGGCGCTCGCCGCGAACCAGTCGGTGTGGTGGCTGAGGAGGAAGGCGGTGAGGCCCACGACGCCGCCCTTGAGCAGCTCGATGAGGCCCGCGAGGAGCGCGGTGGAGGGTCCTGCCGCCCGGAGGGTGTCGATCGCCCCCGTACCCCCAAAGAGGCGCAGGTCGATCCCCTTCTCCCGGCGGACCAGCAGCCAGGCGACGGGCAGCGCACCCACCGCGTACGCGATCACGAAGGCGATGGCGGCGGTGAGAGGGGTCGGCGTCACGTTCACGGCCACGAGACTAGCCGAGCCAACCACCCTGCGGGGGCACAGAATGGCCCCACCCGTGGCACTGGTCCGCCGTCTATCCCGCTTTCCCGCCTGGCCCCGCCCGTTCGACCCCGACGCCGAGCTGGACTGGTCGGACCCGGCGTTCAGCCGGCGCCTCCTGGCCGAGCACCTCGACCAGGCCCACGACGGGGCCAGCCGGCGCCGCACGTTGATCGCCCGGCACGTTACCCGCCTTCGCCAGCTCCTCCCCGACCCGCCCGCCCACCTCCTGGACGCCGGCTGTGGGCCCGGCCTGTACGCGGTGCCGCTGGCCGGGCTCGGCTACCGGGTCGACGGCATCGACGTGGGGCCCGCCGTCATCCGGCATGCCCGGAAGGAGGCGCGGGCCAACGGGGTGGCGCGCCTCACCCACTTCGAGGTGGGGGATGTCCGCAACCTGCCCGCCGAGCCGCGCTACGACGCGATCCTCCTCATCTACTACGTCCTCGAGAACCTCACAGCGCCCCGGCAGGCCTCTGCGCTGCGCCGGCTCGCCGCCTCGCTGAGTCCCGGGGGCCGGCTGATCGCCGAGTTCCGGCTGCGGCCCGACCAGCCGCCGGGGCGGTTCTCGGCCTGGGAGGTCGCCGACGGCTCGCTGCTCGGCAAGCGCCGCCAGCTCCTGCTCAGCGACAGCGTCTACGACCGGGCCCGCAACCTCTTCATCCTCCGCGAGGTGGCGGTCTTCCCGGACGGCAGCGTCGCCGTCCAGCAGACCACCAGCCGCCTGCTCCGCTTCGAGGAGATCCCGGTCGTCCTTGCCCGGGCCGGGATGCGGGTGATCCACGCCTTCGACGGTTGGACCCGTTACCCGGGCAGCCCTCTCTGCGACAGCGTGGTCGTGGTCGCCGAGCCCGACCAGGGTTCGCCGGCTAGCACTCGCCGGGCAGGGTCCCGACGGCCAGGGTCAGGGTGAGCTCGGGCGCGTCGCCGAGAACGAGGGTGGCGGTGTAGGTCCCACCCGGGAGAGAGGAGTCCACCGGCCAGGTCACCTGGTAGGTTTCGGCGGCCCCGGTGGCGAGGGTGACCTCTCCCGCGCACGCGCTGGCGGGCGCGGCCGCCGAATAGCCGCTGTAGACGCTCAGACCGGTGCCGTCGGTGACGATGACCTGGAGCGGCTGGGAGCAGTCGACCTCCAGCGTGGCGGAGCCGTCAGCGATCTCCGTGAAGGTCACCGTGCCCCCGGGATCCACCTGGGCGTGGTCTGCCGTGGCCGCCACGGGCGCTGCCGAGGCGGACGGCAGCGCGAGGGAGGGCGCCGGCCGGCAACTGGGGGTCGGGGTCGCCACCGCCACCGCCCCGCCGCAGGCGGTGAGGAGAAGGGCGAGCGCGGCGAGGCGGGGCCCGATCATCTCCGAGAATTCTGCCCTCGAACCGTCCGGCTCCGCCAGCCCTCCGGGCCCCGTGCCCGGGAGCGGACGGAGTCGTGACGCCCCGCAATACCATTGGCTGCCACCGCCGCCCCAGAGGGGCCGACGTCTCCGAGGAGGTCGTCACATCATGCCCACGCCAGCACCGGATCGCATTCGCACGGTGGCCGTCGTCGGCCACAGCCATGACGGCAAGACCACCCTCTGCGAGGCGCTCCTGCACACGGCGGGGTCGACCCCCCGGCTGGGCTCGACCGATCAGGGCACGTCGATCTTCGACTTCGAGGCCGAGGAGCAGCGCCGCTCCATCTCCATCAGCTCCGCCGTCGCCCACTGCGACTGGAAGGACACCCAGGTCACCCTCATCGACGCCCCCGGCTTCCAGGACT
>OCZT010002677.1_pt1 | contig 18313 bp, 15 predicted proteins | sample 1539031 | NCBI WGS metagenome assembly OCZT01 (sample SAMEA3539308, study PRJEB22396) | soil metagenome | biome: tundra; feature: field; material: soil | place: USA | collected 2010-05 | depth 0.15 m | reverse complement strand
CCCCCTCAATTCCCTGCCGACCCCGCCTTCGCCGAAGCCGCCATCGCAGCCTCTGCTGCCGCAGCCTTCGCCGCCCACGCCTCATACGTAAGCTGGTCTTTCATCGTCACCCAATCGGCATCGGGTAGCACCATCAGGTCCTCCCGCTTGATGTTCGGCAGCCCAACATCCAGCGCGTCGACCCCACCCTCGCGCTCATCGCGCATCTCGCTCGTCCCAACCGTGACGTCGTTTGCCTTGGCCCACGCAGACACCTTCACCGTCGGCATCACCTCGATCTGCTGCTCGGTCCAGATGCCGAAGTGAATATTCTGTTCCAGCCACTCCGCCGCATCCCGGTTCTCCCAACTCGGCCGGTGGCTCACCCCGGGATAGAACACCGTCGTAAACATGTCCTTGTCCGTGCCCCGCACGGCAATCGCCCGAGCCTTCACCCCGTCGAACCAAGGCTGCAGGTGGTGCGGAATATCCATCACCGTATCCGCCGCCCCATTCATCACAAACATCGGCCCGCGCTCCGCATTCAGCGCATAAATGATCGCGCTCCGGTCGCCAATCACCTGCAACGCCCGGTACGGCGGCCCTTGGCAAGGAAGTGGCCCAGAGTCGAAATATCCTCCCGGCCCGTCAAACACGCCCGCCCCACTCAGCACCAGCGCATGAATCCGCGTATCGATCGCTCCCGCAATCCCCGTCACGAACGACCCCATCGAATATCCCAGCACCGCGATCCGCTTCGGATCCACCTCCGGCTGCTGCGTCAGGTAGGTCACGCCCTGCATCAGGTCGACCTGCATCAGCCCGGCAACGCGCTGACCCCAATCCGTCGCCGGCACGCCGTCCGGCGGAGTCACGCGCTTATCGTGCGAGCTCGCGCGCGACTTCTTGTCGATATTCCGCTCGCCCTCGCCGATCATGTCGTACGTCACCACAACTGCGCCGGCCTTTGCATACTCCATCCCGGTATACATCGCATACCAGCCAAACTTGTCCGAGCCATGCCCGTTCACCATCAGAATGCCCGGCAGCTTGCCCTTCCACTTCGCCACCTTTGGGTCGGGCCGGTAGACGATCGCCGTAATCAACATTCCATCCATCGTGTGATAGGTCACCCGATCCGCCAGCACCCCAGGGGTCGGCGAGAACGTCGACCACTTCTTCGCGTCCAACGCCGGCAGCTTATCCGGCACATACAGAATCCTCCTGATCTGCGCCCGCCACGCTGCCATCCGCGCTTCGTTCTGCTTCGCCGTAAATTCCGTCGCAGGCTTCTCCGGTGGAACTGCCGCGCCCACGCCGCCATAATGCCCACCCGGAGCTCCCGCCGGAGCAGCCCCGGCCCGAGGTGCAGAAGGAGTAGTAGCAGGTGGCGTGGCAGGAGCCTGCGACCAACCCAATCCAGCGCTTACCCCAAGGCTCAACCCAAGCCCGGCCACCACCACGCGCAAACTTGTCATACCACCCTCCCAAATTTTCACAGACCACCCTATACCAATCGCCACCGACCTCGCATCTATGGCGGTTGTTCCCGGCGCAGCAACTTTACGGCTCGTCCGTGAACAGGTCTTCAATGGTGGTCGCAAACAAGCGTGCAAGCTTGAACGCGAGCGGGAGCGAAGGATCGTATTTGCCGGTCTCGATTGCGTTGACGGACTGGCGCGACACCTCCAGGCGGTCGGCGAGTTCGGCCTGAGACCAGCCTAGCTCGGCGCGGAGGTCGCGCAGACGATTCTTCACCGGTACCTCCTCTGGAGAAACGGCGTGCTGATGCCGACGAAACACCAGAAGAGAGTGAACGTCCAGGTCGGCTGGAAATGGACGATGTGGGTAAACGACTCGAGCATTCCCCATACCGACGTAACCGCGAGGACGCCACCGAGTCCCCACAGCATGGCCTGAACGAAGATGTTGCGCCGGAATTCATCCTTCTCTTCAGCCAGGTAAAGTCCGACCGTGACGATGATCCCGATAATCGCAACTGCGGGCAGGACGGCGAGAAGGTAAGCGAGCAGCCCCTTGGGATGCACTCTGTGAAAGTACGAGACCACGAAAACGGTGAGCACAAGGCAGGCAGACATGGCGACAGCAAACCGGCGAAGGTAACGACGGATTGCGGGATTGCTTTGCAGGCAGTTCATATTGGCTTCCTTTGTTGCATCTGTTCCTTCAAAGCAGTTGGCGACCTATTCGGCTGGCAGCGGGTTGGAGATGCGGTAGGTGATCTTGGCCGCAATAACAGCCAGGCAGAACGCGAAAAGTTCGCTGAATGGAAACAACTGGCCGTGCCATCCGAAGATGCGCAGGAACCCCGCGAAGAGATTCAAGGACATGCTGGCGCCCGCCCCCCACAGCAGGCACCGCATCATAAGATCGCGTTTGAAATCGTCGCGCTCGGCCTTCAGATACGCGGCTGTGAGCATGAAAACGATCAGCAAAGGCAGGAATGGCAGCGCCGCACAGGCATAGAGTTCCCAGCCCACGGGATGCGTTCGATAGACAAAGTAGTCGGTGCCGCTGAAGATGACGAAGTAGCTCGCCATAACAGCGAAGCTTCGCCTTTGATAGATGCGCGTTGCGGGGGTTTTCATGTCGGTCTCCTTTGCTCGATGACAAGGACACTTTACGTCAAGCTTCCTTGTCATGTCAAGGGGACTTGTCACTTATTTTTGCGAAATGTTTGGGCCCTCCCCCGGTCGTTGTTACGCTTGAGCGTATGAACGTGAACTTTGCCGAGCGCGCGCATAACCACAACTGGAAGCTCGACCCGATCGTGCGCTCCCTGCTCGACACGGACTTCTACAAGCTGCTGATGCTGCAGTTCATCTGGAAGAACTTTCCGGCAGTTCACGTCACCAGCGAGGTCGTAAACCGGACAACAAGAGTCCAACTTGCCGACGAGGTCGACGCTCATGCGTTGATCGCCCAGATGGAGCATCTGCGTGAGATCAAGTTCCGCCGGTCCGAATTGATCTGGCTAGCTGGCAACACCTTCTACGGCACGCGCCAGATCTTCGAACCCGCGTTCCTGGCGTGGCTGGAGTCCGATTTCCGCCTATCGAACTATGAGGTCACACAGCAGGATGGGCAACTCTCCCTGCGCTTCTCGGGCCTCTGGACCGAAGTCACCATGTGGGAGGTCTACGCGCTGGCCCTGGTCAGCGAGATGCGCACCCGCGCCGCGCTCGCCCGGCTCAACGAGATGGAATTGGACATTCTCTATGCCCGCGCGAAGACCCTGCTGTGGGACAAGATCCAGCGCCTGGGTGCGGTTCCCGAGGTCCGTATTTCCGAGTTCGGAACTCGCCGTCGGCATAGTTTTCTGTGGCAGGAGTATGTGATCCAGACCATGCGGGCGACGCTGGGTGAAAGTTTATCGGGCTCGTCCAACACCTTCCTCGCCTACAAGCACGATCTCGAGGCGATGGGCACCAACGCGCATGAGTTGCCAATGGCCATGGCAGCGCTCACGGGCGACGACGACGAGGCGCTGTACGCGTCGCAGTACCACGTATTGGAACTCTGGCAGAAGAGCTACGGCGGTGAGCTTCTGATCCTCCTTCCCGACACCTTTGGCACCACGCAGTTTCTCGAGGGCGCTCCAGACTGGGTGGCCGACTGGACCGGCCAGCGCGTGGACTCGAAAGACCCGTTTGTGGCCGGAGATGAGTACATCCGCTGGCTGCTGTCACGCGGGCGCGATCCGCGGCGCAAGCGGCTGATCGCCTCCGACGGCCTCGATGTCGACGAGATTCTCCGCCTGCATGAATACTTCCACGGCCGCATCCGGTTCTCAGCCGGCTGGGGCACACTGCTGACCAACGACTTCCGCGGCTGCCATCCGCGCGGCGACCGCGACCTCGAGCCAATCAGCCTGGTCTGCAAGCTGATGACGGTCGACGGCAGGCCTGCCGTGAAGCTCAGCGACAACCCACGCAAAGCCACCGGCCCCGAGGATGAAGTCGAGCGCTATCGCCGCGTCTTTGGAACAGTCGCCGTGGGCGCCACAGAGGTGCTGGTCTAGTAGACGGTCCTCCGTCGCCTGATCACGAAATCTGTCGCCCCGTAATGAGGGGTGGATATACTAGGCGCCATGAAAGAAACCCAGAGACTCTTACGGTTTGCGGCGGCGGTCTGTTTGCTGCCAGTGATGTTGGTGCAGCAGAGCTTTGCGTGGGGCATGGATGGCCACATGCTGATCAACCGGCTCGCCGGCGCCGCGTTGCCTGCGGATGTGCCTGCATTTCTCCGCACCCCCGCAGCGCTCGATGCGCTGGCCTACTACGGCCCGGAGCCGGACCGTTGGCGCTCGCCAGCCGAGCCGGAACTGAATGCGGCCCAGGCCCCCGAGCACTTCCTCGATCTTGAGTGGGCGGACCTCGCCGGCCCTCTGCCACGGCGGCGCTACGACTACATCCGAGCGCTCGCCATAGCGCAGGCGAAGCATCCGGATATGGTGCTGACGCCAGACAAGGTAGGCTTGCAGCCGTACGTCACGACCGAGGTCTACGAACGCTTACAAAGCGCATTCCGCGACTACCGCGCGTTGCTCGCTGCCAAGCAGGACACCAAGCCGTCCGAGGCCGAGATCACGTTCCTCGCAGGATGGCTGGGGCATTACGTAGCGGACGGATCGATGCCGCTGCACACCTCAATCCAGTACAACGGGTGGACGGGGCCGAACCCAAATGGCTACACAACCGAGCACCACATTCATGCCCTGTTCGAGAGCGAATTCGTCCACGCAAACGTGAAGTTGGCGGATGTCGCCCCGCTCGTCAATGCGTCAAAGCCCGTCCCATTGGGCGATGTGTTCAACGATTACATGGCGTACCTTCGCCACTCGAACTCGCTGGTCGAGCAGACCTACCAACTGGAGAAGGCGGGCGGTTTCGTAGGTGCCGGAACGCCGGAAGGCAAGGCATTCGTAGACCAGCAATTGGCAGCGGGCGCGATTGAGCTGCGCAACATGATCTATACCGCGTGGCTGAAGTCGGCGGAGCCAGTTCCGCCCTATCGCGGGAGTTGAAACCGCTGTCGCCTGGTTACTAATCGATCACGATCGGGACGATCGGGACAATCGGGTACTGATGGCGCTGGATGCGCGTGTGCAGCCGCTGTAGCAGTGGGGTCAGCGCTAACGCAATCAGCGGCGCGGCAACCACAGAGATTGCGGCCCAGAGCACAAGGGCGTGCCATTCCCACAGCCAGAGCTGGCGGGTGAGCGCGATTGGCGCGGTTCGCGCGGCCTGAAAGAACAGTCGTGGTGAGAGCGGCATCGCGGAGGTGTGGAATACGCGCGCGCCGAGCCGAATGAAAGGAATCACCAGCGCGAGTTCAAGCGGAAACATGGCGTGGTTCGCAATCTGCGATGCAACCACATTCAAGCGAAATGAAAACGACGCGGCCAGACAGAGGACAGTAGTGGTGCCGATCAGCGGGTTGATCCCGATCAGCAGGCCAGCGGCGATGCTCCAGGCCAGCGAGCGCGGCGTTGCTCCCATGCGCAGCAGCGCCAGGATCGGCAGGACGCCTCGGCGGTAGATCCAACTATGGTGCGCAGTCGTGGCGGAATGAGGCACAGGAACAGGATAGACTGTGCGCATAGAGTTCGCGGAATTCCGCGCATTGGAGAGATTGGAAGTGGTTCGATTCTTGAGGTCGCTCGGCAGGGCTGTAAAAGCGACGACGATATTCTTGCTTGGTGCGCTGGAGCTAATAGTCAAGCGACCAGCGACCCGCGAGCAGAGGGCGGAATGGCTCCACCAATTCGCTGCCCGGGCGATGCGCGGTTCCGGCATTGCGATGCGCGTGGAGGGAACGTTTCCCGAACGCGGGGTGGTGATCTCAAATCACACGGGTTACCTCGACATCATGACCTTCGCGGCGTCCCAGAGGTGCGTGTTCGTGTCGAAGTCCGAGATGGCCGACGTGCCGTTGCTGGGCTGGATGACGACGATGGCGGGGACCGTCTACGTGGAGCGGGGCCGCGGCGGATCCGCGCTGCGGGCGAGGGGCGAAATACAGGCCGCAGCCGACGCGGGACTGCCCATCGTGATCTTTCCCGAGGGCACAACCAGCAACGGCAGCACGGTGCTGAAGTTTCATAGCGGTTTGCTTGGCCAGGTGTTGGAGGCCGGTCAGCAGATCACTGCCGCGTATGTGACGTATCGGCTCACGGAAGACAACGGGCCGGGAGTGACGATTGAGAACGACGTGTGCTACTGGGGCGACGATGTCAGTCTGTTCCGGCACATCTTCGGACTGCTGGCGTTGCGTGGCGTCGAGGTGAATATGCGGATTGGCGAAAAGCCCATCGCATTTACCGCGGACGCGCTGCACCGCAAACAGGCCGCGATCGAGGCGCGCGCAGCCGTAATGGAACTCGGCGGCGTCCGCGATGCCGTCACGGCAGTTTAGATCGCGGCAGGCCCGACCGGCGGCATTAATTTGGCCTGATGCAGACGCTGTAAAACCTGCTCGACCGACCAGTCCAGCGAGTCTGTGCCTTCCACCGTTACCGAGGCGCGGGCGGCGGATGGGACGACGTAGAGGTCGGCCATTGGGCGCGCAGTGGCCTGGAACTGCTCGCGTACCGACTCTTCCGTGCGGCCACGCTCGCGAACGTCGCGGTGGATGCGGCGCACGAGGCAAACGTCGTGCGGCGCGTTCACGTAGATCGAGAAGTCATAGCACGGCACCAACTCCGCGAAATGCAGCGCTAGAATTCCTTCCACAATCACGACACCCGTCGGCACGATGCTGTCGAAGGCGCCCGCGACCCGGGAGTGCGTCTTGAAGTCATACACGGGTCGCTGAATCGTCTCGCCTTTGGCCAGCGCGCGGACGTGCTCGATGATCAGCTCGGACTCCAGCGAGTCGGGGTGGTCGAAGTTGCGCTTGTGCCGCGAGTCCAGCGGAAACTGCGAGAGGTCGCGGTAGTACAGGTCAAGCGGAAACAGCGTCGCGTCGAGTTGCGTGGCCAACTCGGCGGCGAGCGTGGTCTTGCCCGAGCCGGAGCAACCGGCGATTCCAAGCACAAGTGGGCGGCGCTGCTTTGCGGTCTCCATTCGAGGCATGCTATTGGGCGGCGATCTGCGGCACAAGTGCGGTGAGTAAGCCGGTGAACTGCTGCTCCACGCGGCGGCCAATCTCCATCACATCTTCGTGGTGGATGGTCTCGCCGGTGACGCCCGCGGCCATGTTCGTGACCAGCGAGAGCCCGAGGACTTCGATTCCCATGTGGCGGGCGACGATTACCTCGTGCACCGTGGACATGCCGACGAGGTCCGCGCCCAATGTGCGGAACGCGCGAATCTCGGCAGGCGTCTCGAAGCTTGGGCCGAGCACCCCGAGATAGACTCCCTCGCTGAGCGGAATGTTCTGGCGCGCAGCTTCAGCCTGGGCGAGTTTGCGCAACGCCGGCGAGTAGGCGGTCGACATATCGAAGAAACGCTGTCCAGCACCGGGCGTGCAGGCAAAGCGAGGATCGTTCGGCCCCAGCGCGGCGTTGGTTCCGGTCAGGTTGATGTGGTCGGAGATGGCGGCCAGCGAGCCTTGCGGAATATTCGCGCGGATGCCGCCGGCGGCGTTGGTGACGATCAGCGTCCGGCATCCCAGCAGGCCTAGCACGCGAGTGGGAAACGTGACCTGATCCATCGGGTAGCCTTCGTAGGCATGCACGCGGCCCTGCATCACGGCGACAGGCACGCCGCCGATTGTTCCCAGCACCAGCATTCCCGAGTGGCCCGCGACCGTGGATTGCGGGAAGTGCGGAATCTCCGCATAGGGGATCGTGACGGCGTCCGCGACCTGGGAGGCGAATCCGCCCAGACCAGAGCCGAGGATGATGCCGATGCTTGGGGGGAGGCCGACCAGCGTGAAGATATGATCGACGGCTTCCTGCGCTTTGCTGAAGAGATCTACCATGGCTGCTCCTGCATTTCGGTTCAAGCTAGTGTATGCGAGATGCGGGCCGGGTTGGATTCAATTCCTACCAGGCTATACCCCGGGGGGGTGGTCTTAAGTACCGTGTTTGCAATAAGATGTCAAAAGTTCTCCTTGCAAATATTTGATTCCATGGGCGTTATAGTCAAATATTTCATTCTATTGGGCTTAACGGACGCCATGTAGGCTCTTGCTTGCTTGCAAACATCAGATTCCATGATGGTTAGCGGATGTGTTGACTCCTTGACGTTTGGTATATACCATCGTAAATATATGATTCCATGTTTTTTACAGGTAAATATTTGATTTCATGTGGTTTGCGGAGCACAAAAATCCCGGCTTTTGGCCGGGTTTTTCTCTCTTTCAGTTTGCTACTACTCTTAATTGTAGCAGGTGGAGCACAACTAGTATGCCAACTCTATTCCCTTGTGGGTCATGGAGTTAGGTCGTTTGGGGGCTTGACACGGGATTTTGCTGAGCAAATCCGCAGAAATTATTTTGCGGGGTCTTCGGTGACAAGGCAACCCACCCTTTCGATGAAGCCGAAAGGATGGGCCACCCAGTTTTGGTGTCGTTTATTCCTCTTCGTCGTGGACGGGTTGTTTGGCTGCGGCCAGGATTTTTTCCGCGATCATTTGCGGCACTACATCGTAGTGGTCCATCTCCATGCGGAAGCTGCCGCGGCCCTGGGTCATTGAGGTTAGCGCGGTGCCGTAGGTGAGGATCTCGGCCATGGGAACCTCGGCGCGAATGACGGTCCCTGTATCGGTGCTCTCCATGCCCTGCACGCGTCCGCGACGCCCGCTGAGGTCGCCCATCAGCGCCCCGGCAAACTCGTCGGGCGCTTCAATCTCGATCTTCATTACGGGTTCCAGCAGGGCCGGCTTCGCCTGCTCCATACACTTGCGGAAGCCGATCCGCGCCGCCAGCTTGAACGCCATCTCGCTCGAGTCGACGTCGTGGTAGCTGCCGTCGACCACCGTGATTTTGAAATCCACCACGGGATATCCCGCCAGGTATCCGCGCGCAGCCGATTCGCGGACGCCCTTCTCCACTGCCGGAACATACTGCCGTGGAATTGCCCCGCCGAAGATCTCGTTGGCGAAGACGAAGCCCGCGCCTCGCGGCATAGGCTCGATGCGGAGCTTGCAGTCGCCAAACTGGCCGTGGCCTCCGGTCTGCTTCTTGTGGCGGCCCTGGGCCTCGGCGCGTCCCCTCACCGTCTCCAGGTAAGGCACTTTCGGCGCGTGCAGAATGACGTTGGTGTGATAGCGGCGGCTCAGCTTCGAGACCAGCGCCTCAATGTGCGGCTGCCCGGCGCCCGCCACCAGAAACTCGTTGGTCTGCGGATCGCGGAAGAACCTCACCATCGGATCGTCTTCCATCAACTTGTGCAGCGCAGGCGCAAGCTTGTCCTCGTCGGCTCGGGTCTTCGGCTCGATGGCATAGGTCATCGCCGGTTCGGGCATTGATACCTGGTCGAAAAACAGCTCGTGCGCCTTGTCGCCGAGAGTGTCCCCGGTCAACGCAACACGTAGTTTGACAGCCGCACCCAGATCGCCGGCGTGAAGTTCCTGAACCTCGACGGGCTTGCGGCCTTGCATGATGTAGAGGTGTGAAATGGACTCGGACTCCTGCCGCGTATAGTTCTGCACCGTGGTGTCGGTCTTCATCTTGCCGCTGATTACCTTGAAGAAGGTAACCCTACCGGTGAACGGGTCGGTCATCGTTTTGTAGACGAAGAGCGCGAGGGGCGCCGCATCGTCCACCTGCCGCATCACAATCTCTTCCTGCTCCTCCGCATTTGTGCCATTGGTGCCGTTGGACGACGCAGCCTTCATCCTTCCTTTTGCCGCAATCGGCTCGCGCTCGGCCGCAGCCGGGGCATAGACCTTCAGGAAGTCCAGCAGATGGTCGGTGCCCACGTTTCTCAGACCGCTGACGTACAGCACCGGAAAGAGCCTGTCCTCGCGAATTGCTTCGTGCAGTGCGGTGATCAGATGCGCCTCGGGGATGGTTCCCTCGCGGAAGTACTCCTCCATCAACTCATCCTTGCCTTCGGCGACAATCTCCACCAGCGCCTCGTGCGCGGCCTTCGCGTCCGACATCACTGCGTCGGGAATCTTTGCCACTTCGCCGTGGCCATCGCCATCCGGCTCGTACAGAAACGCCTTCATCGTGACCAGGTCGACAACGCCGTGAAAGCCATGCTGATCGACGATGGGCAACTGCACCGGGACCACCTGGCGGCCCCATCTTTCCTGCATCAACTCGATCATTCGCTGGCGTCCCACCCTGGTGTCGGCCTTGGGGTGGTCGACCTGATTGATGACGATCACACGGGGAAGATTCACCTCGGTCGCATACTTCCAGACGCGGTCGGTCACGGCTTCGATGCCGGTCTGCGCGTTCACCACAACCAGCGCTGCCTCAACCGGCAACATCGCGGCGCGAGTTTCGTACAGGAACATGTGGAAGCCGGGAGTGTCGAGGAAGTTGATCTTGACTCCACTCCATTCGACGAACGCGGCCGCATTGGCCATGGTGGTGCGCCGGGCTACCTCTTCTTCGTCGTAGGCAGTTACTGCTGATCCATCCTCCACGCGCCCCCGGGTAGCCGTCATCTTCGCCGCCTGCAGCAGGGCTGCGATCAATGTCGTCTTGCCACTGTGCGCGTGGCCCACTACAGCGACGTTGCGGATGTCCTGTCCGAGATAATTTTTCATAGCCGACTCCTCTTGGTTCCCTGAAACAATGCACCGAATGTTATAGGAAGGTTTCGAGCGATGGTGTGACGCAACGCACCGGTCACTGATGGGTCACGCATAGGTCAATCAGGGGGCACGATCAAGGGTCGGGGGCCTTGCGAGTCAGGGGCGAACGCACTGGGATTGTTGGGCGCCTTCTACCTGCGCTCCACGGCCAACCCTTCGACGCATCCATCCTGGCGCCAGCCATCCGTGTCCTGTTCAAGCCATCGCCGCGATTCGGGCGGAGTGGCCTACCGCGGCGCACCAGCCCTGTTCAGACCGCACAAAGCTGCGGAACCCCGCGAAAGCGGCATCCTATCACAATGGGCTTTTCATCGGCAGGCGCAGGTGATCGGTGAATGAGGAAGCTTGGTATACTGAAAGTAGTTCTTTGAGTGCCGAATGCAATGTAGTTGCCAGCCCACAAATGGGGGCGTCACGGCTTCGACGGGATTGCTAGCGGCAGAGAGGCATGCCGGGGTGTGGACACCCGTAATCGCTCACAAAATCATAAGTGCCGAACCTCAGTTCGCTCTTGCTGCCTAATTAGTTAGACAGCCGATCGCTCCAGCTTCGCCTACGGGCCGGTACCGATCGTCGCACAGTAGGCTGGTCTTCCCTGCTCCGTCTGAGCGGGTCGGACGAGACTGATCAGACTGGTCGTCATCGTTTCTTCGCCCGTTCCTAGCGCTGATGACGAGACAAAAATGAACGTGGAAAAGCATGAATGCTCTCTGTTGAAGGTAGTTTCGGACGTGGGTTCGACTCCCACCGCCTCCACCATTTCTGAATTGTCTTGCGTCAAACCCGATGAGCGACCCGACCCCAGCCTCCGCTCGTTCTATCTGGCTGAATCGGCTTGCGGCTGTCGGTTTCCTGATCTTCGCCTCCTACTTCTACTTCCGGACGGTTTCGTACTCGGCGCCCAGCCATGTGCAGATGAGTAGCCTGCCCTTGCAGAATCTGGACGGCTCGCCGCTTCCCGCGCAGACGACGCAAGGCAAAGCGATTCTGGTGAACTTCTGGGCTCCGTGGTGTGGGCCTTGCCGCGCGGAACTTCCGTGGCTTCAGCGGTTGCAACTGGAGCATCCGGAGCTTGTTGTGATCGGCGTTGAGGACGATCCGGATGAGTATCGGAACGCTGGGATTCTCGCTGCGCAGACGGGCATCTCGTATCCGCTGGTGCGGGCTTCCGGATCGGTGCGGTCGACGTTCGGTCATGTTGTGTTACTGCCCACTACGCTCTATATCAGCCGGTCGGGCAGAGTGCTTCATACGGTCAGCGGCGTGATCCCTGAGGCGCTGATGATGCGCTATGCGAAGGATGCCATAGCTGCCGATTAGGCCCCCCTTATTCCAGACTTCATCCCTGCGGGCGTTTTTCGTCGACAAAATTGCCGTAGCGTCGCCGCATGTGGAATGATGGTCGGGGCAATGTCAGCTACCGAAGGTTGAGGTCAGCATCATGGCAGCGAATTCGAAACTGCGATTTCTGGACGATAAGTGGGACGATGCGATAGCTGCGAAGCTGGATCCACCCGAACTGTTGCGATACAGGTCGAACCTGCTGGGATCGGACCTTAGAATCACCAACTTCGGCGGTGGCAACACCAGTTCCAAGCTGGACCAGGTCGATCCGCTGGATGGCGTGACGCGGAAGATTCTGTGGGTGAAAGGCAGCGGCGGCGACCTTGGGAGCATCAAGCGGTCGGGGTTTGCGACGCTGCGGCTGGACGAGCTGTTGGAGCTTGAGAAGGTCTACCGCGGGGTCGAGTCCGAAGACGAGATGGTGGACCTGTACTCGCAATGCACGTTTGGCAATAATCCTGTGGCTCCGTCCATTGATACGCCGCTGCATGGGTACCTGCCCTTTCCGCATGTGGACCACCTGCACCCGGACTGGGGGATTGCGCTGGCGGCCTCGGCCAACGGCAAGATCAAAATGGACGAATTTAATACGGAGTTCGGCCACAAGCTGGCCTGGCTGCCGTGGCAGCGCCCGGGTTTCGAACTCGGGATGATGCTGCGCAAGATTGTTCAGGATACGCCGGGATGCGATGGGGTGGTGCTCGGCGGCCATGGGCTGTTTACGTGGGGCAATACGCAGCGCGAGAGCTACCTGTCGACGATTACGATCATCGACCAGTTGGGCCAGTTCATCGCCGTCCACGCCGAAACCGCGGGCCACAAACACTTCGGCGGCGCCAAGGTGAAGAGCCGGGAGCCCGAAGTTCGCCGGGCCATTGCGCTGAAGATCATGCCGCACCTGCGCGGCGGCGTCTCGCGGAAGCAGCGCGTGATCGGCAGCTTTACCGACACGCAGCATGTGCTCGACTTTGTGAACTCGGTGCAGGCGAAACAGCTTGCGCATCTTGGCACGAGTTGTCCCGACCACTTTATCCGGACCAAGATTCGGCCCATGTTTGTGGAGTGGGATCCGGCCAACGACGCTGGAGAGTTGGATGAGCGGATCGACATGGCGCTTGAGACCTATCGCGCGGAGTATGCGCAGTATTACAAGGCGCACGCGCTGCCTGATTCGCCGGCGATTCGGGATGCGAGTCCGACCGTCGTCCTCGTTCCCGGGGTTGGCATGTTCAGCTTCGGGAAGAATAAGACGGAGTCGCGCATTACCGGCGAGTTCTACACCAACGCGATTGGCGTGATGCAGGGCGCTGGAGCGCTGGGCGCGGGCGTCGGCTGTACCGACATTCCGCAGGCTGGGCCGGCCGCAGCGGCGAGCGAGTTCCAGACCTTCGCGAACTATGTCGCGTTGCCCGCCAGCGAGGCCTTCCGGATTGAGTACTGGAAGCTGGAAGAGGCGAAGATCCGCCGCCAGCCGCCGGAGAAGGAGCTGAGCCGGCGGATCATGATGATCGTCGGCGGAGGCAGCGGCATTGGTCGCGAGGTGGCGCTGCTCGCGGCCCAGCGTGGCGCACACATCATGGTGGCGGACCGCGACATCAAGGGCGCGGAGAATGTGTGCGAAGAGGCGAAGGCCATTGCCGGCAAAGAGGCAGTGAGCTTCGTCAAAATCGACATCCGCGATCGGAAGACGATCCGCGCGGCGCTGGATGCGACGATCAGCCAGTTCGGTGGGCTCGATATCCTGATCAATACGGCAGCGATTTTTCCGGCGTCGCCCGATGGCGTCATTACCGATGCGATGTGGGGCGTGACGCTTGAGATCAACGTGACCGCGAATTTCATGCTGACAGATGAGGCGGAGCCGGTCTTCGCTGCGCAGGGTATCGATGCGAGCATCGTGCTGACCAGCTCGGCGAATGCGGTTGTGGCCAAGCGTGGCACCGAGGCGTACGACGTCAGCAAGGCGGCGCTCAGCCACCTGGTGCGCGAACTGGCGATCACCTACTCGCCGAAGATTCGCGTCAACGGCATCAGTCCGGCGACGGTGGTGAAAGGGTCGACGATGTTTCCGCGCGACCGTGTGATCGCCAGCCTGACTAAGTACAACCTGGTCTACGATGAGAAGTCCAGCGACGATGAGCTTCGCAACGAGCTGGCAAGGTTCTACGCCAGGCGAACGCTCACCGGCCAGCCCATCGATCCCAGTGATTGTGCCCAGGCGATCTTATTCCTCGCCGGGCCGTTGACACCCTGCACGACGGGCCACATCTTCCCCGTCGATGGAGGATTGACCGAGGCCTTCTTGCGATGAGAAAGACACGATGAAGAGTTCCACAAGACCACTGAAGCCCAACGACCAGAGAGCCTCGATTGCAGTAGACCTGGGCGCGGAAAGCTGTCGCGTCTCCTTGCTGCGCTGGAAGAATGGACGGCCGTCGATCGAGCTGGTCCATCGCTTTCCGAACAACCCACGCGAGATCGACGGCAGACTGCACTGGGACCTCAACTGCATTGTCTCGGGAGTGGAGGAGGGCTTGCGCAAATGCGCCGAGCTTGCGCCCGAGGGCATTCGCTCCATCGCCGTGGACGGCTGGGCCGTGGACTATGTGCGTGTGGATGCTAATGGCGAGCCGCTCGCCGACCCGTTCTGTTATCGCGACCCGCGCACCGTCAAGGCGGAGCGATCGGCGCATCGCAAATGCAGCCAGGAGCGCATGCGCGAGCTGACGGGCGTCCAGATCCTGTCGCTCAATACCGTCTACCAGTTGCACGCCGACGCGATGGCCGGTCTGCCGGAGGGTCAGCAATGGCTGAACCTGCCTGAGTATCTGCTGTCTCATTGGGGCGGCGCGCGTGTGGCGGAGTACACCAATGCGACCCACACCCAATTGGTCGAGCTCTACAAGAAGCAGTGGTGTCGCGAGGTCTTCAACGCGCTGCGCCTCGATCTGGCGAGCGCGCCCAAGCTGGTGCCGCCGGGTACGGACATCGGCAAACTGACGGGGCCGCTCGCAGAGCTGCCAGCTTTCGCCGACACAACTTTGATCGCTCCCGCTTGCCACGACACCGCGTCAGCCATCGCCGGCATTCCTACTACGGGCAATGATTGGGCCTACATCAGCTCGGGGACGTGGTCGCTGGTGGGCACGCTGATTGAGCAGCCCCGCAATGGTGCAGCCGCAGCCGCTGAAAATTTCACCAACCTCGGCGCCGTCGGCGACCGCATCTGCTTCCATAAGAACGTCAATGGCATGTGGTTGATCCGTCAATGCACGGACCAGTGGGCGCTCGATGGCAAGGTGTGGCCTGTGGCAGAGCTGGTCGCCGCCTCCGAACTGGTCCCCTGCCCTGAGGGCCTGCTCGACGTTGACGACCCCGATCTGCTGCTGCCTGAGCGCATGCCCCAGCGCATCAATGCGCAGCGCGTCAAGCGCGGCCTCGCGCCGCTCGACGAGAGTTCCGCGAATGCACCCGAGTTTGCCAGCCTGATCTTTCACTCACTGGCTGCGCGCTACGCCAAGGTGCTCGACCGCGTTGCTTTCCTGACCGGCAAGCGGCTGAAGCGGCTGTTCATCGTGGGCGGCGCAAATCAGAATGCTTTTCTCAATCGGCTGACGCAGGAGGCTACCAAGCTCGAGGTCTTCCGCGGATCGCCTGAAAGCTCCACCGTGGGCAACTTTGCGGTGCAGCTTGCGACGCTGGAAGGCAGCCGCGATCCGGTTACTGGAGCCCACGCGGAGCCAGTCGCGCGCTGGGCAGGCCTCTTCATCGAGGCCCTCGACGCAGCGCCTGCGAGCGAGCCTGTCAAGGAATAAGCGCAGCCCTCCTCTCGTAGCGAGGGCTGTCGGCTTACTTCCCTGTTCCCTCGTCCACCAGACCGCGGTCCTTCAGCATCGGGCCTGTGCCCGGCTCGGCTCCGCGCCACGTCGAATACATCTTCCCAAGTTCCTCGGTGTTGCCCCTCGACAGCACCATCGTGCGGAAGCGGTCGCCGTTCGCGCGCGTGAGGCCGCCGTGGTCTTCGAACCACTGGTACGCGTCGTCGTCCAGCATCTCGCTCCAGAGATACGCATAGTATCCGGCCTGATACCCGTTGGCCCAGATGTGCAGGAAGTAGGTCGACCGGTAGCGCGGAGGGACCGCTGCCAGCGCGAGGTGCTTCCGTTCCAGAGCCGCCTTTTCGAACTCGTCCGCTTTTTGCACCGGGGCGTCGGCTGGAAGGGTGTGCCACTGCATGTCGAGTTCCGCCGCGGCCAGCAGTTCCGCCACAATGTATCCCTGGTTAAACTTCTCTGCCTTGTGAATCTTCGCAGCCAGCTCTGCCGGCATAGGCTCGCCGGTCTTGTAATGCTTCGCGAAGTGATCGAAGACCGCAGGGTAGCTTGCCCAGTGCTCGTTGAACTGCGACGGAAACTCGACGAAATCACGCGGCACGCTGGTACCCGAAAGCATCGGATACTGCGTGTTGGCGAACATTCCGTGAAGCCCATGGCCGAACTCGTGGAACATGGTCGTCACATCGGTAAAGCTGATCAGCGCCGGCTCTCCTGCCGCGGGCTTGGGAAAGTTGGCCACGTTGTAGACGACGGGCAGAGTGCCTAGCAGCTTCGATTGCTGGACGAAGTTGCTCATCCACGCGCCGCCGTTCTTGTTGTCGCGCTTGAAGTAGTCGCAGTACCACAGCGCCAGGGGCTTGCCGTCTGCTTCAAACACCTCGAACACGCGCACGTCCGGGTCATACACCGGAATGTCCTTGCGCTCTTTGAACGTGATTCCGTAGAGCTGGGTGGCCGCATAAAAAACACCGTTCTGCAGCACGTTGTTCAGTTCGAAGTACGGCTTAACCTGGGCCTCGTCGAGATCGTACTTCGCCTTGCGCACCTGCTCGGAGTAGAACTCCCAGTCCCACGGCTGCAACTGGAAACCGCCCTTCTGCGAGTCGATCAACGCCTGGATGTCCTTGCCCTCTGCGGTAGCCTTCGCCGCCGTCGCGGGCGCCAGCGCATCCATAAACTTCACTGCCGCTTCCGGCGTCTTCGCCATCTGGTCTTCGAGGTTCCACGCCGCGAAGTTCGGGAAGCCGAGCAGCTTGCCCTTCTCAGCGCGCAGCTTCGCCATCCGCGTAATGACGTCGCGCGTATCGTTCGCTCCGCCGCGCTCGGTGCGATTCCAGGAGTCTTCGAACACCGCCTGCCGCGTCGCCCTGTCCTGCAGTGAGATCAGAATTGGCTGCTGCGTGGTGTTCTGCAGCGGGAGCACGTAACCCGCGACCTTGCGCTCCTTGGCCGCCTCCACCGCAGCTTTCAGCTCCGCGTCGGTCAGCCCCTTCAACGCATTCTTGTCCTTGGTCGAGTACGCAGCATCCTTCGTCCCTGCCAGCAGCTTGGTCTTGAAGCTGTTCTCGAGCGTCGACCCCTCTTCATTCAGCTTGCGCAGCTTCGCCTTGTCCTCCGGCGAGAGGTTCGCGCCCTGATGGACAAAATGCTTGTAGTAGACGTCGACCAGGCGGCGCGATTCCGCATCCAGCCCGAGGGAATCCATCTGTTTGTAGATCGCGGCAACCCGCTTGAACAGCTTCTCGTTCAGGAAGATAGCATCGTCGTGTGCCGCCCGCTTCGGTGACTCGATCTCGTCCACCTTGGCGAGCGTCGGGTTCGAGTTCGCCTGCACCACCCCGTCGAATACCTGCTGCACGCGGTTGTAGAGTTGCCCACTCTTCTCCAGCGCCACCAGCGTGTTCTCAAACGTCGGCGCGGCGGGGTTGTCCGTGATCGCCTGAATCTCCTTCAGTTGCTCAGCCATGCCGGCCTCGAGCGCGGGTTGATAGTCCGTGTCCTTGATGCGATTGAATGGCGGCGCCTGGTAGGGCAGCGTGCTCGCCGCGTAAAACGGATTGCTCGGCCCAAACGCCGTCTGCCCTGCCGCTGCGGCCCCTCCGACACCCAGCGCAACTGCGCCCGCCATCATCATCGTCGCCATCCTGAAGAATCTCCCGTTGCTCATCTGGCCCTCTACCTCATTGGTTTTCAGTTCCTCCCAATTCTACGGTCCATTTGGCGCGTGCAGTCTACCCATTGGAGCCGCAACCCACATCTGATAATTCGGGCAGCCCAAAACTGACAACTGACGCCCGCTTTCCCGTATCCTTGGAGCAGACCATGACCGAACCCATCCGCATCGGCTCGCGAGGCTCCCAACTCGCTCTCTGGCAGGCCAACCACATCGCCGACGCCCTGCGCGCCGCAGGCCAC
>OCZT010002676.1_pt1 | contig 18317 bp, 13 predicted proteins | sample 1539031 | NCBI WGS metagenome assembly OCZT01 (sample SAMEA3539308, study PRJEB22396) | soil metagenome | biome: tundra; feature: field; material: soil | place: USA | collected 2010-05 | depth 0.15 m | reverse complement strand
AGACGTCGACGATCTCGGGCAGGGTGAGCTGCATCAGCGGCAGGAAGATGCGCTCGACGGCCTTGCCCATCCAGGCGTCTTCCATGGGCGGCTTGCCAACGATGGTGGCGGCGTAGATGGGGTCCTTGCGGTGGGTGATGCAGGTGATGTGGAAGACGGGGTACTGGTCCTCCATGGTGTAGAAGCCGGTGTGGTCGCCGAAGGGGCCTTCGGTGCGCAGCTCGGCGAGGTTGACGTAGCCCTCGAGGATGTACTCGGCGTGCGCGGGGACTTCGAGGTTGACGGTTTCGCACTTGACCAGTTCGACGGGCTTGCCGCGGAGGAAGCCAGCGATGAGGTACTCCTCGACGTCGGGCGGCGCGGGGACGATGGCGGAGAATGTCGTCGCAGGATCAGTCCCGATGGCGACGGCGACCTCCATGCGGCCTTCACGGACCTTGGTCAGCGTGGTGGGGGGGATCGAGGCCGGATCGGACGCGGGGGCGATGCCGCCGGAGGTCTGCGCCATGATGTCGACTCTCCCCGAAAGATCCGAGGTGGTCCGATCCCACATCTCAGAATCGAGATGTGGGGCACCCGATTCGGTGGCCATTCGTAGGCGGTCGCGGAGGTGTTCGGCGGCGTTCTTCTGGCGCTGCCAGTGCATGCCGGTGGTCTGGCCGTCGTAGACCTGCATGCGGTACATGCCGACGTTGCGCTTGCCGGATTTGGGGTCGCGCGTGACCACGCAGGGAAGCGTGATGAAAGGCCCGCCATCCTGCGGCCAGGTGGTGAGGATAGGCAGCTTAAGCAGGTCGAATCCGTCGCCGCCATCCTCCACAGTGCGGTGGATGACCTGCTTGCAGGCGGCGTCCTTGGCGGAGATGACCTTGGGGAAGAAGCTGCCGACTTCCGCGAGCTTGGGCAACATCTTGAGTTTGTCGAGCAGGCTGGTGGGCGATTCCGGGTGCATCAGGGTGCGGATGCGGTCGGCGATGGCGTCGAGCGAGTCGGTTTCCAGAGCCAGCTTCATGCGCCGCTCGGAACCGAACTGGTTCATCAGGACCTTGGCGCCGGGGAAGCCGGTGACGTTTTCGAAGAGCAGAGCGGGGCCGCCGGCGGTGGGAGTGCCCTTGCCGAGTTTGGCGGTACGGTCGGCGATCTCGGCCATCTCGAGGTAGGGGCTGACGGCCTCGCGGATGTGGCGGAGTTCGCCTGCCTTGTCGAGTTGCTTGATCCAGTCGCGAAGGTCGGTGTAAGGCACGGTTGGCTCCTGAGGCGCTGTTTCCGTTCTGTTCCCGGGAGGCTACCCCCCATGGTATATACCAATAATCACTCTATCTAAACGACTTCCAACTTGGTATATACCTAATGGTATATACCTTGCCGGTTTGTCGACCCTCGAGAATCGGAAAAACCCTGTACTTCTATTTTACGCTTTTGAGGGGGCCCTTCGGCCAAGTCTATTCCTTTTCGATTGAGGGAGTTGAGTCGTTTGGGGGCTTGACATGCGAATTTGCTGAGCATTTTCGCAAAACTAAATTTTGAGGAAGATCTTTCGCCGCCACAGGAGCCAGTTTGGGAGGAAGCAGAGCGCGGTGAAGGCGAGGGCGAACGCTACGGACGTGATCTCGTTGGATTGGTGGCGAGCGAAGATGTGGCGGTAGGTCCAGAGCCAGGTGGAGATCTGTTGCGTGGGGTCGGCTGGGTTGACGAACGCTCCTGCGGGGACCTTGATCCAGAGCGCGAGTTCAACGAGGAAGTTGGAGAGGACGAAGGCGGTGATGGCGTTTGAGCCGAAGACCAGCCAGGGCCAGAGGAAGGCCTTGCCTGCCGGTTTCTCGTTCAGGCCGCGGATGTCGATGAGCCAGTAGCAGAGGGCGAGCAGGAGGAGGGAGAGGCCAGCGGCGAAGAGGACGTAGGAGCTGGTCCAGAGGTTCTTGTTGATGGGGAAGGCTGGGTTCCAAGCCAGGCCGGGGGCGAGGGTGATGAGGCTGGCGACGAAGAGGCCTGTGAGGCATCGGGCGGGGGAGATTTCTGTGGCGCCACGGGCAAAATACGGGGGTTCTTCGCTGCGCTCAGAATGACAATCGTTTTGGTTAGCTCGGCGGAGCCAGAGGCCGGTGATGCAGCCGATGAGGGTGGTGGCAACGGCGGGGATGGTGCTGAGCAGGCCTTCGGGGTCGCGGGTGTGGTTGTAGAGGGAGCCGGTGTGGAGCCAGCGCTGGGTGAAGACGTTGAAGCCGCGGTCGAGCCATGCGGCTAGATTGCGGTCGGGATCGAGGATGGGCATGGCGTGGGTGGGCACGCCGAAGCCGGGCACGGGTACGAAGCGCATCAGGGCCCAGTAGCCTACGAGCAGCGCGGCGGTGATTGCGAGCAGCGTGCGTGCGCGGCGCGTGATCAGGCAGATGAGGCCGGCAATCAAGTAGCAGACAGCGATGCGGGTGAGGACTCCGTAGATTCGCAGATGCGTCCAGTGAAAGTGCGGGAATGCAGTGAGGAACATCTTGATGGCGAAGATGGTGGCCGCGCGGCGGAGCATGTGGAGGGCGAGTGATCGCTTGCAGGCTTTATCTAAAATGCCGCCGGCGCTACGTGCGATGCGCGAGTCAATGGACAGGATGATGGAGACGCCAACGAGGAAGAGGAAGTTGGGAAAGACGAAGTCAGTGAGGGTGAAGCCGTTCCACTCAGCGTGATCGAGTTGCGCGTAGACGTGGCCCCAGTCGCCGGGATCGTTGACCAGGATCATCAGGGCAATGGTGAGGCCGCGGAGAACGTCTACCGACAAGACCCGTGGGGAGAGAACGCGCTGTGGAGCGGATTGCATGGGTGATTCATGGTACTAGGTTCGTGGTTCGAGGTGCGTGCGATGAAACAGGGACAAAATGCGGGGATTCTTCGCCTGCGGCTCAGAATGACAACCTTGGAATGGTGGGAACATTCGTGGCGCTGCGGTGTCTATTGTGGTGGACGCATTCCTCGCAGATGCGCACCGATCCGATCTTCGGAGGTGCCTTATGTTTGAAGGAAGCCTGGTTGAATCGCGTGGGCTGGTCGTCTCGGGAACACAGCGGTGGACGGCGCTGGGTTCGCTAACTTTACAGTGTGCGCTGGCGGCGTTGTTGCTGACGATTCCGCTGATACGGCCGGAGGTTCTGCCGCCGATCTCGGTTGCTCCGCAGCTGACGGTACCGTTGCCGGTGAAGCCTCAGGTGCCAATGGTGCAGACGAAGATGACGGCCGCCTCTTCCTCGGCCATGAGCGTGCCGACGGCAGCACCGCAGAGTTCGGCCACGCAGCAACTTGTATTTCCGCGGCCTGGCGCTGCGACGGATGGAAATGCTCCACCGATGGTTACAAGTCTGCCATTCGGGCCGGGAGGTCCTGGGGGACCTGCGCTTCTGAACCTGACGGGCCCGGGGACCCAGCCGATCGTAGCCGTGATAAAGCCCGGGGAAACCGGGCCGTTGCATGTGTCCAAAGGAGTGACAGATGGAATGCTTCTGACGCCGATCCAGCCGGTGTATCCGCCAATTGCGAAGGCTGTGCGCCTAGAGGGCACCGTGGTTCTGGAGGCGGTGATCTCGAAGGCGGGGAGAATTGAGAGCCTGCATGTGGTCAGCGGACCGGACATGTTGCGACGAGCAGCGCTGGACGCGGTCGCTGTGGCGCGGTATCGGCCCTATTTGTTGAGTGGAGAGCCGACCGATGTGCAGACCACGATCACGGTGGTGTTCCGGCTGGGGAGCTAGCAAAGCAAAATACAAATGCGACCACGGATCAAGCCGCGGTCGCTTTGTCTATGGATTCAGGCGACGTGGTTGAGTGGCGACGCGGGGCTGATCACGGCGGGCGCGGGGAGTTCGGAGTCTTCCACGTAGTCGAGCAGCGGGTAGCCGGCCTGCTTCCATCCGTCGAATCCTCCGCGCAGGGGGCGGACGCGGGTGATGCCGAGGCGATGGAGTTGCATGGCGACCTTTGCAGAGGTCTCCTCCGACGGGCAGGTGCAGTAGAGGATGATGTCGCGATCGCGTGGGATGCGGTCGGCGAGGCGGGCGATCTCGGCCGGGCCGATGCGCAGGGCGCCGGGCAGCACGCGCGGGTCGGGCATGTAGTCCAGCGGGTGGCGGAGGTCGACTATAAAGGGCTGCGCGGAGCCATCCTGGTTGGCTTCGTCGAGCATCGCCTTCAACTCTTCGGGCTCGAGACGGAATTCGCGGACCTTGGCGACGAAGCGGCGCTGTTTGACCAGGCGCCAGATGAAGAAGCCGACGACCATCAGGACGAAGACGAGCACGGCGAAGTGGCTGAGTAGACCGAAGAAGGCCTGGCTGCGCTTGGCGATGTCTCCGAAGAAGCGGCCCAGGAAGAGGAATGAGAGCGACCAGAGCAAGGTGCCCGAGAGGTCATACAGCAGGAAGCGCGAGTAGGGCATGCCGGTCTGGCCGGCGATGGGCGCGGCGACGGTGGAGAGGCCGGGGACGAACTTGGCGAAGAGCAGCGTTTCGGCACCGCGCCGGACGAAGTAGCCCTCGGTCTTGGCGACACAGATGGAGGACTCAAGCGACAACTTGCAGAGCAAGCGGATGACGCGGTTGCCGTAGCGGCGTCCCAGGGCGTACCAACTGGAATCGGAGATGAGGCAGGCAGCGACGACCGCAAGCAGACCCGTGGTGAAGCTGACGCGATGGGTGGCGCTCAGCGTCCCAGCGGTGAGCAGCAGCGGGATGCTGGGCACGGGGAGGCCAAACTGCTCGACCAACACCCAGAGGAAGAGAATGGCATAGGCGTGGCCGACGAAAAATTCGATAGCAATTGGCATGGGAGGAATCTCCTCCTTTGTAGATGAAGATTGTCCACGTTTGGATGTGAAACTTGCAACAGCTATGCGGAGAAGGGACGTGGTGATGCGGGACGAGCTTGCTGTCTCCGCGAATTCATCGGCGGGTGAGCCGTCCGACTTCCCTTGCCCGCGCCTGCGACGCTACATCGCGGGTGGATGGTGGGGATCAACCGAGTCGGTAGCGGGTTTCGGTGCGGCCACACTCTTGACTCCGCCAGGATTGACGGAATCGCGGAGTTCCTTCGACGGCTTGAAGAAGGGGACGCGCTTGGCCGGCACATCAACGCGCTCGCCGGTCTTGGGATTGCGACCGATGCGAGAGTTGCGCTGGCGCGTACGGAAGCTGCCAAAGCCGCGGATCTCAATCTTGTCCCCAGCTTTCAGCGCTCCAATGACCGACTCAAAGAGCGTATCGACGATAATTTCGCCGTCCCGTCGGGTAAGGTCACCGAGAGCGGTCACTCTGTCGACAAGATCGGCTTTCGTCATCGTGGTGTCTCCTTGTATCAAGTTGGTAAATCTAGCTTATCGCTGATTGTAGATGGGATGCACAATTAAGGGCAGGTGTGAAAAGAAAAATTTCCGGGGGGCCAACCGGCGACACGGGCGGGAGCTGGGGGTGGGGACGGCCGAAAAAGTCAAAATCGGTGCGCGTCGAGGATTTGGGTGTCCTCGTGGGCCATGGGGGTGAAGACGCCTCCGAGGCCCTGCCAGGCGGGTTCAGGCGCGGTTTGGTCGAGGCGGAAGCCGTCGCCGGCGAGGCGCTGGGCGAGCCATCCACCGGGGCGGGCGACGACCGTGAGGGTGGGTCCGACGAAGAGCGATGGGGTGTACGGGACGATTCGTACGGGGAAGAGGCGGTCGCGTCCGGCCCACAGGTTCTGCTCGCCGGAGTCGTCGGGTTCGAGGCGATGGATGGCGTCGAAATCGATGGGGAAGACGATGCGGGCGCGCACGTCCTCGCTGGAATAACGGGCCAGGGGCAGGACAAAGAGCGAGTCGGCGACGACGATGGGCTGATTCCCGGGGCGGCGGGCCACTTCGTCGCGAAGCTGGAGGAACGCGGTGCGCTGGCCGGCGAGCAGGTAGGCGCAGGCGGATTCGCGTGCGGCAACCCAGAGCAGCGCGATGCTGAGGAGGATTACGCCGGCGCGGGGGCTCGCTCCGAAGATGCGGCGCCCAAGTAACGCGGCGGCGATGCCGAAACCGCAGCAGACGGGCACAACGCAGCGCGGGCTGATCATGGCGTGGCCAAGGAGCGCGATCAGGAAGCCGAGGATGGGATAGAGCAGGAGGACTGCAAGGGCGGCGGTCTCGTGGGGCTGCAGTGCGCGTCCGGCGGGAGAGGATGGATCAGGCGAGGCTGCGGGGCGGCGGAAGCGCTTCCAGGCCGCGTAGAGCGCGAGGCCAAGCACTGGCCAGAGGATTCCTTCTACTAAAACGAGGTAGGATTCGGCGATCATGCCCGCGCGGGGGCGGTTCCAGGCGTGCGGGCCGAACTCGGCGAGATTGTGCCGGATGAGGGGCAGGAACGAACGCAGCGGAAGCGCGGCGGCAGCCATCGCCAGCCAGGTTCCGGGCTCCAGGCGGCGTATGCGGGAGGTACGGACGGCCTCGCCGAGGGCGATGGGGAAGAAGGCCAGCGCGCCGTAGTAGTTCGAGGAGAGGCCGAGCGCGAGGGCGGCGACCATGCCGGTGAGCGCGGCGAGGCGGACGCCGTTTTGCGGAGGCCAGCGGCGGCCGGTCTCGGGCGCGTCGCAGGCGGCGAGCCAGAGGGCCAGGCTGGCCATGCTGAAGCCCATCAGCGAGGCGTAGGAGCGGGCGTCGTAGGCGTAGTCGAAGCCGCGCGTGGTCATGAAGGCGAGCACGCCTATCGCCGCGTATCCGGGGGCGACCCAGCGGCGCAGGAGCGCCCACAGGCTGACGATGGCAAGCAACACGCAGAGGATGGCCGGGAGACGCACGGCGAGGGCGCTCTGGCCGAGGGCGCGGGTGGATTGGAGGACCAGCCAGTGGGAGAGCGGGGGGTTAGGGTCGGCGCCGCTGGCCAGGGCTCGCCAGATGGCCGCCAGGCTGCCCTGACGCGCTATGGCCAGGGTGATGAGTTCGTCGCACCACAGCAGCTTGGTAGCGGCCTGGCCGCAGGCGACGGCGAGATAGAGAGCAAGGATGGAGGCGAGTGTCCAGCCGGGATTGCGGTTGACGGCGGACCAGATCCGTTCAGCGGTGGACGCGTGAGGTTTGGTCACGGAGCTGGATTCCACCTTGCGAGTCGCATCGATTGCATGGCCGAATCGCAGAACCTGGTTGACCATCGCGCCGAGCGGTTCGTCCATAACGTAGGGCTGCCTGGGGAAGTTGCCGGTTGGCTCCCAAAAAAGGCGGCACGGACGGTTTATTGTCCGTGCCGGGAGGCCAGTGACGCAACTTATATCGGCTGGAGGCACCGTGCTTGCCGGTGTCGGCCGAAGATGTGGAGCGAAACCCGCTCTGCCGTTTTAGGATACCACGCATAACGGTGGCTTGGTTGGCGAACGCCGCGGGTAGCCTTAGATGCATGGGGCACGTCAAGGGTTGCCGACGTGTCGCACGGCGGCGGCAAGTCCATGCGGGTGCGGCGGTTCAGGTGGCAAATTCGGCGCTCAGCTTGCGCGCCATGTCGGCGTCACGGGCGGTGATGCCGCCGGCGTCGTGCGACACCAGGCCAAGCTTCACGCGGTTGTAGCGGATGTCGATGTCGGGATGATGCCCGGCCTGTTCGGCGAGTTGAGCCACGCGGTTGACGAAGGCCATGGCCTGAACGAAGTCGGCAAAGGTCCAGAATCGGACGAGCGTGCCGTCTTCGATCGCCCACTCGGGCAGTTCGAGCAGCAGGTCGCAGAGTTCTTGCTCGGATAACGGCTGTTTGCTGGATGCCATGGGGTAGACCCTCCAGAACTTGATTGCAGGGCGATGGTAAGCCGTGCGCTGAAGGTACGCAACCGGCCGCCTCGGCTGGCTTCTATAGCGCCATGCCAAACGCGCCGGACGAGCCCCGCTCAACTTCGCGGCGCAGGTCGTGCCACAACCCTTCGGGCATGCCGAGAAAGACCTCGACGATGGCGGGATCGAACTGACTTCCGCTGCAGCGGGCAATCTCCTGGCGCGCTTCGGCGAAGCTCCGACCCTTGCGGTAGGGGCGGTCGGAGGTCATGGCGTCGAGGGTGTCGGCGATAGCGAAGATGCGCGCTCCCAGCGGGATCTCTTCGCCGCGCAGGCCGCGTGGATAGCCGGATCCGTCGAAGGTCTCCTGGTGGGAGTAGACGATCTCGGACGCCTCGCGCAGGAAGGGGATCTTGCGCACCATCTCATATCCGCGCGCGCAATGCTCGCGCATGATTTCGATCTCCTCCGGGTCGAGTTTTCCCGGCTTCAGCAGGATGCGATCCGGCGTAGCAATCTTGCCGATGTCGTGCAGGAAGGCGCCGCGTGCGATGACGCGAAGCTGTTCGGCGTCGAGGCCCATCTCGCGGGCCAGGGCAATCGTGTAGGCGGTGACGCGGCGGGAGTGGCCCTCGGTCTCGGCATCGCGCAGGTCGAGCGCGTCGCCCATCGCCTCCAGCGTAAAGTCGTAGCTGCGTTCCAGGTCCTTCATGGTCGCGCGCAGGCGGCTGGTGCGGGCGGAGATGATCTCCTCCAGATTCTGCCGGTACGCGGCGTTCTGCTTCATCAACCGGCCATGTTCCAGCGCACGGGCTACTGCGGAGATAAGCTGCGCGCCTTCGAAGGGCTTGAGCAGGTAATCGATGGCGCCGCGACGGAAGGCGTTGGTCGCAACGTGGACATCATGCACCGCGGTCAGCATGACCACCGGCACGCCGGGGTGGTCCCTGCCAATGAGGTCGAGCAGGTTCAGGCCGTTGCCGCCAGGCATCATCACGTCGGAGAGGACAAGATCACAGCCGGGATCGTCCTGCAGGTGGAGCATGGCGTTTTCGGCGTCCGCCGCTGCGCTGACGTCGTAGCCGCTGCGCTCGAGCAGCGCCACCACAATGCCGAGCACCGCCGACTCATCGTCGACGACCAGAATGTGGTCCGGCCGCACTGGAGTCGTTTCCTGCCGCACCTGAATCTCTTGCTGCTGCATAGTCGATGCTTTCCACTGGAGGACTTCACACACTTGCGCGGCTGATCCCACGTACTGCTGTTGTCGGCTGCCTGTTGCCTCTATCGGCGCAGCCGGCGTGGATCATAAACTGCTTATGATTAACCGGGGTAGACATCGCAAACGATAAGGATCGCCATGGACCAGGAACAATGGACTGCAGTGGACCGCTATATCACCGACTCTCTCGTGCCGTCCGACCCAATACTCGAAGCGGCCCTGGAAGCGAATGCGGCTGCCGGATTGCCCTCCATCGATGTGGCTCCAAATCAGGGAAAGTTGCTCCACCTGCTGGCCATGACGAAGGGCGCGCGCAGGATTCTGGAGATTGGCACGCTCGGCGGATACAGCACCATTTGGCTGGCGCGCGCTCTGCCCGCGGGCGGCCGCCTGGTTACGCTGGAGGTTGAGCCGAAACATGCGGAGGTTGCACAGGCGAATCTCGATCGGGCGGGACTCTCTGGAGTTGTGGAGGTGCGTCTCGGTCCCGCTGCGGGAACGCTCGCTCAACTTCACAAAGAGGGCGCAGAGCCTTTCGATCTGATCTTCATCGATGCGGATAAACAGAACATTCCAACTTATCTGGAATGGGCGCTCAAGCTGGCGAAACCTGGAGCCCTGATCGTCACCGACAATGTGGTGCGCGAGGGAGCGATCGTGGATGCAGAGAATGCAGACCCGGCGGTGCAGGGAGTCCGCACGATGTTCGAGAGGATGGCCGCTGAGCCCCGGCTCTCTGCCACGGCAATTCAGACCGTCGGGAGCAAAGGTTACGACGGGTTCGCGATGGCGGTCGTCGTGGGCGATTGACCGGCCTCGAAGACAAACCGCTGGTCAGCCTTTTTTCTCTGCCTCGCGGGCGGCCTTGCGTGCGGTGGCCCAGCCTTCTTTTGTCACCTGATGCGAGCGGCCAATGGCCAGCGCGCCTGCGGGGACGGGATGCGTGATGCACGAGCCCGCTCCAACGTATGCGCCGTCGCCGATGTTGATGGGCGCGACCAGCGTCGAGTCGGAACCGACGAAGACTCCATTGCCGATGGTGGTGGTGTGCTTATGCACGCCGTCGTAGTTGCAGGTGATCACTCCCGCGCCAACGTTGACGCCCTCGCCGATGACCGCGTCGCCAAGGTACGTGAGGTGGTTGGCCTTGGAGCCGCGGCCAAGCGTGACCTTCTTGGTCTCGCAGAAGTTGCCGACATGGGCATCTACGCCGATATTGCTCTCCGGACGAAGATGCGCGTAGGGGCCCAGCACCGCGCAGTCGCCCACCTGCGCGCCATCAAGGATGCAGCCATTGCGGACCGTGACGCCGTCGCCGAGGACGGACCGCTGGACGACCGAGTAGGAGCGGATGCGACAATCACTGCCGATGTGCGTCGCGCCTAGAAGCTGGACGTATGGCTCGATGACGGTGTCGGGGCCGACCGTGACTTCGGCGTCAATGACACAGGTGTCGGGCCGGAAGATAGTGACGCCCTGGGCCATCAGGCGGCGCGCGCTGTCGGTGCGCATAACCTGGTCGAGATACATCATCTCGGCGATGGTGTTTGCTCCCAGCACCTCATCCACACTATCTGCCTTGATAGCGACGACGCGGCGTCCATCGGCGACCAGCATGGCGGCAACGTCGGTGAGGTAAAACTCGCCGTGCGCATTGTCGGTGGAGAGCAGATCGAGCTTCGCGAAGAGCGCCTCGGTTTCGAAGCAGTAGATGCCGGAGTTGATCTCGGGTGCGGCAAGTTGCTCGGGTGTGAGCGCCTTGTGCTCGACGATCGCTGTGACATCCGGACGGTCGGGAGCACGGCGCAGAACGCGGCCGTATCCGGTGGGGTCCTCGGGGACGGCGGTGAGGATGGTCATCGCGGCGCGCTCCAGCAGGTGGATCTCGCGAAGGGAAGCAAGCGTCTCCGGGCGGATCAGCGGCACGTCGCCCGAGAGGACGAGGATGTGTTTCGGCACGGGAATGCCCGACAGTTCAAACCATGCTTTGAGAATCTGCATTGCATGGCCCGTGCCCCGCTGGACCTCCTGCAGGACGAAGTTCACACCGGTCGGCGCCACCGCGGCCTGCACGCGCTCCGCCTCGTTCCCAACGATGCAGAAGATGTCTTCGGCGGGAACGAGCGTCTTTGCCGCTGCGATGACGTGCAGCAGAAGGGCGCGCCCGCCCACCTCGTGCAGCACCTTGGGCCGTTTACTCTTGAGCCGCGTGCCTTTGCCCGCGGCCATGATTGCCACTGCGAAACCTGTCGCTTCCATGCCCGCTATCTTCTCACGCCGAAACGTCTTGGCTCCATCACCCGTCAGGAGAATAATCAAAATAGCGAGGTTTACATGGCGACAAATGTTGTGATTCCGGTCAGCGAATACCTCCGCACAAGCTACAGCCCGGACTGCGACTATGTGGACGGCGAAGTTCAGGAGAGAAACCTGGGCGAGACCGACCACAGCGATTTGCAGGCGCAACTCTTAGAATTGCTTCGTACCCCGACAAACAAAGCTTACTTCCGAGCAAACCCCGAAGTTCGCGTTCAAGTTGCCCCAACGCGCTTTCGTGTTCCCGACGTGTGCCTCCGGCGAGTCACTGCGCCCAAAGAACAGATCGTCCGCACCCCACCTCTTCTTTGCATCGAGGTGCTCTCACCCGAAGACCGCATGTCCCGCATGCGCGAAAAGGTGCGCGACTACCTCGACATGGGGGTCAACGAAGTTTGGGTTGTCGATGGGGAGGCCCGCAGCATTATGATCTGCGCCGGTACAACGACAGTGGAGCAGACAACGGGCGAACTAAGAGTGCCGGAGACGCCCGTCGTGCTGGCGCTCGCCGACATCTTCAAAGTTCTCGACGAATACTAGCTGGCCCCTTGCCGACTACTTCTTCGGTGCTCCCGGCGGTGGCGGGATGGTGATGTCCAGGTCCGTCACCTTGCCCAGCGTGGATAGCGGCGGCTTGATCTCCGACTTGTTGCCCACGACGAGAATTGCCAGCTTTGACACATCGATGTACTTGTTCGCCACGCGCGTGACGTCCGCCGCGGTGACCTTCTCGATGCCGTCCTTGTAGCGCTCGAGAAAGTCCGGCGGATAGCCGTAGAACGCTAGCAGGACCTGCTCGTTCAGGATCTTCTCCGGTGTGTCGTAGTTGAAGATGAACGAGTTCATCACCTGGTCCTTGGCCTTGCGCATCTCGTCGGGCGTTGGCGGCTTGGTCTTCAGGCGCCCGATCTCTTCGAGAACCGCCTGGGTTGCCGCGACCGTGCTGACGCTCTTGGTGCCGGCCGAACTGCGGAAGACTCCGGGATGATCGTACGTAGTTCCGTAGGCGCCGCCGACCGCGTAGGCCAGGCCGAGCTTGGTGCGCACATACTGGAACACGCGCGAACCGAAGCCGCCGGAGAAGATCTCATTCATCACGCTGAGCGCGTAGTAGTCAGGATTGCTGCGCAGGGTGCCGAGGCCGACGATCTCCACCGTGGACTGGTTCACATCCTCTTTATCGGCGAAGTAGACGCCCGGCTTGGGGCCGGGGAAGTCGACCTTTGGCGACTCGATGACCGTGCCGCGCGAAAGCGGTTCGAAGACCTTGCGCAGCTTCGCCTCCATCGCAGATGAGTCGAAATCGCCCTCGACCGAGACGATTATGCCGTTGGGGACGACGGTGCGGTTGTGCCAGGCCTTGAGATCATCAAGCGTCACCGCGCCTATGGTGGCGTACTCTGTCTCGCGCGCGTAAGGGCTGTTCTTGCCGTAGACCAACATGGTGGACTCGCGGCCGGCAATTCCCTCGGCATTGTCGTTGCGGCGCGAGATGCTGGTGGCCATCCCTCGCTGGGCGAGTTGGAGCTTGTCCGCCTTGAACGCCGGGTGAAGCAGAAGATCGACCGCCTCGCCAAAGACGCTGTCGAAGTCCTGCTTGAAGCTTCCCCAACTCAGCGAGGTGGAGGCCCCGTCACCGCCGGTCTCAATGCTGGCTGCCTTCTCCGCGAGCTCGGTGTCGAGCGCGTCGCCCGTCTTCGTGGTGCTGCCGCTGGTGCGCCACGCCTCGCCGTACATCGTGACCAGGCCAACCTTCGCAGCCGGCGCTTCGCGGTTTCCGCCACGAATCAGAATGGTTCCATCGATGAACGGAAGCTCATGGTCTTCCTGCAGGAAAATGACGAGGCCATTCGAGAGCTCGATGCGGCGGGGCTGGACCGGCTTGAACGCGTGCAGTGGCGGGATGGGAATCTTCTTCCACGGCTGGGCCTGTGGAGGAGTCTTCGCGGGAGCTGCGGCGGCGGTCTTCGTGGCGGGCTGTTTGGCCGTTGCGGCCTGGGCCAGCGCGAGATGTCGCCCGGCCGGAAGCAGCGCGCATGCGACGACGAACATGAAGCACTTGCTGGGTATCTTTCCTGGCATCCTCATCCTTGTTGAATTCACCGTTCTATCGGCTGGCTTTGTCATACGAGTTTCCGTCGCGAGAAGGTTCATTCGCCACCTCCAGCGTTCTGTACGGCCGGTTGCGGCGGCGCCTGAAACTCGATGCGCGCGCTGGTGCGATTGCTGTCGACGAAGACCTTGTTGGAGACACGGCGCACATCGGCTTTAGTCACCTTGTCGATCCTGTCCAACTCGCGGAACAGCTCACGCCAATCGCCGTAGCGTGTCTGATAGTCGGCAAGCTGCTGTGCGAGTCCCTCGTTGTCCGCCAGGCCGCGCAACAGGCCGGCGCGTGCGCGTGTCTTGAACATCTGGAGTTCCTCGTCGCTGACGTCTGTGGTCTTCAGCTTGTCGATCTCCTTGTGGATCGCGTCGCGCATCTCGTCGGGCGTGTGGCCGGGTACCGGGAAGGCGTAAAAGGCAAACAGCCCCGGATACTTCTGGCCCGGAAATCCGCTGAACCCCTCGGCGTCGGCAGCGATCTTCTGGTCGCGCACCAGGCTCTTGTACAGGCGCGCCGTGCGGCCATTGGAGATGATGTCGGTGATGGCGTTGTAGACCGCGTCGTCAGGATCGCGGTAGTCGGGGCGATGATATCCCTCGATATAAAACGGCTGCGACGCCTCGCGGATGACGACGGACTTCTCGGCGAACTGCGGCGGCTCGATGGTGGTCATCGGCTCCGGCTTGGGCCCGGCGGGGATCGCGCCAAAATACTTTGTGAGTATCGGCATTGCGTCGGCAGCCTTCAAGTCGCCAACCACCGCGATCACGATGTTCGACGGCACATAATACTTTTTGTGGAAGGCGTCGGCCTCGGTCGCGTTGACCTGGCTGATCTCACTCTCCCAGCCGACACCGGACCGGCCGTACGGATGCGCCACATAGGCGGTGGCGAGAAACTGTTCGACCATCGCTCCAATGGGGTTGGAGTCGATGCGCATGCGGCGCTCCTCCTGCACCACGTCGCGCTCCTTGTAGAACTCGCGCTCCACCGGGTGGCCGATGCGGCCGCTCTCCATGTAGGCCCACAGCTCCAGCCGGTTCGAGGGCATGCTCCAGAAGAACTGGGTCGAGTCTTCCGCGGTCGATGCGTTCAGACCGACCGCGCCGTTCTGCTCGGCCATCTCGGCAAACTGGTTGGGCACGACGAACTTCCCTGCCGCCGCCTGTGCATCCTCGAAGACCTTCTTCAGAGAGGCAAGCTTGGCGGCGTCCTGCCCGACCATCTTGCGATATTCGGCGTCGTACGCGGCATAGGCGATCTCCACCTTAGCCAGCGCGACCTTCTCCGCCGGATAGTTGTTCGTGCCAATCTCCTCGGTGCCCTTGAAGGCCATGTGCTCGAACATGTGCGCCAGACCGCTTGCGCCCTGCGGATCGTCGGCCGAGCCAGCGTCTACCAGCGTGTAGTAGCTGAAGACCGGCGCCTCAGGCCGCTCGCAGACGATCAGCGTCAGGCCGTTCGGCAGCACCTTCACCGTGGTTTTCTTCTCGAAGCCGGCGAGGTCCTGCGCACGCGCCGCGATTCCCCAACTCATTGCAAACGCCATTACTACGGCGACCAGACGACGTATTCGCACGAAAGACCCTCCAGCAAAAAGAATCAAGCTAGATCATTAACAATACTGGATAACAATACCGGATAGAGGCTCCGGTTCGACCAGACATTCCGCCGAAGAAACACTTTGTGACGAATGGTGGTTAGACTGGGCCGGCCGCGAAAGGAAACCGGCGACTCAGACTCGCCTTCACGCGAACTTCACTTGACGGAAGGCAGGCCACTCGGTACCCTTGCCCCCATTCGGTGTTTTCGCGCCGGGGAGCAATTCCAATGAATTCGGGTGGGGCCGCATCCCGTACTACAGAATTCAGCCCGGCAGCTTCCGCCGCAGACGCGCCTGGGAAAGGGGCCGCGCCCGCGAAGCAGATTCGCCGGGTTGCGGTGCTGGGCGCGGGAACGATGGGGTCGCGGATCGCCGCGCACATCGCCAACGCCGGCGTTCCCGTGGTCCTGCTGGACATCGTGCCGCCGGGAACGCCCGCCGACGCTCCCCCCGCCGTCCGCAACAAGCTCGTGCTGGCCGCGCTGGACGGCCTGAAGAAGGCGAAGCCGGCTGCGTTCTATACCCTCGACGCAGCGCGCCTCATCACCCCCGGCAATCTCGACGACGATATGAAGCAGATCGCCGACTGCGACTGGATCGTCGAGGCGGTCGCCGAGAACCTCGACATCAAGCGCGCCTTGCTGGCCAGGGTAGAGCAGCACCGCAAGCCCGGCGCGATCGTCACCACCAACACCTCCGGCCTGCCCGTCGCGAGCATCGTCGAGGGAATGCCGGACGAGCTTCGCCACCATTGGTTCGGGACACATTTTTTCAATCCGCCGCGTTACATGCAGCTGCTGGAAATCATCGCGACGCCGGAGACGGACGCCGCGGACGTCGCAGCGATCTCGCACTTCTGCGACCAGCGCCTCGGCAAGGCAGTCGTCCGCTCCAACGACACGCCCAACTTTGTTGCCAACCGCATCGGCAGCTTCGAGTTGTTCAACGCGATCCGCCTGATGATGGTCCAGGGCCTCACCATCGAAGAGGTGGACACGCTGACCGGCGCGGCGCTGGGCTGGCCGAAGACGGGGACGTTTCGCCTCGGCGACATGGTCGGCATCGACGTACTGGCGCATGTCGCGACCAACTTCGCCGCACAGGCCGGGCGCATCGGCGACGAGCGCGCGGACGTCACTTTGCCGCCGTTTGTTGGGACGATGCTTTCCAGCAAGTGGCTCGGCGACAAGACGCAGCAGGGGTTTTACAAGAAGGCCGGCAAGGATGAGCAGGGCCGCGACGTTCGCCTCGCCCTCGACTGGAAGACGATGGAGTACCACCCCAGCGCGCGGCCGAAGTTCCCCGCGCTCGATATGGCGAAGAACATCGAGCAGACCGCCGCGCGCATTCCGCAACTGCTCCGCAGCGACACCGCGAAGGACAAAGCCGCAGCGTTCTACTGGCCGCTGCTGACCGAACTCTTTACCTACGCGGCCAACCGCCTCGCGCCTGCGCCTGGTCCGATTGCCGATAGCGTCGTCGAAATCGATACCGCCATGAAGACGGGCTTCAACTGGGAGCTTGGCCCGTTCGAGATGTTCGATGCAGCGGGCGTGCGCGCGACGACCGAGAAGATGCGTGCGCTCGGGCAGCCCATCGCGGCGAATGTCGAAAAACTGCTGGCCGTCGGCGGCGGATCAGGTGAGGCCACATGGTACAAAGACGATCCTTCCGTCGCGTCCGGGCGGCTTTTCTTCGACCCGGTTAGCAGCACGTATAAGCCGGTCATCCAGCCCGAAGGCACCGCGAGCCTCGGCGTCATCAAGCGCGCGCGCGGAGCGGTGCGCAAGAATGCCGGCGCCTCCGTCATCGACGTCGGCAACGGCGTTGCGGCCATCGAACTCCATTCGAAGATGAACGCGCTGGGCGACGACATCGTCTCGCTGATCACGCAGACGCTGAAGCCTGCGAGCCAGCAGGTCGCGGACTTCGAGGCCTTCGTTATCACCGGCGAGGGCGCGAACTTCTCGGTCGGCGCGAACCTGATGCAACTGCTGCTCACTATGCAGGACCAGGAGTGGGACGAGGTCGACCTCGCTGTGCGCGCCTTCCAGAACATGACCCAGGTCATCAAGTTCTGCCCGCGCCCGGTGGTCGTCGCGCCGTATGGCATGTGCCTCGGCGGCGGCACGGAGATCGCGCTGCACGCGGCCGCGCGCCATCCCCACGCCGAACTCTACATGGGCCTGGTCGAGAGTAGCGTCGGCCTCATCCCCGCAGGCGGCGGATGCAAAGAAATGCTCCTGCGAGCGATTGAAGCCGGGGCCGCGATCCGGACCGATCTGCGCGGGGACGAGTTGGCCATCTTCGAGCCACTGAGGAAAAACTTCGAGACGATTGCAATGGCCAAGGTTTCGACCTCGGCCGCCGACGCGCGATTGCTCGGATTCCTGCGGCCCGCCGACACCATCACCATGAACCGCGCACGGCTTCTCGCCGATGCAGCCACAAGCGCACGCGCGATCGCAGACGCGGGCTACTCTGCACCCCTGTCGCGCACCGACATCCCCTCGCCCGGCGAGAGCGTGCTCGCCACGCTGAAGCTCGCCGTATGGACCATGCGCGAAGCCGCATTCATCTCCGACCACGACGCAAAGGTCGCCAACTGGGCCGCGTATGCGCTCTGCGGCGGCAAGGTCGCGCCGGGCACGACGGTCAGCGAACAATATCTGCTCGACCTCGAACGCGAGGCGTTCCTGTCGCTCTGCGGCGAAAAGAAGACGCAAGAGCGCATCGCCTTCACGCTGAAAACAGGCAAGCCGTTGAGGAACTAAGTATGAAAGACGTCATCATCGCATCGGCTGTCCGCACGGCCATCGGCAAGGCGCCGCGGGGCGCGCTGCGCGCGACGCGGCCCGACGATCTCGCCGCGTTCGCGATCAACGGGGCGCTAGAGCGGATCCCGCAACTCGACCGCTCGGAGATTGAGGATGTGATCCTCGGCTGCGCGATGCCCGAGGCGGAGCAGGGCCTGAACATCGCGCGCGTCGCGAGCTTTCGCGCGGGACTGCCGGTCGAATGCTCTGCGATGACCATCAACCGCTTCTGCTCGTCGGGCCTGCAGTCGATCGCGCTGGCCGCGGAGCGCATCCGTGGCGGCGGCGCAGAGGCCATCGTCGCGGGCGGTGTGGAGAGCATGTCGTTCGTGCCCATGGGCGGCAACAAGCCTTCACTGAACCCGTGGCTGGTGGACAACTACCCCGGCTCGTACCTGTCGATGGGCCTCACCGCCGAACGCGTCGCGAAGCACTACGGCATCACCCGCGAGCAGATGGACCAGTTCGCCTACGAGTCGCACCAGAAGCAGCTCGCCGCCATC
>OCZT010002675.1_pt1 | contig 18317 bp, 17 predicted proteins | sample 1539031 | NCBI WGS metagenome assembly OCZT01 (sample SAMEA3539308, study PRJEB22396) | soil metagenome | biome: tundra; feature: field; material: soil | place: USA | collected 2010-05 | depth 0.15 m | reverse complement strand
GCCGTCAGGGTTGCTGACCTGGACGACTGATTCTGGACGACTAGTTCTGGGCGACTTATGCAACGTTTGGCTGCTGTCTCAGCGTGCGAGAAGCTTCTTCCCATCTGCTGGGACGTCGACGTAGCCTCGCAGGCAGATACCAGCAAGCATTGTTGGGGGAGGACGTGATCTATATGAGCGAAGACGTACTGGCTGCACGCCGCGCGTTGCAGGAGTCACTGGACCTGCGCGATCAGGGCCACACGGACGCGTAAGTCCCAGAGGCGGCTGAACTGCGGCGTCGGGAAGATCCCGGCGCCGTTTGCCATGGGTCCTGTTCATCAGGTGAGATGGGGGATCCACAATGCAAGACGGCTTCTACGCTGGTGAACATGGCTGACGCGCAGAAGACGGACGTTATGAACATCGCGGTCATCGGGGGAGATGGCATCGGTCCCGAGGTGGTCGCCGAGGGGCTCAAGGTTCTCTCAGCGGTCGCCGAGTCCAGCGGAGTCAAGGTCAACACCACCGAATACGACCTTGGGGCCGCTCGTTGGCTTGCCACCGGAGAGACCCTGCCGGACTCAGTGCTGGGCGAGATCCGTGGGCATGACGCGATCCTGCTCGGCGCGGTGGGGGACCCGGGTGTTCCCAGCGGCGTCCTCGAGCGCGGACTCCTGCTCAAGCTGCGGTTCGCCCTCGACCAGTACGTCAACCTGCGCCCGGTGCGGCTCTATCCGGGGGTGGCGAGCCCCCTGGCGCTTGACCGGGTCGCTCCAAACGGCATCGACTTCATCGTCGTGCGTGAAGGCACCGAGGGTCCGTATATCGGCAACGGTGGCACGCTGCGCGTCGGTTCGCCCCAGGAGATCGCCACCGAGGTCAGCATCAACACCCGCTATGGCGTGGAGCGCGTTGTCCGCGACGCCTTCGCTCGCGCACAGGCACGGGAGCGTAAGCATCTGACGCTGGTGCACAAGCACAACGTCCTGGTGCACGCCGGCGACCTGTGGCGACGGACGGTGGACGAGGTGGGTGCTGAGTTCCCGGACGTGACCACGGCATATCAGCACGTGGATGCGGCCACGATCTTCATGGTCACCGACCCCGGCCGTTTCGATGTGATCGTCACTGACAACCTCTTCGGCGACATCTTGACCGATATCGCGGCTGCCATCGCCGGTGGCATCGGCCTGGCTGCCAGCGGCAACATCAACCCGCAGGGAACTGCTCCCAGCATGTTCGAGCCGGTCCATGGCTCGGCCCCCGACATCGCGGGTCAGGGAAAAGCAGACCCGACCGCTGCGATTCTGTCCGTTGGCATGCTCCTGGACCATCTCGGTCGCACCAAGGATGCCCTTCGGGTGGAGCAGGCCGTGGCTTCGGACCTGTCCACCCGAGGGACCACAACCCGCTCCACCTCGCAGGTCGGCGACGCCATCGCAGCTCTCATCGGCTGAGCCGTCCGGGCGACCCCTTCGCTGGGGTGTGGCGCGGTGTCCGGCTAACCTTCGGCTAGCAGACATCTCGCCCACGTTCTTGGAGGACCCATGTCATCGGCAGCACTCTCGTTCACGGTCGATGTGCGCTCCGACGTACTGCCCGATGACCAGCGTGAGGCCGTTCTGGCCAACCCCGGGTTCGGCAAGACCTTCACAGACCACATGGTGCTGGCGACCTGGACGCCAGCTGCGGGCTGGCATGACGGGAAGGTCACGGCGTATGGCCCGTTGTCGCTCGACCCTTCTGCGGCGGTGCTTCACTATGCCCAGGAGATCTTCGAGGGCATGAAGGCCTACCGGCATGCTGACGGTTCTGTCTGGACGTTCCGTCCGGAGGTCAACGCGGCCCGATTCGCGCGCAGCGCGCAGCGGCTGGCCCTTCCGGAGCTGCCCGAGGCGGACTTCATCGAGTCGCTGCGGGTACTGGTTGCCACCGACGAGAAGTGGGTCCCGGCCGGAGACGGCGGAGAGGCCAGCCTCTACCTGCGGCCGTTCATGTTCGCCTCCGAGTCGTTCCTGGGAGTGCGGCCGGCGGCCGCGGTGACCTATTGCGTGATCGGCTCTCCGGCGGGTCCGTACTTCGCTGGCGGGGTCAAACCCGTATCCATCTGGTTGTCCACCGACTACACACGCGCCGCCCCGGGCGGTACCGGCCAGGCCAAGTGTGGCGGCAACTACGCGGCCAGTCTGGCTGCACAGGTTCAGGGCAGCGCGAACGGCTGCGACCAGGTTGCGTTCCTGGATGCCATAGAGCGCAAATGGGTTGAGGAGCTCGGCGGGATGAACCTCTTCTTCGTCCATGGCGACGGCACCCTGGTGACCCCCCAGCTGACCGGGACGATCCTGGAAGGCGTGACCCGTGCCTCGATCCTCGAGCTGGCCGGCGATCTCGGACTGAAGGTGGACGAACGTCGCGTCTCCATCGACCAGTGGCGTGATGGTGTGACCACTGGGCAGATCACCGAGGTGTTCGCCTGCGGGACCGCAGCGGTCGTCACCCCGGTCGGCCGGCTGGCGTGGGAGGGCGGCCAGGTCGTCATCGGCGATCACGAGGTCAACGGTGGCGTCGGTTCGGTCACCGCCTCGATCCGTGCGTCTCTGCTCGATGTGCAGTACGGCCGCGTGGCGGACTCGCACGGCTGGCTGACCCGCCTGGTGTAGCGACACGCCAACGGTCTTTATGTACAGACCATTGACTCAGGCTCCTGTGGGGAGTCCAATCATTGCTTGATGTTCTCGCCAGTTTGTTGTCTGCCGATCCACGTAGATGAGGTGAAGCATGAGCGTTCCCCCACCCGTCCCGGGAGTTGACGCGGACGCGGCCAGACTCGCCGAACTCGGTTACAAGCAAGAGCTTCACCGCGGGATGAGCGGGTTCTCCAACTTTGCCATCTCGTTCTCGATCATCTCCATTCTGGCCGGCTGTATCACCAGCTATGGCATCGCCATGAGCTCGGGCGGACCGATCGCCATCTCGCTCGGCTGGCCGCTGGTCGGGGTCTTCGTCCTGTGCGTCGCGCTGGCCATGGGGGAGATCTGCTCGGTCTACCCGACCGCAGGCGGCCTCTACTTCTGGGCCGGGCGGCTCGCGCGCAAGAACAAGCCGGCCTGGGCCTGGTACGTCGGGTGGTTCAACTTCCTTGGTGAGGTTGCGGTAACCGCGGCGATCGACTTCGGAGCAGCGCTGACCTGGACGGCCTTCGCCAACCTGGCCTGGGGCTGGACGGCGACCCCAGTCCACACCTTCATCCTCTTCGCGGTCATCCTGCTGTCCCACGGACTGCTCAACACCTTCGGGGTCAACCTGGTCGCGATGCTGTCCAACTTCAGCGCCTGGTGGCACCTGGTCGGTGTTGCAATCATCGTCGTGGCCCTGGCGTTCATCCCGGCCAACCACCAGACGCTGTCGTGGACGTTCTTCCACTACGAGAACCACTACGGCTGGGCCAACCCCATCTATGTGTTCTTCATCGGGTTGTTGATGGCCCAGTACACGTACACCGGGTTCGACGCCTCTGCCCACGTCTCTGAGGAGACGCACAGCGCCTCCACCAACGCCCCCAAGGGCATCGTGAACTCGGTCATCGTGTCGATCCTTGCGGGCTGGGTCCTGCTGGTGGCGGTCACCGCGGCCATCCAGAACTACACCGCGGAGCTGAACTCACCGACCGGACTTCCGGCGGCCCAGATCTTCGTCGACGCCGCAGGGCAAAAGGCGGGGCTCTTCCTGATCTTCATCTGCGGGGTCGCACAGTACTTCTGCGGCATGGCTTCGGTGACGGCGAACTCCCGGATGAGCTATGCGTTCTCGCGTGATGGTGCGCTGCCCGGCTCGAAGATGTGGTCGAAGGTCAACTCCCGCACCGGAACACCAACCAACTCCATCTGGCTCTGCACGGTCTGCGCGCTCATCCTGGCCAGCCCGGCGTTGAAGAGCACCACGGCATATCTGGCGGTCACCTCGATCGCCGTCATCGGTCTGTACATCGCCTACGTGACTCCCGTTCTACTGCGGCGGCTCAACCCCGACTTCCGGGTGGGCGAGTGGAACCTGGGCCGATGGAGTGCGGTGATCGGCTGGATAGCCGTCGGGTGGGTCGTGTTCATCGTGATCCTGTTCATGCTTCCCCCGGCCAGTCCCATCACGGTGGACAACTTCAACTATGCGCCGATCGCGGTCCTGGTCGTCCTGGTGTTCGCCACGGTCACGTGGTTCATCGGCGGGCGCCAGCACTTCCTAAAGGAGCCTCCGCCTGGGCACGACACCAAGACGGTCGAAGAGATCTTCGACCTTTGAGTCGGTATTCAAATCTGAGACGAGGAACATGAGCACCCGACCGGCACTGACCGTTGACGAACTTCGCTACGAGATCGAGTCAGGGGCTATCGACACGGTCATCACGGCGTTCACCGATATGCAGGGGCGCCTGCAGGGCAAGCGCAACCACGGGCACTACTTCCTCGAGCACGTGCTCGGTCACGGTGTCGAGGGCTGCAACTACCTGCTGGCCGTCGACGTGGAGATGAACACGGTCGACGGCTACGCCATCAGCTCGTGGGAGCGCGGCTATGGCGACATGTTGTTCGAGATGGATATGTCCACGCTGCGCCGGACCCCTGGTCAGCCCTACTCGGCCACGGTGCAGTGTGACCTGGTGTGGTTGGACGGCACCGGGTTGGTGCGCCCTTCGCCCCGCTCCGTGCTCAAGGCTCAGGCGGGCGCCGCGGCGGATCTTGGCTATGTGGCCTACGCCGGGACCGAGCTTGAGTTCATCGTGTTCGAGGACTCCTTCGACAGCGCCTGGGACAGGGGTTATCAGGGGCTCATGGGGGCCAACCGGTATAACGTCGACTACTCGATCCTGGGCGGAAGCAAGGTCGAGCCCCTGCTGCGGGACATCCGCAACGAGATGTACGGCGCGGGGGTGACCGTTGAGAACGCCAAGGGGGAGTGCAATCTGGGCCAGCACGAGATTGCCTTCCTGTATGACGAGGTCGTGCGGACCTGCGACAACCACAGCATCTACAAGAACGCTGCCAAGGAGATCGCCGCGGTCCATGGTCAGTCGCTGACGTTCATGGCCAAGTTCGATGAGCGCGAGGGCAACTCCTGTCACATCCATCTCTCGCTACGTGGCCAGGACGGCTCGACCGTCTTCGCCGACGACAGGCGCGACGGCGGACACAGCCAGGTGTTCGACCACTTCCTGGCCGGTGTCCAGGCCACGATGCGCGAGTTCACCCTGCTCTATGCGCCGAACATCAACTCCTATAAGCGTTACACCCCTGACTCTTTTGCCCCGACGGCCATCGCCTGGGGCCATGACAACCGCACGTGTGCTTTGCGCGTGGTCGGCCACGGAGCCGCGCTACGTGTCGAGAACCGGGTTCCAGGCGGTGACGTCAACCCCTACATGGCCGTAGCCGCGATGATGGCGGGAGGCTTGCACGGAATCCGCGAGAAGCTCCAGCTCGAGCCTGCGTTCGTGGGCAATGCCTACACCTCGGACAAGGAGCATGTGCCGGCCACGATGCTTGAGGCGCGGAACCTCTTCGTCGCATCCACCGTGGCTCAGCAGGCCTTTGGCAAGGACGTTGTGGAGCACTACGTGCATGCTGCCGACATCGAGCTGGCGGCCTTCGGCGCAGCGGTGACCGACTGGGAACGAGTTCGAGGGTTTGAGCGTCTGTGAGCGAGCAGACCAGATCGGCGCAGAGCTCGGAGCACGACGTCATCAACCCCGCAAACGAGGCGCTGGTCGCCAGGGTGGTCCAGCCCGGTCTGGAGCAGACGGATGAGGCCATCGCCCGCGCGGGCGCCGCAGGCCCCGGGTGGCGCGCCGTGCCGCCGGCCGATCGCGGCCGGCTGCTGCGTCGTTTCAGCGACGTCGTCGACTCCCATCTGGAGGAGCTGGCGCAGCTCGAGGTCGCCAACGCCGGGCATACCATCGGCAACGCTCGCTGGGAGGCGGGCAATGTCCGCGATGTCCTCAGCTACTACTCGGCCGCACCAGAACGTCTGGTCGGCAAGCAGATTCCCGTCGCCGGAGGGCTGGACATCACCTTCAAAGAGCCGCTCGGGACGGTGGGCATCATCGTGCCGTGGAACTTTCCGATGCCCATCGCCGGCTGGGGTTTCGCACCGGCACTGGCTGCCGGCAACACCGTGGTCCTCAAGCCCGCCGAGCTCACCCCGCTTACGGCGATCCGGCTCGGCGAGCTCGCGTTGGAGGCCGGCATTCCGCAGGGTGTCTTCACCGTTGTCGCCGGGAAGGGATCGGTGGTCGGACAGCGGTTCGTGACGCACCCAGGCGTCCGCAAGATCTGCTTCACAGGATCGACATCGGTGGGCCAGGCGATCATGCGGGGGGCGGCCGACCAGGTCAAGCGGATAACCCTCGAGCTCGGCGGCAAGAGCGCCAACGTCGTCTTCGACGATGCCGATATCCCGGCGGCCGCGGCTGCGGCTCCGATGTCCTTTCTTGACAACGCCGGTCAGGACTGCTGCGCACGTAGCCGGATCCTGGTTCAGCGCAATGTCTTTGACCGCTTCATGGAGCTGTTCGAGCAGGCAGTCAATAGTGTTGTGGTGGCTGACCCATCACAGGAGAGCACACAGATGGGGCCGCTGATCAGCGCGGCCCAACGTGAAAGCGTGCGCTCGTACGTCGAGAACTCGGCTGAGCAGGTCGACGTCGCGTTCCGTGGCCAGGCCCCAGCCGGAGACGGCTTCTGGTACCCGGCAACCGTGGTTCTTGCCCACGCCACCACCGAGCGGGTCTGGCGCGAGGAGGTGTTCGGCCCCGTCGTGGCGGTGTTGCCCTTCGATGACGAGGCCGACGCGATCGCCAAGGCCAATGACAGCCAGTACGGCCTGTCGGGGTCTATCTGGACCCGGGACGTCGGGCGCGCGATCCGTGTCTGTGCAGGCATCCAGGCCGGTAACCTCTCGGTGAACTCGCATGCCAGCGTGCGGTATTCGACGCCGTTCGGTGGCTTTAAGCAGTCCGGAATCGGCCGCGAGCTGGGACCTGATGCGCTGGACGGGTTCACGGACGTCAAGAACGTCTTCATCTCCACCAGCTGAGGCACTCATCATCGGTAGTCAGAACCATCACATAGAAAGCAGAGACGATGGCAGGCAGGATCCAGGGCCGGGTCGCGGTCGTCACAGGAGGGTGCAGCGGGATCGGGTTGGCCACCGTTCGACGGTTCGCCGCCGAGGGCGCCACGGTCGTCATCGGCGATGTCGACGACGCAGGCGGCCCTCGGTTCGCCCAAGAGGTCGGCGGAGCGTTCGTCCACTGTGACGTCACCAGCCCCGAGCAGGTCGAGGCATTGTTTCTTGCTGCGAACAACACGTTCGGCAGCGTTGACATCGCGTTTAACAACGCAGGAATCTCGCCGCCCGAGGACGACTCGATCCTCACTACCGGCCTGGACGCCTGGCACAGGGTCCAGGAGGTCAACCTGACCAGCGTCTACCTCTGCTGCAAGGCGGCACTTCCGTACATGCTCGAGCAGCACAGGGGCTCGATCATCAACACGGCGTCCTTCGTGGCAGTCATGGGGGCCGCGACCTCGCAGATCTCCTACTCCGCCAGCAAGGGCGGCGTGTTGTCGATGTCGCGTGAACTGGGCGTGCAGTTTGCCCGACAGGGTGTCCGCGTCAATGCCCTGTGCCCCGGCCCGGTCAACACCCCACTGCTCCAAGAGCTGTTCGCCACGGATCCGGAGCGGGCCGCACGACGCCTCATCCACATCCCGGCCGGCCGCTTCGCCGAGCCCGATGAGATAGCCAGCGCGGTATTGTTCCTGGCCAGTGACGAGTCCAGCTTCATCACGGCGTCGCAGTTCATGGTCGACGGCGGGATCACCGGCGCCTACGTCACCCCCCTGTGATCCCTGGATCGCCAACTCATGGACACCAGCAGAGCTCGCCCGATCATCGGCATCACCTGTTACGTCGAGGAAGCCGTGCGCGGCGTCTGGGCGAGCATGCCGCACGTGTTGCTGCCCTATGAGTACGTGACCAAGATCGAGCGCGCCGGCGCCATTGCAGTGTTGATCCCGCCGCGCGCCGACGCCGATGCACAGATGGCCGCCGCCGTCCTCTCGCGCCTGGACGGGGTGATGCTCGCCGGCGGCGTTGATGTCGAACCCCGGCGGTATGCTGCGGCGCCACACCCAAGCGTGCAGGAGGCCCGTCCAGATCGCGACGCTCTTGAGCTTGCCCTGGCTGAAGTCACGGACGAGTTGGACATACCTGTCCTGGGGGTCTGTCGCGGTATGCAGGTGATGGCAGTGGCTGCGGGCGGGACGCTGGTGCAGCACCTGCCCGACCTGGTCGGGCACGACGAGCACTCACCCGCCCCAGGGGTATACGGCAGCCATTCAGTGCGCACTGTGCAGGGCACCACCTTGAGCGCACTGCTCGGCCAACAGGTCGTCATACCGAGCTATCACCACCAGTCCGTGTCAACTCACCCGGGCTACGTGCCGGCCGCCTGGGCCCCGGACGGCACGCTGGAGGCGATGGAGCGCCCGATGGCGCGGTTCCGGCTGGCCGTGCAATGGCACCCTGAGGCGGGCCCCGATGACCGGCTGTTCGACGCCTTTGTCCAGGCCTGTGCCCGGCGCGTTCATGAGACCACGGCGTGAACACCGCCATGATCACATTGCGAGACGGGTAGCCAAATGGCGGACAAGCATGCGAGGCTGCTCAGATGAGCAGCCTCTGGACGGTAGTGGCTACCGCCACAATCATTATCGACTAGCGCGACAGGGCACTTCCCGTCGCGCAAACCTCCCGTACCCATGGGGGGTTTTTTCGTTCCCGGGCAACACCCCGCTCGGGCGAATCGCACGACGCGACAGCGTTCCTGCAAAGACAATGCAGGGCATAACTGGTGTCATCGGCTCACTCCTAGGGTGGAAACCCGGTCGTTGAGGGCCGGGAGGAAACCCTTCCGTCTGTCGGTGGAAGGCTCTACGTTCAGGTCTGGCAGGCGATAACCAAACCTGTTGTGCTTCTTCAGTTGTAGGACCCGCAGTGAACCGCGAAGGCCATGCCGTGCCAGCGCGTGGAGACTTGGGAGTTTTGGCCCTGTCCGTGAAGCGCGAACCTCAACATGTTGCCTCCGGGTAGCAGCTGGAATCCTGGTCATTTCATGTCCGGGAGGATGTCAAAAGCGGTTGCCTTACCCACACTGTTGCTTCTTGACACCATGGCTTCAACTACGTTTGAGATAGGGCTGACGATGACCGACCTCCACGTCTACGACACCACCTTGCGCGACGGTGCACAACAAGAGGGCCTGAACCTCTCGATCGCAGACAAGCTGGCCATTGCCGGCCTCCTGGACGAGCTCGGGGTCGACTTCATCGAGGGCGGTTGGCCTGGCGCCAACCCCAAGGACACAGAGTTCTTTGCTCGGGCACGCCAGGAGCTCTCGTTGCGTAATGCAACGCTGGCCGCGTTCGGCGCCACCCGGCGTCCGGGCGCCGTGGCAGCCGATGACCCGCAGGTGCGGGCGCTGCTCGACTCGGGTGCGTCGGTGGTGACGCTGGTGGCCAAGGCGCACGTGCGTCATGTCGAGCTGGCCCTGCGCACCACCCCTCGCGAGAACCTCGCGATGGTGAGCGACACGGTCGGCTGGCTGACCGCTCAGGGGCGGCGGGTGTTCCTGGACGCCGAGCACTTCTTCGACGGTTACCGTACCGACCGAGATTACGCCCTGGAGGTGATCCGTACGGCGATGGAGGCCGGTGCGGAGCTGGTGGCTGTCTGCGACACCAACGGCGGCATGCTGCCTCACCAGGTGTCGGACGTCGTAGCCGACGTCCTGGATGCCACGGGCGCCCGCCTCGGCATTCATTGTCACAACGACACCGGTTGTGCGGTCGCTAACTCGATGGCCGCAATCCGTGCCGGAGCAACGCACTTCCAGGGGACGGTCAACGGCTACGGCGAGCGCACCGGCAACGCCGACCTGCTCAGCGTCATCGGCAACCTCCAGCTTAAGGAGGGCCTGGAGCTGCTCCCGCCCAGTCGGTTGGCCGAGGCCACTCGCATCGCCCACCAGATCAGCGAAGTGACTAACGTTCCCCCCTACAGCCGGCAGCCATATGTCGGTGCCAGTGCCTTCGCCCACAAGGCCGGCCTTCACGCGAGCGCGATCAAGGTGGACCCCGATCTCTACCAGCACACCGACCCGCTGGCGGTGGGCAACGACATGCGCATGCTCGTCTCGGGTATGGCCGGGCGGGCGAGCATCGAGCTCAAGGCGCGCGAGCTGGGCTTTGACCTGAGCGGGGAAAAGGACCTTCTGTCGCGAATCGTCAAGCGGGTCAAAGACCTTGAGGCCCAGGGCTGGACGTTCGAGGCTGCTGACGCGTCCTTCGACCTGTTGCTGCGTGAGGAGCTGGGCAGCCGGCCGAGCTACTTCCGGGTGGAGTCGTGGAGGGTCATCACCGACCACACCTACGCGAAGGGCGACCCGGTTTCTGAGGCAACAATCAAGCTATGGGCGGCCGGTCAGCGGGTTGTCGTCACGGCCGAGGGCAACGGCCCGGTGGACTCGCTCGACCGTGCGATTCGCCAGGCCCTGTCCGGCGCTTACCCGGAGTTGGCCAAGATCGAGCTGATCGACTTCCGGGTCCGCCTGTTCGACGCTGCCCATGGCACCGATGCCACCACCCGGGTCCTGATGGAGCACTCCGACGGCGTGACATCGTGGGACACCGTTGGTGTTGCGCCCAACATCGTCGAGGCCAGCTGGGTCAGCCTGATCGACGGCATCACCTATGGCCTGATGCGCCGGGGTGTCGAGATCCGCCCGAGCGGTTGGCCGGCGGATCTGCTGGCCTGAGACGCGCACGAGGCGCTCGACGGGGCAGGATGGACCTATGAGTAACGTGAACCGTGGGGTGGCCGGATCTGAGGACGGTATGGGGAACACCACACGCGTAGGCACCGCTGAGCGCGAAAGGGCGATCGCGCTGCTGGGCGACAACTGGCGCGCGGGGCGGCTCGACCCGGCTGAGCACGAGCGGCGGGTGACCAAGGCCAAGGCAGCCGTGACGCGGGCTGATATCGACGTTCTCTTCGCCGACCTGCCCCAGGCTGGTGTCTTGCAGGAGTCGGCCGGCGTGGTATCGGCCAGTGGCGCTGCCGGGTTCCTTCAGGCAAAGCGCGACACGATTATGGCGCTGGCGCCGTTCGTGGCCCTGTTTCTGTTCTTCATCACCAGCACATGGTTGTGGTTCCTGATGGTCCCCGTCATGGGAATCCTGCTCTATGGCCCCGGCGGGAAAAGGGGCTCCACATCAACGTGAGCGGTGATCAGGGGTTCCTAGCGATATCCGGGACAGTCCAGCGCTCGATCCGGGGTGTGTCGGCGTGTTCGTTGTCCACCAGGATGTGGGCGAGCGCCTCGGGGTCTGACGTTTGGCGGTAGAGCGCCTGGCCCGGCAGGTATCGCTGCAGGTAACGGCGTTGCACCTCGCCGGCTGATCCAAACAGCTCAAGGTCGCGGCGTTGCGCGCGCCGCAGCGTCTCCTGGGCTGAGACCCGCAGGTAGACCGACAGCGTCCATAGCTCGCGCAGCTCGGGTCGCAGCAGGAACACCCCGTCGACCACGAGAACAGCCCTGGTCGGGACCGCCACTGTGATGTTCGCCCTGATGTCGCCGCGGTGGTCGAAGGCGGATGTCCTCAGCGCCGACTGTCCCCCCAGGAAAGGCAGGAGGCAATCATTGCGCAGCGCCGGGTAGTCGAAGCTGTCGAGGTAGTAGCCGTCCGGCGACAACTCGCCCCGCCGGTACCGCTGGGCACGTGGCCGGTTGAAGCCATCGACGCAAGCTTGCAGTGTCTTCACCTGTAGCGCTTCGGTGAGGCGGCCGGCGAGGGTCGTCTTGCCGGCGCCGTCCGGGCCGTCAATTCCCACGACCACGCGGTCATGGAGCCGGGACAACCCCGGTCACCGTGGTGGCGAGCCGCCCTGCTAGATCCATGCTCGAACACTAACCAGGCCGGGCTTGGGCAGCGGAGCGGATCGGACTTCCATTGCGTCGCGCCGTCGCGGTCCGCTGACGTGATGAGCCGCTGTCGGCGAACCGAGACGCGATGGCGTACCGCAAGTTGCCCCGACCTGTTGGGCCCGAAGGACGCACACTTCCAGCGTCCGCATGAAGCCACTGCCTGGGCCACGGCTGATCAGCAGACATGACTAGACAGCATCGCGATCCAGTCAGCGAGTCCACTTTCGTCGGGTGTGACATCTTCGCGACACCATCGGGCAGAGCTCGGATCGTCTCTGCTTAGATGCTGTTGCCAGGCATTGCGAGCACAGGGCGTCGGCAATCGACTCCAGGCAGGCGGACACCGATGACCTTTGAGCATGGTGGGGCGCAGGCTGATGTCACAGTCCACGTCCCTCGCCGCGAAGTGGTGAAGATGTACGTGGGCGGCGGGGTCTTCCTTGCGCTGGCCGTCACAGTCCTGACCAGCGGTCATCCCTGGTTCGCGATGTACTGGCTGGCTCTCGGATGCGTTTCGGTGACCGGGGCCCAGTGGCGCCGGCGGTTTGCCGTTGAGCTGACGGCAGAGTCCGCGAGAGTTCGCGGCCTCCGCTGGCGAATCGTCCCCTGGGCGCAAGTGCAAGCAGTGGTCCGCCACCGACGGCGCGGTGAGTGGGTCGTGCGTCTCATGCTGGACAACGGCAAGCTGGTGACATTGCGAGACCCAACGACCTGGCGCAGCGTGGGCGATGCTGAGCACGAGGCAAGTTTCGAGCGCATCGAGCACTGGTGGCTGGCCCACCGTGGCCAGTCTTGGCGCCCGGTGCGCCCCGAGGCGCCCCTGCCTCCGATTCGGAAACGAGACTGAGTTGACCATTGTGCAGAGTGCGGCTGAGGCCGATGTCAGGATCCGTACCTCTGGTCTCGATTGGATGGGGCCGGTCGTGCTCGGTGGGCTCGGGCTCATGCTCGCAGCCCTTCCGGGGACCGGCCAGCCCGGGTTCGCCCTCTACTGGCTGATCTACGGAGCCCTGATGGTCGCAGAGGGCCTGTGGATGCGAACCTTCGGAGTTGATCTGAGGCCTGAGTTCGCCGGGGTTCGCGCCTTCCGCAGGCGGAGGGTTCCCTGGCCGCAAGTGCAGGCAGTTGTGCGCCACAGACGACTCGGCACGTGGGTTGTCCGGCTCATTCTCGAAAGTGGCGAGCTGGTGACGCTGCGCGCCCCGACAAGCCCGTGGGGCTCCAGCGCTGCGAGGTATGAGCGGGACTTCCACGCCATCGGCCAGTGCTGGCTCACCCACCGTGGTCAGTCCTGGCGCCCGCAGCGCCCTGAGGCGCCGCCGCTGCTGGCTCAGCCGTGAGCGTGGCCGATCGCGCCGGTCTGCGAGCTGACTGCCAGAGCTGCTTCGCGCTGTGCTGTGTCGCGCCGGCGTTCTCAGCCTCGGCGGACTTCGCGATCAACAAGCCCGCCGGAGCGGCTTGTCCGAACCTGCAAACCGACTTCCGCTGCGGCGTGCACGCCAGCCTTCGGCAGCTGGGCTTTCGAGGGTGCACCGTCTACGACTGCTTCGGCACAGGGCAGAAGGTCTCCCAGGTCACCTTCGGTGGGCAGGACTGGCGGCGGGCCCCTGCCAGCGCGCAGCAGATGTTCAAGGTGTTCCCGATCATGCGGGACCTGCATGAGCTGGCCTGGTACGTGAGCGAGGCGCTGACCCTAGAGGCGGCCCGCCCGCTTCGCGACGGACTCAGGCTTGGCCTGGAGGAGACCGAACGTCTCACCGGGCAGAGCCCCGATGACCTCCTCGAGCTGGACGTGGCGGCACATCGGCAAAAGGTCAACGCCCTGCTCCTGGCCGTCAGCGGGCTTGTGCGAACCAAAGTCCCGCACAAGCTGGACCACCGGGGAGCCGACCTCATCGGCGCCGACCTGCACGGCGCCGACCTGAGCGGGGCCAGCCTCAGAGGGGCATACCTTATCGGCGCTGACCTGCGAGGTGCCGACCTGAGGATGGCCGACGTGATCGGCGCCGACTTGCGAGGTGCCGACATCAGGGGTGCCGACCTCACCGAGACCCTCTTCCTCATCCAGTCCCAGCTTGACGCGGCAAAAGGCGACGCGGGCACAAGGTTGCCGCCGCTGCTCACCTATCCCGCGCACTGGTGAGCAGGGTGTCGCAGGCGTCGACGAGCCTGCGCCGCAACACCCCGGCTCGCTTCGCAAAGTCGCGCTGGGCCTCGACATAGGTCGCCTTGCCTTGCGCCGTCTCGATCTTCACCGGCTCGTAGCCCAGGGATCGCAGGTCGTAGGGCGCCGCGCGCATGTCCAGCTCGCGGACCTCTTTGGCCAGGTCGAAACAGTCAGCGGTCAGGTCGCTCGCGATGGCGGGGGAGAGCTTGTACGCCCACTTGTATAAGTCCATCGCCGCATGCAGGCAGCCTGGCTGTTCCATTGCCACCCGCGAGTCGCGTGTCGGGATGATGGTGTTCAGCGCTCTGGCTGGCCCGGTGAAGAAGCGGTAGGCGTCGAAGTGAGAGCACCGGATCTGGTGGGACTCGACCACCTCGTCAGTGCCTGCCCGACCCAGGCGAAGCGGCCATTGGCCGTGGCGGAGCTGCTCGGGGCTCTGCCGGTAGACCATCGCCCACTCGTGCAGGCCGAAGCAGCCCAGGTGTGCAGGGCGAGTGGCCGTCGCGGACAAGAGCTCCGCGACGAATCGGAGCGTGGTGGAACGGCTTTCCAGGAAGGCCTCGAGATCCAGGGCCGCGGCGTGATCGGCATACCGGTAGAACTTCCACTTGTCGCGCTGCGCGGCACCTTCGAGCGCGAACCCCAGACCTGGGTGCCAGCGACGCAGCTGGGCAGGGCTGTGCATGTAGTAGGTAAAGAGGAAGTCTTCGACCGGGTGGGCGCGTGCCCCCTGCCGCCGGCTGCGGTGAGCGGCGGTGGCGGCGTCGGCCCGGGCATGATGGGCGGCCTCAAGGGGGCGCCACTGCTCTGGGGTCAGTCGATGTGCCATGGTCGTCCAGAGTACTTCCAGGGCCGGTTAGGCTCGGTTTGTGCGCATCGCGAGATACACCCTTGGTGAGGACCCTACCTACGGCGTCGTGCAGGGCGCAGCCGGCGCGGAGTGGATTGCCGAGATTCAGGGCGACCCGCTCTATCAACCTGTCGTATTCACCGGCAACAAGGTGGCGCTGGCTGAGGTTCGGCTGCTGGCGCCGGTCATCCCTCGGAGCAAGGTGGTCGGCATCGGCAAGAACTATGCCGATCACGCCGCCGAGATGGGTGGTGAGGTTCCCAAAGAGCCGTTGATGTTCCTGATCCCCAACACCGCCGTGATCGGACCCGGAGACCCCGTGGTGATGCCGCGCCAGAGCAGCGAGGTGCACTACGAGGGCGAGCTCGCCGTGGTCATCGCCCGGATGTGCAAGGACGTCCCGGTCGAGCGTGCCAGCGAGGTCATCTTCGGATATACCTGCGCCAACGACGTCACGGCCCGTGATCTGCAGAAGGCCGACGGGCAGTGGGCCCGGGCCAAGGGCTTTGACACGTTCTGCCCTCTCGGGCCGTGGATCGAGACCGACCTGGACACCGGTGACCTCTCGATCGTCACCCGACGCGACGGCGAGGTGGTCCAGAACGGCAGAACAGCCGACATGATCCACAACGTGGCGGTCCTGGTCGCGCACGTCTCGGCGGCGTTCACGCTCCTGCCGGGCGACGTCATCCTCACCGGCACTCCGGCCGGCGTCGGGCCAGTCGTCCACGGCCAGCGCGTCGAGGTCGAGATCGAAGGCATCGGCATCTTGTCGAACCCGTTCCTCCGTCGCGGCTGACCGGCGCTGACGGTCAGTGGGCTCGGCCCTAGAATCGGGGTCATCATGAGCGCATCAACCTCCCCCCGTCCTGTTCGTCTCCGCGTCGCCCCCTCGCCCACCGGCGACCCACATGTCGGCACGGCGTACGTCTCTCTCTTCGACCTCGCCTTCGTGCGGCAGCAAGGCGGAAAGTTCATCCTGCGGATCGAGGACACCGACCAGGTCCGGTTCCGTGAGGACAGCGAGCAGCAGATCTTCGACACCCTGCACTGGTTGGGCCTGAACTGGGACGAGGGCCCGGACATCGGGGGACCGTTCGCCCCCTACCGCCAGTCGGAGCGGCTGGATCACTACAAGCCGTATGTCGAGCAGTTGCTGGCCAGCGGGCATGCCTACCACTGCTGGTGCTCCACCGAGCGTCTGGCACAGATGCGTGAGGCGCAGCAGAAGTCCAAGCAGCCGACCGGCTACGACCGGTTGTGCTACGGCAAAACCCGTGAAGAACGAGCTGGGCTTCCGGGCTTTTCGCAGATCCCGGTCGTGCGCATGCTCATCCCGGCCGATTTGGACACCCGGTTCACGGACCTGATCCGCGGTGAGCTCAACGCCCCGCACCCCGATGACCAGGTCATCGTCAAGGCTGACGGCTTCCCGACCTACCACCTGGCGGTTGTCGTGGACGACCACGAGATGGGGATCACCCACGTCGTGCGTGGTGAGGAGTGGATCAGCTCCACGCCCAAGCACGTCCTGCTCTACCAGTGGCTCGGCCTCGAGCTGCCGGCCTTCGCCCATATGCCCCTGTTGCGCAATGTCGACAAGTCCAAGATCAGCAAGCGCAAGAATCCTGCGGCCCGCCTGACCTGGTTCCGCGAGCAGGGCTACCTGCCTGAGGCACTGGTGAACTTCCTTGCCCTGCTTGCGTATCCGCCGAAGGAAGACGGGCGCGAGGTGATGACCTTCGAGGAGTTTGTCGCCGACTTTGACTGGGCCAAGGTCAACCCCGTGGGTCCGATCTTCGACCTCGACAAGCTCGGCTGGCTCAACGGTCACTACATCAGGTCGCTGGACACCGGCGAGCTCGCCGACCGCATCGTCGAACACCTCGCCCTGACCGGCGTGCTGCCCGCGGAGCCGAAGCCGGAGCAGATTGATCTGATCAGGGCTGCGACCCCGCTGGTCCAGGAGCGCATGCAGCTGCTGTCGGAGGCCGAGGGCATGCTCACGTTCCTGCTCGTGCGCGACGACGACCTCGTGGTTGCCGACGACGCCAGGGCCCAGCTCAAGGGCGATCCGGGCGCCGTGCTTGACGTGGCCGTCCCGGTGCTCGAGGCGCTGCCGAAGTGGGTTGCCGCCGACATCGAGGCAGCCCTTCGCACTGCGCTGGTGGACGGTCTGGGGATCAAGCCAAAGTTTGCCTTCACCCCGTTGCGGGTCGGGGTGACCGGCCGACGGATCTCGCCGCCCCTGTTCGAGTCCATGGAGATCCTTGGGCGGCAGTCTTCGCTAGCTCGTCTGCGCTCGCTGCGCGCCACGCTCTGAAAGCACTAGGAGGGGCGGTGATCACAGCGCTGCTGCTCGACGTCGACGACACCCTCATCGACACGAGGGCCGCAATGGTGGCCGCCGGGCAAGACGCTGTAGCGCAGCTATGGCCTCAGGCAGGCGTCGAGGCCCAGCACGGCGCCGGCGTGCGTTTCCACGCTGACCCGAGCGGCTTCTTTGGCCGGTTCACCAGGGGTGAGATCAGTTTCGAGCAGATGAGGGCGGCGCGGGTCGCCGATCTTCTCGAGTTCTTCTCCCTGGGCGCGCTCCAGGACGTCAATGGGAGGTTCGAGGATGTCTACGGAGCGGCCTTCGCCGCGAACGTGGAGCTCTTCGACGATGTCCTGCCGCTGTTGGAGGCTGCTGGCGCGACCGGGATCTCGACAGGCCTGCTGACCAATTCCTCGTCGCAGTACACGCAACAGAAGCTTGAGGTTACCGGGCTGTCGGGTGTCTTTGCGTCCGTGGCCACCAGGGACAGCCTGGGCTTTGGCAAGCCAGACCCGCGCGCGTTTCACCATGCCTGCCGGCTCCTGCGGTCGGCCCCAGCCGAAACCATCTACATCGGTGACGATATCGAGATCGACGCGATCGCAGCCAGCAGCGCCGGGCTGTCTGCGATCTGGCTTCAGCGCGAGCCCGCCGACCCTGCGGACGTCGTCCGTGCTCGAGCCCGCGGCATAGTCGTGGTCACCTCGCTGAGCCAGGTGCCAGCCCTGTGGGCAAGACGCTGACGTTGCCGCGAGCCGGTTGGCCATGGTGGGTGTCTTCTGCCATGCGTCCGAGGCCGATGCGCCGTACTTTGGTAGATGGATAGGACCGATTAGGGCACCGAGCGATCGGGCCGGTAAGGTTCATCCTCGGGTCACCATCCGGGCGCTGAAAGGCAACCGGGAAAGTGATACCCCCATGGGGTATGGTGTAATTGGCAGCACGACTGATTCTGGTTCAG
>OCZT010002672.1_pt1 | contig 18321 bp, 11 predicted proteins | sample 1539031 | NCBI WGS metagenome assembly OCZT01 (sample SAMEA3539308, study PRJEB22396) | soil metagenome | biome: tundra; feature: field; material: soil | place: USA | collected 2010-05 | depth 0.15 m | reverse complement strand
ACGGCGACCACCGAGATCTACACTCTTTCCCTACACGACGCTCTTCCGATCTGTGCCAATGGATGACCCATTGACCCTACTTAATAATCACAAATTTCCCTTTGGAGATGTTTTCGGAATGATTTCCAGTCATCACTTCCCAGAAATAAACTCCTTCACTCAAATCATACAGGTTAATTTTTGTTTGAGATGAATTTGTTAATGATTGATGATAAACTTCATTTCCAAGAACATCTTTAATGATGAATTGAGAGTTGAGAATTGAAAGTTGAGAATTATTATTATTCAAAATAAAGTTCCCATCGTTGGGGTTAGGACTTATATTAATAGAATTAATCTCCGAAAGATTTGGAATTCCATTACAGATATCAACATGAATTAATTGAGAAGCCGAATCACTGCATCCTGCCGAATCGGTATAAGTGTACATGATGGTGAATGTGCCTAATCCCGTAATTGCAGGATTAAACGTTCCATTGCTGACTCCTGTTCCTGTATAAACTCCATTTGTTGGATTGCCTCCGTGAAGAGTATATGCCGAAGAGTTTTCACAAACTATAGTATCAGGAGGACTAATCGAAACATTAGGAATCGGATGAACAGTAACAGAATCAGAACCCGAAGCCGTGCATCCGTGACTATCAGTTACCGTGACAGCATAATTTCCAGTAGCTGAGACCGTAATAGTCTCATTTGCAGAACTCGTACTCCAATGATAAGATGAATAAACACCTGCATCGAGAGTTGCAGACATCCCCTGACAAATTGATGAAGAAGGATTTGCAATGATGGTCGGAATCGGGTCATAAATAGTTATATCAGAACCATTATTGCTTCCGATAGCTGCAAGATTGCTTGCGATAACTCTTATGCGGTAATGATTTCCATAAGGCGTAAGTTGAGGAATAGTTGCAGAAATAATTCCTGAAGTGATGGATGTAAGACTGCCGATATTTACCGGATTAGCAAAACTTCCTGCTGAATCACTTAACTGTGCAGTGAATATATTTCCTGCATTGAAATTGTTTGCAACGGTATAAGGAACATTGATAATTGCACCTGAACAATGAGTTAAAGTAACCGCTCCGGTTGTAATTTGAATTGGAATATGATAACAGATATTCAGGGTTGGATAAACCGTAGAATCAATGTTGTAGATGGATGCAAAAATCAAGGCACGATAATAAACCTCCGTCTGAAGTTGCATCATCAGCCCATGATTGCTGGTTGAAATCATATCATTAACCATCGAAAGAATATTGATGTCAGGATAATTCTCGGTAGAGAAAGTACTTGCAGGGAGCACAACATTATTTATGTTGGTAGAATTAGGTTGCGTATTCCATGTTACAGAATTTGGATTCCAGGAGGATGTAACTCTCTGCAACCAGCAAGCATTGGAACCTGTGAGATTCGAATGACCGCCGTTTGGCGAAGAATGCCAGAAGAGATTTAGATTTGCGCTGTCAAGGATTGCAATGTTCGGGATGTTTGAGAAATCGAACTGCATAAGACTTCTGTCAATACTTGGGTTTCCGGCAATCGTCCAGGCATTTGCAATAAAGTTATCAAAACCATAATAGTTTGTATCGGGATAATAACTATTTACCATTCCACATTGGAACGGATAAATAGAAACGCATTGGATAGCTCCGCATGTATCACCAATAATTAATTGGGATGCAGAACCAGTACAACCATTTCCTGCCGTAACGGTAACAGTATAATTTCCGGTAGCAGTAACAGCAATTGTTTCGGATGTTGAACCATTATTCCAAACGTAAGAAACATAATTTCCTGCATCCAGACTGACAGAAACATTATTACAGAAATTCGTTGGACCATTAGGAGTAATGATCGGAACAGGACTTGGAATGACTGTGATATTCTGAACGGCAGTATCAAAACAACCAAAGCTATTCAGGGTAGTTAATTTGACAGTGTAAGTTCCTGTATCAATATAATTATGAACAGGATTGATGTAATTCGTTGAAGTATTATCACCAAAATCCCAAAGGTAACTTGTGCCTCCTGTACTTGTATTTGTAAAAGAAACTGTCAACGGAGCACAACCAGAAGTTACATCGGTAGTAAACGATGCTGTTGGAATCGGATTAACTGTTATGTGGGTAATTGCGGATGTTAATATACATCCCAGTGTATCTGTAATGGTAACGGAATAATTTCCGCTATCTATAACTGTGATGCTATCAATTGTTGCTCCAGTACTCCACAAATAAGAAACAGCAGGAGTTGAATGTAGAATTATGCTTCCTCCAAAACAAAATGATGTCGGACCATTATGAAGAATAACTGGTATTGAACTAACGATGACTGATTGCGATGCTGTTCCAGTGCATCCGTTTCCAATAGTTACCGTAACAATATAATTTCCTGAAGTATCAACAGTTATTGTTTCACTGGTTGAACCTGTGTTCCATGAATAAGAAGGAAATACTCCAGCATCAAGAACAACAGAATTACCAGGACAGAAATGTGTTGGTCCGTTTGCAGTAATGATTGGATTAGGACTTGTAATAACTGTTATGATTGCCAAAGCCGTATCATAACAACCGAAACTATTCAGGACAGTTAACTTAACCGAATAAGTTCCTGCATTGTAACTATGAATAGGATTCGGGAAATTAGAAGATGTATTATCACCAAAATCCCAAAGATATGTTGTTCCTCCTGTACTTGTATTTGTAAAGGTAACAATCAATGGAGCGCATCCTGATGAAAAATTGGTTGTGAAGGAAGCCGTAGGTAAAGGATTAACAGTTACAACAGAAACTAAAGAAGCGGTCACACATCCAAGAGTATCGGTAACAGTAACAGAATAATTCCCACTTGTCGTAATAATAATTCTTTTTGTTGTAGCTCCTGTGCTCCATAAATAAGAAACTCCTGAACTTGCAATCAATGTATCATTTCCTCCCTGGCAAAACGACAAAGGACCTGTATGAGAAATTGTTGGTACTGAATTCACAATGGTCGTTTGTGTTGCTGTTCCTGTACATCCGTTTGAATTAGTTACGGTAACGATATAATTTCCTGATGTATCCGTGGTGATTGTTTCTGTGCTTGAGCCATTACTCCAATTATAAAATGAATAAACTCCAGCATCAAGAACTACGGAACTCCCCGGGCAGAAATGCGTTGGACCATTGGCTGTAATAGTTGGAGTTGGCAATGAATAAACAGTGATTGTGTGCGAAACAGAATCAATACATCCCTGGCTACTGAAGACAACTAATTTTACAATGTAAGTTCCTGCATTTGTATAAGTATGAATAGGACTTATATAATTAGAAGAGAAATTATCTCCGAAATCCCAAAGATAACTAACCGCATTAATACTGTTATTAGTAAAAGTATCCGTCAATGAAGTGCATCCTGAATATACATCAGGAGTAAAGGATGCTGTTGGTAATGGAAGAATAGTTACTGTAATAACATTTGACCCAATTGAACATCCAAAAGTATCAGTAACTGTAACAGAATAGTTTCCTCCTGTATTTATTATGATACTATCAATCGTTGAACCTGTGCTCCACAAATATGAAACACCAGTACTTGAAAATAGTGTCACACTTCCGCCAATGCAAAATGTTGTTGGACCACTTGAAGTAATTGTTGGTGCTGTATTTACAGTTACAACTTGTGATGCAGTTCCGATACATCCATTTGAATTGGTAACTGTAACAACATAATTTCCTGAGGTGTTTACAGTTATTGTTTCTGTTGTAGCGCCATTACTCCAACTATAAGATGAGTAAACTCCTGCATCCAGAACAACAGAATTACCAGGACAGAAGTGTGTTGGACCATTAGGAGTTATTGTTGGAGTGGGTAATGGATAAACTGTTACTATATGTGAAATGGAATCAAAACATCCTTGGCTACTGAACACAGTTAATTTAACAATGTAAGTTCCTGCACTTGTATAAGTATGTATAGGACTTATATAATTCGATGAGAAATTATCTCCGAAATCCCAAAGATAACTGACAGCATTAATACTTGTATTGGTAAAAGTATCTGTCAATGAAACACAACCGGAATTAACATTCATGGTGAATGATGCTGTTGGCAATGGAAGAGTGGTAACCGTGATAAAATTGGAACCAATTGAACATCCAAGTGTATCGGTAACTGTAATAGAATAATTTCCAGCAGTAGTAACTGTGATACTGTCTGTAGTACCTCCATTATTCCAATGATAAGAAACACCAATACTTGAATATAGTGTCACGCTTCCTCCCAAACAAAATGTTGTAGGACCACCGGCAGTAATTGAAGGACCTGTATTTACTGTTACTATTTGCGATGCAGTTCCGGTGCATCCATTGGAGTTAGTTACCGTAACAATATAATTTCCGGATGCGTTTACTATTATCGTTTCATTAGTTGAGCCATTACTCCAGATATAAGATGTATAAACTCCAGCATCCAGAACTACAGAATTGCCCGGACAGAAATGCGTTGGTCCATTGGCAGAGATAGTTGGTGTTGGTGTTGGATAAACAGTTATTGTATGTGATACTGTATCGAAACAACCCTGATTTGAAAATACGGTCAGTTTAACTATAAAGGTCCCTGCAGAATATATATGAATAGGATTTATATAATTTGTTGTATGATTATCCCCTAAATCCCAAAGATAAGTTGAATCGTTGGTACTTGTATTTGTAAAATAAACCGTCAATGGTGCACATCCTGAATTTACATCTGTGGTGAAAGAAGCCACTGGTAATGGATTAACTGTGACTTGAGTATTTGATGAAGGTAAGATACATCCAAGACTATCAGTTACTGTAACAGAATAATTTCCACTAGTCGTTACATTAATACTTTGAATTGTTGAACTATTACTCCATATATAAGAAACTCCGATACTAGAAGTAAGAGTTACACTGCCTCCCATGCAAAATGTTATAGGTCCATTTGCTGTAATTGTTGGTGCTGTGCTCACCAAAACGGTTTGCGAAGCCGTTCCTGTGCATCCGTTTCCACTTGTAACAGTAACAACATAATTTCCTGATGTATTGGCAGTTATTGTTTCAGTGGTTGAACCATTACTCCAGTTATATGTTGGGAAAACTCCTGCATCAAGAATAACAGAATTGCCGGGACAGAAATGTGTTGGTCCGCCTGGAGTTATTGTTGGTGCAGGGCTTGGATAAACAGTAATTGTATGTGATACAGTATCGAAACAACCCTGGTCTGAAAACACGGTCAGTTTAACTATAAAGGTTCCTGCGGAATAAGTATGAATAGGGTTTATATAATTTGTAGAATGATTATCTCCTAAATCCCATAGATAAGTTGTATCGTAAGTACTTGTATTTGTAAAATAAACTGTTAATGGTGCGCAACCTGAAGATACATTGGTGGTGAAGGAAGCTATTGGTGTTGGATTAACTGTTACCTGGGTAATTGATGAATTTAATATACATCCAAGGCTATCCGTAATTGTAACAGAATAATTTCCACTTGTAGTCACATTGATACTTTGTGTTGTAGAACTATTGCTCCACAAATAAGAAACTCCGATACTAGAAGTAAGTGTAACACTTCCTTCCTGGCAAAATATAGTGAAACCATTTGCAGTAATTGTCGGTGCTGGACTCACAATAACGGATTGCGATGCTGTTCCTGAGCACCCGTTTCCATTTGTAACAGTAACAATATAATTTCCTGATGTAGTTACAGTAATTGTTTCATTGGTTGAACCATTACTCCAGTTGTATGTTGGGAAAACTCCTGCATCAAGAATAACAGAATTGCCTGGACAGAAATGTACCGGTCCATTGGCAGTGATAAATGGATTTATGCCTTGACAATTTGTTTTTACCGCCCAATAATCAAAAAATACACTAAGAGCAGTATCACTAAGGTTGACCCCCACATCTCCGCTCGTGGTTGACTCAGTAGCTCCAACAATCATAAAACAGAAATCAGCAGTTCGAATTAAACATCTGGCTTCATCGACACCATTTCCTCCAAAACTCTTTTGCCAGACAAGCTGACCTGTACCGTCTGTTTCCATAAGCCAATAATCATATTCGCCATGATTGCCTGTTACATCACCATCTATTGAACGGGAATAACCACCAAGAACAAAATTGCCATTTTCAATTTGAATCAATGAATATGCCTGATCGTTATCTGAACCACCATAAGTCTTTTGCCATATCAAATTTCCTGATGCATTCAATTTTACAAGCCAATAATCACTTCCTCCATGATTCGAAGTGATATTTCCATCAGTTGAATTGGTAAATCCCCCAACGACAAAACCATTATCGGAAGATTGAATTACTGAAAACGCTTCATCAGATTTTGCGCCTCCATAAGACTTTTTCCAGATAACTGCACCTCCGGTATCTAATTTTACTGTCCAGAAATCACCACTTCCATGGTTACCGGTTACATCACCATCATTCGAAAAAGTATATCCTGTCACAACATAGGAACTATCACGTGCCTGAATAATTGAATTAGCAACATCTGTTTGTGAGCCCCCTAGAGATTTAGACCAGATAAGATTCCCTGAACCGTCGAGGCGGATAATCCAATAATCTTTAGAACCCCCATGGTTCCCAACAACATCACCATTTGTGGAATTAGAATAACCTGCAACTATATATCCACCATCATAAGTTTGTTTTATACTGTTTGCTACATCATCACCATCGCCTCCGAATGACTTTTCCCATAATAGATGACCAAGACTATCAATCTTTACAACCCAGTAGTCAAAATAGGAGTTGCTGCCGTGGTGTCCGGTAACTTCATAATCACTTGAACGGGATGCTCCGCAAAAAGCATATCCACCATCAGAAGTTTGAATAATCTGGGTTGCATAGTCATCGGCAGTACCTCCATATGTTTGCGTCCAGATTATGTTACCGTTTTGATCTGTTTTCACTATCCAGACATCAATCCAACTTAAATCACCATGCAATGTATCAATTTCGTGCGTTGCGGACTTGGTTGCCCCTGCAAAAAGATAATCCCCATTAGTTAATTGAATTACGGAATAAGGGTAATCATCATTTTCTGCACCATAGTTCTTCTGCCATTGAATTGTTGGCTGTGAAAAAAGATTTAAAGCAGAAAAAATCAGTATTATTGTAACGATATTTTTTTTAATCAAATTTTTCATGCTATTTGTTCCTTAATTTAGGGTCTGCAAATATGAGGAAAATTAATTGATAATACAAATTTGTTATTCGATTATTATTAGTATATTTGCCCCAATGAATTTAAATGTAAAAACTTTCTGCAAAATGGTATATGTTATGAAAAAATCCTTAATCATTTCCATTGTTTTTGTTTTCCTTTCTCTTATTAGTTATGCTCAACCCAAGAAAATATTATTAATTGGAAATAGTTTTATTCATATGTTTTCCTTACCAAATATGCTGGACAGTTTAACTCGTTCAATGGGCGATACTATAGAATTCAATTCATCAACTCCCGGTAGTTATACTTTGTTACTTCATAATCTCAATCCTCTTACAATAACTAAAATATATGAAAAGAAATGGGATTATGTTGTTTTGCAGGAAGCTACAGCAAACATGGAACGGGATACTCCATTTGTAACCAATTATGTTTTTCCCAATGCCAGAAAAATAGACAGTATGATTAAGGAAAATAATCCATGTACTCAAATATTTATTTTTGAAACCTGGGCAAAGAGATACGGCGATCCTGCAACCTGCTCTACCGAACCCTGGAATTGCAGTTACTTTTCAATGCAGCAAAACCTTTGCAACAGATACCTTCAACTTAAAGATACATTATCTACTCCTATTGCACCTGTTGCTTCTGCATGGAGAAATTGTTATTTCGCCGATAGCGCATATAATCTTTGGTTCACAGATAGCCTTCATGAAAATACTGCCGGCGAATATCTTGCTGCATGTGTTATCTTTGCCACTATTTACCGTACCAGCCCAATAGGAGCCTCTTACATTTCCACCCTTCCCACTGGTGAGGCATCATTTTTACAAAACTATGCATCGCATACAGTTCTCGACAGTCTTTCTCATTGGGGTATAGGTTCTTTTGATCCTCAGGCATCTTTTACATATAGTGTTAATGGATTAAGCATACAATTTACTAATACATCTATCAATGGTGTAACTTATTTTTGGAATTTCGGAGATACAAATACAAGCACTCAGCAAAACCCACAGCATACTTACAGTGCAGCAGGAACTTATCCTGTTACGTTAACGGTTTTCTCTAACTGTTCTTCTAACTCGGTTACTATTAATGTAACTGTCCCCTAATAAATCTTTACAAGATTTACGAATTTATTTAAGGCTTTTCATTCAATTACCATTTTCCCTGTTGCCAGTGTTTCATTTTTGTTGGAGATGAGTTTATAGAAGTACATTCCGCTTGGAAGTTGATCGCGGTTAATTATTATTTCTTTTTGGTTAATTGCATTAATAGATTTTACCTCTTGCCCAAGAACATTATATATCCATAGAGATGAGATTAATTGCGTCTCTACCCCATTAATAGCAAGGGTAGCATTGGTGGAGAAGGGGTTTGGAAAAAGAGAAACGGGGTAATTATTTTGTGGAACATTCTTGATACTTGTAAATTCAGAACCTATTTTAGCAAGAAACATATCACCATTTCCATTAGAGTTTAAAGAAATTGTATCAAAAGAAAGAACAGTTGTAAAATCTCCGGTTATGTAAGCATTTCCAAATGCATCTGCATTTACTCCATAACTATCTCGACCATGATATTGATTTCTCCCTAATGATTTCTCCCAAAGTGCATTTCCATTAGGATCATATTTTACAAGAAATAAATCATGCCCCCCGCCATTTCCATAACCTTCTACATTGGAACTAAAATAAATTGAATCAGCATCTATATAACCTGTTATATAAGAATTTCCAAAAGCATCTGTGCTTATTTGATTACCTTTGATTTCATCGGAATTAATATAACCTTCAGCAATTTTAGCCCAATGAAAATTACCTGAAGAATCATACTTTGCGATAATTGTAGCTTGTAAACCATTGTTGATAAATGTGACTGTATCAATTCCTAAGTTAGACCCTAGTGGACATTCCATTAAATACAAATTTCCCAAAGCATCAATACTCATATTATCAGGACCAACATATTGTCCGAAACTATTCACCCAAATTACATTCCCTAAAGGATTAAATTTTGCAAGAAACCCACCAATATTTACAAAAGTATTGTTGTCTAAATAAACGGAATCAGTTTTAACATTGCCCAACAAATAAATATTTCCCGCGAAGTCTACACTTACTGCATATCCTTCATCATAGCCATTTCCTCCAATTGTTTTAGCCCAAATTGAATTACCTGAAGAATCATATTTAACAAAAAATATATCATTAGTATCAATACTATGATTATATATTGTATTTGATCCAAAGGAAATTGAATCGCTAAGTAAACTACCTGTTATATATGCATTACCAATGCCATCTATTACTATAGAAGTTGTATAAGCAATGCTATTTCCACCGGCTGATTTTGCCCAAATTACATTACCCGATGAATCATATTTTACTAAGTAAATATCTAATCCATTTGAAATACTATTGTGTAAAGTAACTGTTCCAAATGTAACAGAATCAGATCCAAAAGTGCCAGTAATATAAACATTACCCAAAGGATCGCACGATAAACAATCAGTAGAATTTACGTTCTCAGCATTTTTTGCCCATATTATATTACCAATAGGATCATATTTCACAAGAACTAAATTATTTGAATGATGTGCTATAAAAATAGAATTTCCAAAAGTATATGTTCCCCAACCATATCCACCTATTACATAAATATTTCCAGCAAAATCAGTACTTACTCCTTTCCCATACGATTCCTCACCTGAACTATCAGCAATGGTTTTTGCCCAATCCCAAGTCGGAGTTTGTCCATTTGCGCTCAAACTTATATAAGCAAGCACGATTGAAATTAGTATTATTTTCTTCATATCATTTCATTATTCAACCCTCCAAATTTAGCCATTATTTATTACAAGATGAAATAATCAGCCAAAAGGTTGGAATGGTTGAAAAATATTTATTTAAGAAAAGATATTTTTATAGGTTAATACCTTCAAAACACAATATGCTTTTATTGCTAATGAATATATCAAAATGATTAACAAATATTTCAAAGCCTCTTTGAAATACTTTCTAAAGACTAACAAATACTTTTTTGCGGCAAACGAATATTTGTTAGCGATAAACAAATACATATTAAACGTAAACAAATACTTGTTAGTGACAAACTAATGCTTGTTAAACGCAAAAGAATATTCTTTTACAGCTTTGAAATACTCTTTTATGGCTTTGAAATATTCATTAGCCATGAAAAGATATTCATTTTTCGCTAATATTTGGAACAAATTGACAATTTTGGCAGACTTATAAGCTAAATCGTTTTTCTATCCGACTGACATTCTGTCAAAGATTGGAAAAATATCGAGTTAAATCAGATTTCAGGAATCAGTCTTCTTTGTGCTTTTTATAGTAATAATACCAGAAACCATAAATCAGCAAAGAGGTAAAAGATAATCCAAAAGCCAGACCTGTAAATGGAGATTTATCTTCGAGGCTGCCGGCAAAAAGGTCTCTCACGGAAGCATAAATGGCAGATAAACCCAAAACGAGCAGGATATAGAACATTACCGTATTCATCCTGCGGTTTGCTTTAAAGAAATTCTCATCTTCTTTTGGTTTTCGTGGTGGCTGATTAGGGTATTTATATGCGGTACCGTATTTCCTGCCATCGCCAGAACGGTATTTATCTTCCTTAACAAATAATTCCCGGGTTTCTAAACCATATTTATAATTGATATCATATCGTCGCTTTGAATCTTCGTTGCTTAATACCTGGTACGCTTCATTTATCTGAACAAATAATTCGGCAGCCATCGCAGTATTATTAATATCAGGATGATATTGCAATGCCAGCTTGCGATATGCCTTCTTTATTTCCTCGGCATTTGCAGTGTGGTCAATGGATAATATCTTGTAGTAATCTTTCAAATCGCCACAAAGTTACAAAAAGACAGCCACAGATTCACAGATTAAATTAAAAGAAAAGAATTGACACAAATCAAATCCGAGAAAATTATATCGTATCATAATTAATTAAAAATCTGTGAATCAGTGGCTTATTTTTTTATCTTTTTCTATGAGGAAGATTGTTGCAATATCTTCGACAGTCTTTTTTATCGGGATAAACTCCATGTTCAATGCCTTTTTTATCTTTTCATTGGAATAATAATACTTACTGGTGGCAGCAGCGGCGGTTTCTTTGGTGATGAATGGTCTTTTATTAGTCAGAAACCCCGTCACTTTAAGTATCTTCCATCCTATAGATGCCAGTGTTTTATTTACTTTGATAGTTGCATGAGGTTTATGGAAACAATCAGCAATATATTCAAATAATTGTTTGAAGGCAATGTTCTCCGAAATAAGAATATACCGTTTATTAATAATATCGCTTTCCATCAGTGTTATCATCACTTTACTCACATCTCTCACATCAACGAAACCATTAACCCCTTCAGTATAAACCTTCATCCCTTTCCAGACAGTATTGAACATGGAAGGGGTATTTATATTCCAGTCTCCAGGACCAAGGATAACCCCTGGATTAACGATAACTGCATTCAGCCCCTCATGAATGCCACGCCATACTTCACGTTCTGCTCCATACTTGCTGATGGCATATCCTGAATTATTGGTTGATGTTTTCCAATGGGAATTCTCGGTAATTGTTTCGCCCTCCTTCGCTCTTCCAATAGCAGCAATAGAACTCACATGACAAAACTTCTTAATACCATGTTCGAGAGCAAGATTAACCATATTTTCTGTTCCTTCCACATTAATTTTCATCATCATCTTATAATCCGCAGGATAAAACGAAACTATGGCAGCACAATGATAAATATGAGTAATGTTATCGAAAGCATCCTCCAGAGAAACTATATCAGTAACATCCGCCTTGACCCATTCAATATTCTTTAAAAGGGCTTCATAATCATCAGGAGCATTAATCTTAAAGACCTTTTCAAGAACAGAGAAATTATTGGAACGATGTATTGCCCTGACTTTCTTTCCACTGCTGACAAGGTCGAATAATAACCTTGAACCCAAAATACCTGTACCACCTGTAACTAATATCATAAGGGCGCAAAGGTATTGAAGAAAATTGAGAGTTGAGAATTGAGAGTTGAGAATTATCGCCACATTTTCAATTCTCAACTCTCAATTCTCAACTTTTTTATTCCTCCTGTAACTTTTCCTTCCCCTCATTCGTCATATTCATAAAAACAAGAAATAATAAACATAAATCAATAAAAAAATTAAATTATGAAATCTATTAAAATCATCATCGCAAGCATTATCTTCGGAACATTAATCGGAAGTGCAAAAGCACAGGATTCACTTGCAAAATTCATTGAACCTTTTACTAAAATAGATGTGAGCGGCAGCTCTACCGTCATTCTTTCTCAGGGAGATAAATGCTCCATCAGAATAGATAACGATGAACATTCAAAATCAGGAGTTCAAACCAATGTTAAAAACGGAAAACTTATTATAAGCGGCTCTCCCGCCAAACTATATATCACTGTTAATAATCTTGAAGAATTGGAATTAAGCGGAGTGGGAAATATAAGTTCCAATACTACTTTAACAGCAGGTAAACTGGAAATTAAATCATCAGGAACAGGTAAAGTTTCTCTTATGGTTAATGCAAAATCTGTAAAGACTGACCTGAGCGGTACAGGTAAAATAGTACTCTCTGGAACTGCTGATAACTTAGATGCAAATATTTCAGGTGCAGGAGTGATTGAAGCAGGTTCCCTGGTGGTTACTAATTGTAAAGCTGATATATCAGGTATCGGGAAAATATTGGTGGATGCAAAAGATACTTTGAATGCAAATATCAGCGGAAGCGGCTCGGTTTATTATGTTTCTAAACCAGCAGTTATAAATAATAATATCTCAGGAATCGGTTCAATAGAGCAGGGGGATGCATCGGATGTTGGTCATAATAAAATGGATTTTGGTCCCTTTCATTTCGATATGAATAATGAAAAAGGTGATCATATTACAATAGGTGGAAGAGAAAATGATACCACAAGTGGCAAACATCATCACCATCATGGTAGCATGGACAATCATTGGGCTGGCTTTGAATTAGGTGTGAATGGATATAATTCTGAAATCCTTCCAAAATCATATCAATTTCTTTCTTTGAAACTGGAAAAATCTATTGCAGTAAACTTTAATTTCTTTAACTGGCATGCCCCAATCTATAAAGATTATATCAGAATGGTTTCCGGTTTAGGCTTGACTTATAATAACTATAGTTTCTCAAACAATACAATTCTCACTCCTCATACAACTCCAATTACTGCAACCTATGATACTATCAATGATCGCAAAAGTAAACTGGTTGCAAGTTACATTACATTGCCTTTAATGCTTGAATTCAATACAAGTTATAATCAAAGAAAAAACTGGCATTTAGATATCGGAATTGAAGGTGCTTACAAAGTTGGCTCGCATTCTAAACGCTATTATACTATTGATAATACTGTTTATAAACCAAAAGATTATACCGATTTCAATCTGAATCCTTTCAGATATGATGCAATAGTAAGAATGGGTTATGGTCATGTGAATTTCTTTGCAAATTATATGTTATCAACATTATTCAAAAGTGGAGGCGGACCAGAATTGCATCCCATTACCGTTGGTCTCACCATAGTAGGTTTCTAAAATAAACATGGGGAAAATTACGGCTTTATAAGTTTAGCCTGGTTAGGATTTTCCACCATAATGAGAGTCATCCCTGCCCGGATGGCTCTTTTCTTTATTAAGAAATGGAATGAATGTGTTAAAGATTATTAGTAAGTTTGCACATACAGAAATCAAAATGAAGATAAAATCTATTATAGCCTTATTTATAGTTGCTTTCAGTTTTATGTCAAGTGTAATTGTTGCACAAGACAATAAAATATTGGAATTAACTGCCGCTGATGTAACGCTGTTTCCAAAAGTTACTTCAGATTACATCAGCATCTGGAATATCAAACTTGGCATGACAAGAGAAGATGCAGAAAAGATTTTGAAAGAAAATGTAAACTTATTTTATTATGTTGATAAAGCTCATACTACAAGCGATTACAGGCTTTATGTCTATGATAAAAAAGACGGAGTAAAAAGCAATTGTGTCCTCTATCTAATCTGGGAAAACAATGGAAAGGAACTTAGCATGATAAGTTTCTTTAAAGACATTAAAAAATATCTTATTGATAACACTCAAAAGCTTCTCACCTATGAAGCTTATGATTCCAAAACGCCTTTCTCAATTGATTATTTAGGACAACCTGATAAAGAAGAAATCACTCTCGATGTCCCTTCAATTAAATATAAACATACCACACGTTATTACTATTCAAGGGGAATAGAAATGGTTTTACAGGAAAACGAAGGAAAAGTACATGGAGTTGTTTTTGCATTTGTGAAACATAAATAGAAAGTGTTAATAATGATTCATAAGTTCAGAAATATAAAGATAGGGTTGTTCTTTGTTCTGCAAATTATTTGCTTTACAATATATGGTGGCAACGATGATTTGAAATTCTTTGATGGAGTAAAACGATTTGCATTTAAAGAAATGGGAGATACTTTGGATGCAGAATTATTCACCAGATGGAAAACAGATGATAATCCTTATTATTATCTTTATTTTTCACAAATTGACAAAGTGTCTAATGCAAGAGTGCAAACAGAAGATCCTTATATTTATTGCAAATCAGAAATGGAAGCAATTGAATTAGGAAATAATTTCAATGCCAATTATGCTACCTATTTCATTTATAAAGCATACATGAATTCTGATGCTTTGCTGAATAAAAGATTCATTTCCTATCGAAGAGAAACACAGACATTTATAATCCTGCATGAACTTACTCATAATTATATTCTTGAAAATAAATTGGATTTCCCTTATGAGTTTAATGAAGCCTTATGCGATGTAATTGGAAATTATGGAACATTGAAATATGCTCAAACTACAAAGAACATCAAGACAAAGACTGCAGAAAACCAATTGCAACTTAATGAACAGATTTTTGAATGTCTGAATACTTATATTGATCTCATCAATGCAAAACCAGACAGGGCAAAGCTCCCTTTTTATGAAATAGAATGCCATGATAAATTGAAAGAGCTTTTAAAAAATTCTGATGGATTTCAAAAAGATAGATTCGATGATTACGTCAGCACAGGGTATCTATTAAAGAACTATTATTATTGCCATAATTATTTTTTAATAAAGAAAGTTTTTCAGAAACAAGGAAGCATAAAAGGCTTATTGGAGATAATAAAGAAGATGCCAAAAGACGTTGCAGCTTGCACAAAATATCTTGAAAATAACAGTAAGTAAATGATTTCATTAAATATAAAATAAATGTTTACTCCCGAAAAAGTAATTAAAATTTTCTCTGAAAATGGTGCAGAGATTATCTCCAACAAAGAAGTTTTCATCAATAACTTCAAAACCACAAAAGGAATTATTCTCGATTGGGATGGTGTTTTTACTGACGGTATCAAAGGAGAAAACGAACAAAGCAATTTCTCCGAAATTGATGCAATGGGTCTCAACCTTCTCCGTTTTGCTTTATGGAACAGAGACAAGGAGATGCCTCAGATATTTATCATTACAGGAATGAATAATCCCACAGCAATCCACATGGCAAAAAGAGAAGGATTTACTGCAGTTTATCAAGGAGTAAAAGATAAAAGCAAAGCCATAGAACACATCTATTTCAACTATAAAATCAAAGCTGATGAATTAATTTGCTTCTTCGATGATGTCCTTGATATTGCAATGGCTAAAGATTGCGGATTAAAGTTCTTGGTTAATCGTAAATCAAATCCATTATTCATTGAATACGTCAAAAACAAAACCCATTGTGATTATATAACAGGTGCCCTGTCAGGCTCAAATCCAATCCGGGAAGTGTGTGAGTTCCTAATCGGCATCAATGGTATCTATGAAATCATTCTCGATGAAAGAATAACCTTCTCTCCAATCTATTCAAGCTATTGGAACCAAAGAAAATCTCTTGAACCAAACAAATTTTTTTGGCAAGATGATAAGATTATTTAAGAAATCACAACAGTAAATCTTTTCCTAAATTTGCATCCCTAAATAAAATTCAAAAATATGTCAGGACATAATAAATGGTCGAAGATAAAAAGAAAAAAAGGAGCAGAAGATTCTAAACGTTCCAAAATATTTACGCGAATAATAAAAGAAATTTCAGTTGCTATTCGCGAAGGTACTCCCGACCCTGATACCAATCCAAGATTAAGAATGGCATTGAATAATGCCAAAGGAGTTAATCTTCCTAAAGATACCATTCAAAGAGCTATCAACAAAGCTTCTGAAGCGGGAGGAGCAAACTTTATGGAGACATCTTATGAAGGTTATGGTCCTGGAGGAATTGCCATCTTTGTTGATTGTACTACCGATAACCTTAACCGCACAGTGAGCAATATGCGCATGATCTTTTCTAAGTATCATGGAACTCTCGGCACAAATGGTTCGTTATCATTTATCTTTGATAGAAAAGGAGTATTTACTGTACCTCAAGGCAATTTGAATGAAGATGACTTTATGATGGAAATAATTGATGCCGGAGCAGAAGATGTTGAATTAGATGATGGAATATTCACAATCTATACATCTTTCGAGGACTTTGGTCCGATGAATAAAAAGCTTGAAGAAATGAAAATCGAAGTGGAAAATGCAGAGTTGCAGCGCATCCCAAAGACTGCAACCGCCGTTGATATGGATACTGCCAGAAGAGTTCTGAAGTTTGTTGATGCAATTGAAGATGACGATGATGTCCAGGCAGTTTATCACAATATGGAACTTACTGAGGAAATAATCGCTGCAGTTTGATTATCTTTGCACCCCGTTATTTTATTAAAAACTAATACAGTTCAATTGAACAAAACGATTTCACGGTTTTCTGTCTTCCTTTTTCTGATTATTAATTGTGCTGCAAATGCACAACCTAGCGATACTAAGGTTTCTGATCATCCTGTCCGTTCCATATATACAGCAATAGATTCAAAGGATTATCTCTTAGGAAAGTATGACTATAAAACCGATGCAAGTTTTGTCGAAGTATCCTTAAGATATTCAAGGTTCCCAGACCAGTATTTAAGGTCCGATGCCTATTTAGCTTTCATGCACATGGCTGAAGATGCCCGCGCAGAAGGCATCACTTTATACATTCTGTCTGCCGCCAGAAGCTTCGAAGATCAAAAGAAAATATGGGAAGAAAAATGGACAGGAAAAGCATTAGTCCTCGGTCAGAATTTAGCTTGGATAAAAGATTCCATCCTCCGTGCAAAAGAAATCCTGAAATACAGTTCAATGCCCTGCAGCTCCCGTCATCATTGGGGAACCGACTTTGATATTGAAAACATGTATAACGATTATTTCGCCTCAGGTGAAGGATTAAAGACTTATAATTGGTTACAAAAGAATGCCTCAAAATACGGCTTCTGCCAACCCTATTGCGAAAAAGGATCCGCCAGAAATTGCGGCTATGAAGAAGAAAGATGGCATTGGTCCTATATGCCCATCGCCAATGAATGCATCCAGAGATATATGAAAGAAGTAAAATACGAAGATATAAAAGGATTCCTTGGCGACGGAACTGCCATGCAGTTAGAGATAATAATGAATTACGTTTTAGGAATTAACAATGATTGCAGATAAAAAATGAATATAACAGACACACATATCCACCTCTATGCCGAAGAGTTTGATAAAGACCGCGAAGATTTAATCGAGCATGCCCAAAAGGCTGGAATGAACCGTTTCTTCATGCCCAACATAGACAGCACTTCCATTGCCCCCATGATGGAATTGCAGCAAAAATACCCCGGCATTTGTTTCTCCATGATGGGCTTACATCCCTGTTCCGTGAAGAAAACCTATAAGAAAGAATTGAAAATTGTACAGGATTGGTTAAGTAAAGAACCCTTCTCTGCCATCGGCGAAATACGCATAGATTTACATTGGGATAAAACCTTCATCAAAGAGCAAGAGATAGTCTTCCGCACCCAGATAGAATGGGCAAGTAAATACAAACTCCCGATTGTTATCCATTCCCGGGAATCCTTCAACGAAGTCTATAAAATCCTTGTTGACATGAAAGACCAGCAACCACGTGGCATCTTTCACTGCTTCTCCGGC
>OCZT010002669.1_pt1 | contig 18327 bp, 14 predicted proteins | sample 1539031 | NCBI WGS metagenome assembly OCZT01 (sample SAMEA3539308, study PRJEB22396) | soil metagenome | biome: tundra; feature: field; material: soil | place: USA | collected 2010-05 | depth 0.15 m | reverse complement strand
CTCGGCAGCCGGCTTTGGCACTGCTTGCTCCTCATCACCGGTTCGTACATACAAGAATCCAATTGGATACTATCGAAGCCCGCAACGAACTCGCACTGGATTCGCTACGCTCAGAATGACAAGTTTGCTGGCCGACTAAACTTTTCCGGCGAGCGAGCGCGGGATTTGGTAGAGGTAGCCGCAGGCGCGCCAGGCGCGCACGAGGAATGTTTTCATGGTGCCGGGGCGGAAGACCAGCGCATTGAGCGCGGCGATGAGAGCGAAACCCGCGGCCTTGAGGATATTGCCGACAAAGCGCGACAGCAGGTAGCCGGTGGACGACCGGCCCTCGTCGTGGTCGTCGCGCACGCGGCCGACGACGCGGGAGCGGGCGGAATCGAAAGCGTGCTGCTTCACGTAGCGGAAGGTCGTGCGGCTGGCGGGCATCTGGTGCAGGGCGCGGGCGGCGGGCGCAAACCAGACCTCGTAGCCGCCCTGGTGCAGCCGCTTGAGGGCGAGGTTCTCGTCGCCGCCGAACACGACGCCGCCCTTGCGGCCCAACTCGGTGTCAAAAAAGCCGAGCTCGGCAAACGTGCCGCGCAGGAAGGCGAGGCTGGCACTCATGAGCACCTGGCCCGGCCGGAGCGGGCCGGCGTCGGGCCGCAGCGCCTGCGGTCCATGGAAGCCCGCGACCCACGCCGGGCAACCGTCGGGAAAGACTGGGATGACTTCGCCGCCCACGGCGCCGATGCGGCGCCCGGGATTTTCCACAAAAGGGCGGATCATTTCGCGCACCCAGCCGGGCTCGATGACGATGTCGTCGTCGCCGAAGATGATGATGGTGCCGCGCGCCTCGCGGATGGCGCGGTTGCGGGCGAAATTGGCGCCCTGCGAGGTCTCCAGGATGTGGCGCGGCGGACGCGGGGCGTGCTGGAACGCGGCGACGGCCTCCCGGGTGTTGTCCGGCGAGTTGTTGTCGAGGACGAGGATCTCGAGCAGCTCCGGCGGGTAGTCCTGCCGCGTGAGCCCCTCGAGGGTCTGCGTCAGCAGCCGGGCCCGATGATAGGTCGGAATGGCGACGGTGACGCTGGGCAGGGGGGGCATGGAGGTCGAGCCGGGTGCGGCCAGTTCAAAGGGAATAGAGCGTCCGGTCGTTCAGAGTGGTTATCCCCGGGCACTGCCAGGACAGGGGGCAATGGCTGCCGGCGAATCCGCGGAATTGGCGGCCCAGGCGCCGGAACTCACGGCCGATCCGGCCCGGACGACCGGCAGCGGACTCCGGGGATTGCCGCCACTGCGCGCGGTAGTCGCTTTGCTGGGGTCGGCAACGGAGCCGATCGACCGGTTCCAATTTTCGCGCAATGACGGCGACATGCAGGCGATGCGCGGTGGCAAACTCGACCCGATGGCCGAGGAGGGCGGGATCGGCGACGCGATAGAACCTTCCGCCCGGGCGGGTGCCGGCCAGCAAGACAGCCCGGATGGCAAAGCCGTTTTCAGCCGAAAACACGCGAAAGAAAAGCTCGGGGCTGATTTGGTAGAATCCGTGGCCGGACTGGTTGTTGCCGGAGGTGATGCTAATGAAATGACCGCCGACCGCGAGCAAGCGCACGGCGTTGGAGATCAGCTCCGGGTAATTGTAGACATGCTCGGAGGTGCCGCCGTCGAAAACACAGGTATACCGTCCGTGCAGCTCCGCCGGCACGGGTTCATTCAGGTCGTGGACGAGGCCGGCTTGCTCATAGTCCGACGCATCGATCGCATCGACGCTGCTGGCCCCGAGCGCGGCCAAGAAGGTCTCGGCGTAGGCGTGGCGTAGGGGACCGATTTGGGCCAGCGTGATTCCCAGACCCGAAGCGGCCAGGGCCCGGGAGGCCAGGCGTGGCTTGGGGAAGAAGCTTTGGCGGCCAAACGTGACGGTGCGGCTGAAATCCACACCGGCTTTGCGGGCGGCGAGCAGCAGGCGGAAGGCTTGGGTATCTACGGCCATGGTGTGACTCGGCGGGCAGTCAGGCGTGGGGGTGCATCTGGGCGAGGACGGCGCGTAGGGTGGAAAAGACACCGTCCACAGAGAGCTGCCGCACGCAATAGCTGCGGTAGGAGTCGCCCCGGACGCAGGGCACCGGTGCGGCGGCGCCGATACAGCTGCAGGGCTGCGCAGGCTGAAGCACGGTGGCCCGATCGCCGAGCGGGCGCCAGATGGTGGCGTTTTGCGAGCCGAAGAGCGCGACGACCGGAGTCCCGACCGCGGCGGCGACGTGCATTGGGCCGCTGTCATGGCAAAGCAACAGATCAAACTGCATCACCAGGGCGGCGAACTGGCCGACGGTCAGGCGCTGCTCGAGGGCGATGAGGTGGGATTTGGCATGCCCGCGGATTTCCTGCACCAGCACCTGTTCGTCCGGGCCGGCGACGAGGAAGACCTGCACGCCGAGCTCGTCCTGCAAGAGGTCGCAGACCGCGGCAAAGCGTCGCGCGGGCCAGATGCGGCATGGGCTGCGACTGCCGGGGTGAACGAGAATTTTCGATTTTCGATTTTCGATTTTCGATTTCAAGCCACCGGCGAACGGCGCGATGGCGGCCAGGTCGGCGGAGCGGGGCACAAGGCGGATTTCGCGGGAGACAACGGGCACATCGGCGGCGGCAAGGAGGGCGAGGTAGGTCTCGGTGATGTGATGCGACGTGTAGAAGGCATTGGTGATCGGGGCGTGGCCGGTGTAAACCCAGCGGTGGCGGAACGGATTGGTCTCCCGGTCAAAGGTGACGCGCACGGCGGCGCCGGTCAGGCGAGTGGCAAGCGCGGTCTTGTCCGTGTTGTCGAAATCGAGCACGTGCGTGAAACGCGCGCGGCGCAGGGCGCGGAGGAAACCCGGCCAGCCGGCGAGGCCGCGCGGGAAGGTGAGCGCGGCGTCGACGTCGGGGTTGAGCGCGAGGACGCCGGCGTAGGCGGGCTCGGTGAGCACGGTGAGGCACGCGGCCGGCCAGTGGAGCCGCAGATTGCGGAGCACGCTGCCGAGCAGGACGATGTCGCCGAGGTAGCGGCGGCGGATGACGAGGAGGCTGGGTGCGGCGTCGGCCATGCGTCAGGCGGCGCCGTGCTGGCGGTCGTAGAGCGACTTGTAGAGCGGGCTCGCCGCATAGAGCTGGGCGTGGGTGCCGGTGGCAACGACCTCGCCCCGGTCGAACACGAGAATCATGGAGGCGTCGCGAATGGTGCTGAAGCGGTGGGCGATGATCAGGACGGTCTTGCCCACGACCAGCTTCCGGAGCGCCTCCTGAATGAACTGCTCACTCTGAGAATCGAGCGCGGACGTGGCCTCGTCGAGGATGAGGATCGGCGCATTGCGTAGGAAGGCGCGGGCCAGGGCGAGGCGTTGCTTCTGGCCGCCGGAAAGCAGGGCGCCGCGTTCGCCGACCATGGTTTCGTAGCCCTGCGGCATCGACTGGATGAAATCGTCGGCGTGCGCGTCGACCGCCGCGGCGACCACCTGCTCGCGCGTGGCGCCCGCGCGCCCGAGCAGGAGGTTGTTGAAGATGGTGTCGTTGAAGAGCACGGGATCCTGCGAGACGATGGCGATGTTGCGGCGCAGGTCGGCGAGGCGCATCGCGCGCACGTCGTAGCCATCGATCGTCACCTGGCCCGCGGTCGCCTCGTAGAAGCGCGGGACCAGATTGGCGAAGGTGCTCTTGCCCGCGCCGCTCGGGCCGACGAGGGCGCAAACGGTGCCGGCGGGAATGCGGGCGGTGAGCCCGTGCAGGACGGCCTCGCCCGGCTTATAGGCGAAGGTGACGCCCGCAAACGCGACATCGCCGCGCAGCCGGCCGACCGTCACGGGATTCGGCGGGTCGGTGATGGTGACGGGCTCGTTAAGCACAGCCTCGAGGCGGTCGAGGGCGGACTGGCCGCGCTTCAGGTCGTTGTTGATCGCGCCGAGCTTTTTGACCGGCTCGTAGGCGACAAAGAGCGCGAAGACGATCGAGAGGAAAATATTCCACTCGAGGTGAACCTTGTACGCGTAGACCAGGGTCAGGGCGACACCGATCGAGGAGATGAACTCGATGGTGGGGGAGAGAAAACTGGAGTATTTGACCACCTTCATCTGCACGGAGAACAGGCTCTGGACGGCGGTGCTGAAGCGCTCGGTCTCGCGCGCCTCCAGGCCAAAGGCCCGGACCTCCTTGGTCGCGGAAAGATTCTCACTCAGACGGTCGGTGACGGCGCCGAGCTGTTCCTGCATCTGGCGGGCGCGACGCAACACGTGCTTGCCGGCGTAGCGGATGGGAAACACGCACACGGGGACAGAGGCGAGGCAGAGCAGGACCACCCAGACATCCCGGTTCTGGACGCCGAGGTAAACGAGGGTGCCAAGCGAAAACAGCAGCGTGGCGGGCTGCTTGAAGATCTCGTTGGCGACGTTGGTGAGGGTGAACTGCAGCTGGTTGGTATCCGCCAGGCCGCGCGAGATCAGGTCACCTGACGAGTGGCGCGCGTAGAAGCTGAGCGGCAGCTCCTGAAGCTTGCGGAAGAAGTCGACGCGGATCTGCTCGAGAATTTTCACGCCGCACAGGCTGACGAAATAGGCATTAAAATAGCTGGCCAGACCGCGCACCAGAAAGACCGCGGGAACGAGCGCGGCGTAGCCCCAGAGTTTCCAGTCGTCGAGCCGCGGGCCGCCGGCCTTGAAGAGCGCCGGAAAGACCTTCTGCATCAGGACGTAGTTCAGGACAAAACCGTAGACGAAGCCGTAGACCGCCGCGCAGAGCGTGGCGGCGACAAAATAGCCCCGAACCGAGCGGAGGTACTTAAGATAGGGGCGGAAGCGGCGCATGAATCGCGGAAGGCTGGGGCAGATCGCGGACGCACGGAAGTGCAGAAACGCGGAGTGACGGAAAGGAGGATTGGGGTTGGGTTCCGGGCTTCCGCCCTTTTTACGCTTCCGCGCCGGAAAAATCAGTCCTTGGAGGCCCGGACGTCGAGCGCATCGCGCAAGCCATCGCCGAGAAAATTGAGCGAAAACAGGGTGAGCGAGAACACCGTGCCGGGGAAAACGAGCAGCCACCAGAACTCCTCCATTTTCTCCGCGCCGTCCTTGATCAGCGCGCCCCATGAGCTCATGGGCGGCTGCACGCCGAGGCCGAGAAAGCTGAGGAAGGCCTCGAGCAGCATCACGGCGGGAACGGTGAGCGTGGCGTAGACAATGATGGGGCCGAGGACGTTGGGGATGATGTGGCGGAAAATGATCCGCCGCCGGCCATAGCCGAGCGAACGCGCGGCCTCGATAAACTCCATGCGTTTAATGGAAAGCACCTGGCCGCGGACGATCCGGGACATGGTGAGCCACTCGACGGCGCCGATCGCGGCGAAGAGCAACACCATGTTGCCAACCCCCTGCAGGCCCTCGAGGTGGACGGTGTCGCGCAACCACGTGTCGAGATGTTCGGAGGGCTCCTTCATGAACACCATGAGCAGGATCACGAAGATCGTGAAGGGCAGGGCATACATGATGTCGACGAGGCGCATCATGACGTTGTCGGTCTTGCCGCCGAGGAAGCCGGCGACGGCGCCGTAGGTCACGCCGATGGTCAGGGCGACGAAGGTGGCGACGAGGCCGACCATGATGGAGATGCGGCCGCCGTAGAGCATGCGGGCAAACAGGTCGCGGCCCAGCGTGTCGGTGCCCAGCCAGTGGGCGGCGCCGGGCGGGGTGGCGCCGAGGTCGAGATTCTGGTCCTGATAAGTCTGGGAAAACCACGGGCCGCAGACGCAGAGCAGCGTGAGCACCAGCAGCATGAGGCCGCCGGTCACGGCCAGCCGGTTTTTGCGCAAACGGGCCCACGCGTCATGCCACGGCGACGAGCCGTGCTCGAGCTGGTCGGGCGTGATCTCGGCACTCGGGAGGGTCTTGGGCGAAAGGGACAGCATCGAAAGAGCAGTCAGAGCTCAGCTTTCAGCGGTCGGCGGAAGACCGGAGTCGCGGAGGGCTGATGGCTGAAAGCTGAAAGCGGATTTCATTCAAACTTCAGCTTGGGGTTGAGCCACACCTGGACGATGTCCACGACGAGGTTGAGCCCGATGAGGAGCGTCGCGTAGAGGATCACGGTGCCGAGCACGAGGGTGTAGTCGCGGTTGAAGGCGCTGTTGACGAACTCGCGGCCGAGGCCGGGGATCTGGAAAATGGTCTCGATGACGAACGAGCCGGTGAGGATGCCCGCGATGGCCGGGCCGAGGAACGACACGACCGGCAGCAGGCCGCCGCGCAGGGCATGGTGGAAAATGACGCGGACCTCGGAAGCGCCCTTGGCGCGGGCGGTGCGGATATAGTCCTGGTTGAGCACCTCGAGCATGCCGCCGCGGGTGAGGCGGGCGATGTAGGCGGCATAGACGCAGCCGAGGGTCAGGCTGGGCAGCACCCGGTCGATGGGCGTGTACCAGCCGGAGGCGTTGAACCAGCCGAAGTGAATGGCGAAGATCAGCACGAGCAGCGGGCCGAGCACGAAGGTGGGCACGCAGATGCCGACCATCGCGACGGAGGAGCAGAGGTAGTCGATCCACGTGTTGCGCTGGATGGCGGCGAGGACGCCGAGTGTCAGGCCGACCACCAGGGCGATGGCGAGGGAGATGAGGCCGAGCTCGAGCGAGACCGGGAGCTTGTCGGCGATGATCTCGTTGACCGTGCGGTTGGGATACTTGAACGACGGACCGAGGTCGGCGTGCAGGACCACCTTGCGCAGGTAACCCGCGTATTGCTGCCAGAGCGGCTTATCGAGGTCATAGGCCCGCTGGAGATTGCGCAGGACCTCGGGCGTGACGGCCTTCTCCGCCGTGAACGGACCGCCCGGCACGAAGCGGATCATGAAGAAGGTGGCCGTGAGGATGACGAAGAGGACCGGGATCGTCTCGAGGAAACGGCGGGCGATAAAACGGAGCACGAAAAGAAGTAAGCAGTAAGAATTAAGAAGGAAGAAGGAAAAACCACCGCCAGAAAGAGGGTCCGGGCCATTGGGGATGCGACGCCCTCGCGGTGTCCTGATCCTTAGCCGCGGCGGGGGCGCCGCGGCTCCAGTCCGAACCCGGACCCAGGCCCGGACTCACGGTTCCATGTCGGCGTATTTCCAGGGGAAATTGTCGAGCGGCGTGGAGAAGAAGCCCTTGACGCGCGGGCTGATGAGCCGGGCGCGCGTGTAATAGAAGAGCGGCAGCACCGGCATTTCATCGATGAGGATCTTCTCCATCCGCTGGTAGATCGCGAAGCGCGCGGTGTCGTTGGGTGCGGCGAGGGCGGAGTGCAGGAGGCGGTCATACTCGGGGTTGCCCCAGTTGCTGTCGTTGTTGCCGTTGCCCGTCTCCCAGAGGTCGAAGAACACGTGCGGGTCAACATAGTCGGCGATCCAGCCGGCGCGCTGAAACTGGAAATTGTGGGCGTGTTGGTCGTCGATGTAGACCTTCCATTCCTCGTTCACGAGGCTGATGTCCACGCCGAGGTTCTTGCGCCACATCTGCTGCAGGGCCTCGGCGACGGTCTTGTGTTTCTCGAGCGTGTTGTAGAGCAGGTCGACGCGGGGGAAGCCCTTGCCGTTGGGATAGCCGGCCTCGGCCAGCAGGCGGCGCGCCTCGACGACGTCGGCCTTGAACGAATGCTCGCTGCGGTAACCGAGCAGATTTTGCGGAACGAAATTGTAGGCGGGCGCCTCGTCGGCGAGGGTGACGTTCTTTACCAGGCTCTCGCGGTCGATGGACAGGGCCAGCGCGCGGCGGACGCGCACGTCGTCGAACGGTTTGCGCGCCACGTTGAAGCGGTAGAAATAAATCCCGTCGTACGGATCGACCCGGACCGACTCGGGGTGCTCGCGCCGATAGATCGCCAGCTTGGTGAGCGGGCATTCGTTGGTGATGTCGAGTTGCCCGGTCCGGAACATGCGCTCCTCGGTGTCGGCCAGCTCAATGGGGTAGAGATCGATCTCGTCGATCTTCACGTGGGCGCGGTCCCAGTAGGTGGGCGAGCGCTCGGCGACGATGACCTGGTTGGGGCGCCATTCCTTGAGCACATAGGGACCGTTGCCGACGTAATTCTCGGGCCGCGTCCACGCCGTGCTCCGCTGGGTCATGCCGCCGAATTTCTTTACCGTGGGAATGTGCACGGGATACCAGGAATAGTGGTTCATGGCGTGCAACAGAAACGGCGCGGGCTGGACGAGCGTGATGACGAGGGTGCGCGGATCGGGCGCCTGGAACCCGGTTTGCGCGAAGTCGGCGAGCTTGCCGTCGTAGTAGTCCTTGGCGCCCTTCACGTGGTTGAAGAGCATGTAGGCATACTGGCAGGCCAGGGCCGGGGTCAGTTCCCGCTGGAAGGATTGCACGAAGTCCTGCGCCGTGACCGGGTCGCCGTTCGACCATTTGGCGTCGGCGCGCAGGTGAAACGTGTAGGTCAGCCCGTCGGGCGAGATCTCCCAGCGCTCGGCGACGCCGGGGATGATGTTCATCTGCGGATCCTCGCTGACCAGTCCCTCGGAAAAAGTCTGGAGCAGGCGGTATTCCGGCGTGCCGGTGACAATGGCGGGGTCGATGTCCTGCGGCTCGGTGCCGTTGCCGTAATGCAGGACCTTGCGGGGAGGCGGGGGGTTGCCGCTGCGAGCGGTGGTCAGGGCGTCGTGCTTCGCGCAGCCGGCGACCAGCAGGGTGGACGCCACAAGGAAGCAGGAAACGCGATTCGCCATGGCGGGAATGAGAGCGAGCCGTGCGCCGGGCGCAAGCGGCTTGACACAGAAGGGCTACTTGGAGGGTTCGAGCCAGAGCTGGCGCCAGTCGATGATATGAAGAGGATTATTGCGCCAGCCATGCACAGTCGGGTGCAACAGGAAGCCCGCATTCGCATGGTAGAGCGGCGCGTACGGGACGTCGCGTGCGTACAGGTTCTCCATCGTATCGAACGCCGTCCGGCGCTTCATGGGATCGGGTGTGGCGTCTGCAGAAGCGAAGGCGGCATCGTATTCGCGACTGCTCCACGCCGAGTTGTTGTTCGGGTCGCCGGTGGTGCCGAACTCGAGCGGATCGCGCGGATCGTCCAGCCCGTAACTCCAGCCATCGAGCAGGATCTCGAATTGTTTTTCGCGCAACAGGCTGAGGTAAACCTTGAACTCGGCGGGCTGGACCGCCACGTGCACACCGAGATTTTCCAGCCACATCTGCTGGAGCGCGGCGCCGATCACGAGGGTGAAGCCAGTGTTGCCATTGAGCGTGAGCTCGACCGGCGGTAGTCCCACGCCGCCGGGAAAGCCGGCCTCGGCCAGCAGTCGACGCGCCTGCGCGGAATCGAACTTGGCCCACGCCGGCGGCGTGTAGCCGCCCGTGCCGGGACGGGTCATCGCCGCCGCGGGCGAGCCCAGCCGGCCGAGCGCGGCGCGGACGAGCTGCTCACGATTGACGGCGAGCGAGAAGGCCCGGCGCACGCGCGGATCGGTGAAGGGCGCCTTCGTGACGTTGAAGGTCAAGTAGCTGGTGCGCAGCTCGGGCGAAAGTTGGAGCTCGGCGGGATGCTCGTGTTCGTACACCGGCACCTTTGACACCGGGATGCGATTAGTCGCGTGGAGCTGGCCGGCGCGAAAGCTGTGCTCCTCGGCGCTCTCGTCGTCGGTGGGGTAGAAGCGGACCTCGTGCAGGCGCACGTGGGCGGCGTCCCAGTAATGCGGGTTGCGCACCACGCGGATGACGGAGTTGGGCCGCCACTCGGCGAGCACGAATGGCCCGTTGCTGACCAGTTTGCCGGGCTGCGTCCATCCGCCGCCGCGCTTGTGCCGGTCGCCGAGGGCGTCGATCGAGCGGAGGTTCACGGGCCAAAGCGGGCCGTTCTGCGCGAGGATGCCGAGCCAGTAGGGCGCCGGGTGCCCGAGGATGGTAACGAGGGTTCGCGCATCGGGCGCGCGCAGGCCGACGGAATTGGGATCCTTGTTCCGGCCCTCGAGAAAATCCTGGGCGCCGGCGAGGGGGAACGCCTCGTTGGCCTGCTCGCAGCCGAGCGCGGGGTCGAGCAGCCGCAGGAACGAGTCCCGAAAATCCTGCGCGGTGACGGGCTCGCCATTGGACCAGCGCGCGTCGGCCCGCAGGTGGAAGGTGTAGGTGAGCCCGTCGGGGGAAACCTCCCAGCGCTCGGCCACGCCGGGCAGGATGGTCTTGCCATCGTTGGCGAAGGTGACGAGCCCTTCGAACAGCGAACTTAGGATATAGGCGGTGGTGGCGCCATTGTTGGTATGCGGATCGAGATCGGCCGGCTCGTCGCGGTTGCCCAAGTGCAGGATCTGGTCGCGATTGCCGGACTCGACGGCCGTCTCGCGCCGCGCACAGCCGAAGAGGGTCAGAAAAACGAGAAGCACTCCCGAAAGGGATGAAGCGAAATGGACTGGCCTGATTTGTCCTCTCATCAAGTCAAAGGAAGAATTGCCTGTCTCTGAGCGAAGCAAATATCTCACCAAACCGTGGTTCATCCGGACCATCTAGGTCGTACGGTATGAAAACGTTCACGCTCTCGCCATTTGTGTGCTCAAGCGCAAATTATAGCGCATCAAGTTTCTGTGGCCGATCTTTCGTCGCTACTCTGACATCAAAACAGATTCCGGCGGCTCTGATTTCCCTTCTTGAAGCCAGTTCACCAAACTTGGCTGTGAGCATATCAATTACCTTCTGAGATGCGGGATGCTCATCGCCGTCGGAGAAGGCGCAATGTACGATTTCCCCATCCAACTTAACAAAAGCGCCGCAAGGAAAGAACTCGCCATGCTCAGCGAGCATTTTCTTGGCGATGGGGTACAACGTGTCCTTTAGCGCATTGAGGTCAGGATGAGCCATTCTCAGTGTTTGCCAGCAATCATCGCGTCGCGGCGGGCCTTGAACTCGTTGCCGGGCCGCCACTCGGGCCACGTGTCGCTGTTCGCCACGCGCGTGATCAACTGGACGAGAAATTCCGCATCCTGCGCCCCGCCCGCGAAGGTCCAGTCGGGCCGCACCTCGTCGGTGACCTTGTGGTAATCCTTGAGATCAAAATCCGCCTCGAACTTCAGGCCCCAGCCCGCGGGCTGGTCGACATAATCCACGCCGCGCTTCGGATAGATCGCCGGCACCCCGACCTTCGCGAATTCGAAGTGGTCGCTGCGATAGTAGCTGCCCTTTTCCGGGGTGGGGTCGGGAATGAGCGTGCGGCCCTGGCTCTGGGCCACGGTGGCCGCGTCATCGTCGAGCGTCGAGGCGCCGAGGCCGACGATTTTCACGTCGCGCGTGCGGCCGTGGTAATTCGCGCCATCGGTGTTGATGTTGGCGACGGTCTGCGCGAGTGGGTAAAGCGGATTGTGCGCGTAGAAGCGCGAACCGAGCAGGCCCTTCTCCTCGGCGGTGACCGAGAGGAAGAGCACGGTGCGCTTCGGGCGCTGGGTCACGGGCTCGGTGGCAAACGCCTGCGCGACCTCCAGCAGCATGGCGGTGCCGGAAGCGTTATCATCGGCGCCATTGTAAATCTGATCGCCCGGCAGGGCCAGATTGCGGCCGAGGTGATCCCAGTGCGCGGAATAGACCACGTATTCGTTGCGGAGCTTGACGTCGGATCCGGTCAGCTTGGCGACGACGTTCTTTGAATCGACGGTGCGCAGCGTGGTGTCGATGGCGAACGACGCCTTGGCGCCAAGTGCGACCGGGCGGAAGTCGCGGCTGACAGCGGCGCGCTTGAGCGCCGCGAAATCCTGGCCGCAGGCGGTGAAAAACCGCTGGGCGGCGTCGACGGGCAACCAACCCTGCATGGCGATGTGGTCGGCGTTGCCATCCGGCGTGCGCAGTTCAAAATTTTCCCGGCTGTTGCTCGCGATGATCACGGCAAAGGGGTAGGCGGCGGGACCGGTCTCGTGGACGATGAGGCAGGCGGCGGCGCCCTTGGCGGCGGCGATTTCGTATTTGTACATCCAGCGACCGTAGTAGGTCATGGCCTTGCCGCCGAAAATCTTGGGGTCGAGCTCGCCCGTCTTCGGGTCGACGACTGGCGGGTCGTTCACGAGCATGACGATGGTTTTGCCCCGCACGTCGACGCCCTTGTAGTCGTCCCAGCCATACTCGGGCGCGACAATCCCGTAGCCGACAAACACGACTTCGCTGTCCTTCACTTCGAGGTGCGGCACCACGCGGGTGGTGTAGCCAACGTAGTCGTTGATGGGCGTCATCGCCATGGGTTTGCCCCCGGTGTCAAAGGAGAGGGTGGGCTTGGACGTGATGCCGACGAGCGGCACGTCCTGCAGGTAGGTGCCGTTCGGATTGCCGGGCTCGAGGCCCATTTTCTTGAATTCGTCCACGAGGTAGGCGACGGTTTTTTCCTCGCCGGGCGAGCCGGGCGCGCGGCCCTCGAAGGCATCGGAGGCCAGCACCTTGGTCCGCGCGAGGAGGCGCCCCGCCTTCGCCGAGGCTTCGGCGGGCAAGGCGGCGGGTTGAGTTTCGGCCAGCGCGAGCGACGTGGCGCAGGCGGCGGCCAAAAGGAGGAGTTTAGTCTTCATGAAGGTAAACATCTTGGTAGAAGCGTGTCCAAAGCGCATCCTGATGCCAACCCCGAACCGCCGGGCGCATCAGCCAGTTGGTCGCGTTGAAATACAGCGGGGCGAGGGGACATTCCTCGAGCAGCCGGGCCTCGGCGTCGCGCAGCTGCGCGGCATGAAAGGCGGGATCGGATGTGCGGGCGGCTTGGGCGGCGAGCGCATCGTAACGGGCGTCGCTCCAGTGCGGATAGTTGCCGGGCGCGCCGGTGGTGAAATCGCCCAGCAGATTGGCGGGGTCGGGAACGTCGGGAATCGCGGTGATGAAGCCGATGTCGTAACGGCCCTCGCGCAGCGCGGCGACGTGCACCCGAGCCTCGCGCGTGACGAGCGCGACGTCGATGCCGAGCTCTTTCTGCCACATCGCCTGCACGACCTCCGTGACCGGCGTGCCGACAAAGGTGGAAAGTTCGAGTCGCGGAAAACCCCGGCCATCGGGAAAGCCCGCCTCCGCGAGCAGCCGGCGCGCGACGGCGGGGTCCTCCCGGAGTTCCCCGGCGATCCGCGGTTCGCGATCCGAGGGGTCGCGCAATGCCTGCGGCACCAGCCGAAAGGCTGGCTCCTGCCCGCCGTGCAGGACGCGCTCGACGATAATGGCGCGATCAATGGCGAGCGAGAGGGCGCGACGCACCCGGACGTCGTTGAGGGGAGGCCGGGTGGTGTTGAAGGAAAGATAACGCGTCTCGGCGAGCGGCGCGTGGTGCGCCTCCGCCGGGTGCTCGCGCCGGTAGGTGTCGAGCTTGGTGAACGGGATGGCCATCGTCACGTCCAGTTGGCCGGCGCGGAAGGCCCGCTCCTCGGTGTCGCCGTTGTCGAAGGCAATGAACTGAATCTCGTCGAGCCGGATGTGCGCGGCGCCGTGGTAGGCGGGACTCCGCCGGACCACGATGCGCTGGTGCGGGCGCCACTCCGCGAGGGTAAAGGCCCCGTTGCCGACAAAATTGCCGGGTCGCGTCCATTCGCGGCCGAATTTGGCCACGGCGCGCACGTTGACGGGGATCCATGGCCCGCTGGCCACATAGGCGAGAAAGCGCGGCTGCGGCTGCTCCAGGGTCACCACCAGGGTGTGCGGGTCCGTCGCGTGAAATCCCACCGCGTCAAAATCGTCGAGCTGGCCCGTCGCATACGCGCGGGCGTTCTTCACCATAAAGAACAGTTGCGCCTTGGGCGCGACGGTGCCGGGGCGGAGCACGCGGCGATAGGAGTCGATGAAGTCCTCCGCCGTCACCGGTTCGCCGTTCGACCAGCGCGCGCCATGCCGCAGGTGGAAAGTATAGATGCGCTGGTCCGGAGAGATTTCCCAGCTCTCCGCGACGGCCGGCTGCGGCGGAGCCTGGTGGGGTGACGGCGCGACCAGGCCCTCGCTCAGCGCGCGAATAATGAAGAGCTCGTCGGGCAGCGAGGCGAGCGCCGGATCGAGGTCGGCGGGCTCGTTGCGCTGGCTGATGCGCAGGATCTGCGGAGTCGCGACGCCCGGCGCCGGCCCGGGTTTCGCACAACCGGCGAGCAGGGCGGCGACGAGAAGAGCGGCGAGGACTAAGGTGGAGCGCGTTGCCCCCAACGCGCTGAGCCAGTCCGGTGCTTCAAGGCAGTGTCTTGGGAGCAAGCCGCTCCACCCCTCGGAATTATTCTTCCAGCCAAACATGCTTGTAAGGATGGTGGTCCAGGAGCGTGGGATGCCAGCCCTTCACGGAAGGCTGCAGAAGGAACACATGGGTGTTGTAATAGAGCGGGATGACCGGTGCGGCGGCGAGCATCAGGGCCTCGGCCTGCTGCAGCTGAGTGAGCCGGTCCGCGGAATCGGTGGCCCGGGCCGCGGCGAACAGCAGGCTGTCGTAGGCGGGATTGGACCAGCCCGTGTGGTTGTTGCCGCTGTCGGTGCGCCACAATTCGAGGAAGGTCGTGGGATCGAGATAATCGCCGACCCAATCGGAGAGGAGGATCTGATAATTGCCGGTGCGCCGTTCATTGAGGACGCCCTTGAATTCCTGGTTCACGAGGCGCACCTCAAGGCCGAGTTCCCGCCGCCACATTTCCTGCACGGCCTCCGCGAGCGTACGGTGATTATCCGAGGTGTTGTAGAGCAGTTCGATCGGCGGTAAGCCCTTGCCCCCGGGGAAGCCGGCCGCGGCCAGCAGGCGCCGGGCGGCGTCAAAATCGGTCGGCAGACCGGCAGGCGGGCCATAGCCGGCCAATCCTGGCGGGGTGATGGCGGTGGCGGCGCGCTGGCCGCCATGGAGGATCTTATCGACGATGGCGGCGCGGTCCACCGCTTGCGCCAGCGCGCGGCGGACGCGGTCGTCGCCGAACGGCGGACGCCGGAGATTAAGCCGGAAGAAATAAGTGTTGAGATAGGGGTCGATTCGCAGGAATTGCGGGGCATCGCGGCGGTAAGCGTCCACCTTGGTGAGCGGCAGCACGTAGGTGATATGCAGTTGGCCGGCGCGAAACGCGCGCTCCTCGGCGTCGATGCTGTCGATCGGATAAAAGTGGATCGCCTTCAGCCGCACGCGCGCCGCATCCCAATATGTCCAGGATTTTTCCACGATGATGCGTTGGTTCGGTTCCCAAGACTTCAAGGTGAACGGACCATTGCCCACAAAACTCCCGGCGCGGGCCCAGCGGTTGCCCCGCTCATGGGGAGAACCCGCGGCCGTGATCACGGCCAGAGGGACGGGCATCCACGCTGGGTTCGTCAGCAACGAAAGGAAATAAGGCGCGGGATGCTCCAGCCGCAGTCGTAACGTCCGCGCGTCGATCGCCGTCACCCCGACTTGGGTGAAGTCCCGGGTCATCCCCTTGTGAAAGGCCTCGGCGCCCTGCAGGAGATGGAGCAGGTCGGCATTGCTGGCCCCGAGCGACGGCGTCAGGATCCGCCGCCACGACGCGACAAAGTCCTGGGCCGTGACGGGCGCGCCGTTGGACCAGCGGGCATCGGCCCGCAGGTGAAACAGGTAGGTGAGCTGGTCCGGGGAAATTTCCCAGCTCTCGGCGACGCCCGGTACCGGATGCAGGTCCACGGGATCCTCCGCGACGAGGCCCTCGAAGAGCGCCGAGGCCACGTCGCCCTCGGCGATCGTGGCGGCGAGTTGCGGATCGAGGTCGCTCACCTCGGAGCCGATGCCGCGATGCAGCACCTGCTCCCGGTTGCCGCTCTGGACGGAGGTTTCGCGTTTTGCGCAACCGGCGAACAAAAGCATCAGCCCCAGGCACGCCCGGCCCAAGCTTGCCCGGCCCCGTCGGGGATGCGACGTCACGTCCATTACTGCTTGAGCAAGACCACGGCGTGGGCGGCGATGGCCAGGCCGCGGCCTAGGTCATCGATACCCTCATTCGTCGTGGCCTTGAGGCCGATCTCGGTGGGCAACAGGCCGGTGGAGTCTGCGAGCGTGCGCTTCATCTCCACAAGCCGCGGCTGGATTTTCGGTTTCTCCGCAATCACGGTGGCGTCAACGTTGACGAGGTCGAAGCCGAGCTTGCCGACCTCGGCGACGACGCGCTGCAGCAGTGTTTGCGAATTGATGCCCTTGAGTGTGGGATCGGTGTTCGGAAAGAAATGCCCGATGTCCGGAAGGCCGGCGGCACCAAGGATGGCATCGCAGAGGGCATGCGTGAGGCAGTCGGCGTCGGAATGCCCATCGAGGCCGTAGTCGGTGTCGAATTTGACCCCGCCGAGCACGAGCGGGCGTCCGGGCACGAGGCGGTGGATGTCGTAGCCATGACCGATGCGATAGGAAGGCATGGGATGATTTTTAACCGCGGATTACGCGGATGAGCACGGATTTAAAATTTGTCATTCTGAGCGCAGCGAAGAATCCAGGGAAAGTCCGCCGGGTGTTCCAACGATACCCAAATGGATTCTTCACTTCGTTCAGAATGACAAAGTGGGAGTGGCAGGGTCGGCGACCCCGCCCTACCTGGGTTGGAACGATTCACTGGGTGAGGAGAAACTCGAGATACGCCAGATCGGCGGGCGTGGTGAGCTTCGGATTGGGGTGAGGATTTTCCAGGAGCGCAATGGGGTGGCCGAGTTTCTCGACGGCCGCGGCATCGTCCGTGATGTGCTGGCGCCGCGCCGCGACGCGGGCGTAGGCGCGCACGATGAGATCGCGGGCAAAAACCTGGGGCGTCTCCATCGCCCACAATCGCGTGCGGTCGAGCGTGCGCAGCCGGGCATTGTCGCGGTGCTGTTTGATGGTGTCGGTCACCCGATGGGCGAGGACAACGGCGCCCTCGCGGCGGACGATCTTGTGGAGCGCCACGAGCTGCTCGGGCCGCACGAGCGGGCGCGCGCAGTCGTGGATAAAGACGTGCGAGATGTCACCGGGCAAGGCGGCGAGGGCGTTCATCACCGAGTCCTGCCGCTCGCGGCCGCCGCGCACGAGCGCCGACGGGGTGGGCGCGTAGGCCATGAGCTCGGTCATCTGCCGCGGGTCGCGATACACGACGACGTAGAAATCGGCGATGCTGCTCGTCATGAACGCGGCGACGGAGTGCACAAACACGGGCCGGCCGGCGAGCGGCGCGAGGACCTTGTCCGGGACGGCGCCGTTCATGCGTGAGCCACTGCCGGCGGCGAGGAGGATGACGGCGGTGCGGCTCATGTTCGATCAGCGGTCAGAGGTCAGGAATCAGCGGTCAGATTTCAGAGATCAGGGGACGGATGAGGAGAATCGGGAGATGCAGACGAAGTTCGCTAAACTGACGCCTGACTTCTGGCCTCTGACTTCTCTCCGATCTCGGCAAGAAGGGCGCGCGCGGCGGCGACGGGGTCGGGGGCCGGGAAGATCGGGCGGCCCACCACGAGGAAATTGGCGCCGGCGCGGGCGGCCTCGGCCGGGGTCAACACCCGCGTTTGATCGTCGGTCTTGGCGTCGCGGGGGCGGATGCCGGGGGTGACGAGCACGGTTTCGGCGGGGAGGACGGCGCGAAGCGGCGCGATCTCGAGCGGCGAGCAGACGAGGCCGCGCAAACCGGCGTCGATCGCGAGCCGGCCGAGCCGGACGACCTGTTTTTCCGGCGAGTCAACCACCCCGGTCTCGGCGAGGCCGGCGGCGCTGGTGGAGGTCAGCACGGTGACGCCGAGCAGGCGGAGATTGGGCGCGGTTTGCTGCTGGGCCTTTACCGCCCACTGCATCATCTCGCGTCCGCCACTGGTGTGCAGCGTAAGCAGCTGGATCGGCAGCTTTGAGACGGACTCGACGGACTTCGCCACCGTGTTGGGGATGTCGTGGAGCTTGAGGTCGAGGAAGACCTTGAACCCGAGCCCGGCGATCTCGCGCACGCAGTCGGGGCCGTTGGCGGTGAACATTTCCAGGCCGATCTTCACCCAGCGGACGGTGCCCTGAAGCTGCCGGAGCGCGGGCGTGACATCGCGCGGCGATTGGGCATCGAGGACAAGAATGAGGTCGCAGGCCATGGTGGTCGAAAAATGCTGACGGCCCGGGCCGGTCATCGCCAATGTTTTCTTCACGCGCCGTGAACCCCGCCATCCTTCCCTGTCCCGCCAAGCTCAACCTGCTGCTCGCCGTCACGGGCCGCCGCGCGGACGGATTTCACGAGCTCGTGTCGCTCGTGGCCCCGGTCGAGTTTGGCGACACGCTGACGGTCGAGTCCGCGGCGGAGTTTTCCCTGACGTGCGATGACCCGGCGTTGCCGGTGGACGACACGAATCTCGTCCTGAAGGCCGCCCGGGCGTTTCGCGCGGCGACCAGCTGGCAGGGCGGGGCACGGTTTGCGCTGACGAAACGCATTCCCAGCGGCGCCGGCCTCGGCGGCGGCAGCAGCGAT
>OCZT010002668.1_pt1 | contig 18327 bp, 22 predicted proteins | sample 1539031 | NCBI WGS metagenome assembly OCZT01 (sample SAMEA3539308, study PRJEB22396) | soil metagenome | biome: tundra; feature: field; material: soil | place: USA | collected 2010-05 | depth 0.15 m | reverse complement strand
CCAGAGTGAGGGCGAAGCGCAGAACGGCACCGTTGCGGGTCTGGTAGGGCACCGGTTCGCCTCCCCCAACGGCCGGCGTGGTGGTCGGGGGGCGCCAGCTCGACGGAAACTCGCTGGCCGCGCCAGGGGCAGAGGCCACAGCGGTCCCGTCGAGAGTGACGCTGGCGCCAGGGGCCTGCAGCCCCGGAGCTACGAAGACCAGGTCCAGGCTGGTGGCAGGACCGGTATTGCGCAGGAGGTAGTCGGCGCTGATGGCCACCATTGGGCGAGTCGAATCCGATGCCGGCGCCCGACCCAGGCCGGTGAGGTCGAGCGTGAGATCCTCGTGGTCCACTGCCACGGATCGGAGCGCCGCCGACGGCTCCCCGACCTGGTCGCCCGGCTGAAGGGGGTTGGCCATGTTGGCGAGGGCGATAGGCCCTGCCAGTGCCGCGGCGGCGCCGGCACAGACCAGCGCGCGCAGAACTCGGGTTACGATCGCCCTGGGGCCATGGCGCGTTCTCATACTGTCTCCATGTGCAGTTGCTTTGCCCTTGCCAAATTAGAACACGGCGCGTCCGCCCGACCAGCGGTGGCCCGGGGCGCGGGGCGAGATGCGGTGACTGACCAGCGCCAGCCCGAGCGATGCTTTGGCGTCTTCCGGCAGCGGCTGGTCCCGTTGCACAGCATGAACCGCCCGCCTGAGGACGCATGACCCCGGTGGCGCCTTTGCGCGCGGCCGATGACACCGGACCGATATTCCGGCTGATGCTCCTGTTCGGGCTGGCCGGTGCGCTCATCCTTGGCGGCGGACTGCTCCTGTTCGCCTACTTCGAACCCGCCTCAGCGGCGTCGGGGATCACCGTCAGTGTCTCCGGTCCGTTCCGCTACGACCCGGCGACCGGCACCGCTGCCGGCTCTCCCACTCGTCGCTTCACCGTCCGCGAGGTTCCGGCAGTGAGGGTCGTCTGGAAGAGCATTGGCGCTCGCGGCCTCGAGGTCGGAGCGCACTGGTATGACAGCAACGGTCAGCAGGTTGGCGGAGTCGGGCCGACCCTGCTGTCGGGGTTGCCGGACGATCAGGCCGTTCCGATGTCAACCGGGTCTGGGGGGCGACTCCCACCCGGACGCTATTTGTTCGCGGTGGAGCGGTACGATGGCGGCCGGGTCGTAGAAACTCTCGCCCGCGCGAGCATCCTCGTGGAGCCCCGGTGATAGCGCAGCCGGTCCCGGCACCTCTCCCGCCGGAAGCGGCCAACCCCCAAGCGGGGGCCCACCCCGGGTATCGGACCGCGCTGTGGTTGGTGGCTGGCCTGTTCCTGGTGCTCGTGGTGGGCTCCTTCACCACCGCCGTCACCGACAAACTCGCGGTCATCGGGCTCGCCGACGCCGCTGGCATCGTCGTCACAGCCATGGTCGCGGGGGCCACTTACCTGGTGCTGCGGGCCTTCCATCACAGGCACAAAGAGCGACGCCATCGCGACCTGGTGATTGCGGGCATTGTGCTGGCGGTAGCGCTGGCCATATGGATGCTCATGACAGCGGTCCTGTACACCAACTTCAATTACGTCGGGGCTCTCTTGGCACTCCCGTTCACGGCGTTCGCCCTGTGGGTGCTGCGCCGGCTGGACCGCAACCAGAAGGAGCCCTGGCGCCTGGTACTGGTGACGATCGGCTGGGGAGGGATCGTCGCCGTCAACCTCGCCTTTGTCAGCGAGGTCGCCTTCGACAGGATCTTTGGGGGTGGCCTCATCCCGGGTCCGGGGCAGGGGCTCTTCAGCGCCTTCACTGCCGCGCTCTTGGAAGAGCTGCCCAAGGGCGCGGCCGTCGTGCTGCTCTTCCTGGTCATGCGCGATCAGTTCGACGATGTCGTCGATGGGATCATCTACGGCGCCCTGGTCGGGCTGGGGTTCAACTTCGTGGAGAGCCTCGGTTACATGAGTAATGCGCTAATCGGCCAGCTTTGGACACGCCAGGTGGTAGGGCTGTTTACCGGCCACGTCACCTACACCGCGCTGATCGGTGCCGGGCTGGGCCTGGCGCGCCAGCAGCCGGTGCCGTGGCGCAAGGCAGCTGCCATCGCCTCCGGGTTCCTCGCGGCCATCGGCGCGCACTTCCTCTGGGACGCGATTGCCTTCGAGGGGGTGTTCCCGCACCTCGACAACGGCGTCGCCAACCTCTTCCTGATGCTGCCGCTGGCGGCGCTGCTGATCGACGGTCCGTGGACGGTGGCGCTTCTGGTCCTGCTCTACCAGGGCCTCCGGCTGGAGGGGAGGCAGCTGACGACGCAGATGCAAGCGGAGGCGGCCACCGGCCTCGGAGCGATCCAACCGGATGAGGTCGCGGTCCTGGCCAGCCCCAGGGAGCGCCGCCGCCAGCGCAAGCTGATCAAGGCTCGCGGCGGCAGGCGGCGCAGGCAGTGGCTCAGGCGTGTCCAGGAGGCCCAGTTGGCGCTGGCGATGGAGCGCTGGCACCGCGCCCGCAAGGAGATCGCCGAGCCGCTGGCAGCCGAGGATGTCTTGCGGCGCAGGGTGCTGGAGATCAAGGCCGCCGACCCCGCCAATCAGGCGAGGCCGGCCGGGCCTACCCCGGCTGTGGCCCCACCGTAGGCGCGACCGCCGGCGGCTGTGCTCGACGTCCCGTTAGAGCCATGAGCAGGAGCCCGACGGCGAGCGGGATCAGCGCGATCGCGAAGACAAGCGGGCCCGCGCCCGCACTGGAGTTGTAGGTAACGGCGGCACTCGCGGTCAGCCAGGCCCAGGCACTTAGGATCACCGGCGCCAGCACTACCGCGAAGGGCAGCCAGCGGGGTGTGCGGTCGCGGGGAGCCACGACTGCGACCAGCACTGCCATGAGAACCAGCGAGGGGATCACAACCACGCCAGCGTCACCGAGGCCGCTGCTGTCACTGGTCGTGCCGGAAACGTAATAACACCCGGCGAGGTCGCCGGGGGTGCAGCTGTTGCCGGCCAGGGGGTGCCACGTCCCGGTCGTCTCCTGGGTGGTTCGCCAAGGCAGATTGAAGGTCAGCGCCGCCACGATGACGGCCGCGAGCACCAACAGGCTCCAACCCCGCGCCGCCCGCCGAAGCTGGAGTGGGTCCAGCAGTGACGGCTGGCCTCGTACCAGCATGAAGAATGCCAGCGCCCATCCAATCGCCAGCGGCAAGCCGGTCATCAGGGTCAGGAGAAGATAGACTGCTGCCGCGACGCGGAACAGCCACGCCCCCGTGAGAGCGGATGGCAGGGACGCAATCAGCCCCGGTCGCCAGGACTTCAGCGCCAGCATCGCGGCGACCACGGCTGCGATCAGGAACCAGGGCCAGAGCTCGGGCTGACTTCCCAGGCCGATGAGGGCGTAGACGGCTACCGCAGCGGGCACGCCAATGGCGAGCAGCGGCCGAGGCGCGTTGGCGGTCACGGGATCGCTCACTGTATTCACCTCGTTACCAATCCCTCATTCGAGGAGCCATGGATCGTTTTCCCATCGGCGCCGATGTGCGATTTAGGATGCGGCACCCCAGATGACGGGGTTGCTAACAGCAACTCGAGCCGCTGCCGATCAGTTGGCTCCACGTCACGCGGCCCGCTGGAACCTCGTCCCCAGGGTGACGCGCCCCTGGGTGCGCCAGAAGACTTGATAGAACGGTATCCAGGCGATCGTGAGCACTAGGCCGGCAAGCGTTGCGTAGCCCAGCGCGGTGCCTCCCCCCAGGTCGGGGAGCTGAGTGTTGTAAGAGACTGCCGCCAGCAGCACTAAGGGCGCGACGCTGATGAAGAGGTCGATCACGATCCCCAAGATTCGTCTCATGCCGGAGTCGTCCGAGGCACGCCCTGCTTCCACTGATAACTGGATCGCATCAGTCTCTCTCCCGGATTGTTTGGGTCCGCGTTGAACCGCGAATCCTCTGCAACACCCTGACTTGGTGTCACCTAAAACCCTACGAAGGAGAGTGCCGATCTCGGAAGTGGGGCTGGAGTGGTAAATTCCCACTCCGCTTCGACATCCATTCTAAGTGCGCTGGCGAAGGAATGTCGTCACAGCTTCACGCTCATGGGCGCTGCGTGGGCCTCACCTTGGTAACCAACGCCGTCGTGACCTGGAACACCATATATATGGCTGCCGCGCTCGAGCATCTTGCTTCGTCAGGTGAGCCGGTCATCGACGAGGATCTGGTCCACCTCTCACCGACCCTCCACGAGCACATCAATCCGTACGGCAAATACCGATTCGATGTCGACCACGGCCTCAGCCGGTCCGGCCTGCGTCCGCTGCGTCAGCCGGACGAGTGGTCCATGCCGTGATCACCTCTCCAATCCCGCCGTTACCGACCAAAATCGCACCGTTGCTGTCGCTACCCCCCCATAGAATGCGTCGGTAAGGTATGAACAGGCTCCGTCCCGCCCTCTTAGCCTATGTCACCGCGGTTGTCGCCTGCGCGCTGGCGCTTGGTTCCTATGCCATCTGGACGGAGCGGGGCGAGCTGCTGACGCCACTGGTGCCTGGGCTTCCGACCATCCTTGTGGCGGCGATACTCACCGTCTTCGCTGTCGGCGTCGCGCTGGCCGCGGTGCGTGTGTCGTACGGGGCCCGCTTCTCGGTCAACCTGGCGCCGCTGTTTGCCGGGGTGCTGCTGCTGCCGGCGGGGCTAGCCGGGGTCGCGGGCGCGATCGGGACCATCGACCGTCTGCCGTCAAAGGAGTATCCGTGGTACCGCTTCTTGTTCAACCGCGGCATGCACCTGCTGGTGTTCACCGCGGCAGGGCTCGTATTCGGCGGTCTGAAGTCCGAGCCGGAGCTCGGACGGGGAGGCCTCGTGGCGGACTTCAACGTGGTCTCGGCGGGGGTCCTGGCTCTGGTCGTGATCATGGCGATCAACCCAGCGCTGGTCATCGTGGCGGTCACACTACAGACTCGGGATCGGGTGCGGGTGGTGGCCGATCAGATCCTGCGCGGTAGCTTCTTGAGCTACGTCGGCCTGGCCCCGCTGGGGGCGCTGATCGCGTTCCTCATCGTCCGCGGCCAGGTCGAGGGTCTCGGGATGTCCGTGACGATTATTTTGGTCCTGGTCGTGTACCGGGACCTGCACAGGCGGGCACTGAGCCTTGAGTCGGTGATTCGCGGCAGCTACGTCGCCCAGAGCCGCCTTATCGACAAGAAGGACCACTCGACCTTTGGCCACTCGGAGAGGGTGGGGCTGCTGGCCGAGTCGATCGCGGACAAACTGCGGCTGCCCGCCGACCTGGTGGAGCAGATCAAGATCGGCGCCACCCTTCACGACATCGGCAAGATCGCCATCCCGGACGAGATCCTCCATAAGACGGGGGCGTTCGCCGACGAGGAGTGGGAGATCATGAAGTCGCACGCCCAAGAGGGGTACGAGGTCCTCCGCGAGCAGGAGCCCCTGGCTCGTGCGGCCGACATCATCTGGTCCCACCACGAGAATTTCGACGGCAGCGGCTACCCCCGCGGGCTGGCGCAGCGGGCGGTCCCGGTGGGGGGGAGGATCACCCGCGTCTGCGACTCGTACGACTGCATCACCAACGTCCGCGACTACCGCAACTGGGTGAAGACGCCATTCGACGCGCTCGCCGACCTGGACTCGCATAGCGGCACCTGGTACGACCCCGAGATCCTGGGTCACCTCGTCGATGTGCTGCGCGAACGGGAGGGGCCTCTCGCGGAGCGTTCGCTGCACCCGGCCGCTGAGGCCGGCTCGAACAAGGGGTTTGTGGCGGCGCTCCGCTATGCGCCGTTCCTGCGGCTCTGGGCGGCGATCGGGCTCTCGAACTTCGGTGACATGCTCACAACAACAGGGCTGGCCATCGCCGCCTACGGATCGGCCCACTCGACCTTCGCCGTCAGCCTTGTAATTGCCGTCCGGGTGGTCCCCAACCTGCTCCTCGGGCTGGTCGCCGGACAGATCGTCGACAGGTACGACCGCAAGGCCGTGATGATCCTGATGGACGTGGCTCGGATGGCGCTGGTGGGCTTTCTGCCGGCACTCGTGAACGCTCCGCTCGGAGTCATCCTGGCGATCGCCTTTCTGATGTCGATGGCGACGGTGATCTTCAATCCGGCCCGTGCCGCGGTTATCCCCGACCTTGTGCCATTCGAGCTCTGGCAGGCCGCCAACTCGGCGGTCGCGGTGGCCGAGCGGGGGAGCGAGATCCTCGGTTACGCAGTCGCCGCGGCGCTGATCACCCTCGGCGGCTTACGCCTGGTCTTCGCGATCGACGCTCTCACCTTCGCGGTCTCGGCGGGCATCGTCCTGAGCGTCAGCTTCCCGCTGATGGTGCTCGAGGCCAAGGAGGGGTCCGGTCTGGGGCGAATCCGGCGCGAGGTGGTCGATGGGCTCCGCCACATCGGCGACAGCGCCGAGCTGCGGGCGGTGTTCACCTTCAGCTTCCTCATGGTCGCAGCTGGCTCGGCGATCCTGCCTCTGATGGTGCCCCTGGCCATCGAGCATCTCCAGGCGGGCAGCGCCGGCTTCGCGATCTGCGAGGCGTCGATCGCGGGTGGGGCGGCGACGGGGGCGCTGCTCTCGAGCTGGCTGAGAGTCTCGCGCCGCGGGGTGATGATGATCGTCGGGGCGATGGGGATGGGCACGGCCACAGTATTCGCCGGGCTCTCGCCGACCCTGGTGGTTACGTCGGCCTTCCTTGCGGTGGGGGGGGTGGCCAACATGGTCTACCTGATCCCGATGCTGACCTCAATCCAGGAGCTCACCGAGAGCTCGGTGCGCGGGAGGGTGATGGCGGCGCGCTTCACGACGGTGCAGCTTGGGGTGCTGGTCGGGGCCGCTTACGCGAGCGTGGCCACCTCGAAGACGCTACCGGTCCCTGGGGTCGCCCTGGCCGTGGTCGGAACCGGCGTGCTGATGCTCGCAGCCGGGGCCTGGGCCGCGGTGGCCAGCCCGCTTCGCAGGCTCTGAGTGAAGGAAGGGGAGCGGGACCGGGCCGCGCCTGACGGGGCCCGGATCTCGCTAGCGTGCTGAGGCGCTTCAGCGCCTCGCGGCTACCAGGAGAAGGTCCAGCTGACGATCATTGCGATCTCCTTTCTTGATTGGCCCCGCCTGCGGGGAACATGGCTTGTGGCTGAGGGAGCGGGACCGGGCCGCGCCTGACGGGGCCCGGATCTCGCTAGCGTGCTGAGGCGCTTCAGCGCCTCGCGGCTACCAGGAGAAGGTCCAGCTGACGATCATTGCGATCTCCTTTCTTGATTGGCCCCGCCTGCGGGGAACATGGCTTGTGGCTGAGGGAGCGGGACCGGGCCGCGCCTGACGGGGCCCGGATCTCGCTAGCGTGCTGAGGCGCTTCAGCGCCTCGCGGCTACCAGGAGAAGGTCCAGCTGACGATCATTGCGATCTCCTTTCTTGATTGGCCCCGCCTGCGGGGAACTGGCTTGTGGCTGAGGTGCGTATCGCGTCTCCGATCTCCTGGTGCCCGGCCGCCTTTGGAATCACCGCCTCGGCCCCCGCTGCGCGCATCTCCTGGAACTCACGCCCCTGCTCCTCGTTGCTGAGCCCGATGACGTGTATCCGGGGATGCCTGCCTCGGATCAGCCTGGTGGCCTCGACCCCCCCCATGCCCGGCATCGAGCAGTCCATCAGGACGACGTCCGGCGTCACTTCGCCGATCTTCACCAGGGCTGCGGCACCGTCTCCGGCTTCGCCGACGACGGCGATGTCTTCTTCACTTGTCAGTAACTGGCGCACAACCTTGCGGAACTTCGCGCTGTCGTCCACCACGAGGACCCGAATCTGGGTCGCAACCACCCTCTCCTCCATTGGATGACATAGCGTAGGAGAGCGAAGGCCTGATCGGGAAGGGGTCATCTGGCGCCAAACGGGGGGCCAGATGGCGCGCCGGATGGCCCCCCGGGACGGCCCGGGCCGCTCGGCACCGGGCGGGTGGCGCGGCTTGTCTAGACGGTCAGCGGACCTTCGGGACGGGAGTCGCTGAGGTCCATATCCCCGACCCTTCCAGCGGCGGCGGCGCGGGTGTCCACGCCGAGCTTGTGGAAGACGGCCTCGACGTGGCCCTTGACGGTCGCAATCGTTAGGCCGAGGGCGGCGGCAATTTCCTTGTTTGTCCGCCCGTCTCGGATCAGCGCAAGGGTCTGGCGCTCACGCTGGCTGAGGGGCAGCAGCGGAGCGATCGTCCGCCGCGGCCGGGCGGATTGGAAGCTATCGACAATGCTTGTTACCACCTCGGGGGCTAGCGGGCGCCGGCCGGCGCACGCGTCCTCGATGGCTCGCCGCAGATCCTCTGGTCCGCTTTCCTTGAGGATGTATCCGCTCGCGCCCGCGCCGAGCATGGCCTGAACGTCGTCCAGGTCGTTGGACACGGTCAGCGCGACGACGGCGATCTCGTTGGTGTCTTGCTTGATCTGCCGGGTTGCCGCCGCGCCGCCCATGATCGGCATCGAGACATCCATGAGGATGACGTCGGGCCGCAGGCGCCTGGCGGCGTCTATCGCCTCCATTCCGTTAGACGCCTCCCCCACGACGTGGATGTGCTCATACTCGGAGAGCATGCCTTTGCTACCAGCGCGGAAAATCGGCCGGTCGTCCACGATGAGGACCCGAATGGGGGACGAGGGTGGCGTGGCGTCAGCTGCGGCGTCGTTCTCTATAAATTGGTACCTCTCGGGAACAATGCTACAGCGATCGTTGGCGCGGTGGGCGCTGTTCGCGGGATGGTGCGTGGCGGGCCTGGCGACGGTTCTGGCAACGATCGCCACGGCGCACATGCGCCTCGACGTCCTGGTCCTTCCGGCGGGTATCGGAGCGCTCGCCCTGCTGCGCAGCCGGCGGAACTGGAAGGAGCTGCTCGGACTCGTCGCGGGGGCCGGCCTCGGATGCCTCATGGTCGGGGCCCTGACCCAGCGCTGCCCGCCCTCCCTTGTGGTGGACCTCAGCTCTGGTCTTGGCCGCGGAGGCTGGTGCACGCCGGTGATCGGAGCCCTGTGGATCCGGGTCGGCATGCTGCTGTCTGGTGGCGGACTCAGCGGGTACGCGTTCACCCGCGCTTGGGGCGGTCCGTTCGGGGTCCCCACTCTGTAGGACAGGTCAAAGCATCGCTCGCCTTCGGCTTGCCCCGAGTCGGGTACTCCCTGCGCTCGGTCAGACCCCCGGACGGTTTGGCGGGCTCGTCCGGCCAATCAGCTGGGGCTGGCCTGGCTACCCAACAGCGGTAGCTTGAGCCGCTTGGCGCATTCGCCGACCAGGAGCTCAGCGCTGACCGCGGTCATTTCCCGGCCCCCAGCGGCCAGCCGTACTGAGCCACGTCACCCGCCGGCACCTCTACGCCCGACAGCCGCTCGGGGAGCTTGGTCTGGCCGGCCTTGGCGACCACACCTTTGAGCGCATCTTTGACCCCTTGAGTGGAGACGGCGCCGCGGGCCAGTGCGGTGGCGCAGGCGGCGCGCCAGCGCACCGGGTCGGTCTCGAGCTGCAGGGTACAGATGGTGAGGAGCTCGCGGTGGGCGCGGCGCAGGTCGGACTCCGTCAGGCGCCGGTCGATGTCGAGCTGCGGCGTCTTGGCCGGGTCGGTGGATGCCCGGATCGAGTCCCGCACGGCCCACGCCAGCGCTGTCGCGGCCGTGGCGCGGATGCTGCCGGCATGTTCGCCTTCGGGCAGGCCGGCAATTGCCAGCAACTTCGCCCTGGCGGTTTCGGCATTCGCCTTCGCCAGAGCTGCCAGCGGCAGGTCGAACTCCCCGGCCAGGACCCTGGTCCGGACCTCTGCCATCGGCGCGCCTGACAGCAGCTGCCGCATGGAGGAGGGGGGAGAGGAGCTGCCGGCCCATCGCTGCGAAGTGACCTGCGTTCTTGGCCGTTGTGTCCCTCGCGAGGGGCGCCAGCATCGCCGCGGCGGCCTCCACCGCGTGGTCCCAGCTCTCGCACCGCCAAAATGGTGTCCAGCCCACCGTGAGGTCGGGCCGGCCGACCGAGCCAGTGGGGTCATAGAGCCAGACCGGACCATGCTGCGCCCGATTAGCCCAGGTGCGAAGCACGTCGGGTTTCGTGCTCGTGACCACAGCACTGCCGGGTCCCCAGCAGACCACCGCCGGCTTGATAACGGCCGAGGTCTTGCCGGACCCGGTTGGCCCGACTACCAGCGCCGACAGCCCACTCGGAAGGAACAGGCTGGCCTGCTTCTGCTTGAGCTTCTTGCCCTCCTGCCAGACGCCGATCTGATCCGCGAGGTAGAGCCGTCCGGCCCACGCGGCTTCGTCCGGAGCGAACGTGCCGGCCTGTTGCAGGTCCTTGGGGGTCGCCCACCCCGGAGCGGGTTTGGGGAGGTCTGACGGCGGCCGCGAGCGCCGTCTGCCACCGAACGCCAGCAGCACCACCAAGCCGACGCCGGCCAGGAGCGCCCAGGGCAGCAGCGGTCCCGCGGCCGAGAGGATTTCGTGCCACTGCAGCGGCGGGACCCCCGGCGAGGGGCTGGGGGAGGGGAGGAACTCCACGCTGCTCTGACCGGCTGGTCCACAAGTGATGGACTCGCGCATGAGTAGTCGATCGACCCCAAATTTGGGTTCCGAGAGCGGCATTCTCGGTGGCCGACACCGCCTTTCAAAATTGGTTGGTCGCCGCGACATTTGCTTCGGCCGTGAGCGACGACGTACGAGCCTTGCTCACCGCCGTCAACCTGCTGGTGAGCAGCGAATCCCTCGTGACCAACCCCAACCAGCGATGCCTGGGCGTCGGAGGGGATCAAGCAGTTCCTCGACGCCGAGGCGAGCGAGGAAGCAGCCCTGGCATTGCTGCGGAAGCAGCTCAGCTAGAGCGTACGGACGTCATTGCAGGCCGGGTTCTCAAGACCATGATCCGTGAGGCGACAGAGCGAGGCGTCCTGCACCCACCCAGCGTCACGCTGTCGCCCCGCCGGGCCCGGGCACTGAGGAGGCTCGGCGTCGCGATCTGAGCTGAGCTCCGCGGGTGGGGCCCCGAGCCCTGCGCGGGACGGCCTGACCGGTCTGGACAGGAGTGAGGCTCCGATCCCGCGGAGCTCGGCCTACAGCCGAAAAGCCCAAGACTCGGCTGGATGCGGCCCGAAAATCGGGTCACATCAGGCGGCGAAGTTTCCCCAGCCGCCCCTCAACCTGATTAGGTGAAGGCATGAGCACCACACATGCGTTCGCCCACAAACCCAACACCGACCCCGCCAGCCTCTACCTCGCCGACCCGGCCACCGCGCCAGGGGTTGTCTCGCCTCCATCAGGCCAGCTCTCACCCGATGGCCGCTGGCGTTGGGACGGTCTCCAGTGGGTGCCGGTGCCCGCGCTTCCGCCGCCGGTCACGGCGCCCGGCCAGGCGGACACCGTCAGCACACCGCATGGACGGACCGACCTCTAGCCCCACGACGCTGCGGGTTGGGTGATCGAGTTAGCCTCGACGCCTTGAGGTCGTCGGGGTTGTCTGCCTCTTCCTGGTCTCCGCAGGTGTTGGCGTGGCGTGGGCCCGGGTGCCCACCGCAAAGGCTCCCAGCGGTTCGCCGGCTACAGCTGGGGTGTCGAACCGCGCCACGCCCGGTCCCTCACCGTCGCCGCCACCCCCCTGCGCCACTGACCTCATCGTCAACGGCCTGATCCATCAGAAGCAGTTAGTCGGTGATCCCCGCCCCTACGCGCTGCCCTCGCCAACTGTACCGCCGCCGGAGCTGGCATTTCAGTTCGACCTACCGCAGAGCTACGCGACCGGTCCGGCGTTTGTCCTCATCCACCCAACCGTGTCGGATCGGGTTCGTGCCCAATCGGTTTTTCCGCCGACGGACACTGTCGGCGGCCGCGGTCGGCTGATCTGGTCGCTTGATTCCGTAGCCGCCTCTGACGCCGCACCCTATCGCCTTGGGCTGGCCGCCCTCGCAGGCGCTGACCAGCCTTGCGGCCAGCCCGCCGGCTGATCGTTAATGGCGCAGTCCGGAGTACGTGGCCTCGACGTCGCTCATCTTCATGACCAGACGCCCACCGACCGGAGTTTGCTTGAACTTGAAATGCCGATAGAACGCCTCGGCCTCCTCGTCGATGGCGTCAACGACCACCAGCCTGGCCGCCACCGTTCGCGACGCGTCGAGTGCCCTGCTCAAGGCATCTGAAAGCAGGGCGCCTCCGCGACCCGTCCCGTGCAGGCTTCGATCGAGCGCCAGTCGTGCAAGTAGGACCGCAGGGATTCGACTCGGACCACCGTGAGCGATCGATCTGGATACGTCGTCGGCCTCGACCGTGTGGGCCGCAAGGGTGTAGTAGGCGACAACCACCTTGTCATGCCGGTGCCAGACAAACGTTCTGCCCGTGCGTCGCTCGCCGGCCAAGAGCGCGTGCCGTTGAAGCCACTCCGTAAGCGTGGCCTTGCCTGAGTCGAAACTCTCAAGCACGTGGTCCGGTCCGAGGACCTCGGAGACGAACTCAGCGGCGATCGATCGTCTTTGTCGCCCGGCTGGCTGCTCGGTGCAGAGGCTTGTTCACCTTACCGGGCTGGTCAAGCGCTTCCAGGAGCTCCCGAAAGTAGCTTGCCGGGACGACCGTACTCGCCCGCTCCCTGACCACCCGCTCGGCGAGTTCCAGAGCCCCGGAACGTACGAGATCGGCCACCTTGACGTCCATCAGGTCGGCTGCATAGGCCAAGGTCGCCTTCTGGTCAGGTTCGATGCGCAGCTCCAGGCGCTCGGTTGCCGTGGTTTTCATGGTGTACGGACATTGTACGGTACGGTCAGCGAATTATCTAGAGCCAATTAGGTTAGGCGGCAAATGAATCAGGCCTCCCAGACTGGCTTCACTACACGCACCCCGCCCGACGCGGTGATCGACCTGCAGACCTTGCGCTTTCCGTGGGGCCGCCCCCTGCCCGGCTGGGCCCGAGGCGAACCACTACTGAAAAGCCCAAGACACACAAGTAGCTAAATCAGGCCCCCAATCCAACCAAATCCACCCGCGGCGTTTCCCTGCTCGCCCCTCCAGCTGCTTAGGTGGGGAGATGAGCACCAAACAGCCGTTCGTTAAACCGGGCTGCGACCCCGCCAGCCTCTACCTCGCCCAGCTCGCCCCGGGCAGCCGCCGCGTCATGACGGCCTCGCTGCACCTGATCGCCGACACCCTGTCGCGCGGCGAGCACGACGCCTTCACCTAACCCTGGGAGAGCGCCCGCTACTTGGACGCGGCGCGGCTTAGGAGTTGGCTGTGCGACAACTACAGCCCCGCCACCGTGGGCCGGGTGCTGGTCGCCTGGCGCTGTGTTCTGCGCGAGACCTTCCGCCTGGGCCTGCTCGGCTCGGATGATTTCCTGCGGGCGCGCGACATCCGGGCGCCCCGCCAGGACGACGGCCACCCGCGCCGGCTGCTCTCGCCCGCCGAGGTGGCGGCCCTGCTCTCGTTCTGTGGCACCAAGGCCTTCGACATCCGCGACATCGCCTTGGTCGCAGTGCTGGCGGGAACTGGGATCCGTCGCCAGGAGCTGAGCCGGCTGCAGGTGGGCGACTACGACGTCTCAACTGGGACACTCACGGTCCGCTGTGGCAAGGGGGGGCGGCGCCGCGACCTCCTCCTCCACGTGCGGCTCCGACCCCACCTGGAGCGCTGGCTCCGCCGGCGCGGGCCCGCTGCGGGTCCGCTCTTCTGCGCCATCTCCTCAACCGGCCGCGTCCTAAACCGGCCGCTGTCAGGCGAGGGCGTGACCTTCGCGCTCAAGCGCCTGGCCACCAGAGCCGGGGTCGAGCCCTTCTCGCCGCATGTGCTGCGGCGGTGGTTCGCCAGCTCGCTGCTCAACTGGGGAGTCGACCTGCTGACGGTGCAGGCCCTGCTCGGGCATGCCCCGGGCACCACCACGATCTCAAGGTATGACCTGCGGGCCCACCGGGCAACCGGTGTTGACGCGCTCTGGGAGGAGATCACCGCCACCGCGGCGGACAAGGCGGCGGCGGCGTGATCCACGCCTTCGCCGATGCGGACCAAAAGGACGCCCGCCTGGTGCGGCTGGCGCCCGAGGCGGTCGACCGGGCGCTTGAGGGGGTGCGCGGCGAGGTCGTCGAATACGCCAAGACGCTGCCGTGGGGCACTCGAACAACGGGGTTGAGATCTGCGGACCAGGTTCGCGCGCTGATCGACGCCGAACATATCGGCGCCGACGAGGTCAAGGACCGTGTTGCCGAGCTCGCCACCCTGGCACTGGAGTCTCACCGCCTGGGCCGCCCGGAATGCGGCTCGCTGAGGCTGCTCCTGTCCGGCCCCCCTGGGGTTGGCAAGAGCACGCTGGCGAGGGCGGTGGCCGACAGCATGGGTCTGGCCTTCGAGAAGATCCCCCTGGGTGGCATGGCCGACGCCTATCCCCTCCTCGGGGCGCATCACCTGTACGACCAGGCATCTCCCGGGCGGGTACTCGAAGCCGTCCGCCGCTCCGGTGTGGAGAACCCGCTGATCCTGCTCGACGAGATCGATCGCATGGGCGCCTCAAACCATCTCGGCGACCCCAGCGCTGTGATCATGGCCGCCATCGACCCCGTGCTGTCCCGGGATTGGCGGGACTCGTACCTGGGCGCGCCCTGGGACCTCTCACCCGTCTCCTGGATTGCGACCTGCAACGACGCCAGCGCCCTCTCGCCAGCGCTGCTGGATCGGCTCGAGCGAGTCGACATCCCCGGCTACTCCGAGGCGGAGCGGCTGCGCATCCTGCAGGAGGTTTTGCTCCCGCGCGCCATCGCCGCCCACCCCTTCGCCGATGGCGTTTGCGTCGAGCTCGACGCTGACGCGCAGGTCCAGCTGGCCACCGTGTACGAGCCAGGGCCCGGTGTGCGTCGACTTCAGAGCAACCTCACCCGGGTGATGCGTCGGGCGGTCATGGCGCAGGCCGACGGCAGCACCCACATCAGGGTGAGCGCGGAGAATCTGACCGAGTGGCTGACACCGCCCCGACCGCCGGGGACGGTTGGATTCAGGCACGGGGACGGTCACCCCACCAAAGGGAAGTGAACCGCCCCGGGTTTCATAGAGGCTCGGTTGTTTGAGTGACCACCTAGTGGGGTGCAATCTACCTCCGGGGCAGACGTTGGTTGAGGGCTCCCTCGAGGAGCTTAGCGACCGCGCGAGGGTCCGCGGGCCCAGACGAGGAGCCACGCCAGAGCCGCTCCTCCTCACGCATCCGGTAGGCGCGTTGCCGGCAGGCCGGTGAGCAGTACCGGGGACGCCGCCCCTGGCTCGCCCGCTGGAACTCCCGGCCACAGAGTACGCAGACCATGATGCGTTACGAATCATACTCATTTCGTAACGGCGCCTAGGGTTTGGGCGGCTCCTTCGAGAAGGCCGCTGTAATGGGCGGCTTCGAACTCCGCCGGCGGGAGCATGCCAATCTCGCCGTGGAGGCGGCGGTGGTTGAAGAAGTCGACATAGTCGAGGGTGGCGAACTCCACATCGTCCAGCCCGGTCCACGGGCCGTCCTTGTGGATGAGTTCGGCCTTGAAGAGGCCGTGGATGTATTCGAGCATGTGTGCTCAACAGACCACAGAGTGCCAGGCTCCTGAGAGCCAGTACGGCGGAATGGGCCTTACATACACGGCGTAATCTCATTTACAGTCCCCGCTGGCCAGCTGGCGCAGTTGCTCGGCCAGAACCAACAGGTCCTCGACCCGGAAGAAGGACCGCCCCGCCGCTACAACGACGAACGGGTCAACGCCGCCAACGTCGGTCCAACTCGCTGGAACCGACTCAACCCGGTCTGTTCCCGCCTTTAGGAAGAAGACCCGATGCTCGCCCCACGTGTGTGCGTACCCGAACAGCTCGAACTCCTGCCCGGTCTGCGGATGGTAGGGATGGGTGATTCGGAATCGCCCTGGAAGGTCCGGATACCCAGCAGTTGAAGGCTTACTCCAACGGCTGTGTTGAGCGGGTCCAGGAGACCATTCTCGAGGAGTGCTGGAAGCCGACTTTCGCCCGCTATCTCATCCCCAAGTACACCGGCCTGAGGTTGGACCTACGCCGCTACCTCAAGCTCTACAACACCGACCGTGCTCACAACGGTAGGCTGACCAAAGGGCGCACCCCCGAGCAGGTCATTGGCAAGCAGAAGATGTGGTCCCGGCCGAGGCGACATGTGTCGCGTTAACTCGGAGACAGGACAAACTAGGGTTTGAGCAGGTAGCGGCCAGATCGATCGATGTGGTGCAGGAAGACTCCAGGATCATTGGCGCCGAGGTATTCATCAACCGCCCGCCGGCAGCCCTCGAAGCCACCGTAGTCATCGATGACCACGATTCCTCCCGAGGTCACCTGCTGGTAGAGGTTGTCCAGCGGCACCTTGGTGGAGTCGTAGAAGTCGCCGTCGAGCCGGAGCAGGGCAATCTCTCCGATCTCTTCCTTCGCCACGGGGAGGGTGTCCTGGAACCAACCCTTGTGGATCTTGAGGAACCCGGCGGGGTACCCGAGCCGGTCGACGATGAGCTCACGGACCGCCTCGGCCTCGGCGGCCCAAGCGCCGGTGGCGACGAGGGCGCCATCGCCCCGTCCGACCATGTTGACGGCGAGCTGGCCATCGAACTCGGCAATCGGGGCGGGCAGGCCTTCAAAGGAATCGAAGAGGTGGATGGTTCGCGGAGCGGAGACCTCGGCCATGCAGGCCAGCGCCATGATGGCGGCCGCCCCACCGCGCCAAACCCCGCACTCGACGAGGGTCCCTGGGATCTTCTGCCGCTCCACGAAGAGGACCTGCTCGTAGAGCGTCTCGAGCCGCTCGTAGGAGAGCATGGTCGTCTCCTGGATGGGATTGCCGGTGGCCTCCTCGATCCGGCGAATCGCCGCGCAGGCGGCATCCTCGTGGTCGTAACCCTTGGTGATCTGCCGGTAGGCCGAGGCCGGTGACATCGGGCCCAGGAAGGGCCCGCCGAACTGCCACACGACCCGGATGGCACGGCGCCGCAAGCCGTTGGGCATGACGCGATAGGCGACTTTGGCGAGGCCCCGCCTCGGCTCGCCGTTACTTGCCATGCGTCGTCCTCGCGGGTATCGTCGGCCTGACCACGTCGTCTCTGAGCTCGTCCCAATTCTTCAACACGCTATGCCGATAATAGTTGCGCTCCACGAACTCGCGCCCGGAGCGGCCCAGGCTTTTACGCTCGAAGGGTCGTGACACAACCCCGAACGCCCTCGACAAGCGCCTGGGGATTGTCGGGGGAGACCGCGATGCCACAGCCGAGCTAGACCCAGACTGAGGTAGTTTGATCCTAGCTCGCCGAGGACAGTGACTGCGATATTGTCAGTGGATGGTGCGCACGCGCCTTAACGTCGGCTGTGGGACCACGCCCACCGCACCGAGAGGCATCATCGCCAGGCTGAAACATCCGGTTGTCGGGCCCAGGCATCATGCTTGGATGTATGACGAAAGGTCCCTATCCGGACTCCCTCTGGCTGCCCTGGATTTCCGCCAACGGGAGGACGACATGGCCACGTCCTGTCAGTGTATGAGGATTGGTCGTCATCCTCGGCTTGGTGGTGGTCATGACGCCGCCGCCAGGGTTGGCGTCTCGGTGTCGTTGGTCCCGGTGAGCCGGGCCTTGGTCAGCGACTCCTGGCTCATGTAGCGGCGGACCTCGGCCCATTCGTCGTTTTGCTCCGCCAGCACCGCGCCGACGAGGCGGACAACCGCTTCGCGGTTGGGGAAGATGCCGACGACATTGGTGCGCCGGCGGATCTCTTTGTTGAGACGTTCCTGGGGGTTGTTGGAGCGGATCTGGCGCCAGTGCTCCTTGGGCAGGCTGGTGAAGGCGAGGATGTCCTCGGCGGCATCGGCGAGCATGGCCGAGGCCTCGGGGAAACGCTCCCGCAACTGCTCCACGACCCGGGCGTGCTGCTCCCAGACCATGGCCGCGTCGGGCTGGTCGAAGATGGAGCGGACGATGGTCGCCACCATCGGCTGGGCCGACTTGGGCACCCGGCCCAAGAGGTTGGTCATGAAGTGGGTTCGGCAGCGCTGCCAGCTCGCGCCATCGAGGACCGCGGCAATCGACGGGCGCAGACCAGCATGGTCATCAGAGATGACCAGCCGGACGCCGCTCAGACCGCGAGCCACCAGGCCCCGCAGGAACGCGGTCCAGGCCGCGCCGGTCTCCCCGGTGACCACGTCAAGACCCAGGATCTCGCGCTGGCCTTCGGCGTTGACCCCGGTCGCCACCACCGCGCTGACGTTCTGGATCCGACCTCCTTCACGGACCCGCAGCACGATCGCATCAAGCCACACGTAGAGGTACGGGCCGCGGTCCAGGGGTCGGTTGCGGGAGTCGGCGACCATCACGTCCAGACTCTTGGCCATCTCGCTGACCTGGGACTTCGACAGCCGTTCAATCCCCAACGTCTTGACCA
>OCZT010002666.1_pt1 | contig 18332 bp, 15 predicted proteins | sample 1539031 | NCBI WGS metagenome assembly OCZT01 (sample SAMEA3539308, study PRJEB22396) | soil metagenome | biome: tundra; feature: field; material: soil | place: USA | collected 2010-05 | depth 0.15 m | reverse complement strand
CGCCCTTTTTGACTTCAAACGGAATTTTCTTTCCGTCGTCGTTGGTTTTGCCGGTACCGAGGGCGATGATGATGCCTTCCTGCGGCTTTTCCTTGGCGGTATCGGGAATGATGATGCCGCCCTTCTTGGTTTCCTTCTCTTCGACCGGTTCCACGAGGATGCGGTCGCCGATCGGTTTAATGTTCAGTGCCATAGTTTGTTTTCCTTGTTGGTTGGTTTGTTAATCGTAATCAAATCCCGCCGCACCCGCGATGGGAAAATTATTTCTTCTCGTCCACGACCTCGGCGTCAATCACGCCTTCGTCCTTCTTTTTGTCGTCGGATTTCGGCTCGCCGCCTTCCGGCTGCGGTTGCGCCTGGCCTTTTTCAGCCTGCGCCTTTGCCGAAGCCGCCTTGTAAAGCTCGGTGGAAACCGCCTGCCAGACTTCGTTCAGTTTTTCGCCCGCAGTTTTGATGGCCGCGGCGTCCGTGCCTTTGAGCGCTTCCTTCACGTCCGCAACGGCCTTCTCTATCTTGGCCTTGTCGTCGCCGGAAATCTTGTCGGCGTTGTCCTTGAGCATCTTTTCGGAGCGATACACCGCGCCGTCCGCCTCGTTGCGCGTCTCGACCTCCTCGCGTTTGGTCTTGTCCTCGTCGGCGTGCGCCTCGGCGTCCTTGCGCATCTTCTCGACTTCGTCCTTCGAAAGACCGCTGCTGGCGGTGATGGTGATCTTCTGTTCCTTGCCCGTGCCAAGGTCCTTGGCGCCCACGTGCAAAATGCCGTTGGCGTCAATGTCGAACGTCACCTCGACCTGCGGCACGCCGCGCGGCGCGGGCGGAATGTCGGTCAGATGAAACTTGCCAATGGTCTTGTTGTCCTTGGAAAATTGCCGTTCGCCCTGCAACACGTGGATTTCCACGCCTGGCTGGTTGTCCGAAGCGGTGGAGAAAATTTCCGATTTGCGGGTCGGAATCGTGGTGTTGCGCTCGATGAGCCGCGTGAACACGCCGCCGAGCGTCTCAATGCCCAGTGACAGCGGCGTCACGTCGAGCAGGAGCACGTCCTTCACATCGCCCTTGAGCACGCCGCCCTGGATACCGGCCCCGATGGCGACGACTTCGTCCGGATTCACGCCCTGGTGCGGCGGTTTGTTGACGAGCGAGTGCGCCACTTCGACGACTTTCGGCATGCGGGTCATGCCGCCGACGAGCACGAGTTCGTCAATCTTCGCCACGTCAATGCCGGCGTCCTTCAAACAGGCCTTCACCGGCGCGATGGTGCGTTCGAAAAGTTTGTCGCAAAGCTGTTCCATCTTCGCGCGGGTCAGCTTCATTGAAATATGTTTTGGTCCGCTGGCGTCCGCCGTGATGAACGGCAGATTAATGTCATACTGCTGCGCGGAGCTGAGGGCGATCTTGGCCTTTTCGGCCTCTTCCTTGATGCGTTGGAGCGCGTCGGGTTGCTTGCGCAAATCCATGCCGGATTCCTTTTTGAATTCATCGAGAATCCAATCCATGAGCATGTTGTCCCAGTCGTCACCGCCCAGGTGCGTGTCGCCATTGGTGGCCTTCACCTCAAAAACGCCGTCGCCGATTTCCAAAACTGAAATGTCGAACGTGCCGCCGCCCAAGTCATAGACGGCGATTTTTTCGTCCTTCTTTTTGTCGAGGCCGTAGGCGAGCGACGCGGCGGTCGGCTCATTGATGATGCGGAGCACTTCGAGCCCGGCAATCTTGCCGGCATCCTTCGTGGCCTGGCGTTGTGAATCGTTGAAATAGGCTGGAACAGTGATGACGGCCTGCGTGATTTTCTCTCCGAGGCGCATTTCGGCATCGGCTTTCAGCTTGGCCAGAATCATCGCGGAAATTTCGGGCGGCGTGAACGCCTTGGGCTTGCCGTCCACTTCCACTTCCACGGCGGCATCGCCGTTCGAAGCGCGAACGACTTTATAGGGGACGCGCTTCTGTTCTTCCTGAATCTCGTCGAATTTGCGGCCCATGAAGCGCTTGATGGAATAAATCGTGTTGCGCGAATTGGTGACGGCCTGACGCTTGGCCGATTCGCCGACGAGCCGCTCGCCACTCTTGGTAAACGCGACGACGGACGGTGTGGTGCGTTTGCCCTCGGAATTTTCCAGCACGAGCGGTTCGCCGCCTTCCATGATTGCCATGCAGGAGTTCGTTGTGCCCAAATCAATGCCTAAAACTTTTGCCATAAAAAAATTAAAAATGGTTGTCTGTTCCCTGTTCCAATGCAATAACGGTGCCGCAATTCAAAAAACGATAGGAAAGCATTGTAAACAAAGGGCGGATTTCTACTTTTCCTGTTTTACGGCCGGCTGAAAAACTGTGCCAAAGAGTCAGAATGGCACAGTTAACAGTGCCGTTTGGCACAGTTTCCAGTCGTGTTGTGACTGCGGGTATAGCTGTACCAAAGTTCGGAAACGTGTGGCACAGTCTGGGGATTTTTTACTTATCTAGGCAGAAAATCATCGCCGATTTTATCTAACTCAACCAAACCGTGTTCAGCCGCCTCTTCTAGCGATATCCCTGCATAACGACATGCTGCGGTCAAAAACCAGAGCAACTGCCATGCGCTGTCAGTCGCCTTTTTTCGCCCTTCAATCGTGAGTTCTCCTTTGGGCAACTCTGTTGTCAGTGTTTCGCTGAGTTTGGCCGACTCCGATGCAAGACCTGTTAGGGCATATACCCACGGTTGATCAGTGTGTTCGGGATGAACGTCAACTTGCTCTGCTTTGGACTGGAATTCTTTGAACGTGATGGCCATTGGGTTCTTTATGCTGGCGCTCTCTAAATTGGCGCTCAATCTCTTGCAAAAGTTGTGGTTCTGGAGGACGCCAAGAGGGATGCTTGATTACCTTACCATCAGCCCCATAGTGAACTTTCCCGTCAGGCCAAAGTTTTTTCATGTTCGCTTCGTGAACAATTTCAAATAATCGCCCCGGTTGAACCCCCATCTCAACCATTGTGCCCAAAGCGAAATACATCAGATCAATCATCGCATCCGCTTGGTCAGCAATTGACTTTGCTTTGCGCAATTCTTCAAGCTCTTCCAGCATCCAATTATAGCGCTTCTTTACGCGCTCTTCTGGCAATACCTCCGGTTTGCTGGGGCATTCGTGATTGAAAGCAATATGGAATTGCCTCACTTTATCAAATGAATCGTTCAAGTTCATCTTGCCCTCTTTATATTACAATTTTAAGTGCTCAAAAAAATAAGTTGTTTTCTATTCCCCACTGCTTGTTTGCCGTTTATCAACCGGTTTACGATGTTTATAAACAGCTTATTCACGTTTTTGGCTACATTCCTGAAAACTCGCGCCGTTTTATTCACAATTTCAATGGCTTGGCGCGACTAAAATGACCTCATTTTTAATCTCGGTGATCCCCTTTTTGTTTTCGATTAACAAAAACACCGCTCCGGTTCAGGCTGTCTTGGTTGTTCCAGACCCATTCCCGAATGATTCCAGATGCTACCTCTGACCTGTTTTTACCCCGCACGCCAATCGGAACAAGCTGCCTCAATACGTCGTCCGTGGATTTATCTACGGAAACTTGAATTTTCACAGTTGCTGCGCCGTTCTTTTTACGCATATAGCATCTAGCTAGATTCCACTACAGAATCTAATTAGATTCTCAATAAAGTCAATAAAAAACAGGCGATTTATACACAGGAGGGGCAAGGATTTGCGCTATTTCTTTGCGCGTCTGGCAGGCTTACTATTCGCGCTCCACATTATTATTTGCTGCCTGGTTTGATCGCCGGGATCGCCGCCAAATCCGGCGGCAATTTGTCGGGCTTAAATAGTTCGACCTGGAGCGAAATCAAGCTGGCAAAGGGCACGCCGAAATTCACCGCGCCTTTGGATCGATCTACAATCACGGCGACCCCGGTGACGTGGCCTCCAAGCGCGCGAACAATATCAATCGTCTCCTGGACGCGACCGCCTTTGGTCACCACGTCTTCGATGATAAGGGTTTTTTCGCCGGGCGTAATTTTGAATCCGCGCCGCAACACGAGTTTGCCCTCCTCTTTTTCCGCAAAGATGAACCGCACGCCAAGCTGCCGCGCGACTTCCTGTCCGATGACCAGCCCGCCGAGTGCCGGCGCGATGACGGTGGCGGCGCGGAATTGGCGGACCTTGTCGGCGAGGGCGCTGCCGAGTTTTTCGACGACGGGCATTTGCTGGAGCGCGAGGGCGCATTGAAAGTACTGGCGGCTGTGCAATCCGCTGCGAAGGATGAAATGGCCTTCGAGCAGCGCGCCGGTGTTGCGGAAAATCTGGAGAACTTCGTCTTGTGTCATCGGACGAGTTTCAAGTTTCAGGTCTCAAGTTTCAAGCCGGATTGAGTTGGAGTTCAATCCCGCGCGGCGGGATTGTTCCGCCGGCACGCTGAAGCGTGAACTCCAACGCTTCGTTTCTGCTGGCTTCCGAATCCTGAATTCTGAATTCTGGCCGCGTGCCGAAGTGGATTAAATTCATCATCGCCATCCTGCTGCTGCCGGCCTGCGCCGGCGCGGCGCGGGCGTTGTGGCTGGTGCTGTGCGCCAGCGGCAAGGCGGACGTGGTTTGGGTGCCGTTGCTGGCGGGCGCGGCGTGCTGGGGTGTGATTTTTCTGCTGCTGCCCAAACCGATGTGGATTTATGTGTTCGGCCACGAATTGACGCATGTGTTGTGGACGTGGCTTTTCGGCGGACAGGTGAAAAAAATGAAGGTCACTTCAGCCGGCGGCCATGTCGTCGTGAGCAAAACCAATTTTGTCATCACACTGGCGCCGTATTTTTTCCCGTTTTACGCGGCACTGGTCATTGCCGTGTTCGCCGTCGGCCATTTCTTTTGGGATGGGTGGAATTATCTGGTCTGGTTTCATCTGTTCGTCGGCGCGGCGTACGCGTTTCATGTGACTTTGACGTGGCACGCTTTGAAAACGCGGCAATCGGACATTACGTCGCAGGGCTGGTTGTTTTCGGCGGTGATCATTTTCCTCGGCAACACCGGCTTGTTGCTGTTTGGCTTGCCGTTTTTGACCGCGAAAGTCAGTTTATTCAACGCGTTGGGCTGGTGGCTGGAAAGCTCGGGACAAATTTTTAACTGGCTGGCGCGGCGGTTCGAATAATTCAACCGGAAATTTATCAACAATTCTGTCTTGAATTAAAACGCGAATGGGTTCAATCCTTAAAGAAGCAACGTATGGACTTGGGTGATATTTTAAGCAAAGCGCAGATTATTCCCGACTTGCGCGCAACCAATCGCTGGGAGGCGATTGACGAGTTGATTGAGAATCTCGTCGCCACTGGAAAAATCCAGCCCGGCGACCGCGACGCCATCACTGCTGCCGTCAAGAAGCGCGAGACCTCGATGAGCACCGGCATCGGGTTCGGCATCGGCATTCCGCACGCTTCGACCGACCTGATTTACGAAGTGGTCGGCGCGCTGGGCCGCTCGAAGGCGGGCGTCAATTTCGACGCGCTCGACAACCAGCCGGTGAAACTCGTCATGCTTTTTCTCGTGCCCCAGGGCCAGTTCCAAAAACATCTCCACACCCTGGCCAACATCGCCAAGTTCCTCCATAAACCCGATTTCCGCCAGGCGCTCGAACAAGCTCCCGACGCCGACGTGATGCTCAACATCATCAAGGAATACGGGAAAAAATGATTCTCCGGAGGGACGAGCTCTGCGAGTCCCCAACCTCAAAGCCTTGCGCAAAAGGGGACTCGTGTAACTCGTCCTTCCGAAATTATCCGTGTCCATTCCGCTTTCGCTTTGCTTCAGCGCAACCAGCCGTGGTTAAATCAAGCCCGTGCTGCCACACAAACAAATCGAACTGAAGCTGCAAGCCGCCGTCCGCGCGGTTTTGGTTGACGCAGATGTCTCAACCGTTTTGGTCCGTCCGTGTCCCGATCCGAAATTCGGCGACTACCAAAGCAACGCGCTGATGTCACTGGCTAAGGCGCGAAAACTGAACCCGCGCCAGCTCGCCACCGACGTGCTGGCCAAACTCGATGTCGCCGACTGGTGCGAGAAGGTGGAAATCGCCGGCGCCGGCTTCCTGAATTTCCGACTGAAAAGCTCCGCGCTCTCCGGCGCACTCCAGGCCGCCGCCCGCGGCGAACATTTGTTTTTCGAAAAGGTTGGCAGGGACGCGCTGTCCGTCTCCGCCGCGCTTCGACGCGACGAGCCGCGCGTCCAAGTCCCGCAAAGCGGGATCGGCCCTACCGTTCGCACGGTTGTGATTGACTTCAGTTCACCGAACGTGGCCAAGCCGATGCACGTGGGCCACATTCGTTCCACGATCCTCGGAGACAGCCTGGCGCGCACGTTGCGCCTGCTCGGCCACCGCGTCATCACCGACAACCACCTCGGCGACTGGGGCACGCAGTTCGGCAAATTGCTCGTCGGCTGGAAGAAACATCTGGACCCCGCCGCGCTCAAGACCGATCCGATTGCCGAAATGGAGCGGCTTTACAAGCTCGTCAACACCGCGAGCGAAGCCGACGAGAAACTTCTGGAGGCGGCGCGGCAGGAACTCGTCAAACTCCAGGGCGGCGACGCTGAAAATCTGAAGATCTGGCGCGAGATGATTGCGCTGTCGCAAAAGCAGTTCGACACGATTTACGGCCGGCTCGGCGTGAAGTTCGACCACACGCTCGGCGAAAGCTTTTACAATCCGCGGCTCAAACCGCTGGTGGACGAACTCGTCGCCAAAGGCATCGCGCGCGAAAGCGAAGGCGCGATTGCCATTTTCTTCGACGACCTGCCCCAACTCAAGGAACAGCCTGCGCTCATCCGCAAGAGCGACGGCGGATTCAATTACACCACCACGGACCTGGCCACGTTGGCGTATCGGCTGGAGACCTGGCGGCCGGATGAAATCATTTATGTCACCGACGGACGGCAGCAACTGCATTTTCAGCAGGTGTTCACCGCGTTCCGCAAGTGGCAACGTGCTTCCGGCATCCTGCCGGAAGAGCCAACTTCTTCAAGCGGCAGCGCCCAGACAAGTGGTGATCTGCCGGCGGGACGCACGGCAGCACGTTCTTTGAAGCTGGCGCACGTCTGGTTCGGCTCGATCCTCGGCGAAGACGGCAAGCCGTTCAAAACCCGCAGCGGCGAGACGGTGAAGCTGGCCGACCTGCTCGATGAAGCGGAGGAGCGGGCTCTCAAAATCGTTTCCGAAAAGAATCCGGATTTGCCGGAGGCGCAACGCCGCGAGATTGCGCGGGTCGTCGGGCTGGGCGCCGTGAAATACGCCGACCTGCTGCCGAACCGCCAGAGTGATTACGTTTTCAGTTGGGACAAAATGCTGGCGCTGCAAGGCAACACCGCGCCGTATCTGCAATACGCCTACACCCGGATCAAAAGTATTTTCAGAAAGGCGGGGGAAACATCCAACTCCGATAAATCGCGAGTAAATATCCAACATTCAATCCCGAAGAACACGGGACGGCCTTTGAAATCCGCATCCAACATCCAATTGACGAAAGAGGAGGAAATTGCGCTGGCCAAGCATCTGTTGAATTTTGGGCTGACGTTGGAGGCGGTGGCGGAGGAACACCGGCCGAATTTTCTGTGCAACTACCTCTACGAACTGGCCGGGAAGTTCACGTCGTTCTACGAAAATTGTCCGGTGCTCAAGGCCGAGGATGCCGCCATGCGGGATTCACGGCTGGCGTTGTGCGATTTGACGGCGCGCGTTTTGAAACAAGGCTTGGATACGCTCGGCATCGAAACCGTCGAGCAAATGTAGCCTTTTCCCGCCTTTTTTTCATTTTCCAATGCAAATCCGCCTGTTTTTGAATCAAATAATTTTGTTTTTTCCCTTGCTTTCCGGTTTGTTTTTTTTTATTTGTCTGTTCTAAAAATTAAGTTGTTAGCAACATAAATCATGTAAGGAACCATAGTATGAAAAAAACAGTTATTCTGTCTCTCTGCTCGTTCGCCACGCTGCTGGCTTTTCAAACCGTTAATGCCCAAACAACAATCGCCCAGTGGACTTTTGAGAACACGGCAAACACTAATGGGATGAATTTTGTCCCTGGTGCTAATAATTCCCCTGGAACCTTTCAGGCCGACAACGGCTTGAATTATAGTGGTAGTGTGGCCAGCGGGCTTCATCCGACCGCAGCAACTTACAGCTGGCCGGCGGGAGATCTGGATCCAATCATTGCCGCTTTGGCTCCCGGTGCTTCCGGTCCCGGGCTTCCCGGTTCCAGCGCTGCCAATGCGTCCCCCTCTCTTCACTCATTCAGCGCCAATAACTGGTCGGTCGGCGCTTACTGGTCATTCACCACCAGCACGCTCGGTTATACCGGCGTCGAGATCGCATTCGATCAGGCAGGCAGCGGCACCGGCCCGGCAAACTTCGGCTTGAGTTACAGCATCAACGGCGGAGCCTTTACTGAATTTACAACCTACACAGTTCCGTTAAGCACTGGTTGGAATACGACAACGGCCAACCAGCTCAGCGAAGTTGTTCCAGGCGGCGGCGCTTTTGACAATGCCAACTCAATTGTTTTCAGGCTTACTGATTTGAATACCACATCCGTTGGTGGCGGCACCGTTGGCACGACCGGCACGGATCGCGTTGACAACTTCACCGTTGTGTCAGTGCCCGAACCGACCGCGCTGGCCTTAGCGGGTTTGGGTGGGTTGTCCCTGATGCTGTTCCGTCGTCAGCGGAAGTAAGTCAGCTTGTTTTCAATTACCCCGCTCCGGCGGTCCCGGAGCGGGTTTTTATTTTCCATCATTGGCGGGCGCTCGCTGCCGCGCTGACGGCAAAGGGGCTGGTCGAACCGTAACTTTCAATCTTCAACCAACAGAGAAATTATGCCGTCGGATTACGGCGCAGGCGTTAGGGATGTTGATTGTCATTCTCGAAACTTCTTTGTTAAGCAAAAGAGCCGGATTTTTCCGGCTCTTTTCTTTTTGGCTTGGAAAAATTTTCTGTCAACTCAACCGCATGGGCATGACGACGTAGAGGAAGGGGCCGTTGATCTTGAGGACGCCGGGGCTAAGCTCGTCAATCAACTCGAAGAACACCTCGTCCTCGCCCAGCGCGTTCAGCGCGTCAATGAGGTACCGCGGATTGAAGGCGATGGCCATTTCCTTGCCCTTGTAGTTCACCGCCAGCGTTTCGCGCGCCTCGCCGACTTCCGGCGAATTGGCGGTGATGGCGAGGTTGTTCTTGCCGAAGGTGAGCTTGACGGAATTGGCCTTCTCGCTGGTCATGATTTCGGCGCGGCGCAGGGCTTGCAGAAACTCCTCGCGACTGAGCGGCACGCGCTCCTTTACCTCGGCGGGTATGACCTGGCGGTAGTTCGGGTAATTGCCCTCGATCAACTTCGTGATGACGAGCACGGAAAATCCCTTGTCATCCTTGAGCGCAAACGACGCCTGATTCTCGCCAAATTTGATTTCCACGTCGCCCTTTTCCTGGAGCAGGCGGTTTAATTCGTTCACCGCCTTGGCCGGCACGATGAATTCACCGCTGCTTTTTTCGGCAATGTCCACTTCCTCGTCCACCAGCGCGAGCCGGCGGCCATCCGTGGCGACCATGGTCATTTTGTGATCCTTGAGGCTGATGAAAATGCCGTTGAGCACGTAACGCGATTCGTCGGTGGACACGGCGAACGAGGTTTTGCGCATCATCGCCTTCACGGTTTCCTGCGGCAGGGAAACCTTCTTGTCGTCCTTGAACTTGGGCAGTGGCGGAAATTCATCCGCATTCAAGCCGTGAATTTTATAAAAGGAGGAATTACACCGGATGCTGGTGATGTTTTTATCGTCGGTTTCGATGTCAATTTCATTACCACCCAATTCCCGGACGATGCCGAACAGCTTTTTCACCGGCACCGTGGTGCTGCCGCCTTTTTTCACCTTGGCTTCAACCTTGCAAGCGACCGTCACATCCAGATCCGTCGCGGTGAACTCCACATATTCTCCCTCGGCACGCAACAACACGTTGGAGAGGATGGGCAATGTTGTGCGTGTGCTGACGACATTTTGGACAGCTTGCAAGCCGGTGAGAATTTGATCCTTGGCGATGGTGAGGTTCATGCGCGGTTAATAGTAATCTTCTTTCTTTATAAATCTCTTATTATTAAAGGCTGTGAATAAGGCAAACAACCTTGAATGTCAAGGCAGCCACTGGGTTTTGTAAAGAAAAGAAAACTGGTTTCGCCGGCGGGATGAAAAATAAAGTCATCTTTGTCGGAGTTCTTCACCAAGTCACCAATCCATTCACAAGCGTTGCGCACTTTATTTTCCGAGTTGTGCGCGCCGGATAACCTCCGGCAGCACGTTGCCCACAAAATCAACTTCCCCCCTGGTTGAATCGCGGCCCAAGGAAAAACGCACCAGAGAATTCGCCCGCTCGGGTTTTCCCAGCGCTTTTATCACCTGCGACGGTTCCAGCGAACCAGCCGAGCACGCCGACCCGCTTGATGCGCAAACACCTTCCACGTCCAATCCCGCCAAAAGGGCGATGCTGTCCGTGCCGCGAACGACAAAAGCAACCGTGTTGGCCAGCCGAAGATTGCGCGAACCGACCAATTTCGCGCCTTCAATCTTTACCACCGCCTCGGCCAAACTGGCAGCCAGCGGTTCCAATTTGGCCCGTTCAAAGACCGGCGGTTTCACAAACTTTTCCATGGCCCCGACCAAGCCAATGATTCCGGCCAGATTTTCTGTTCCCGCCCGCCGCTCATTTTCATGTCCGCCGCCGAAAGCGACCGGGTCGGGATGCAGCGGCGACTTGATGTAGAGCAGGCCGGCGCCCTTCGGCCCGTGGAATTTGTGGGCGCAGACCGAAACCAGGTCCGCGTTGAACTGGTCGGCGTTTTTAAACGGTTCCTTGCCGAACCACTGCACCGCATCCGTGTGGAAAACCACCCCGCGCTCACGGCAAACCGCGCCGAGTTCGGCAACCGGCTGGAGGGTGCCGATTTCATTGTTCGCGGCCATGATGGAAACCAGCACCGTGTCCGGCCGGATGGCCTGCTTCAAATCTTCCGGCGAAACCCGGCCTTCCGGGTCCACTGGCAGCCGCGTGACCTCGAAACCTTCCTTTTTTTCGAGGTAATCGAAACAATGGAGCACCGCATGATGTTCGATGGCGGAGGTGATGAGGTGTTTTCCCTTCGATTTGAACAGACGGGCCGCGCCGAAAATAGCCAGGTTGTTGCTCTCCGTCCCGCCGCTGGTGAAAATAACCTCACTTGGCTTGGCGCCAAGGAATTTGGCCGCGCGATCGCGCGCGTCGTCGAGCGCCGCCCGGGCGCGTTGGCCGACGTGATGCACGGACGAGGGGTTGCCCCAAATCTCGCCGAGAAACGGCAGCATCGCCTCGCGCACCGCCGGGTCGAGTGGTGTCGTGGCGTTGTAATCGAAGTAAATCGTCCGTGGCATCGGCCTATTTTGCGACAATTCGCGGCGGGGCGACGAGTTAAAAAGTTCGCCTCCGCAACAATCTCAAGCTACAAAATTGGGGACACGCAGCAGCGCGTCCCTACCGTGTGTTGGTAGAGCGGTGCTGCCGCGCCGCCCATTCTAAAAAATGAAGCCATGAGCACGCGGGTCAAAATTTGCGGCATCACGAATCTTGCCGACGCACAAGCCGCCGTCGAGGCGGGCGCGGACGCGCTGGGATTCAATTTTTACGAGAAAAGCCCGCGTTACCTGGCCGTTTCCGCGGCCGCCAAAATTTCAAAACAACTGGCCCCGTTCATCATGCGCGTCGGCGTTTTTGTGAACGCGCCGGAGGAATTGGTCACGCGCGCCATCAGCGAATGTGGCTTGAGCCTGCTCCAGTTTCACGGTGACGAACCGCCGGAATTTTGCACGCGGTTCGGTCTGATGAGCATGAAAGCCTTCCGCATCCGCGACGCCGAATCGCTGAAGGAACTGCCGAAATACCCCACCGAGGCCTGGCTGCTCGACGCTTACTCAGCCGAAAACCTCGGCGGTACGGGTGAAAAATTCAATTGGGATCTGGCCGTCGAGGCGCAAAAATTCGGCAAACCGGTTTTTCTCGCCGGCGGATTGACGCCGGAAAATGTCGCTGCCGCCGTACGAAAGGTGCAGCCGTTCGGCGTGGACGTTTCCAGCGGGGTGGAATCGTCGCTTGGGAAAAAGGACCACGCCAAGGTGCGCGCGTTCATCGCAAATGTTCGCCAGGCGGAGCGAAAATGAAACGCATCGCCGTCTATTGCGGTTCGAACAAGGGCACCCGCGCCGCCTATGCCGGAGCGGCGGAAAACCTCGGACGCCAGCTGGCCAAACGCGGAATCGAACTGGTTTATGGCGGCGGTTGCGTCGGGCTGATGGGCGTTCTGGCGGATGCCGTGCTTCAAAACGGCGGACACGTCATCGGCGTGATCCCGGAGAAACTCGTCATCAAGGAAGTGGTGCATGAAAAACTGCCCGACCTGCGCGTGGTGAAAAACATGCATGAGCGCAAGGCGCTGATCGCCGAGTTATCCGACGGTTTCATCGCGCTGCCCGGCGGCTACGGCACCTGCGAGGAATTTTGCGAAGTGCTGGCGTGGAGCCAGCTTGGTTATCACCAAAAACCATTCGGGCTGCTGGATGTGGCGGGCTTTTATCGCCCCCTGCTGCAATTTTTTGATCACGCCGTTGCCGAAGGCTTCATCCGCCCCGCCCACCGCGAACTGGTGCTGGTGGAGGAAGATGCCGGGAAATTATTGCGCCGCCTGGAAACGTTTCAACCGCCGCAGGAAGTGAAGTGGGTTCGATAATCCTTCAGGTTACGGCGACCGCAGCCGGTAAAATCGCAGCGGGACATTCGTCGCCTGCGTGTCGGAGAATTGGAACAGGTTGTTGGAAAGCAGCGTGGCCGGCCCCAGCACCGTCCAATTGGACGCCGGCAGTAACACATTAGTGGCCGCCAAAACGGTGTAACCCACGTTTGAACTGCCGGTGAATTGAATCGCGAACTGTCCCGGCGCGGTTTGGATCAGGCCGGAGATGGAGCGGGGCACGTCTAGGGTCACAAAATTGGTGCCGGCGGCCATGGCCGCGCCGTAGGTGTTCGTGGCTGTCACCAGATAATAATACAACGTGCCGGGCAGCAGGCCGGAGAGCGTGTTGCTGACGGCCACCGCGCCGGTCCCGCTGCCGATGTTGGTCGTCGAAGTCACGTTGCCCAAATTGGTGGTGGTGCCCCATAGAAACCAGGCTTTCGTTGCGGCCCCGTTCGGATAAACACTGCCGTTCAGCGTGGCGCTGTTCGTCGTGATGCCGGTGGCGGCCAGCGTGATGGTGGTGGGCGGCGGCAGGATTGTCAGTGTGGCGGTGGATTGCCCGCCCAGACCGGCGCCGCCGACCGGTGCGCTCAACGCCAGATTGACGGTCAGGTTCGTCGAGGGCTGATTGTTGTCCAGGATGGAAACCGTGAAACTTTTTGATGCGCTTTCGCCGTTTGTCCAGTTTAGCGTGCCGGAAGCGTCGAGATAGTTCGTCCCGCTTGCGGCCGTCCCGCCGGCCACGGTGGCGTAGGCCACGGAAATGGCGCCGTTCGTCCCGTCCATCCGGTTCACCGTGATGGTCGCCGTTCCGCCGTTTTTCAAAACGGAGTAGGCGGGCGCGCTGAACGCGACCGAGCCGGCGAACAAACCGAACACGGAAACGGAGTTTGAGCAGCCCACAAAAACCTTCCCGTCGGCGACCGTCGGCACGGCGAACTTGACGCCGGCGCCCAGCAGGTCGCGGTTCCCCGACGCCTGGCTGCTATTGTAAAGTTCGGTCGTGAAATTCGTGGCATTGCACGCGACCAGCACACCGGGGTTGCCAGGGGTCGAAGGCATTTGAATGGCCCAGGCGATGCCGTTGTTGGTGCCGCTGGCGGAGATGCTCGGCGTCGCTCCCGGAAAATTGTATGTCCGGTTTTTGTTGGTCAGGACATTGATGCCCGACATGAGGCCGTTGGTGAGGGGGATGGCCTTCATGTTATCACCGTTGCCCGCGTAATAAAACCGGCCGTTAAAATAGGCTGGCGTGTTGAACGAGCCCTTGATTTTGCCGAGGTTGGTTTGCACGACAAAATCAAAGACGTTGGTCGAATCAAAATGATTGTTTCCCGTTGTCATCTGGTCGCGGTTGATCAAATAAATCTGTCCCTGCTTGCCCGCGCCAAGCAGCAGGTGCGGAAATGCCCCCGGCTGGTCGGGCAGCAACAGCAACCCGCCGGAGCCGAGATCGGTGTCGTTGGCCTGCAGGGTGAACTGGTTCCACGGGGTGAAATAATCCGCGACCGCCAGTCCGTTCGTCGTTGAAAGTTTCATGAAACTGTCGCCGTATTCCGTTCTTCCGGAATTGTTCGTCACGTTGAAAATCCCGTTGCCCACTTCAAAGAACAGGTTGTTGTTGTCGTCCACGGACAATCCGCCGCCGCCCATCCAGAGGCCGCCTTCGCCCGCGTTCGCGCCATAGGCGGCCACCGTGCTGTTCGGCGTTGTGTTGAAAACGTAGTTGGTCAGTTGCGCCAGATTGGTCGTGCTGAACCCGATGATCCAGCCGTGATACGGGTCGGTGTCCGCGTAACCGGCAAACGCGAGATACACAATGCCATTGGCCAGAGTCAGTGCGCACCGTTGAAGTTGCTGCTGCGCATTGAAGATGGACCGGCCGCTCGTGCTGCCGACCCCGACGCCCGGAACGCTGGCGCTGACCAACACCGGACTGTTCGGCCGCTCCGTGCCATTCGTGATGTTCAACGCGTGGATTGTGTGAAAGTAATTTGTCACCCCGCCGCCGACCACACCGGTGAACGCATCCACGTAAAGCGTCCCGGAAACCGGGTCAATGACCGGCGTGCCGGTGATGCCCACTTCCGGTATGATGTCCGTGTAGGCGTTGTTGTTGTAACGGGTCCCAAAATTTCTATTCGTGAACGTCCCCGGTATGGTCGTCACCGCCGCCGGGCCGAGGTTCGTTTTCCAGAGCAGCCCGCCCGCCGCGGCCGGGGTTTCCGCATCGAATGCATAGACCGTGTTGTGTTCCGTGGCGATGAACAGGACGTTGTGCCTGCCCTGCCCCGGAATCACCACGCCCGGCACATACAACGGCTGCGCATAGACGCAGCCATCCACCGCGTTGGTGAAAAGCCTGCCGAACGACGTCGAGTTGACGTTCGTCAGGTTCAAAAGCGTCTCGTTGGTGTTCAGTCCCGTGCGGTGGTTGTCATTGTGATAGGTCCAGACGCTGACCTGCGCACCGGCGGGTGTGAACACCGCCGGAACAAGCCCGCAACCGGCTATGAGAAGAAAAACTAAACGTCGCAAGTGCATTCCTAATTATAAACCTAAGGCAGGATGATTAATGTGACAAGGAAAATTTATCTTTGCGCCCCTCGCGCCTTTGCGTGAAAATGAAACCATGAGCGCAGTTGCCAAATCCAATTTGCCCGACGCCCGGGGCCACTTCGGTCCCTACGGCGGACGGTTCGTGCCGGAGACGTTGATGCATCCATTGCAGGAACTGGAGGACGAATACCTGCGGGCGCAAAAAGACCCGAAGTTCAAGCGCGAGTTAAATTATTACCTGAAGGAATTTTGCGGACGCCCCACGCCGCTTTACTTTGCCGAACGGCTTACCAAAGAACTCGGTGGCGCGAAGATTTATCTCAAGCGCGAGGACCTGCTCCACACCGGCGCGCACAAAATCAACAACGCCATCGGCCAGATCCTGCTCGCCAAGCGCATGGGCAAGACGCGCATCGTCGCCGAAACCGGCGCGGGCCAGCACGGCGTGGCCACCGCCACCGTCGCCGCGATGTTCGGATTGAAATGCGTGGTTTACATGGGCGCGGTGGATTGCGAACGGCAGGCGCTCAACGTCTATCGCATGAAAATGCTCGGCACCGACGTCGTGTCCGTGAAGGCCGGCCAGCAGACGCTCAAGGAAGCCATCAACGAAGCCATGCGCGACTGGGTCACGAACATCCGCACGACGCATTACATCCTCGGCACGGTCTATGGCGCGCATCCGTATCCGCTCATGGTGCGGAATTTCCAGCGCGTCATCGGCGACGAAGCGCGCCGGCAGATTTTGGCCAAGGAAAAGCGCCTGCCCGACCTGCTCGTGGCCTGCGTTGGCGGCGGTTCGAACGCGATGGGACTGTTCTATCCGTTCCTCAAGGACAAATCCGTGAAAATGGTGGGTGTGGAGGCGGGCGGCGAAGGCATTAAAGCCGGCAAACACGCGGCGCGGTTCCAGGACGGCTCGCTCGGCGTGTTGCAGGGAACACGCTCGTATCTGTTGCAGGACGAATTCGGCCAGGTCCAGCTCACGCACAGCGTCAGCGCCGGACTGGATTATGCGGCCGTCGGACCGGAACACGCCTGGCTGCGCGACAAAAAGCGCGTGGAATACACCTATGCGAAAGACGACGCGGCGTTGGCGGCATTCATGAAACTGGCGCGGATTGAGGGAATCATTCCGGCGTTGGAAAGCGCGCACGCGATTGCCGAAGTCATCAAGCGCGCACCGAAGATGGGCAGGAAAAAGCTCATCATCGTGAACCTTTCCGGTCGCGGCGACAAGGACGTGGCGCAGGTGGCGGAAAAGGTGAGCTTGCAGACACCGAAATGATTTCAACGCAGAGGCGCAAAGGCGCGGAGAAAAGATCATGGCAAATCCAGAGCATCTCAAAATTCTCCGACAAGGAGTTGAGGCTTGGAACGAATGGAGAGACAAGAGTCCAAAGGTCTAACCACAACTTTCGGGAATAGATTTACGAGAATTCAAATTTCATGGCTACGATTTGCGCAAAGTTCAATTAGTAGGAACAAAACTCCAAGGAGCAGATTTTTGTCAGGAAAGAATACACACGCAGATTGCATGATATATCAACGATCCACGACTTGCAGGATCTCTGGTCTGCTTTGGGCCTGATTCTGCGGTTGATAGTATTCGTAAACCGCGCTCGGCGGCGTCTGGACCCGCAACGGATATTTTGAGCGGAGCGCGTACTCGAACTGGAAGGGGGTGGTCTCTGACAATTCGCGCAGATAAAGGATGACTTGGTTGCCGGTCACCTCGAACTTGGCAATCCGGCCCTGTTCCTGCATCGTTTCAAACGCCGCCGCATCCACGTCAAATTCCGGCGGAATGCCGAGATCCACGATGGCCATGTTGAACCCCCCGCCGGCGTGATTTTTCACAGTGACGGCGCACTGGAGCCGGTCGTTTACCGCCAGGGAGGTGCGGACGTATTGGAGATCGATTTCCAGGAGATCGGTTTGGCGGGGTGCGGTTGTGGCAACACTCGAACGGGCGGGGAGCCAGTACGCGCCGGTGATTTGGATGGGCAGTTCGACGGCAGGCGACTGGCGTAATTCGAGCCGATTGTCTCCTGCATGAAGATGTCCAGTCAGGTCAATCTGTTTCATCACGTCGCTGTTGTCCTGGTTGATCCGGAACGTTTCGATATTCGCGCCGTTCAGCATGACCGTGACGGTGGATTCAAATTGCTGACCCAGCGAAGCGGAGGTTCCCTGGATCAGGGCGCGCATCGCCAGGATGGTGGCCTGCGTGGAACCCCACGTGCCGTTCCCGGTCTTGTGCTTCGAAAGCCAGGTCAACGCCTGTTTCACTGATTCGGGCCAGACATTCGCCTTGATCATGGCCATGGCGGACAGGGCGGTGGTTTCGACATCCATGATTCCACGCGGTTCTGGCAGGAGGACTTGGACTCGGTCATGCAGGTCTTTCACAGCACAAAAGATTTGGATAACGCGCGCGAAGTCTGCCCCGTGTGCCGCCACGACGAACTGGTCGAAGGCCAAGTGCGAAGCACCGGGCTTAATTATTTCACTCCCAAGAAATCAAAGTTCTGGACGCTCAAAGACAGTTTTGTGGAAACGAAGGTGAAGATGTGCACGCGCTGTGGCGCGATTATTTGGTTTGGGGACGTTGTCAAACTAGCGGCATTACGAACGGAAAGTCAGCCCAAAGAGACAAACATTGCTGCTTCAAGCGAAGGAGAGAAACCATAGCCTTTCGAAAAAGTGGCGCGTCCGGCAGGACTCGAACCTGCAACCTTCTGATCCGAAGTCAGAAGCTCTATCCAATTGAGCTACGGACGCATAGGGGGGCATTGTGCCGGTTTTGCGGCGGCAATAAAGCGGATTCGCGCGCCGGTTGACTTGGCGGGCGGGTTTGTTAGCGTGACACCGCACCATGGCGATAAAGCCGTTCTCACGTCTCGTTAAGGTTTTGACCGGCGTTTACTCCGGCGGGGAAGTCGAACTCAGCCGGCTCGAACGGTTCGCGCACTTTTGCGCACTCGTCATCAGAAGTTTCGTGCGCAAC
>OCZT010002665.1_pt1 | contig 18332 bp, 11 predicted proteins | sample 1539031 | NCBI WGS metagenome assembly OCZT01 (sample SAMEA3539308, study PRJEB22396) | soil metagenome | biome: tundra; feature: field; material: soil | place: USA | collected 2010-05 | depth 0.15 m | reverse complement strand
TTGAACGAAACGTTAACACAGATGGTATGGGTAATTGGCTTCGGAAGCCCGGACAACTTTATCGTGACACGGAAATCCTGCCCACTTACCGGGACTTTGCAAAAACGCATGCCAACCCTGGTGCTGACGACAACTCATTGAACCGCCAGGCTGTTATATGTAATGTTTATTCCGTAATACCGTGATAGCCAACGCACAAGCAAGAGTTTGGCAGTCCGTCCCTGCAACCTTCCCGTCACTATCAAACACATGCTTTTTTGCCAACCCGGACTACAATGTGACAACGATTCAGTAACTTTAATATTTTAACCCTGACAGATAAATGGAGATCAATCTATTAAACTTAAGAAATTCAATTAATAAAGCGTACCTGAAAGTCAAACCAAACCGGGCCCAGATCGAGACTTTCAAGAAGAACATTACCAACTTATTTGACCAGATTAAAGAAACTGAATCCGAAGAGTTTCATAAAAATATCATTTCCGAATTCCTTAAAAATACTTACTATTCTCCTAACAATTACATAAATACAAAGGGCAGATCTGACCTAGTTATCCATAATGGAAAAGACTCAAACTCAACTGTTGGTGTATTATTCGAGGTGAAAAAGCCAGGTAATAAATCGGAAATGCCAACGTGCAAGAACATTAACACTAAAGCATTTCAGGAGCTGATTTTATACTACCTCCGGGAGAGAATCACCAATAAGAACATTGAGATTAAATACCTGGTAATAACCAACATTTTTGAATGGTTTATTTTCAATGCAAATGATTTTGAAAAACTCTTCTACTCTGATAAAAATCTTGTTAAACAATTCAACGATTTTGAAAATGAGAGACTTTCTGGGAGCAATACAGATTTCTTTTATAAGAGTATTGCTGAGCCATTTTGCAATAACTTGGAATCACTGATTGCGGTAATACACTTTGATATAAGAGATTTCGAGACAACTATCAAAAATGCCGACAGGGAGGATGACAACAAGCTTATTGCCTTATATAAAATATTTTCTCCCGAACACCTTTTGAAACTTCCCTTCGCAAATGACAGCAATAACCTGGATAAAACCTTTTACAATGAGCTGCTCCATATCATAGGACTTGAAGAGACAAAAGAAGGAAGTAAAAAACTTATTGGAAGGAAGATTGAGAAAAAAAGAAATCCCGGCTCATTAATTGAGAATTCCATAACGATTTTAAAATATGAAGATTGTCTCACTCAGTTACCCAAATTATCTGATTATGGTAGTAACAAAGAGGAACAGCTATTCAATATTGCCTTGGAACTGGTACTAACATGGATAAATCGGATTCTGTTTCTAAAATTGCTTGAAGGGCAACTAATCAAATATAATAACGGAGATAAAGCTTTCCGGTTTCTCAATATTGAAAGAATTCATGACTATGATGAACTTAACAAGTTATTCTTCCAGGTTCTTGCTGTAAAAGAAAGTAACCGCAGTGAATTAGTAAAACAAAAATTCAGTAACATCCCATATCTAAATAGTTCACTCTTTGAGCCAAGCGATTTGGAACACAAGACAATAAGGATCAACAGTCTTGAAAATCATTCTAAACATCCGATCCTTACCGGAACAGTTTTAAAAGACAAAACAGGTAGAAAACTAAGCGGTGAGATCGACCCACTTCATTATCTTTTTGATTTTCTTGATTCATATGATTTTTCAAGTGAAGGGTCGGAAGATATTCAGGAAGAAAACAAAACACTCATAAATGCTTCAGTACTAGGATTAATCTTTGAAAAGATCAACGGGTATAAAGATGGTTCATTCTTTACACCGGGCTTCATTACAATGTACATGTGTCATGAGACAATCAGGAGAGCAGTTGTACAAAAGTTTAATGATGTAAAAGGATGGCAATGTGAGACAATAAGCGATGTGTATAATAAAATTGAAAATATAAAGGAAGCTGACCGAATAATTAATAGTCTCAGAATTTGCGATCCTGCAGTCGGTTCCGGTCACTTTCTTGTTTCTGCGTTGAATGAGATTATTGCAATTAAATCAGAGCTTAAAATACTTTCCGACATGGAAGGGAAAAAACTTAAGGAGTACACAATTGAGGTAATTAACGACGAGCTTATTATAACCGACGAACAATCCAAACTATTCGAATATAATCCGAAAAGTAAGGAAAGCCAGAGAGTACAGGAAGCATTATTTCAGGAAAAACAGAAGATCATTGAAAACTGTCTTTTTGGGGTTGATATAAATCCTAACTCCGTGAAGATATGCCGACTCAGACTTTGGATCGAGTTACTTAAAAATGCCTATTACAAAACCGGATCTGGTAACAAGGAGCTTGAAACACTTCCCAATATTGACATAAATATAAAATGCGGTAATTCGCTAATAAGCAGATATCCTCTTGATGCAGATATAAAAACGGCTCTTAAATCCAGTAAATGGTCCGTTGATAATTACCGTGAAGCTGTAATGACTTACCGAAACGCTCAGTCGAAAGATGAAAAGAGAGGAATGGAACTGCTTATCAGCAAAATTAAGAGTGATTTTGAAACCGAGGTATCAAAAAGCGATAAGCGATTCTTGAAACTCAATAAGCTCAAAGGGGAACTTTTAAGTCTTACCGGACAGTCTAGACTTTTCGAACTGACTAAAATACAAAAAGATCAATGGAACAAGAAAGTAAAGAAGTTTACTGAGGAGATAAATAGGTATGAAAAAGAAATAGCGGAGATAAAGAGCAACAAGATTTATGAGAATGCTTTTGAATGGCGTTTTGAGTTCCCAGAAGTTCTTAATAATGATGGTGATTTTGTTGGTTTCGATGTTGTGATTGGTAACCCACCATATGTATCGATACAAAAAATGAAAGAATTTCAGGTTGTGTTTGAATTTCAGCAGTATGAAACATATTCAAAACTTTCTGACGTTTATTGTTTATTCTATGAAAGAGGAGTAAGTGTATTAAGGCAAAAAGGAATATTAACATATATTAGTTCAAATTCTTGGATGCAAACTCAGTATGGAGAATTGTTACGAATTTATTTTGCCCAAAGAACCAATCCTTTGATGTTGATAAATATTGAAGATATTCAAGTCTTTGAAGAGGCTACTGTCGAGTCCAATATCTTGACAATCCAAAAGGATATATGGAAAGAAGAAATGCTAGCTTGTTCGCTTAAAAATGATTTTCTAATTACATCCTCACTTGAAAACTATGTTACTAAAAATTCAACTGTAATTGATAAATTACTAAATTCAGGCTGGACTATTGGAAGTCAAGTGGAAAAACGGTTGAAATTAAAAATAGAAAAAGGTTCCACTTTAATTAAGGATTTAAAATATTCAATATACTATGGTCTTAAAACTGGATTTAATGATGCTTTTTATATTTCAACAGAACAAAAAAAGCAATTAATTTTAGCTGATCCGGGGAATGAAAAACTATTTAAGAAAGCAATTAGAGGTAAAGATATTTATAAATATGGTTATAATTGGAAGGATATTTGGCTCATACTTATAAAAGCTGGTTGGACCAATGCAAACAGAGGAGATACGAGTCCTGAAATCTTCTTTAGAAATTCTAGTCCCTCAGTTTATGATCACTTAAAATCCACCGGAGAAATTGTCAAAGGAAAAGGTAAAGGATTATTTGAAAGAGATGATAAGGGAGATTATTGGTGGGAACTAAGACCATGCGCTTACTATTCTGAGTTTGAAAAAGAAAAGATTATTTGGGGTGAATTGTCTGATGACCAAAAGTTTGCATTAGACACATATGGCTACTATTCAAATAATACTATTTTTTTCATAACCGGAGAAAATTTGAGATATTTACTCTCAATCCTAAATTCGAGACTTGCAAAATGGTATTTCAATGAAATTTCTACAAGTTCAGGTATGGGTACCAATAGGTGGCTGAAGTATAAAATTGAACAGTTGCCAATTAAAGACCTCAATGAAGACCTACAACAGCCATTTATTAAACTTGTTAATAAAATTCTCTCTGTCAATAAATCCGATTCATTTTATAATATCAGACCTTTTGAAATTGAGATTGATAGGATGGTTTATGAGTTATATGGATTGACTGAAGAAGAAATCCAGATCATTGAAAAATAGAAACCAAACCATTAATCTATGACTTATAATGAGATAACAAGCAAGATAACAGGTTTTAGTTGTCCAATATTTGGCGTTTCTTGGAATCCACCAAAATTAGAAATTGAAACTGCAACAAAAATTATAACCTTTTTGGAAGACAGACGAGTTCTTTACAATCCTTATGAACTTGAAATGCCAAGTCATTGTCAAGAATCCGTATTAAAGATCAGAGAGTTTCTTACTGAACAACTTTATAATATTGACAAAGCTTCAGAATTAGGAAAAATAATAAGAGGAATGCGGTCAGCTTGTCGTAAATTTCTGGATTCCACACAGAAATCACCATTTAGAAAAGAAATAGAAAGAGGTGTTGGAATGAATTTAAGCATGGGAATGGCAATGGAATTTTATAGTGGAATTGGCGAGTTAAGAGGAACAATCGGAATTCTTATAGGCAAACTTCTCGTAATGTTTGGTCTTGACTGTGAAAGTGATTTATTGAAAATTGTACCACTTGACAATGAGTAAATTATAAACATATAGAAAAGTGTTTCATGGATTTTAAACCAAGCATATCAGATGATTTCCTAAAACTCTTCTATAAAGAGATTGAATGTAATATTGAGGACACTAATTCAAAACTCAATTTATATATTCTTAAAATAGAGAACAATCAGTTTTGTTATTCCGAATTAATAAACCATTTAAGGAATAACTTCATTTCATTCTCTCTATCAAGAAAAGAAATCCAAGACTTTGAGAAAGATAAAAGATGGGGTGAACTCTATTCAAAAGCAGCATCAAAATTCAGAGACTATTCTGAGAATGATGGAGAGGCTGGAGAATTACTTCTTTTTTGCTTTCTAGAGGCTCATCTTAAAGCACCAAAAATCCTTACGAAACTTGAAATCAAACTTTCATCAAATGACTATGCCAAAGGTTCTGACGGAATTCATCTGCTTGAAATAACACCTAAAAATTATCAACTGATTTTTGGTGAATCAAAGCTTGATCAAAATTTAACTACTTCAATATCTAACGCATTCAAGTCGATACATGAATTTATTCATAGAACCAAGAATAACATTAATGATGAAATAGGATTAATAAATTCGCAACTTTGTAAAGAGGCTTTCGATGAGGATTTATATCAATTTCTCAAATCTGTAATAATTCCAAGGGCAAATGATGAAGACCCAATTGTAAAAAACAATGCGTTCGCTATTTTTGCCGGGTTTGATATAAATCCTTCAGAAGAGGAAAAGAGATTAAGCAATGACAAATTCCTGGAATTATTCAGGATCAAAATAAAGGCAGAAGTCGAAAGCAAGATGAATCATATCAGGAAGAAAATTAATGAATATGAATTGTATAATTACACTTTCTATGTTTACGTATTCCCATTCATGAAACTTGATGAAATAAGACAAGAAATTGTTAAGAAAATAACCTTAGCTGAATAATGATTGAACGATTAGCCAATGATGTTTTAAAGGACAAATACTTTATGTCCCTCAATAATCAAGCAGCCAAAATAATAGCCAATAATTTATTCTTTGAAGACATCTATAACAATCATTTTAAAGAAAAGGAACTTAAAGATATTCTTCGTTTTGCAGATATTCTTTCAAATTCAAATAATCCAACCGCTCGTAACAAAGCATATCAGATTATCTCTCTTTTAAACCAAGATTATAGGGCTAATCCGTATTATCAAACATTTGCACATTCTGTTTTAGCCAAACTTGGCAATTTCCCAGGTATCGAATTTCTTAAGAATGAGGATAATAATAATTCTGAATTGCCATTTGAACGGGAAATAGAAGAAAAAATAAAACAATTTATTCAGGCAGTTCCTGATGCTGTAGATTTAACATTTACGGACTCTCAATTTGAACTATATAAAAAGATAACCGACTCTAAATGCTTTAGTTTTTCGGGTCCTACTTCAATGGGGAAATCGTTTATTATTAAATCCTTTATTCGTAAAGTTGTAGGGAATAAACCACCTGAGAATATTGTAATCATGGTTCCAACACGAGCTCTGATTAATCAGTTTTCAATTGATCTTAACAAGGAGTTGCGAATTATTTTAGAGCATTATAACTACACTGTTATTACAAATTCGAATCTATCAGAAACTCCAGTCAATGCAGATCATCACTATATTTTTGTTCTTACCCCTGAACGACTTCTGAGTTATTTATCTCAGAGGAAAAACCCTCATTTTGCATATTTGTTTGTCGATGAGGCACACAAACTTGCAGCAGAGAAGGATTCAAGAGCAATCACATCATATTCTGCTATTTCAAGAGCTATAAGACTTTATCCTAATCTGAATCTTTACTTTTCTTCACCTAATGTTTCAAATCCTGAGATTTTTTTAAGTCTCTTCAATAAAGATATAAAAATGTGTTTCAGAACAATTGAAACACCCGTCTCCCAAAATCTTTTCTTCATTGATTTAACACAAAAAATAGTTACCCATTACTTGGATTATGGCACATATTTCTTCGAACCTCGCTTGGTAAAAGAATCATCTGGTATTAACGATATTCTCTCTAATATCGGAGGGAATGAGAGCAATATTGTGTATTGCAGTTCCAGATTTGATGCTGTTGATAAAGCAAATCAACTTTTTGATTATACTAAAAATGAAAAGTCTGAAATATCTAAGAATGTTAAAAGAGTTATCACTCAGATTAAAAGTTATATACATAAGGACTATTATTTGGGGGATTTTTTAAAAAAGGGTATTGCTTATCATTTTGGCAATCTTCCTCAAATCATTAGAAATAAAGTTGAGACATTATTTAAAGATAAAGATATAAATTTTGTGTTTTGCACTTCGACTCTATTAGAAGGAGTAAACTTACCAGCTAAAAATGTATTCATCCTAAATAATAAAAACGGGAATAACGTTTTCCAGCCTATTGATTTTTGGAATCTTGCAGGAAGAGCCGGTAGACTGAAACATGAATTATCTGGTAATATAATATGTTTAAAAGAAAGTGAGAAAGACTGGAAAAAGTATGAATCTCTACTAGAATTAGACAAAGAAATAAAATTAAATCCTTCCGTTGATAATTATATTGATAATAAACTTAAAAAGATTGAGCGAGTCCTAAATGATAATCCTGATCTAAAAAGTGAATCAAAAACGATGCAGGAGATTTTAAGATATTTAGCAAATATAATAAGCATTGATACACTTGAAATTCAAAGATCCAACTACCGAAGTGAAATAATCAAAAAGCTAATTCAGGGAAAAAAAGAAGAAATTATTGCTTTGGCTAATAGGCAAAATGGAATAGTTGAGGTCCCTTCGAGTGTTCTTAATACAAATCATTCAATAAAACTTAAAATTCAAAATGAAGTTTTCATAAGTTTAAAAAAACTTGCCAAGAACCCATCATTTATTAAGTTACCTACAAAAGTTACTTATGATATTTGTAAACTGTGGTTGCACAGATTTTATTCTTATTTCAAATGGGATACCGAAGAAAAAAGCATTAAATCAAAGAATCAACTTGACTATTTTGCAGTTCTAATGAATCAGTGGATGAATGGAATTCCTTTAAGTCAAATAATAAATGAATCAATTAATTACAATATTGAGAGGGGATGTAAAATAAAGACCGGTTTTAATGAATTAGGTCCCGTATATGAAAAGTTTGACAATAGCAAACGCCATATAAATATACTTATAAGTGATATAATAGAGGATATCGAAAGTGTGCTGCGTTATCTTTTTGAAAAATATTTTAATAATTATTATGCAATGCTAGTCGAAATATTAGGAGAAGAAAATGCTGGAGTTAATTGGGCAACATTTCTAGAGTATGGAACTCAAAATTCTATTATTATTGCTCTTCAGAATTATGGTTTATCAAGGCACTCTTCTAACTATCTTTATAAAAACTATCGAAATTGCTTAAAAACCGAAGGCGAGAAATTAATCGAGATCGATATTCAAAAACTAAGAAAAAAATTGAATTTCGAGGAGATTGAATACGATGAAATAAGTTCAATATTATTTTAAACGTTTAATCCAATTATTTATAAAAAGAAGGCGGTACATTTTGTCTCGCTGCATTTCTCCTTGTGGAAGGAGTATTCCTCTCGTGCTAAGTGGAATAATGTTAAATGTACCGCCTAAGAAGCAAATATACGATATTCTAAAAGAACAGAAATAAATATTATCCCGGTTCTTTTGTGAACAGTTGATTACGGGTATTAATCGCGAGACTCTTCAGAAGATAAAATAAAATGGCACTCATTCTCAACATTTTTTGACAATATACATACCCATCTATTGAGAGAGAACTTTATTAGTGATCAGGATGCCATCTTTCTTTTTTTGAATACACTTTTGCAAGCACATTTAAAAGCGAAATAAATCTATCTCAAACTCAATCATAACAATGCTTTTAAAAGAGCTTGCAAAGATCAAAATCAGCCAGATTGAGAAAGATTCAACGGCACATTTGCAGCTTGAAATCCGGAAGCTGCAAATGAGCCTCACAAAAAGTAAATCCATGTTTTATGATAATATTTTACAGAGGTATATTAAATATCCAATACACTACCAATAAAAGGTCAAACCATACGATTCATCATTTTAATTCCAGTTATTTGAACTTTACTAATCAGACAATTCTGCATTAAAATTAAAGCAATTTTTATGACAGAAGAAGTGGCCTTTTGATATTTAAATTGATTACTTTGTAAATCTCAATTCTACGTTATGAATTTTACATTAGAGGAATTAAAAGAAACTATTGAACTCTTTAGCGTAAATCAATGTTCATTTCTAACTGAAAATTGTATTGTTGCCTTAGAAGCTAGTAAACATCAAACAGGGTGCAAACTAGAAATTATTGGCGATCAAATTGATAATGCTCAGCTTAATTGGAAAACAGTAGTAAATAAAGCTGGTTATAAAGAACCAAAGAAATATGTGGAACATGGAGCTACAGCGATAGCCTTTTTTCTTGCACGCTCCTACACTGATTTCAATGTACTTGAAGAAGCGATTATTGGTACTGGTTTTGATTATTGGTTAGGTTATGATTCAAAACATTCTAAATACAATCCATTGAATTTTATGGCTGCGCGGCTTGAAATTTCTGGGATCTTAAAAGAGACCATACATAATTCTATTAACGAACGTGTAAAAATTAAAAAAGCACAAACAAATTCTTCAAATTCTTTAAAACTACCGGCTTACGTTTCAGTTGTAGAATTTTCTAAACCTAAAGCTTACTTTGCCAAGAAATGAAAGATATTCGTTCAATACATAAAGAAGCAGTAGAGCTGGTTAAAAAAGCTAATGATCTTTTTGCAATTGGCAAAAAGGAAGAATATATTACGGCTATTGAACAAGCCTTTAATTTAGAACAAGAGGCTGCAATGGAACTGTTACTCAATGTAGATTCTGAGCCAACTCGTTCAGTAATATTCCGAAGTGCTGCAAATTTGGCATATCTGTGCGGTAAATATTTGGAAGCTGATAAATTAATTCATTTTGCATTAGCTGGCACTCCATTTGAGGAAATTAAAATTGAAATATTAGAGTTACAAACTAAGGTCCAACTTTCATTAAATATCAAACCAGCTAAGGAAGAAATATATGAAAATGCTTACATGGAATTTCTAAAACAAAATGCAGTAAATATACGGATTGAACCAAAAACTAGTAAATATTCTAAGGCAATTGCAATTTCATATATTGTAGATTTTCTGAAAAACATTCAAGCATCTTATCTTAATTTCTCCGATGTAAATTTTATAAAGAGCTTCACTGATTCTGACTTTAATAATCTCGAATCTATTCATAAATGCTTTATTCATGATACTAATCTTCTTGGTGTAGAATTTAAATTCAATAGTTTTGGAATAAGTATTGCTGCTGATACTGGGATTATGAATTACAATTTGACGAATTCACCAAAATTCAAGGAATTTAGTAGCAGACTCTTTACTGATTTTATTGATGATGTCCTTAAACCAGATCTTAATAGTAATAATTTTAAGAAGACAATCACAGAAAAATACACTGATGAAGAAAGGAGAAAGATATTTTCTCCAATTATCCCCTCTCTAATAGACAAAAGCCCATATAATGTATCTATCGCTAATGAGAACTTTACTAGCAATATAAAGTCTTTTAAACCTATAACACGAGAAACCAAACTATTCTTATCTCCGGCAACAAAAAATGTAAATGAAGGGATCGAGATTAGTCTTATCAGAAAAACTGAACAAAAAAGAGGACTTAAATCAAAAACTATTATTGTAGAAGAACTTAAACATGCTGAATTTCAAATAAATATTTCGAATATAATTTTTGAGGGTAAAAAAGTATATTTAAATGAGCCTCATTCTTATGCTGTTGTGTTCTCAGATAATCATTATACTATTGACGATGAATACTATAATATTTTTACGCAAAGTGATGATTATAATAAGATTTTGATTGATTATGAGAAATTATTTATTGAAAAATATGACTATTTGTTATCAAACCAAAATATGCTAAATCAAACGGATTTGGAACTACTTCAAAGATTTGAAAAAACTTCATTAAGAGATTGGTAAAAAGGTATAAATAAAAACTCTCTTAGCATTGATTTGAAATTTTTTAACAATTTATACATAAACGTAAGAGGTACCGTCCCTTTGCCGCCAAACACATGCTTTTTTGCCTGCCCGGATCTTGTCACTTGACAATTTTATCGTGACATGACAAATCCTGCCCACTTATCGGGACCACGCCACCTGGACTACTTCATCGTGACACCAAACGCTCGTCCACCTACCGGGACTGGCAAAAACCAAGCTAGCAGCTTACACAAACTGCAACCATACCACAATGCCATCAGACTTTCTAAAATTTAAAATTATGTCTCAGAGAATAATATATTTGATTTCTTTTCCGGCTTTATAATCGAATAGAATAATCATTCAATTGAGTATTTAGACAGATTGCCATTGTGTGCAAGTATTTCAATATCTATGATAATTAATCTTTTTGTGAGAAATTCTTCAATTAAAACTTAAGAAAGCTATGAACCCAATATCAAAATTGTTTTTCCTTGTTATCGTCTTTTTAATCAGCTATGATGGTTATTCTCAAAAAACATTTTCTCCTTCCGAGTTGATTTCAGATATTGATTCCTTGAACAAAAAAATATTAGAAATCCATCCAAATCCTTTTACCAAAATTGATTCTATAGACTATTTTAAAGAAATAGAAAAAATAAAAAAGTCTATTGACAAGCCAATGACCGGAGATGAATTTTATAGATTGCTCGCCCCAATAACAATAAAAATTGGTGATGGTCATACTGGTCTTAATCCAGATCAAAGTCAAATGCTAATAAGTAAACTTCGCTTCCCATTTGATGTTTTCATTCAGGATCAGCATATGTTTATAACAAAAAATTACTCAGTAAATAATGAAATTTTATTAGGATCAGAGATTTTAAAAATAAATGGCATTCCAACACAAGAGATACTTTCAACTTTATTAAAGTATATTCCAGGCGAATCTGAAAGGTTTACTATTTCGGCAATGGAAAATTTCTTTCCAATGGCTTTCCGGTTTGTATATGGGGAATGCAATGAATTCTCTGTTGAAATAAAACAGTCAGGTAAAGTCGTTATGTCTAAAATAAATGCATTAAGCAATGAACAGCAGAAAATTTCTGAGAATATGAAACCGTCTAGGTTATACTTTAAAGATAATGTTGCAGTTATTGATTTGCGAGATTTTTCATCACCAGATTTTCCCCTTTTTATTGATTCGGTTTTCATCCAAATTTCTAATAAAAATGTTGGCTCATTAATAATTGACTTACGATATAACGGTGGTGGACAGGCTTCATTAGCTGATTCATTGATTTCCTATTTAACTCTACATGAATATCAATCGATGCAATCTGATGTAATAAAAATAAGTTTTGCTACATCCGATTATATACAACAACTTCAAAGCATGAATTGGGGAGAAAAAAAAGGTAGTTTCTATATCTGTAGCGGAATGCCAATAAAACCGATAACAAGAAAAAGTTTCTTTAATGGATCAATATATGTATTAACCAGTTCCATGACATATTCAACAGGAGGCTTTTTTGCTAATGTAATAAAGTGCTATAAGATAGGAACGGTAATTGGTTCAGAAACCGGTCAACCAATGATTGCCTATGGTGATACATATAATTATATCTTACCAAATACAAATCTTTCTTGTGGTATTGCCAAACAAAAGTTTGTTTTATGTTGTGCTAGAAAGGAAGGCCAAGGAGTTATACCTGATTATATAATTAAACCTAACCTGACTGATAAATTGAATGGGATTGATACAGAAATGGATTTTACTTTGAAACTTATTGAAAACAAAAAATAAAAGCCTAAATATAACACGGATGGTAGGCTTAATTGCCTTCCGCAGCCCGGACAACTTTGTAATCGGTCCCAAAAGTCTATGAGAGAAAACTTCAACCCACTTATTTTATCTTGTGCCTCCCGGACTGTTCCTGCTGCCGAGACAAAGTCAATAGGGTTGCAAGCCGACGCGCTGTTGTCATGGTTTTTGCTCGTCATCTCGACAGTTTCATCATGCTACCAAATGCTCCGACATAAATCAGGATTGGTAAAAACGCTACCAGACCCAATACAAATGGCAACTCATTAAACCGTAGGTGTTAGTTATCATTGTAAAAACAGATAATAACCAAAACGTATAAAACTTTATACTAAACAACAGTTTAATAATGTCCAAACTTTTAAAAAATGGATAAAATCAGATTAGTAATATTTTTGACTCTTTTATCCATTTCAACCTTATTAATATCTTGCCATAAAAGCCCTGGTGCTATCTGCAATGATGGACACAGAAGCTATTCCACTGGAAGAGGCACTTGCAGTTGGCATGGCGGTGTTAACCATTATATAGATACTGATGAGATTAGCATTCCGAAGACAGCTGGACTAATTGTCGCGATAATTTTTGTCGGTCGTGTATTTATTGGGAGTAAAAGAAAAAAGTAGTAATTAAATTAATTACGCAAATAAACTTCATATAAAATTGCTTTTAAACTTTTTTAAAGATCTTGATGCTTTAAATGATAACAATAATTTCATGATTGATGTTCTGACAACAATAATTGCATCAATTTTGATATTTATGATCTCCAAACAGAGTATGAAAAAAAGGAAGAACAGCGATAATCTAACTGAGACTAATAGAAATAAAAGGCAAGATAGGTCAAGAAACTCGATGTATTTCTACCATGTAAAGGGTTAATAGGATTTACCGCCGGAGGTCATTGCCCTAATTTTAAAAAAATGGCGACACTTGTTTGAAGTCTATATAAAAGTCAATGTCTGCAATACAATCCTGGCTGGCAGGAGCAAATGGGAAGTGTCGCCTTATATTATCAATCATTGTTAGTTACACGTTAATACAGCATATCAAATTTATGCTAATTGATTTATATTTCATAATTTTAGCATAATTAATATTATAGAAGAAACAGACATTTGACTTTACAGATATAATAGCGTTAAGCTGTTATTCCAAATTAAGGAAACCGGCAGAAATAAAATCCACGGGAGTAACAGGCAAGACGCCACGTTTGGCGTGGGCTTGCTTGTTTGTGGATTGGGTACCTGCCGGTACCTCTTACTCAATAAGTGTAGTCCACGTCCTTTTTATATACTCTTTACGACAATGAAAAAAAACTTGCTATTTCTTATTGGTCTTCTATTAAGTTTATCGACTTTCGGTCAGAGTGACTATTCACGTGGATTTCAAAATGGTTATAAAATCGGATATTGTTACAACGATTATGGTTGCATCCCTCCAATTCCTCCTATAACCCCAATACCTCGAATAGGGGAAAACCAAGATAATTATCAAGATGGTTACAACCGTGGATTTAAACAAGGATTAGAGGATAAGCAAGCTAAAAAACCTAGTTCTTCTTATAAAACAGAAATCAAAGGAGATAATTCATCATCCGTACTGCAGGATATGTATAATCCTGTGGAGTTTGCTCAAAGGCAACACATGGAGAAGTTTCAGGCTCAGAAGGAACAATATGAGCAAACTGAAAAAAACATCTCAGAGGGGATGAAAAAATATAGCCTTGAAATTGATGGATGGGAAGATCAAATAGGTTATGAGGAACTTAATAAAAAGATTTCTGCTATTCGTAATGGTTTCATTGAATTAAATGCCGCTGGACTGAATTTAATTACGCCTCGCAGCTCGCAGGAACTAATGGCATATAAAGCTCTTAATGAAGCTATGGATGACATTAGATATAAAAGCTCTATCTGGCAATCACAGAAACTCTCGTATCGCGCTGCTGAAAAAATTATTTATGAACAAATAATAAAAAAGGAATCTGAAAGGACCATTGATATCGATGCAACAAAAGCAAATATGAGGGCTCTTTTAAATACTGCCGGAATACTTAATAGATCTAAATTAACAGAGAATCTCATTGTTTACAAACCAGTTGAAGTTAACAAACTGTTTCCCGAAGAAAATAAGGTAAAAAGTTCAGTATTAACTGTAACGGATCGTGATGGGAATAATTATAAAACTATTCTCATCGGCTCCCAAACTTGGATGGTTGAAAACCTGAAGACCACAAAGTATAATGATGGTTCATCCATTCCTCTAGTAACTGATGAATCTGCCTGGATCAATCTTTCAACCCCTGGCTATTGTTGGTATGATAATAATTCAACAACCTACAAAGTGACTTATGGTGCATTATATAACTGGTATACTGTCAATACTGGAAATTTATGTCCCACAGGTTGGCATATACCCAGCAATGGAGAATGGACAATACTAATAAACTATCTTGGAGGTGAAAATGTGGCAGGGGTTAAACTTAAAGAATCCGATGCAGCTTTTCCGGGTGGTGGTCGTAGAAATGACGGTACATTCCGCAACATTGGGAGCAATGGTTATTGGTGGTCGGCTACAAAGATCGATTCAGGAGAAGCGTGGAACATTGGTTTGAGCTACGATCTCAATAATCTTGTCAGGTACAGCAGCAATAAGAAAATTGGTTTTTCTGTTCGTTGTGTCAGGGATTATTGATTTAAATAAAATCAAGTACTAATATAATATGATTTGAATTTTCTGAATTAATGGAAAAAATAATTGATAAGATCCCTGAAATAAAAAATGCAAGGTATAATTATCATGTACTTAAGAGAAATCTTAACAAAGAAAGGCGTAAGATAAAATCTCTTTATAAAAAATATTACTTTATAAATATGATTACTTCTAAGGATGTGGATGATCATGAACTCGAAGGTTATATACTACAATTATTTCAGGATTTGGCTTATAAGACAAAAAAACCGAACAAAAGAGATTTAGATGTAATTGTCAGTCTAAATTCAAGTATTATTGGAATTGAAGTTAAAAATGGTAATCTACCAAGTGAAAATGATATGTTTCAAGCTCGAAAGTATGCAATCAGACATTTAAAAAACACAAATAAAATAATGCATCCTTTAACAGTATGGAATAACGCAAAAACTGGACAAAAATTTGATTCCTTTAGAATAATAGATGCTGAAGAAAATTTATATGGCATAATAACAACAAGTGAGTTGCTTAAAGGATATTTAAAGGTCAAGCAAAAAACATTAAATTTAAAAACCTTTGATTATTTAATAAATAAAACTGGTTTAATAAAATTCTCAAATAGCATCCTAAAAAAATTGGATAGCAGCGTGAATGGATATTCCATTACCTCATAGTTGAGTAAGTATGTACTCAGCCAGACGAGATGTTTGGCATTACTAGTAACAGCGAGCTCCATACCAATTTTTTAGATTTAATCTTTAGTAAACCACTTTTGCTACTCCTTTCACTTTGTACACAAATCAAAGATAGCAAAAGAGGTTTATTGCTTTTGCTACATGGATTAGAAGAAAAATGACTGCAAAACAAAATAATCTATAGCGAGACAATTTTAAAACTCACCTAACACCTAACACGCTTTGGTTAATTGGCTTCGGCAGCCCGGACAACTCCCGTCCATCTACCAGGACTGGCAAAAAACAATGCACCGCGACTCAGACGGCACCTAATTAAACCGCCGGGCTGTTAGCATGCATTGTACAGGCCTCCTGCTGATAAAATAGCTTTTATAGGACATTTCAACTTTAATCCATGATAATCACTAATAATTTAAAAATGAGGCATTTAAAAATCTTATTAGTTATGCTAGTCGCCATTAGTTGCACTAGAAATGTTCAGAGGATTCAAGATTCAAATGCAAGTCTTTTAACTGGCACTTACCACTTGGATTCAATGCCAGGCAGTCTGTTATTATCATCCAATGGATTGGTACCAGAGGAATATAATAGCTCATTAATCACGATCGATTCAATTGGTAGTTTTAAATTACCAATCACTATTGAATATCCTCAGTCTCTAGCTTTAATATTAGGACAGTCGCTCGGATCAATGGCAGGTAGTAGGGCAATTGGACTATTTATATTCCCTGGGGATACATTAAATATTGATATATCAGATTCAGTCAAAATTACTTGCAAGAACAAATCCCATCAGGATTATATTCAGAATTATCTTAAATTATCTAACCTACTTCAAAAAGCGAGAATTGGTTTTCCTTTTCAGGAATCCGTTCAGAAGGATACACCTAGTGAATTTCGGTTAAAACAAATTGAATTTAACGGTCAAATGAAAGAATTGATTAAGACATTTATTACTAAAAATAACATCCAAAACCAAGAATTTAACAAAATGGCATTTCTTGAAGCTGAATATATAACTGCGTGTCATCTCATTGATTATAAATGGTTAAACAAAATTATCTATAGGAAAGAGGTTAAAGTACCTATGGATTTCTTTTCTTTGGCTGATTCATTAACAAAAACTGATTGCGATTTTATTATAACACAGAACTATTTTGATTTCCTTAATCGCATTCAAATGAAATACTCTACTGAAAAGATTGATTCGCTTTTAAAATTTATTAATTATGATCCCAAAACCCTGACTCAAGAGATTCTTCTTGGCAGAAGTTTGATGGATATTTTAAATAAAGATTCAATCCAAGTTGCATCCAAATACTTTGATGCTTTTAAACCCAAAATCAAAAATTCAATTATTAAACAAAGACTTGATGAAGAATATAAAGCAAAAATCGCATTCCTAGACAATCCTTCGGTAAAGAATACACTTCTAACTGATCTATCTGTCAAATCAAATAAAAACTCCGTGTTAAAACAAATTATCGAAGACCATAAGGACAAAGTGATCTATGTTAAATTCTGGGGTCCATGGTGTGGCCCTTGCATGGAGGAACTCCCGTTTGATAAAATGCTCATTAAAGAGATTAATCCTGCCAATTTTGCATTTGTAAATCTATGTGTCAGAACAAAAAAATCTGATTGGGAATTTACCATTTCTAATAAAAAAATGTTCGGATACCATTACCTCTTGAGCAATGATCAATACAATGAACTATCTTCGCTTTTTAATATAAGCGGGATCCCTTACCATATCTTAATTGGGAAAGATGGGAAGATACTTAATAATAATGCTCCAAGTCCAGGATCAGCAATCCTTGGTGGACTTGATCACACTTTTGTTAGGGATCTGAAAAGAATAACTAACCCTAATTAAGAAGAAATAAACAACGAAACACTAACACGGACGCTTTAATTAATTGCCTTCGTCAGCCCGGACAATTCCGTGATCGGCCCCAAAAGTCTATGAGAGAAAATTTAACCTACTTATTAAATCTTGTGGCACCTTGACAGATCCTGCTGCCGAGACAATGTAAATAGGGCTGCCGGCCAACGCGCAGTTGTCATGGTTTTTGCAGTGCCACCTTGACAACTTTACCGTGACATGACAAATCCCGCCCGTTTATCGGGACCACGCCATCTGGACAACTTTATCGTGACCAGCAAGTGCACGTCCACCTACCGGGACTTTGCAAAAAACGCGGCACCTCGACACGGACGCCAACTCATTAAACCGCCGGGCCGTTAGGTTTAAGAATTTGTGCACAATACCGTGATAGCCAACGCGCAAGCAAGAGTATGGCAGCTCGCCACCGCGACATCCAACGCTGCTGCCAAACACATGCTTTTTTTGCCATTGCTTCTGCTAATGATTATTCTGGCCAATGTGTACAACGATTCTGGAGTATAGTGTACAATCCAA
>OCZT010002664.1_pt1 | contig 18335 bp, 19 predicted proteins | sample 1539031 | NCBI WGS metagenome assembly OCZT01 (sample SAMEA3539308, study PRJEB22396) | soil metagenome | biome: tundra; feature: field; material: soil | place: USA | collected 2010-05 | depth 0.15 m | reverse complement strand
GGCGTGATTCCGTCACCTGCGGGAGGGACAGCCGGCGGCGTGATCGAGCCGGCGCCCGCCGGCGGAGCGGAGCCAGGGATCGGAGCCTGGTCAGGAGTCGCGACCTTGGGAGGAACAACGAGGCTCGGGTTCGCGATTTGAGCGGCTGATACCGTCATGGTGAGACCCTCCGGAAGGCCGGCCGCGGCTGGTTGTAAATCGCATTGACGTCGATCGCCGGCAAGGGCTTCAAGAGCCCTGCTGTGCCGGCGGTCCGGAGCGGTGCGCCGGCCGCCCAATTCGTGTTGGCCAGGTCGATCGCTTGCTGGCGATACTTATCGGCCTGTCCGGCGGTCTTGCTCGCATCGAGCGCCCCAATCGCGGGGAGTCCGTACTTACCCAGGGTGCCAAGGAGCCCCTTCCAATCGAAGCCGCCTCCGCCACTTCCGCCGGCGCCGGCAGGGCCGCCACTCGCGGCGCCAGCTCCCTTCGCGATCGCTCCTGCAGCCGCGGATCCCAATGATCCGAGCTTCCCAGCCCAGCCGCCGAGCATATTGTCAGATCCCGCGGTCGGATCGCCGCCAACCGTGTTGGCCATGTTGGCGGTCAGGTTGTCCGGATTGAACTTCGGGTCGCTCGCCAGGCTCGACCCGAGGCCACTCGCCCCTCCGAGTTTCCCGAGCTTACCGGCCAGCTTGCCGCCCAGCCATGCTTGGCCGCCAGTCTCGACGCCATGCAAAAGCGCGGTCTTGAGATTCTGACTCCCAGCCAGATCTCCCAGGGCTCTGACCCCGCCGGCGATCTCTGGACCGATACCAGGGATATATCCAGCGATCGGAGCCGCGAAATCCGTGACCTTGTTGACGATCTTCCCCAGCGGCTTGAGCTTCTTGAGCCCAGAGGAAAGCCAGCTCACAGCCGGCCCCTGTATCGGGCGAGCAATGACGCCATTGGCGGCATCTTACCGCCGTGCGGCTGAAACCCCGGCGGAGCGACCGGAGCCGGCGGAGCTCCGGCGATCGGAGTCGTTCCCGCGAGCGGTCCCAATGCACCGAGAGCTCCAGGAGTCGGAGCTGACGGCATGGCGCCACTTCCGAACGACCCTGGAACGTGAGCGTTTGACGTCATAAATCCAGCGAGACCGCCAGGAGCTCGAGGAGGGATAGCCGGTCCGTTCGGCATAACCGGCATGATTCCGCGGAGCCCTGGAGGGATCGCGGCTGCCGCGCTGGATCCGGCCGCGGCGGCTCCGAGACCGCCCACCAAACTCTTAAGAAAGCTCATTTTCGCTCCCGCGAAACCGTTGACGTGCACAAGGTACAGAGAAAAAGGCGATCAGGCCACCGAAACGCTCATTGACGTTCCGCCGCCTGTAGCCGGCGGAATGACGGTCGGCGTCCCCATTACGCGAATCCGGAGGAGCGGGATCGAGCCCGCCAGGTTCCGGATTGTGAGAGTCTGGTTTGCTGGGACGAAGCCGCCGGTCATAACATTGGTGCCGGTCACATTCGCAGCCCCGGCCACAAACCTGAGAGCCGCGACCGGAGTATAAGTGCCGACCTGAACTCCGTCGATGTACCAGGTAATCGTTTTCGTCGGGCCGTCGATGATGATTTTCATTCGGTGAGGCGCCGTACAAAGGAGCAAGGTCGTGACGTCGTAGAGCGAAGTGTAAGGAGCTCCTCCGGTCGCCGAGTCGAACACGAAGGGATGCCATTTATTGTCCACCTGATCGGCGTAGAAGCCGATTCCCATGAGGGTCGTCTTGTCGCCGGCGGTGACGTACTGCCAGTGACCCACGACCGCCCTCACACCGGCGGTTATCGCCGTCACGAAAACGAGATCCTCGTAAATCAGAGTGAAGGCGCTGGCTACTGTCCCAGGATCCAGCAGGTGATGGAACGGCGGACTGCTGCCGGTGTCCTGGCGGACCGTTTCCGGAGTCGCGTTCGCCGTCCGGAAGATGTAGCGCATCCAGAGTTTCTCACCCGGCGCGAGCGTGTGACCCGAGCCCGAGGCTGCCGAGTCGACGAATACTCGAGTCCCCAGGGCTGCCTGGTTGTCCGGCCCGATAATGCTGACGGGAATCGCGGAATTGTTGAGAGTCATTAGTCGGCGTACTCGATCGTAACGAGCGGAGTGAACGGGCTCATTCGGGAGAGAAACTTAGTGATGAACGCAGGGGGGCCAGTGGCGCCGACGTTGCCGCTGCACCAGACCATGTTCCAGCGATCGGCCGCCGAGCCCGCGATATTCGCGTATGGCGTCACCTGGCCCGGCGCGGTCCCGCTCGCCGGAGAGTACGAGCCGATGAGCGCCGAGTCGATGAAAAAGCCGACAGTGTTTGTCGTTCCGTCCATGACGATCTCGAACTCATGGGGAGCCAGGGGAGAGATCGCGCTCGCCACATCGAACACAGTGACCAGGGCATCATTGATAACCACACAGTGCCATACGTTCGCGTCGACCACGGCGAGCGTATTTGCCGCCCATTTCGCCCGCTGCCGGAAACCGACAAAGGGAGCGTTATTGGTGTAGCTCCCGCCGCCGCCCTGGGTGCCGCCAAAGCCCCAATAGCTCTCGACGTCCTGCACGACCGCCGCGGCCGGGACGCCGTTGGGCATCGTCACCGCCAGGCAGTCTCGAGCTCGAATGATCGCCGAGCCCGGCCCGTATTTCGGGTCGAGCAAGACTCTCGGTTCGTGGGAATCCCGATAGATGAAGTACCCGCCGCCGCCGCCGCCTGACGCCTGAATGTTCTTCGCATAGCGCTTGATTTGAGTGTCCCAGGTATTGCCGTGAGTCCCAGCCTGGAACTGCACAAAGGCCACGCCTCCGAAGGCCAGCGTCAGGTCGATGTTCCCAGCGAGGACGATCGACTCGGGCGCCGTTACGATTGTCGTCATTCGGGCTTCCCCCTCGCAATCGAGAGCGCCAACGTGACCCGCTTGTGCAGACTGCAGGAATTGACGTAGAAGGCCAGGACGTCAGAGCTCGAGATCACCACATCGGGCCAGGTTGGCACCGCGAGCGCTTGATTTTTCACCTGGGCCGTCAGGGTCGGCGGAGCCGCCGCAACGATCGTGTTGGCAATGGTCGGGACCGCAGGATAGATCGACTTCCAAACGTCGACGACACAGGATCCGCCGGCGTTGTCGCCCAGCATGGTCCAGCCTAGGATCTTCCCCAGCATCCCGGTCAGCGGGAGATAGATCGGAATGGTCGGAGCGACAATCGCGGATCCTCCGCCGTCGATCGTCAGAGTGATAAGTCCGTTGGGAGTGGATTTGATCCGCATCCCCAGCCGCCGGTTAATGAGCTGGATCAGCCCAGGGAGCGAAGTCTGATCGCTGATATCCGTCCAGAGCGGCCGGCTGGTGCTAGTTGCCGTTGCCAAGGGTTACGGGATCCGGGGGCCGTTCGCGACCAAGTAAGCGCCGACCTCGAAGCCCTGAAAACGAAATTGCTCGTTGATTTGAGTGTGAGTCGTTTCCGGCTGGAGCCAGCGGCCGAGCTGCTTGATCCCCACCTTTCGGCGGATCTCCGCGTCATGACCGAGAGCGGCCGCGGTGATGTTCTGCGGTACGCTCACCGCCCGCCTGGGAGTCGTGTAGCCGATCGTTGTCGACGCATTGAGGTTGGATCCGAAGTAGAGCGCGACGATCGACTCCCAATCCTTCTCCTGGGTGTCGTCCCAGCCGAGCTCCGCGCCCTTCACCTGGTGAGTGATCGCCACGTTGCCCGAGTAGATCACGTCCTGCCAGGGGCCGTTCTGTGGAGTGCCGAAGTACATGACGTGCCCGGTCTCGTCGAGCACCATTATCACGCGGTCGAGCTCGTTGAGATCGTTGACGGCCGCCAGGTGGGTCGGCGTCACCGCCTGGGGGAGATCCCAGACCGCGAGCGCCTGTTTCGTTTCCGGATCCCAGACCAGGATCCGGTATCTCCAGCTCGCACCGTTGATAACTGCGACCGTGGCCATGACGGCCGGCAGGAGCGGCCACTCGACCATCGAGCACAGGTTGGCGCGACCGCCGACAGTCGCCGGCGGATCCTTGTCAGCGCCGGCGATTGTCTCGCGGAACCCTTCCCAGATCGGGACCGGCTGGCCGCCCAGGGGAATGACCCAGAAGAAACCGTCCCGGTCCTGAAACCAGATCTCGCCGTTGCGGAAGATGCAAGCTGACGGAAGTGTGCAGCCCACGGTCGCAGAGACCGCCTCGCGGTTGCCGGTGGATCTGAAATTGTCCTCGTTCGGCCCGGTAATCATCGACCAGGAGCGAGCTCGAGAGAAGTAGAGAGCATCCTCCGCGGCAATGAGCACATAGAGCCGGTCCTGGGAGGTTTGCCCCAGCACCCACTGGTTGTCGTAAAGCGCCAGAGTGGCCGGGTTTACCTGGGTGTCGTAGCCGGTGTAAGGGTCGTTCTCCTCACTCCAGACGATCTGGACCGGATTGGCCTTCGAGATCCCGGTGAGCTTCGCGTAGTACACGACCGGCTGGCCGAAGAGAACAGGGCAATTCGGCATATCCACGAAAACCGCACCGTCCCAGGTGAAAGGCTTTCTCACGCCGTCCGAGATAACGAGCTTATCCGCCAGGATCGTCGTATAGATCTTGTCGGTCGTCTGGAGCGCTCCGATCGCGCCCAGCGGGACGTTTGTGTGCACTCCGGTCGCCCAATTCACCGTGTACATGAGGCCGTTGATGAAATCGACCGTGAAAACCGTCCCGTTGAGCTTTCGGTACTGGAAGCCGCCCTGGCCGAGACCCGGTGAGCCGAGCGTGGCCAGGTGAGTCACCCCAGGCCGGCCAACCAGGTCGCGGGAAGTGCTCGAGTGGAGCGGGTACGCATTGTAAATGAGGCTCGCAATGTTGGGATCCCCGGACGGAGCTCTCGAGTCCGCCATTCCCTTTATTGAGAGCTGCTCATAAACGACCGACTTGGGCCGCGGGTATCCCTGTTTCGGCGTCGGCATTACTGGTACGGCACCGCCCAGCGGATATTCTCGCACCATTTACAGCCGTCAGTAGATCCGCGGAACTGGACCTTCCAGCCCTCCGCCCAGGTCGCGAAATAGACGATCTTCGCCACTTCGTCGGTCCGGATCACAAGGCGCTGAGTGCCCAGGGGCGACTGGCCTGGCTTCTGGCCGTTGAAGCTCCATTCCGCCTGGCTGTCAAAGCCGACAGCTCCGGTTGGATGGTCCGCGCAAATGAAATCGACGTGTGTGCCGTCCTGGGTCCAGCGCTGGTTTTGGATCAGCCTCAAGCCCAGATCCGGCGACTGTCCGACGACCGACATTCCGGCGCAAGGGGACTGATTCCAGAGCCCGTCACGGTTTGCCTGGAAGAGGATCCCGGCTCCTTTCTGGGCGCGGATCTGGATCTGCTCGCCGGCGTTTCCGAGACAGGCATCGGGGATACAGAGCCGGCCGTTCAGGATCAGGTCTCCGTTGACGACATTGCCCAGCGAGCCGCCGCTCGAGACTGCGGCAACGGCGGAATTGACGTACTCCTGGACCGTCCGGCCGTCCGGCGGGAGCTTCCTGTAGAAGTCCGCCATTGTGGGCCGGCCCTGAGCTTCCCAGAGCTCAAGCTTCTGGAGCCTGGCCTCGAGATCTGGGGGCAAAGTGGCCGGACCGCCGGAATTGGCGCTGAGAGCCCTTCTAAGCGAGTCAATGACTCCAGCCTGATAAGCGGCACAGGTCGCCAGTTTCGCGGTTGTAGTGGCCCTACCGGCCGGAGGACAGGGACTCTGGGCGGTCGCCGCCGTGGCGCCGCCGCAGAACGAAACCGCCAAGGCCGCGAGCGCGACGGCGAAGAAGGCCGCCTTTCTACTGATAGCGTACATAACCGGCTCCTGTGTCGATGGATTTCCACCATTCGTCTGAGTAGTCGTCGACCGCCTGGGCGCCCGACAGGTGGAATTGAGTCGCGAGCGAATTGGCGAGCACTCCCCACTGGACCGCCTCGAGCTTCTCCCACGGCGCGGGATCCCGGAGGCCGCCCTGGACCGCCCAGATGATCGCGGCCCTGGTGACGATCAGCGCCCGAGCTCGAGCCGGCTTCATCGTCGGCTGAACGGCGGCGGAGATCTTTGTCCAGGGTGTGACAAACCGGGCGTACGGTCCCGCACTAAAGATCCGAGTCCGGCCGCCAGGGATCCGGATCCGATCGCCTTCCATCACAAAATCGCCGTTTCCCCAATCCGCGGACGGAATGAGGAGCCGGCCGTTCCTGGACTCGCGGAGCTCAATGTGCCCGACCGGAAAGACCGCCTGACCCTCGGCGTCGAGCCCGAAGGTGTACGTGAGGCCAAGGTCGGCGGTCGTCATGAGCACCGGAGCGCCATAATTCGGGTCCGGAATGGTCGCCGCGAGGATCTCCATCCAGTAGTCCTGGGCCTCCGAGAGGAGATCCCAGATCGCGTCCGTTGCGTTGTCCGGCTCGATCAGCTCTTCGTCGGCCGCGGGCCGGCGGATCCGGTTCAGGAGCTTCCGGTGCAGGTTGGCCGAGTCCCAGATATCAGCCATTTCAGGCCATTCCGTAGGCTACAACGTACTTCGTATCTGCAGCCCCGAAAGAGGCCGAGATCTCCAGACAAGCATTATCCTCGACCCAATAGATCCCGATCGCCGCGAAGGTCGCCGCCGGCGCGGCAGCGGGATCCGCCGCGCTGTAACACTTGAGATCGACGTCAGCCCCGGCGCCAGGTGCCCGGCCGACGAACTTCCCTGGGTTGGCGATCGCGGTGATATGGAGCACCACCTTCCCGTTCAATCCCTGGCTCGACGTCCCGAGAGGGACCACGGCCGCGCCGCTGTTGGTTATGACCTTACCAGCCATGTGCTACTCCTTGCCGGGTCGGAGCCGGTTTTTCCGTGGATTTTGCTTCTTCCCGCCCTGGGCCTTCGGATCAACCTCTTCCTCGAGCGCGGACGCCAGATCGTCGTCGTCGAGATCTACGTCCTCGAACTCCAGGGTGTCCAAATCTACATTCCCGGTGAGCTCGCCTTCTCCATCATCGAGATCTGCCGGGTCAATTCCGGCATCGTCCAGATCTTCCTCTGTCAGCGGGACCGCGGCGGCCGTGGCCAGCCCTTCGTCGTCCTCGGCTTCCTCGTCGGGGAAGCTGTTCACAGCTCCGCCGGCGATCAGAGCTTCGAGCTCCGGATCCAGGCGAAGATCCTTCGGCCGGGCCTTCTCGATCGCGAGCTGTTTCGCGGTCGGCGCGGGTCCGATCAGCTTCTCGACTGCCGGCGTTCTCTTCTGGGTGAAGCCCAGACACCAGGGGTCGCCTCGACTCATGAGGACTACCAGGCGCCAGTCCTGCGGCTTCGGCCCGGCGAGCTGGAGGACTCGCTCGTCAGGCTCGCTCTTCGGCCTCGAGTCCCGGATCTCTTTGTAGCGGAGCTCCCACTCAATGAGAGCCCGCTTCAGGTAACGGGCGTATCCGTCGAGATCCAGCTCGATCCTCCAGGGCTTGTCGACCGGGAACGACACGAAAGAGTCAGGCACGTCGATCGGCGCTGAAAAGGTGCGCTCGAGCTGACCAGTTGGCTCCATGTTGTTCCGGTCCAGCCACACGATCCAGAGCCGGTTGAGCCCGGTCCTGGGATTCTTGAAGCGGTCGAACTTCTTCGAGAGGATCCGCCATTTCACCTTGCGGCTCATTGAAAAGTTTAGTCTCTCTCGGGTAATCTCGGGGGGCACGTTTACCTCCTTAAAGGTGTGTAAGAATGATGTTTTTCACGTTGAACTACGCAGCAATGTCCGCAACCTGGCTGTCCAGCCAGTCCAGGATATTGCTGTCGATCTCTGCTTCCGCCTCGGCCTTGGCAACTGCCCGATCGGCGGCGGTGCGCGTTTCCCAGCCGGCCTGGCGCTTGTCCATCCAGTCCTGGAGCCGGTCCATTGCCTTCAGCTTGTCCAGGATCCGGACATCGAAGCGGGAAAACGGGAGCTCCCCAGCCCAGGGAGCCCGGTGAGGGAGTCCATTGAAGCGGAGGATCTTCCGCTCGAGCTTGCTGAAAACCTTCTTATGGCCGCCTCTCGAGCCCTGAATGATCCAGAACGCTCGAGCATAGGCGTGGTGAGATCTCCAGAGCCACCACTGGCGCTGGGTAATGCCGGCCGGGAGCAAGCCGTCCCTGGTGATGAACTGCTGAAGTACGTTGTCCCACTTCCCAGACTCTCGGGGATTCGGACCCTCGAGCTCCGCGAAAAGAGAGTCGCCGTCCAGCTCACCCATGAGTCGGAAGAAGGCGTCTTTCCCGGCCAGGATCGTCCGCGGGATCATTTCCGCGACGATCAGCCGCTCGACGGGCTGCCAGCGCTCGCCCGGCTCGTAGTAACAGTGGAGCCAGTGAAGAGTGTCAGAGGGGGGTGATATCGTCGCCAGGAGCTCGTTAGCCTCGGTTGCGGCGCCGTCTGGGCCAGCCCAATCAATTCCCCACTCCGGGGTGACGTCGAGAACTGGCTCTTTCATTCTGGGACCGCCAGCTCATGCCGGCTCCGAACGATGCCGGGCCTGGCCGGCAGTCCCAGGACCATCCCGCCGGCCGGAACGTCTTTCGTCACGACCGCGCCGGCGGCGACGAAGGCGCCAGCTCCGATCCTGACGCCTGGCAGAATGACCGCCGCGGCCCCGATATTCGCATAATCTTCAACGATCGGCGGTTCCGCGGTGTACGGCGGATCCGCGGGATCATGGATCATCGGGAAGCGGTCGTCGGTGAACACCACTCCAGGGCCGATAAAGACTGAGCAACCGATCTGAGAGTTGGGCGGAAGGAAGCATAGAGCTCCAATCCTGCTCTGGTCTCCGATCTTCGAGCCGCGGCCGATCTCCGTGTGGGATCCGATCGAGCAATTCACGCCGATTCGGACGTCCTGGAGAACGACCGCATACCACCAAACTTTGCTCCCCATCCCGACCAGGGCGCTCGATTCGATGTGATTGATTGGCAGCGGGCCCAGAGTCACAGGATCTCCTTGTAGATCTCGACCATTGCCTTCGCGGTTTCCAGGAAGTCTGGGACCGGCTCTTTCGCCCTGGGCTCGACCTCGCCCTTGAGGATCCGGATCAGCTCCGCGGCGCCCAGGCGGTGATCCCCTTCCGGGATCCAGAAATCGCTGTACGGGTTGCCGGGATAGCTGATTGTCTTGGCGCCGGCGGCGGCGGCCTCGAGTGAGAGCCGGTTATGGTCGCCGTATCTGACCAGGCCGATGAAGAAATCAATCGACTTGAAAATGTCCTTCATCTGGTCGTGCACGAAGGAAAACGGCGATATGTAACCGGCGTAGCTGGTGCCGTTGGCGTTGGCCAGCGGGTAGAACCAGCGGCCCAGGTCGTTCGGGACGCGGTTCGCGTGGAGAGTGGCCTCGGGGATCGCTTCCCGGACGTAGGGCCACAGAAGAAAGAGATCCAGCGGCCACTTGATTTTGGCCGGGTTCTCGCCGGTCCAGACTGAAGGCTTGCCGGCATACCGGCCGCGGTCCTGGCCGCTCGCCCAGAACTCGAGATCTACACCCAGAGGGATGCAATAGATCTTAGTCCCGCGGTTGACCATCTTCTGAAAGATCCACTGGTGACGGGGCCAGAAAGTCACTCGGGCGTCAGCATCACTCAGCCAATGCTGCATGAGCATAAAGCCGTCAGCGTGGCCGTAACCTTTCTTGCCGTCCTCAACAGCGCCCTCGAAAACGTGTTCCGGGGTGCCGTGGGACACCCAGACCACGCGGAGCGGCCTCTTCAGCCGGCTCCGCATGGTGTCGGGAAAGTGCGTGTGACAGACCTGGATATCGGCCTCTTCGGCCTGGCCCCAAGTTTCCTCTTTCATGATATCTACAACCAGCGAGTCAAGACCGAGGCGGCGCTCTGCTTCGGCCATTGATTTCGCCACGTTACACATTCCGGAGCCATTGAGCAGAACCCAATGACAGACTCGGAACCCCATGAGTGATGCCCTCCGCTAGAGTGAAGCCGACGACAGCCGGGAAGTGATGTTTGAGATCAGGACCGACTGTGATGTGTTGTGGCTCGCCTCGAGCGTGGTTGCCGTTGAGATCAGGACCGACTGTGAAAGGTTGTCGCTCGCCTCGAGCACCTTCGCCGTCGAAATAAGGACCGACTGTGAAAGGTTATCGCTCGCCTCGAGCACCTTGTTCCCGGAAACCTCCTGGGAGGCCAGGCCGGCGTTCACGACATTCGTGGAGATCAGGACCGACTGCGAGACATTCTCGCTCGCCCTGGTCGCGATCAGCGTGGACTGGCTGACGTTGTGTGAGCTCTCGAGCGCTTTGTTGCTGGAGATCTCGGCCGCCGCCGAAGTGTTGTCGCTCGCCTCGAGTGTGGTCTGCGCCGAAATCAGGACCGACTGTGAAGTGGTCTTGCTCGACTCGAGAACTTTGTTGCTGGAGATCTCGGCCGATTCTGACGCGATCGCCAGGGCCGAAATCAGGAGAGACTGAGAGGCGTTGCTGGCCCCGCCGACCGCGAGCTCACTGACCAGCTCGGACGCGGCCCCGCTGGAAGCAAGTGCAAGCTCCAGGCGCTCTCTGGCATCGTTGGAAAGCATATTTTACCGTCCTGGGGAAGTGGAAAGGAGCTCGAGCCCGGTGTCCTGGGCTCGAGCCGGGAGGATCTTAGAGCTCGGTCTTGTTGCTCGCGTACGCCAGGTTGCCCCGGTTCAGCCAAACGATCTGGCAGGGGTAATCGAGCGGGAACACATAGGCCGAACGGTCAGGGATCTTCTCTCCATCGTCCCAGGCCGGCTTGCCGGGCTTCGGCAGGAGGACCATCTTCGCGACCGACTTTTTGTCGTAACCGAAAACGTAGCCGGGCGGAACGTGGATCGTGTCGTCGAGCGTGATTCCCTTCGCTCGCGGTGATCCATCCATTTCCATTGCGGAAATGTCGTCGTACCGGAGGCCCGCGGTGAGCTGGGAGAACACGTCATTGCTGACGCCAGTGGACCAGCGAATATCGGTCAGCTTTCCGCCGCCGGTAAACTTGATCGCTTGCTTCATCCGTCGAAGCCCGATGTTGGTGAACCGGCCGGCCGCGGTGTCGGCGTAGCCCGGTGCCCAGGAGGGGAAGCTCGCGGAGCTGATTCCCTGGAGTGAAACGGACGTCATGGCTTCGAGGAAGCCGGTGAGTCCCTTCAGGTAATCCGTACCGTCGAGAGTCGTGTTCTCGAGGGAGTTGGCGAACACAAGCTGATCGTCGCCGGCGAGCGTTGGCGCGACCGCGAAGGTCATGTCGATCGACGGCGTTGCGGCCGTGACGGCGGCGATCAGCCCGATCGAGCTGGCAACCAGAACGCCGGTGCGAACGAACGCGGCGTACTCGTTTTTCCGGACCAGCTTGGCCACGAAATACGGGGCCGTGGTGGATCCCAGGCCGGCGATCCCGTACGCATCCTTGAGGATGATCGTCTGGGCCGTGGTGCCGGCGCCGGCAGAAACCGAGCTGATCTTCGCCCGGACTCCGCTGGAGAAGCCGTAGAACTCGTCAGCGATCCACTGTCCGATCGCCTCGAGCTTCTTTCTGCCCTGGAACTGCATCTGGTTCGCGAGCATGGCGCCAGGCTGCTTCTGCTGGATCATCTTCGAGATCTTGGAGACCGTGAAGCGTCCATTCAGGTGACACCAGGTGAAGCTGGCGTCGGTCGTTCCTGGCGAGCTCGGGCGAGCCTCGTATCCGCCTTCGACGATCGAAGCGATTCCCGCGCCCTGGTCGAGATCGAATGGAGCTGTAATCTCGCGAGTCGACCAGTCAACATCGAAGCCCTGGAAATCTTCGAGATCGTCCCACTCTTCGTACATGAACTCCGCGGCAATGCGGAGCTTCCCTTGCACCTTTCTCCAGAGTCCCTGGAGATCCGTCTTGGAAGTGGTAATTCCGTAAGTGGCTGGGGCCATTGGCCCCTCCTATGTTTGATTTGAGAGCCTTCTTCCTGGCCCCAGCCGTGGATCCTTTTTTAAGAGAGGGGATCCGACGCGTTAAACCAGGCATCCATTTCTGCCTTGTTCTTGAACTTGGGTGGAACTTTCGAGCCCTTTCCTGGCGCTGCTCCGGCTCCATCCACCGCGGTCGTTGGCGGGATCTTGTTCCCGTTTGCGGCCGCGTTCTTGGTCTGCGCTGCAGCGAGCTCGAGCGCCGATTTCCTGGCGTCCAAGATCGTCTTGGCGTGGTAAGCGAACTCCTGAGCGAAGGCGGGCATTACAACCCGCTCGCCCGGCTGGAGATCACGGTTTCCACCCCACTCCGCGGCCGGGATCACCTGCTGGACCTCCATGAAGAACCGGCCAATGTTCGCCGGCGCCCCCATGTAGTCCCGGATCCTGGTGAGCTCGGCGCCTGAAAGGCCACGGAACTCCGGAGTTTTCGCGAGGGCTGTGATCCGGTCGGTGACGACCGGCGCCAGCTCCTCCGAATAGCGCTCGAAATCGGGCTCGCCGGCCGGTGCGCCCCTGGCGTCCGGTTCGTCGTCGAATCCGTCGAGCTTGACAGGGCCAGCCGGCTTCCGCTCGCGGAACGCTTTGGCTGCCGCCAAATCTGCCTGGGCCTCGAGCTTCACGCGGTTCTTGCCGAAGTCGTCGAGCCACGCCTCGAGCGGTGAGCGGCCGTTGTCGTCCATTTCGCCCTTCTCCTGACGATCAGCCAGGTCGGCGTAGAACTCCAAGAACTTTTTGGCCTTCTCCTCGTTCTCGCGTACTTCGGCCCTCATGTTAGCGACCTCTTGAGCTGATTCCGCGAGCTTCCGCCGGAAGGAGCCTGAGTACACGACACCGTGAGACATGAGCTTCTGAACGTCCCCAGCGTATTGCCTGGGGATCATCAGCCAGTCTTTCGTGAGCTTTGACCCTTTGACAGGGATCGCCGTGCCGTCAGCACGGAAGGAGAACTCGAGCTCCGGCTCTTCAAGAGCCTCGGCCGGCGGTTCACCTGGTGCCGGCGCTCCAGCCTGGGCCGGTTCGGGGGGTTGGCCCTCTTCCGTGGCTGGTGCTGCCGCTTTGGGAACGTACTTCCCGGTTACAGGATCTCTGGTCTTTTCAGCTACCGGGACGATTGCTGGTGGTGCCTTGTCGGCGTCAGCGTCACCCTCGGCGGTCTGGGCTCCAGTGGACTCCAGCTCAAGGAGATCATCGGGGATCTCAAAAAGCTCCTGCCCAGCCAACGGGTCGAGCTCCGAGTCCGTGTCAACGATCTCTTCAATGCCTTCGTCCTGATCTTCTGCCATTTTATTTCACCTGTCGGTTGTCCGCAAGAGCGGGGTTACTTCTTGCCAGCGGCCGATTGCCGTGGCTGTTTCGCCAACTTCTTCTTCTCGAGCTCGATCCGGGCCGCCTGGGTCTCGCTCTCGAGATCCACGCGCTGCTGGGCGATATCGCCTTCCTGGCGGAGCTTCGCGCCTTTGTGGGCCGCCTCGACCGCCGTGGTCGAATTGTGCCGCTGGTTCTCGGCGGTGATCTCCATCTGCTTCGTCGCCAGCGTGACTCGCGGATCCTCGCCACCCTGGGCCGCCAGCTTCTCTTTCGCTGCGATTTCGGCCTGGGTGAGAACGCTCGAGTGCTCCATTTCGAGCTGCGACTGCTGCAGCGCGTGGCCGGCCTTGATCTCGGCCGCCTGGGTGATCGCCTGGTCCGAAGCCGTGCCGACCGAGAGCTTGAGCTGACGATCCTTGTCCTTGTCGCCCTCGACAACCGCGGCGGCTGCTTGCTGGTTCTGGATCGCTTCGGCGGTCGTTCCAACTGCGGCTGCTGCTCTCATGCGCTGGTATTCAGCGATAAAGCACTCCTGCCATTCCGCCGGCTGTCGCTCGAACTTCGTCGAGCACATAGTTCGCGAGAGCTCGCGGAAGCGGATCCCAGCGATCGCCGGCTCGAGATCGTTCGGCAGTTGCTTGAACACGTTGGCGCCGGCCAGCGCCCAGGGGTCCGGTGCCGGCGGTCCGGCGAGCGGAGTGCCGGGCGCCGGCGGAATTGACCCGATAACGCTCGGATCCTGTGGAACAGGTTGGGCTGGCGGCGTTCCAACCGGAGAGAGCCCAGAGGGTGAAAAGGCCGGAACTGGTGGAACACTCGCGGCCGGCAATGTTCCAGGCATAGCTCCAGGCATAGCTCCGGGCATCCCGGCCGGCTGGTCTTGCGGCTCGCGTTCGGCGGTCTCGCCGGGGTAAGAGTCGGTGAGCTGGTCGCTCGAGCTGAGTGATTTCGGCGGACCATCCTCCCAGAGCGTGATCTGTCGACGGATCCGCAAGAGCGCCGGATCGTCCTGGAGTCCCATTAGCCCGCCGATGTTGCCGGCCGAGAGCATCCGGAGCTGGTTGTCGTCGATCAGGTTGAGCTTTCTCATATACTCGGCCGTCGCGAGCTTCGCGGAAGGCGCCAGCATCGTGAAAGAGCCCTTCATGATCCGAACGTCTTTCGCGTCGGTGAAATCTGAGCCGGACCAGCTCTTCTCCTTGTACTCCTGGTCGTCGCCGCGATAGCGGATCTTCTGCGGCTCGGTCATGTAAGCCTGGGCGAACGCGGTCACGATATTCCAGAGCTGCTCGATCCCTTCGTCAGTGTTTCGCTTGATCCCGCCGAGACCGATGTTCACCTGTTCGATGATCTTCTGAGCGTGGAGCCCGGACTGGACGCTCGGGTCCGTTCCGCCCTGCGCGACCTGGCCTCCCAGGCCCGATTCGTCGTCGAGCTCGGCGGTCGCCAGCGTGAGGATCTCGAGCCCGATCTGCGGATATTCCGGGAACTCCTCCACAGTCGGCTGTGAGCCCTGCTGGACCGGCACCATAACGCCCATTGCCGCCGGACCCATCTTGGCCTGGAAGAGACTCTGCGGCGTGTAAAACACCTTCCGCCGGTTGAATCGGTCGATGTGCTCGATCGCTCCGCCCAGAGCTGCTGCCCTGACTTCCTGGCCGGGTCCGAGGAAGTGCATCAGGTGATACTTGTAAAAGGTGCTCTCGCCTTCGTCCCAGCCGGCGAAATGCGCGATCGGAAGCGGGAGCGCGGTCGGGACGCCATTGATCGTCGCTTCCCACTTCTGGCGGTGAAGAAGGTATTTCGTGCCAGCGCACACGGCGTAAGCGCCGGCCGGATAGCTCGCGCTCTCCCCCATGTAAACCATCGTCACGATAATCGTCGCAGAGTCCGGCGGCGGATCATCATCATCCTCCCGCTTTGGCGCCTGGCGATCGGCCGGGTTGAGCACGTCATTCGATTTGTTCGGCCGGATCCCGACCAGCTCCCAAAGATCGTCGTTGTCCATTTCGTCGAACGCATCGGGATACTGCTTTTTGAGATCTCCGAACTTCGCCGGCGTCCGGATCACGACACCCTGGCAGTCCTCGAGCTCGGTCGCTGTAAACGGGATCGGCCGGAGGTTGTGGCCGGTCAGGATCTCGGACCGGAAGCCCGGCAACCACGCCCGCGTGGCCAGGGAAGGATCATCGGTGAGAGTCTGGTCCTCCTTCACATATCGAGTGACGTACGGCGAAGGCTGCGGGGTCTTTCCGTCAGCGTTCTCATAGAGCGCATCGTCCACAGTGGTCGCGGCCTGGCTCGCCATGATCGACTTCGGTTTCGAGCCGCCAGCGTGAGGGTCGACGTACACACGGACAAAAGAGCTGTCGTACGTTTCCGCCACGCTGGTCGCTCGCTCGCCGATTTTCGGCACGTTGAACTTCTTCGTGGTGGTGATATCCTGGAGGATCCGGGTCTGATATTCGGCGGCGTCCGGCTTCGTGTTGTCGGCAGCTCCGCCCGGCGTGACGTCAGGAATCGGAGGATCCACGAAGAGATTCGAGACCAGGCGCCGGCAGAGTCGGGCCGGCTTGTTGAACGTGGGCGGCACTCGGGCCGCGCCCGGAGGAGCCCAGACTTTCCACTCGGCTTTGTCCGGATCCGGCTTGACCAGGGTGACACCGATCACGCCGCGCCGGCGGAGCTTGTTGACCTTCCAGCGGGCGATATACTCGCCCATCCATTGATCGGTATCCTCGAAGAAAGCGTTCATGATCTTGACCGCTTTTTCGGGCTCCTTCTCGAGGATCGGGCCGGTGCCAACCGGCAGAAGAGCGGAGGGCGCACTATCCTCGCCCGAGTCCGTTGATTGAGTGGACGTCGACACCGCCGTCACGTCGTCATTCATGTGATCCATAGGTCAATCCTCGATAGAGTCGCCTTCGATCGCCTCCGAAGCGATATCCGGCCCTGCTTTCGGTCCCCTGGCCCTGAGCTCGCGCTCAATGTACGAAGTAACGGCCTTCTGGGACATATCATCTAACATCGGGAGCTTGCTCATAACGGCATCGAAGATCCCCTGAACCGTGTCCAGCTTGGGAGATCCGTCCTCGTTGGGCTCCTCGCCGGCGGCGAGCCCGGCCGCGACCAGTTGCCGGCTGGCCTGGGCGAGCTGGACCCGGCGTTTCGCGAGCTTCACCAGCGCTCGCTTGTAGCCGCCGCGGAAGCGATCTCGAGCGAGCTCCGCGTCTTTGAGTTGCGCGGTAAGCCGGTTGATTTCCCACTGCTTCTCCTGGAGCTCGCGGGTATGGAGCTCGCGTTTGTTCTCGAGCGCCATGCGGACCTCGCCGGCCACGTAATCGCGGAGATCTTTGTCGGTGAAGAGTTTCATAGGATCAGCCCCAGGTCTGGCCTGGCCACGATCGGAGAGCCGGCATCGTCCAGGACGGCCCGGCCGGCTCGCTCGAGCTCCGCCGCGTCGGCAAGGTGATCCGCGACATTCTGGGCTCCCCTCAATCCCTTCGGCCAGCGCGAGCGGTCGGTCTTGCTCAGTCCCTTGAATTGATCTCCCTCGAGCGTCATTGAAACCTCAACCGTGAGGATCTGGGCAACCGCGTCCTTCAGGAGATAGAACGGGATCGGGATCTCGACCGGCGCCGGTCCGGTCACACCATCCAGGCGCTTGTGGACCAGCGCCCGGACCGCCCACATGATCCGGGTGTCGGAGTCCATCTTCAGCTCGAGCGTTTCCTTCCAATGCTCGGGATCGTACTCGAGCCGCCCGGAAGCGGTGAGTCCGACCCCTGGGAACTTCACTCCGTTGTCGCTGTCGCTCATGAAACCAGCTCGTAGTGAGCATCGAAAATCGCCGGTTTGCAGGGGTAATAATGCTCGCCGTCCGGCTCCTGCACGATGTAGTCACCATGAGCGATATACGTCCTGGCGCCGTGGATGGTAACGACAAATCTCCGGCCGCCGCTGTCGGCCTTCACTCCTGGCGGACACTGATCGAGAGGCTTCGTTTCATCGTACTGCTCGGCGGTTGTTTCACTCGGCAGGTGACGGTAGCGCGACATTTTTTCAATCCTCCACTTCGACAAGGGTTTCCTGCCCGGGCACCTGATAGCCAGGGCTCCAGGATTCCAGATCTTCGTCGATCTGGTCAGGCATATCGGTCGCCGCAGGTTTGCGGCCTTTCGTCTTTTTGTCAAATCCTGGGTGCCGGTCCGGTAGGTTCGGCTCACTCTCCGGCTCCGGATCTGGGAACACCCTGGAAGTCAACAGAAAGCCCAGCGCATCGTAAGCGTGATCGTCCACGCTGTCGATATCAACATCATCTTCCGGCTTGTCCGGATCCACCTGGAGCGCCGGGATCGTCCGAATCGTGTACTTACAGCGCTTCTGGACCCGGAGCCGCGGCCGGCCCCAGGGGTGGATCTTCCCCAGCTTGTCAGTCTTGAACGCCAGCGCCTTGTGGGTGAGATCGTACTTCACCTTCCGGGAGCCCGGACCGTGAGGAGCTGCGACAAACGGCGGCGTGTCCTCGATCGAGCGATAATGGCGGATCATCCCCTTGAGGAAATCTTCCGCCAGTGTCGGCGCTCCCTTCTGGTGGCTCGCGGTCGACTGGTCCATCTGCTCGTCGTAGAGCACCAGCTCAGGCTTGAGTCCCAGCTTCTCCCAGCGCTTCGGGATCTGGAAGCCGGCCTCCTCGGCGTGGATCTTCGAGAACACGACTTCGTGGACCAGCTCGATATCGCCCTCGTCTGAGATCGCGCCCAGGAGCATGACACCCTTTCGCCAGCCCCAATCCATTGCCGCGACCAGGCGCCAGCCCTTGATATGTTGCAGCATCGACGGGACAACGTGGACATTCCGGTCCCACTCGTCGAACGCCTGGCCCTCGAACACGTCCCAATTTCCGTCCAGGAACGCGGCCCGGAGCCGGTCCGGCAGCGACCGGAGCATCCGGATATAGCTCTTCGCGTTGTGAGGATTGTCGGTCGCGATCGCCTTCACGTAATGGAAATCTTCCTTCGTGTACGAGATCTCGCCGGTTTTGTCGTCGGGCTCGATGAAGTTTTTGTTTTCGTCGAGCTC
>OCZT010002663.1_pt1 | contig 18340 bp, 8 predicted proteins | sample 1539031 | NCBI WGS metagenome assembly OCZT01 (sample SAMEA3539308, study PRJEB22396) | soil metagenome | biome: tundra; feature: field; material: soil | place: USA | collected 2010-05 | depth 0.15 m | reverse complement strand
CCAAGTTGCGAGATTATGGTACCAAGTTGCGAGATTATGGTACCAAGTTGCGAGATTATGAGCTCACTCTGTCATATTCTCGACCACTTCGACTTGAGACCCGGGACTTGGAACATGGGACCTGAGACTCCATTCTCCGCTCTCCATTTTCCATTCTCCATTCTTAGTAAACGTACGCATTCGGCGCCGGCTTATCACCGTTCAAACCAAAATTAAATGCCGTGATCGCACCTGTTGAACTCGCCACACGCCACCAGTTTCCATCCGACGGCCGCCAGACACAGATGTCGGCTTTTCCGTCACCGTCGTAATCGGCCGGTGCGGGAAGATCGGTGGAGAGACCGAACTGGAATGCGTTAAATGCTCCGTTTGAGCTGTTCAGCCTGTACCAGAACCCGTTCCCCGGACGGTAAACCGCAACATCTGTCTTGCCATCTCCATCGTAATCAGCGGGTACAGGTTGGTCGGTCGAAATGCCGAATTGAACACCACCTAGACCGGCACTGCTTCTATTGAGATACCAGATGCCGTTCGACGGGCGGAAGACGGCCAGATCGGCCTTACCGTCGCCATCGAAATCTCCCGCCTGAGGTTTATCTTCCGAGGTGCCGAACTGTTCCTGATAAAACGTACCGTTGGAGCTGTTTTGGCGATACCAGGTACCGTTCGACGGACGATAGACATTTATGTCAGCCTTGCCATCGCCATCGAAGTCGCCGGGAATGGGTATGTCTGTCGATAGGCCAAAGCTGTAACTCGACATCGTCTGAGTGCTGCTGTTCAGGATGTACCAAAAGCCGTTGTCAGGTCTGAAAACCGCAAGGTCGGTTTTACCGTCGCCATCGTAATCAGCGGGCGTGATCTTGTCGTTGGCCGTTCCCCATTGAACACCACCCAAGCCGGCGGCGGACTGCTGCAGGTACCAGATTCCGTTAGACGGCCGATATACTGAGTAGTCCGCTTTACCGTCACCGTCGAAATCGAAAAGTGCATTGTTCGACGAACCATGAATAACATAAACCTTAGACATAGCCGGCTGATTTACCAGAAACTGGTTGTGTACCTTGTCGTAGTCGTACGCAAAAGACGACCCGTAATAGGCCGCGGTTCCCAATATACTGTTGTCCGAATTAATAAGACCTGTTAACGAACGGTGCGGTTCAATAAGGGTAACGGCTCCTGCACGAACGGCCGAGCCGTTACTAAAACCTGGGCTGAACAACACTCCATTACCCCTGGGGAAGGCGACCGTGCCCCAACGCGGGGGTGTGGTGGCGATGTTACCACTGCTGATGCCGTCCATTGGGCTAATCCCCATGAGGCTGTTGGACGAGGAAGCAGGCCCCACGAGTTCCACCGAACCGTCGACAATCGTAGCGGCGCCGCGGCCATCATTCCAGTTCGAACTGACCACATAACGCCCGTCCGTTAGACTAATCACGCCAGTGCGATTGTTTCCGTTACCGACATCATATGGATCAGTTCCCACGAGACTATTGGTTGCCGACACCTCACCGGAAACTCCTCTAACGCCATCCCCGAATGTCACGGCGCCTCGATTACCATTCCAATACTGACTAACGACAGCGTAATTCCCGTTCGGCAGCGGGTTCACGACCCCAACGGTATCCATTTCGTATTGGCCGACAAGACTGTTCGCTGCTGATACGATACCGGTGACACCTGTATTCCCGTTTCCCAGGGTCACAGCACCTCGTCCGTTATTCCATTGCGGACTTGTGACTACGTAATTGCCGTTTGATAGTACAAAAACTTCCGAGCCCACCCCATCAAGACCACGACTGCCGACAAGACTGTTCGAGGACGAAACGGTGCCCGATGTTCCCGTTGTACCATTGCCGAATGTCGCCGTTCCACATATGGAAACTGATTCGCTGCCGCCGAAATTGTCTGATACGACATAATCCCCGTTCGGAAGCGACCAAACCTTAAGCGATACGCCACCCCCGCTGTTTCCTATCAAACTATTTGCCGGCGTGATCCTGCCGGTAATGCCTGTCATTCCGTTCGCGAAAGTGGTAGCCGGCCGATGGAATGTTTTGATCACATAGTTGCCGTTTGTAAGCGGCGTGATAGGATTCATGTCTCCGTACGAACCAGCTCCGATAAGACTGTTTTGCTCTGTTACGGGGCCCGTGACCCCGGTATTTCCGTTTCCAAATGTTACAGCGCCGTTAAGTCCATTTACCAAGGCAACCGGATTATGCACAACGTAATTGCCATTGGTCAGCGGCGTGATAGAGCCATAGTAAAAATCGTTTGTTTTACTACCGACTAAACTGTTTTCTGTCGATGGCGTGCCATTTGTTCCGGTACTGCCATTACAGAATGTCGCCCACCCGTTTCCTGTTTCACTGAAGACCACATAGTTGCCATTGGTAAGAGGGGTTACACCTGCCCAGCTGCTGACTAGACTGTTCGTCGGTGACACCTCGCCAAAGACCCCTGTCTGACCATTTCCCCACGTGATCGCGCCTGCGTACTGATTAGATCCGTTTGACCACTCTGGGCTGATCACAACATAGTTGCCGTTGGCGAGCTCGACGACACTCTTGTTGAGTTCTGCAACTCCCACGTGATCACCGGGCGTCGACCCCACGATGCTATTCGACTGGGATATATAGCCCGAGCATCCCGACGTGCCCTTGCAAAATGTGGCTGCACCGCGTCCGCCATTCCAGTTCTCACTGACCACAATATAATTGCCATTTTTCAGCGTATATAGGCTAAGCGTCTGGTTAACACCCGTTCCTACTTCTTCACCCAACGCCGTTCCCACCAAACTGTTGTTTGCCGAGAGCGTTCCGGTGGTCGCGGCGGTTCCGCTTCCCCATGTGACCGCCCCCCTGCCGCCGTTCCAACCGGGACTAGCAACGATATAATTGCTGTTCGACAGCGTGATAATTCCATACCCACCAAACCCCTCGCCCGCGGCGGCGCCGATCAAGCTGTTTGATGGCGAAACAGGACCCTGACAGCCACTTAACTTATCGCAAAAGGTAACGGCGCCGGTATTGCCGCCCCACGTGGGACTGACCACCACAAAATTTCCGTTTGGTAAGATCGTGATACCCGAGCTTCCAACATGATCATTTCCATAAGTGCCCGAAAGCATGCTTATCAGGGCAAGCGTTCCCCCTTCGTATAGGTATACAGCTCCCTTCGCCGGAAAGTTGCCCTGACCGTAGTCCGTGTCAATGATCACGATGTTTCCGTTGGGTAGCGAATACAGCTTTTCACCGAACCGCACGCTCCCCTGTGGACCATTTATGATTCGTTGATCATTGGCGAAGCACGAACAAATGAACACCAGGATGACACTTAGAGCTGACATCAATTTCCAAATCACGCGGTAAGAATTGTAATGCAGGGTAGTCATTTGAAGTACGAATGTATGAAGACGGTACCGCCGTTAAGCCGATGAGTCAGAGTACACCCCAAACTAGTAGACATACGCACTCGGCACTGGTTTATCGCCGCTAGCTCCGAACTGAAACGCCGTGATCGCACCGGTCGCACTTGAGATCCTCCACCAGTTGCCGTCCGACGGCCGCCAGATGCAAATGTCTGCCTTTCCGTCTCCGTCATAATCGGCCGGTGCGGGCAGGTCCGTGGCAAGTCCGAACTGGAAGGCGTTAAAAACTCCGTCAGAACTATTTAGTCTATACCAGAAGCCTTCGGATGGGCGGTACACCGCGATGTCTGTCTTGCCGTCCGCGTCATAATCGGCGGGTACCGGCATATCTGTCGAGATGCCAAATTGCACGCCGCCCAAACCCGCTGTGCTCCTGTTGAAATACCAGATGCCGTTCGACGGGCGGAATACCGCCAAGTCGGCTTTGCCGTCCCCGTCAAAGTCGCCGGCTTGAGGCTTGTCTTCGGACGTTCCGAACTGCTCCGCGTAAAATGTGTTATCCGAGCTATTTTGCCGATACCAGGTGCCGTTCGAAGGGCGATAGACGTTGAGGTCAGCCTTTCCGTCCCCATCAAAGTCACCCGGAAGAGGTATGTCTGTCGAAAGGCCAAAGCTGAACGCGGACATTGTCAGATGGAGGCTGTTGAGAACGTACCAAAAGCCGTCGTCGGGCCTGAAAACTGCAATATCCGTCTTACCGTCGCCGTCGTAATCTGCCGGCACGATCTTGTCGGTAGAGATCCCCCACTGGGCTCCGATCGGAAGGGGATATGTAGATTGCTGCAGATACCAAATGCCGTTTGACGGCCGATACAAACTATAGTCGGCCTTACCATCGCCGTCGAAATCCCAAGCTGTCGTCGCGAAGCGTGTCGGTCTTTGGTTCACCCACGTCGTGATTGTGTAGCCGGTGGAATTCAGTGGGTAGCTGAACTGTATTGTGGCGCTGCGTGCAGATTGATCGGGTAGCGGTGGGATATGGAAAGGTATCGTTGACGTACCGGCCCCAAGTCCGGCCTGCATTTCGATCCATGGTTGATTTAGAATGAGACCCCACGTACACCCTGGTTGCGTATTAACATGATAATTACCGGACAATCCGGATGCGGCTACGTTTATTTGGGTCGGTGAGACCGAATACGTGCAGTTCAGCCCCGTTTGCGTTACCGGAATGGTATGGCCATCGATAATGATAGACCCGCTGCGTGTCGAACCGTTGTTATGGGAGACCGTATAGCTAACGGTTCCATTTCCCAGTGCCCACCCTGAAGCAGAAACGAAGTCGCTAACTTCACTGGCAGACCACATGCATCCTGACGTCGCCGTAACGGATATCGAGCCCGTCATTTGTTCCGGACCGACATTTATTGACGGAGGATCGAACGCGTAGCTGCAACTAATAGGTGCTTGCCTAATGTGAAAATTGATCGGTCCGCTCTGGTACAACGCGGGTGTAGTGTCCCGCATAAGGACATCGAAGTCCCTGGTTTGGTTTCTCGTATTCGGTGTCACTGAATAGGAAACGGTTCCGTTGTCAAAACCCTCGCCGCCTGTGGATACGTTACCATCGCGACTATTGGCGGCCCAGTAACAACGCGGCTCCGTAATAACATCGAACGTAAACGTGCCGCCCTCCGGCGGGACATCTGCAGAGTCCGGCTTGTAGGTGAATGCACAGTCCGGACCGCCGCGTAATTTCAGCGTATACCCGCCAAACTGAGACGGATATACTGAATTGGCAAGAATGATATAATTTCCCGATTCGGGCAGTATCACATCGATCCGCGGCACCACACCGACGCCGCCGGCGTCCTCGACGATCCATGTTCCCGATTCATTGGCAAGGCCGAGATAGGCATAATAAACTCCGGATCCCATGATGCTCGTCGCTTGCTCGCCGGCGAGACCGTCAAAATAATAGAAATCCGCGTATGACCCGTCGTCAAGCTGGCAGTCGGTGTTGGCCAACTCGCCCGTAACTGTCTGTCCAAATCCGATTCGTTCGGCTGTCGTGCAGGGATCATCAGCAGGAGAAAGTGTTGAAGACTGCTTTTTCGACAGATCAGCGAGATCGGACGGAGACAGCAAGATGAAAGGCTTATCTGCTTTTGATCTTATGATCTCTGAGAGCAACCGCTTTGGGATTTTGGGAATTGCGTTTCCAGTTGGGGTTGTTTGGGCATTGGACTGAATCACGCCTGCACAGATCACCAACACAACAATATAGATTAGAGATCCGAATAGTTTCATGAAGCTCCAGGCGGCACGCCTTTAGATCGTGCCACCACACAGTCCTACACCGCAGTGACAGGTATCACGCCGCAAAACTCATGAAAGCGGGGTTATTTGTGAGGAAGCTCGATCAATGCGAGCCGTTTGATGATTTTGCCGCCGATTAAGTGGTCTTCGATTATCTCCGCGACATCTTCAGGCCGGACCTGGGCGTACCAGACGCCTTCGGGGTAGACGAGAACCGCGGCGCCGATCGAGCAAAAGCCGACCGAGCTACAATCGGTAAGGACGATCTCACCCATTGGGTTGCGGCCCTTCGCTGCTTTTCCCTGGCGCAGGCCTTTCGCCTCGAGAATGCGTTCGAACTCGGCCTTGACCTCGGCACTTCCAACCGCCGAGCACGATTTGCCGTTACAAACAAAAACGTGCCTCTTTATCGGGGCTTTTACTACCGGTGCCAATCTTTCAAGCTCGTCGTGGTCGGTTATGATTTTAGGCTTCGCCATCGTATTTCATTTTCTCACGAAGAGCCCGTTAAAATCACATTTTAAGCACTTGCTTTGTGATAGAATCTCATCGAACGCGGGTCGTACCTTGCAATGGCATCGGGCATTATCATCCACATTACCGTTGGCGATGAAAAACGAACGGAATTCTTCTCTCAAGAAAGGATCCGGATCGGCTCGGACGAGACCGCCGACCTTCAGATACACACCGCACGGACCAACGGTGCCGGGCCGTGGCTCGATCTTGAAAATGCCGAGGGTGTCTACCGCGTCGTCGATTTTAACGAATCTCTTAACCTTCAGGTAAACGATAAACCGATAAGACGCTTTATAGCGATAAACGACGGCGACGTGATCGCTGTCGATGATTCTGATATCTCGTTTTCATTTTTCTCGCTCGAGAATCGTTCGTCGCTCATTACGACAAATAGAGAACAGCGACATATTTCGCGGTTCATTGAGGAAGCAGCGCTCGAATCGGCGACGTCAGTCAAACGCGACGACGCGAAGGCGTTTCTTAGGGAGTTTGTCCGCGAGCTCGGCCGTGAGATCTCATGGACATCAAAGCTTATCGCGCTGGTGCTCGCCCTTGCGTTTATTACCGGCGTCCTGTATATCGGTTTCGCGGTAAATAAAGAGCTTCGAGAGAGCCGCATACAGAGCGAGCAGCAGAGCGAGGTCATCAAAAAGCTCGAGGAAAAGCTAGGTCAAACAAGCAATCAGATAGGCGAGCTCGATAAGACGAACAAAGACCTGATGAAGACGGTATCCCTCGCACCCAACCTGCGGGTCGAGTATGGCGGTGCCGTTTGTTTGATCGTTGGGTTGTACGATCTGGTCGACAAAAAGACCGGAAAGGTCCTGCGGTACGCCGATCCGCAGTCAATGCGCCCAAATCCGTATGAGCCGACGCAATCAGAGGAACCGGGCCGACCCACAAACGCTACGCCGGGCGCCGGGTTGACGACCGAAGGTAATGGTTCAACCGTAGAATACGATTTCATCGGCACCGGATTTCATGTCGGCAGTGGTTACATAGTTTCAAACCGTCATGTTGTCCAGCCCTGGGAAGAGGACGAACAGGTCAAACAAATGATAAAGGACGCAAACGGCCGTCCCCGCGTCAAGCGCCTCGTCGCCTATTTCCCAAATTTCGCCCAGCCGTTTCCGCTAAAGATCAAACAATTGGGCACGAAAGAAGATCTCGCTATCGGAAGTATCGACCCGGAAATGCTGCCCTCGGACATACCGGCGATCCCGCTCGATTATGATTCCGAATCTGCCGCGATCGGTAAAACAGTCGTTACGATGGGTTACCCGAGCGGGCCCGACCGTCTGCTCGCGATGGTCGATGACGACGAGGCAAAGTCTATCAACCAGCGGTTTGGAAATTCACGTCAGAACCTGATCAACTTCCTTGCACAATCACAAAAGATAGTCCCGCTGACGACACAGGGCCTGATCACCGATCTTGATGCAAGAAGGATAGTTCACGACGCAAAGACCGCCGAGGGTGGTTCCGGGGCCCCGCTGTTCGGTCAGGCCGGAAGGGTGATCGGCGTCAACTTTGGAGTGTTTACCGAGAACACGGCCGCGAACATGGCCGTTCCCATCCGTTTTGCAATAGAGCTGCTAAAGAAGGCAGGCTGGAAATCGCCCGACGAAATGCAAAAAGAGGCTGAAAAGCTTCAGACGGCGTCGAACGAGGCGAATTCTAACCCTGCTGCGCTGAATAAGCCATAGACCGTTTCAATCTGATTTTGCCGCGTAGCGAAGCATTGAGTGTAGCCGTGGCCTTGAGGCCACGGTAACGTTGAATGTGAATTCCGCGTCGCATAGCGACCGCATGAACAACTGCGGAATAAAATCGCCGACGGGAAAATTGTTCAACCGTCGCTGACGCGACGCGAATCACGCGACGAAGCGTACCGTGGGTTGAAACCCACGGCTACAGTCAAGCGTCGCTCGGCGACGAAAAACGAATCGCGCGTCAAATCCGGTTGAAACACGGGGCAACATTCAAACGTCGCTCTGCGATAAAGCGCATTCCTAACTCTCTTCCGCACTTGGTTGATTCCTGGCGTTGATCGTCGTCTGCTCGGCCATCAGCATCGTTTCGCCGCAATTCTTTTCTGAGTGATGATGACCGGTTTCGACGCTGTGTTTTGGCAACGCAAAAGCCGTTAGCATGGCAAGGAGCGACACGATGGCCCCGACCCAAAAGACCGGATGTATCGCCGCCGCCATTGCGTCCTGCAACACGGCCAGGATATCCGGCGAAAGAGCTGCCTTTGCCGCCGGATCGATGAGCGCGTTTGGATTCGACGCCAAATTGGTCGCCTGTTCGACACTTATTAGGCCGCTCGCGCCCGTTGCCGCGCGGTGCAGCTGCGTAGAAAGACCGGCCGTCAAAACAGCACCCATCACCGCGACCCCGAACGCACCGCCGATGGCTCTCGAAAACTGGTTTAGCGACGTCGCAACGCCAAGCTGCGTACGCTCGACGGCTTGTTGAACGGCGATCAGAAGCGTCAGCATCGTGAGTCCGAGACCTGCCCCGATAAACATCAGATCAACGTACAGGAGATAATGCGCCGTTTGCCTCTGAAAACTCGAGAGCAGAAGAAACCCGCCGGTCATGACGATAAACCCGGCGATCGTGACCGTGCGGTAGCCGACCTTGAGCAGTAAGCGGCCTCCGATAACGGACATTGAGACCCAGCTAAGCATTAGCGGCGTCAGAAGCGATCCGGCTTGAGTCGCGGTCATTCCCAAGGCACCCTGTGCAAATAGCGGTATGAACGAAATACCGCCGAACATCGCAACGCCAGCCAGAAAGCCCGCGACGATAGAAACTGCCACCGTGTTATTCCGAAATAACTTAAAGGGTATGACCGGATCGATGGCACGCCGTTCGATAAAGATGAAGATGATCACCAAAGCGATCCCGCCGCCGAGGATCAATAGATTTTCGGTTGCGAATAGCGTCGCCATCGAGGTCCCGCCTTCGACGAGCCCGAGCATGAGCAGGCTGATCGCGATCATAAGCGTCGCGGCGCCGAGGTAATCGATCGTCGGCTTTTCTTCTCGCTTCGGTTCTTTGAGGGCGATCCCCATGATCAATGCCGCAACAACACCGACGGGCAGGTTTATAAAGAAAACCCATCGCCACGATATCTGGTCGGTTATGAAACCGCCGATGACAGGGCCAACAACACTCGACAATCCCCATACGCCGCTGAAATAGGCCTGCATCTTCGCACGCTCCCTGAGCGTAAAGATGTCACCGATGATGGTCATTCCGAGAGGAACGAGCGCTCCAGCACCCAGACCCTGGATCGCACGAAACACTATAAGCTGATTCATCGAACCGGCAAGACCGGACATCAGTGTACCGAGCAAAAAGACAGCGATGCCGATCTGGTACAACAGCCGCCTTCCATAGAGGTCAGAAAGCTTGCCCCAGACGGGTACGGTCACGGTCGATGTGACCAGGTACGCCGAAAACACCCAGCTATAATGGCTTATGCCACCGAGTGAAGCGATGACGGTCGGCATTGCCGTACCGACAACCGTCGCTTCTAAGGCGGCGATCGCCATCCCGGTCATTACGACAACTGTCACGGCCCAGCGCCGCCGCTGAGACATCTCGAGGCGCGGTTTATCAAGCGGCGACGCTATAGCTGTCAATCCACCGGGAAGCCCTTGTTTTGGCGAGCCCTCATCCATGATCAATAAAGAATATCACGAGGCAAATTGTGCGCGGTCCTGATCGCCAAGCTCCGCGATCTTAATCAAAAGGTGGTCGGCGATCTGTTTGTGGGTCCGAAGACGATCGTCGCGTTCGTAGAATTCACTCAGATCGATCTGATCGCCAAACCAGATGCGAATCTTCGGCCCGCCGGTCCAGTTGCCAATGATCTGTTTCGGCAGATCGTTACCTAAGCCGGTGATGAAAACGGGGATCACCTGCGGATGAGCTTCGTAGATCACCTTTCCGATACCAGGCTGGGCAGGCAGCAGATCGTAAGGGCTGCCTTCGAAATTACGTTTCCCTTCGGGATGAAAGCCAATGATGTGCCCATGGCCCGTCGAACACAATTGTATAAGCCTGCGAAGCGAATATTTATCAAAAGAGCGTTTCCGGGCATCGCGGCTCTCGCGGAAGAACGGCGGATACATCGAAAACCAGCCCATCACGAAATTTACGAACCAGCCGATCGGATTGTCGTAAAAGAACCGGCCGCGGACGGGGAAGAAAAGTTTTACGGGCCGCGAAGTGCGCCGAAATATGACACTCGAAACGGTGTACATGTCAAAGAAAGATCGGTGATTTGCCACCAATATGAGCGGGACGTCAGGGTCGCTAGTTTCGACGGCCTCGATCCCGAAAACATTCATCAGATTGTAGGTCGCCAGATAGATCCAGAGCGAGCCGATATGACGCTGGCAAAACGTCATAATGCGTTTCCACGGCCCAAGATTCATCCGATGGGTCAGCCAAAACCCCATACGTTCGGTACGACCTAGCACCTCGATCTCAGCGGCCGCGGGAACCAGAGGTTCTCGTTTTTGGATAGACGTTTTTTGGACTTGCTGCATCAAATGTCGAGACAGTTTAGCACCCGGACAGCCTTGTTAAAAGCTACACGGTCGACAAGAAAATCGATGGACAAGGATGCCGTGGGTTCGATAAAATGACGTTTACTTTCCCGTGGGTTCAAATTCCAAGGACAGTAATTGTTTGGTAGTATCACGACATATCCCGGCCGAACCGCGCGTTCGGGTCCTTCATATGCTGTCGTAATGGAGATCAGTTGAAATGAATTTTAGAGGAACTTTTGCACCGTTAGTGCTCGCGCTGGTCCTAGGCGTCGGTATCGTATCGTTGAACGCACAAACAACCGGCGACGGCGTTTGGGAGCGCGTTAATAAGCAGCAGTTGCGGCAGCCGGGCATTGATAGTCCCGCATTGCCGGACAATTTCGAAGCATTCAGTCTTAATAAAGCGAAAATGCGAGTGCTGCTCGATCGGGCCCCGGACGAACATTCGAAGAATAAGCGAATTATCGTCACATTGCCGATGCCCGATGGCACTTTGAGCCGGTTTCGCATCGAGCGGTCGCTGGTTGTCGAGCCTGGGCTTCTCGCAAGATATCCGGAACTCGGTGCGACCTACCGGGCCTACGGTATTGACGATCCGACGGCGAGTGCACGCGTCGATCTGCTCCCCTCGGGATTTCATTCGATGGTACTTTCGAGCAGCGGTACCGTAATTGTGGACCCGTACGCGAACGATACAACCAGCTATATCAGCTATTTCAAACGCAACCGCAAAGTGGACACGGGGTTCTTCTGCGAAACGGGCGGCGATGGATTTGATTCGATAATCGATCCAAAGACGATCGAGGCTAACCAGGCTGCCCGTGATACAGCGGCACCCGAACTTAGCTCAGGTACGCAACTGAGGACCTACCGGCTCGCACTTGCGTCGACCAATGAATATTGTACGGCGGTCGGAAACAACACGATCGCCGGATGTCTCGCCGCCGAGGTGTTGATAATGAACCGTGTAAACGGCGTTTATGAGCGCGATCTGGCGATCCACATGAACATCGTTGCCAACAATAACCTCATAACCTTTGCCGGGGATAACATGGCGTGCGGCGGCGTGGCATGCACGGCGTCGAACGATCCTTATACAAATAGCACCGGCACGACGATGCTCGGCGAGAACCAAACCGAGATCGATACCGTCATCGGATCGGCGAATTACGACATCGGGCATGTGTTTTCAACCGGCGGCGGCGGCGTTGCCGGCCTTGGTGTTACGTGCAGCCCCTCGGGAAAGGCCCGCGGCGTGACAGGTCTGCCAAATCCCGTCGGTGACGACTTTGCTATTGATTTCGTCGCCCATGAGATGGGCCATCAATTTGGAGCTCAACATACCTTTAACGGCACGTCGTTAAATTGCGGGGGCGGAAATCGAAGTTCCGGCTCGGCATATGAACCGGGCAGCGGCATCACGGTAATGGCTTACGCAGGTATTTGCGGAAACCAGGACCTTGCGGCACACAGCATCGACACATTTCATGTAAAGAGCCTCGAAGATATTATCGCCTACAGTCAATCGGGGACCGGAAATACTTGTGCGGTCACCACTTCGACCGGCGATACGCCGCCAACGGTACCTAACGTCGGCGGTCCGTACAACATTCCGATGCAAACTCCTTTTTCGCTGACCGCCTCGAGCACGGACATCGATAACGATACGATCACGTATGACTGGCAGGAGTACGATCTTGGAAATTCGACGACGGCGGTGCCAAATACCGACGCCGGCGGAGCAATGCCGATCTTTCGGCCGTATTTGCCGACGACGAGCGGTACGCGGACATTCCCGTCGCTGCAATACATATTAAGTAACGCCGACGTTCCGGCTTCGACCTACGGTGCGAGTCTTTTGACGGGCGAATTGCTGCCGCAAGTATCGCGGACGATGACGTTTAAGGTGATCGCCCGGGATAATCACGCTGGCGGCGGCGGGATAAATACTGCCGCGGTGACAGTCAACGTTGACGGAAACAGTGGTCCCTTTGCCGTAACGTCGCCCAATACGAATGTCACGTACCAGGGCAATTCGTCGCAGACCATCTCATGGAACGTGGCCGGAACGAACGCGGCACCCGTGAATGCTTCGAATCTCGACATACTGCTTTCGACCGACGGGGGGACGACATTCCCGACCGTACTTGCCTCCGCCGTCCCAAACAATGGCAATGCTGTTGTAAAGATCCCAATCGTCAGCACGACCTCGGCAAGAGTAATGGTCAAAGCGACCGGAAATATCTTTTTTGATGTTTCCGACGCGAACTTTACGATCTCAGGCGTCGCAGCACCGGTACGAGCTCGCGCGGATTTCGACGGCGACGGCAAAACCGATCTTTCGGTCTTTCGCCCGTCAGAAGGAAACTGGTATGTTTTCCAATCGCGTGACGGACTGATGGGACTCCACTGGGGATTGAGCATCGATACGCCCGTTCCGGCTGACTACAATAATGACGGTAAAGCTGATTTTGCGGTTGCACGTTTGAATGCAGATCCGACCAAGTCTTTCTTCTATGTACTGACAAGCGGTTCCTTTACCGTGACGGTTGCTAATTTCGGCGTGGCCGGCGACATCCCGGTCGTCGGTGACTATGACGGCGATGGAAAAGCCGATATTGCGGTATGGCGGCCGAGCAATAGCACATGGTACATCCAAAAGAGTACGGGTGGCTTGACCACCACGGTTTTCGGTGACAGCGCTGATACGCCGGTAGTCGGTGATTTCGACGGGGATGGCAAAGCGGACCTCACCGTTTGGACACCGAGCAATGGCTTTTGGAAAACACTTCCTTCGTCAGGCGGATCGACGATCATTGTTCCGTCATTCGGCCTTGCGACCGACAAGCCCGTGCCGGCCGACTACAATGGCGACGGTAAAGACGATTATGCGGTCTTTCGACCGTCGAACGGCACGTGGTACCGTATCGATCCGGTTCGTGGACAGGTCATCGCCACGCAATACGGGTTGACCGGTGATATACCGGTTCCGGGCGATTACGATGGAGACGGGATCGCCGATGTTGCGGTATATCGCCCATCGAATGGCACGTGGTATCTGAATAGATCGACAGCCGGTTTGTTCCAGATCCAATACGGGATCGCTACTGATATCCCGATACCGAGTAAGTACATCCCTTAGGTGGTTAAAAGGATATTAGAGAAGCGCCGTTGGGAGCGACCTGTTTGTAGTGCGCCGTCACGGAACGATCCGATCAGCCCCGAAGGGGCGATCTTTCGGTAGATCCGGGCCTTTTCTAGCTAATAAACGAACTTTTCTAGCCGAGCGTTATTCGATATTGAAGTACTTGGCTTCGGGGTGGTGAACGACGATCGCCGAGGTCGATTGTTCCGGATCCAATTGAAACTCTTCGGTCAGCTCAACGCCGATCCTTTCGGGCGCGAGCAGCTCGAATAGCTTTGTCTGGTCATCAAGATTAGGACACGCCGGGTAGCCAAAGCTATAGCGTGATCCCTGATAACCCTGGTGAAATAGTTTTGCTAGTTCCGGTGCATCGGCACCGGCAATGCCGAGTTCCTCGCGGATCCGTTTATGCCACATTTCAGCCATGGCTTCAGCAGATTCGACCGATAGCCCGTGAAAAAGCAGATAGTCGGTGTAATTATCCGCCCGGAACAGTTGTGCGGAATGCTCGCTTGCCTTGCGACCCATCGTTACCAGTTGAAAGGCAACGACGTCCGTTCGCCCTGATCCGACCGATGCAAAATAATCTGCCAGGCAAAGGTTCTTGCCGCCGCGTTGCTCGCGCGGTTGACGAGGGAATGTGAATCTCACCCTTTCCGTAGTCTCGTCATCTTCATAAATGACGAGATCGTTGCCGCTGGATCGACATGGAAAATAACCGTATACGAGCTTTGCCTGGAGCAGTTTGTCGCGTATCGCCTTCACTTTGATCTTAGCGAATTTCGGATAGACGGTCTCGCGAAGAATTGCGGCATATTCTTCGGGGGTCTTTTTTCCCTGCTTGTATTGCCACTGACCTTTGAATAGCGCTGTTTCGTTGATGAAATCAAAGACCTTTGTCAGATCGGTGATCTCGACGACCTTTGGGCCATAAAACGGAGCCGTCGGAATCGGTACGTCTGTCGATATATACGACCGGGTCGTGTGTGTCGGATCACCTGTCGACCGGGCTGAGACGCGTGCCGCTTCAACACCTAGCTTTGCGTCCTCGCCGACCAAATCCTCGACCTGCGAGTCGAGACCAACGGACTGGAGCGCGGGCGTCTCGCCTGCATCGACGACCTGGTCGTCAGACGCCGTGGCTACGGATCCACTCCCATTTCCCGCAGCCGCGACTTGGGACTTGGGGCTTGGGGCTTGGGACCGTCCTCCGGACGTCAGTTCGTCCATTGCATGCAGACCGTCAAAGGCATCACGAGCGTAAAAGAGTCTGCCCTTATAGAGCGGGACCAGATCATGGTCGACATACCTTCGGTTTAATGCCGCTCCGCCGAGAATGACCGGTACGGTTATGCCGCGCTCATTCATCAGCTCGAGATTGTCACGCATCACGAGGGTCGATTTGACTAGCAGGCCGCTCATGCCGATCGCGTCGGCTTTTGTCTCGTCCCACGAACGCAATATATCGTCGATCGGCTGCTTGATGCCGAGGTTAACTACCTTGTAGCCGTTGTTCGTCAGTATGATATCGACAAGGTTCTTGCCGATATCGTGGACGTCGCCTTTGACCGTCGCAAGGACCAGGACACCCTTGTCGGTCGCATCGGCTTTTTCCATCAAAGGCTCGAGAAACTTAACCGCCGCCTTCATCACCTCGGCCGACTGCAAAACGAACGGCAACTGCATCTGACCTGAGCCAAAAAGGTCGCCAACAACCTTCATGCCATCCAGAAGGATGTTATTTATGATGTCAAGCGGGGGATATTTCTCTAACGCCGTCTTTAGCGCGTCGGCGAGACCTATCTTTTCACCATCGATGATGTGACGCTTTAGCTTTTCCTCGACCGGCAGGTTCGAGATATCGGGTTTTATTGACTGTGCGGTCTTACCCTCAAACAGCTTTGTAAATTCGACCAGCGGGTCGTAAATGCAAATATCACCGTCAAATTTTCGCCGGTCATAGATCAGATCGCGTGCCGTATCGATCTCGAGCTCGTTAAGACGAATAAGCGGCAATATCTTTGAGGCGTTCACGATGGCCGAATTCATTCCGGCCTCGACGCAGTCGTGCAGAAAGACCGAATTCAGCACAACGCGGGATGCCGGATTAAGTCCGAAAGATACATTAGAGACGCCGAGAATGATGTTTGCATCGGGTAACTCGGCTCGTATCTCGCTGATCGCTCTGACCGTCTCATCGGCGTTCTTCCGGTCTTCCTCAATACCGGTCGAGATCGGTAGAGCAAGCGGATCAAAGAAAATGTCGTGTGCGGGAAGACCAAATTCTGTCGCTTGTTTGTAAGCCCTGCGTGCGATCCTCAGCTTGTTCTCGGCCGTGCGGGCCATTCCCTCTTCGTCGATCAGGCCGATGACAACGCTTGCGCCAAATTCGCGTGCAAGCCCAAGCACCTTTAAGAACCGGGGTTCGCCGTCCTCGTAATTTGTCGAATTGAGGATGCATTTGCCGCCGGCGTGTTCGAGCCCGGCTTCCATCTTTTCCCATTCGGTCGAATCAAACATCAAGGGGATCTTGACGCTAGTGACCAGACGCGAAGCAATCTCATGCATATCCGCTACGCCATCGCGGCCGACAAAATCAACGTTGACATCCAAAATGTGGGCACCCTCGCGTTCCTGTGATTTGGCGAGGCTTACAAGCCCGTCCCAGTCCTCGACCTCGAGCAGGTCGCGCATTCTTTTCGAACCGCTCGCGTTCACGCGCTCGCCGACGATCAGGAACGACGCGTCCTGTGTATATGGCTGCTGGCTATAGATAGATGAGGCCGACGGAGCGAGTTTTGCATTTCGTGGTTTAGGTGAAAGGCCGCCAACGCGCTCAACGACGCCTCTCAGATGCTCCGGCGACGTTCCGCAGCAGCCGCCGACGATGTTCGCTCCAAAATCTTTTGTAAAATGCTCGACCTGAGCGGCAAAGCTTTCGGGCGTTTCGTCGTAATGCTGTTTGCCGTCTTTTACTTCTGGCAGCCCTGCATTTGGCAGAACCGAAACCGGCAGCGGCGAATTCTCACAAAGGTAGCGAAAGCTGTCGGTCATGTGCTTTGGCCCGGTGCCGCAGTTCATACCGATGACATCGATCGGAAAAGGCTCGAGTGCGGTCAACGCGGCACCGATCTCGGTGCCGTTGAGCATCGTGCCGAATACTTCGATGGTGACTTGCACGATGACCGGGATCTTAGTCTTTTGTTTTTCAAAGAATTCAAAGATGACTGCCAGCACGGCCTTTGTCTGCAGCAGGTCCTGGCACGTCTCAACAATAAAAAGATCAACACCGCCGTCATAGAGTCCCCGAACCTGTTCACGATAGGAGTCCTTCAGATCCCTGTACGTTATATGTCCGAGGGTCGGGAGCTTTGTCCCGGGACCGATCGAACCGGCAACGAAGCGAGGCTTATCGGTGGTCGAGTAATCGGCGGCAATTTCTTTTGCAAGTGCTGCCGCCCGCTTGTTTACGTCGTAGGCCTTATCGGCGATGCCAAACTCGGTGAGCACGACCTCGCTGCCGCCAAAGCTGTTTGTCTCGATAACATCGCAACCCACATCGAGAAAGCTCGTATGAACCGTACCTATCGCATCCGGACGTGTATAAAGCAGATTCTCAGAGCAGTTCTCAAACTGCGCTCCGCCCCAATCGTCGATCGACAGATTGAGGGCCTGCAGGTTGCTTCCCATCGCACCGTCAAAGACGATGACTTTTTCTTTTAGAAGATCGAGGAATTTCATAGCTGGTTCGTTGTTAGTTGTTCGTAGTTCGTCGGACAATCCCTGACCGACAACGAACAACGATCTACGAACAAAAATCAAAAACCCTGTACCAAACAAGCACAGAGTTTCGAATAGTACCTTTTACTCTTTGCTGTTTAGCCGGTTGTTTTCCGTGGCCGCAAGTCGCAATAACTCACCACGTCTGACGAATAGAGTTTAGCCAGTTGTCGCATAGTAGTCAACCGTTTGATCCAGACGAACCCACGTCCGTATTATGATTGCGATTGAAGAAAACTACCCAATTATTATTTGACCACCTCAGCGTCGATGTAGAAATTACGATCGACTTCAAACGATTTGATACTTTCCGGAAAAGTCATCGACTGCAATGTCTCGGTTGGGGCGATCGTTAGGTCTTTCCCGTTGATGTGGACGTGGATCGGCATCGCAAAACCTTTGACGACACGGTCATATTTGAACGACAACTTATTACCATCGATCTTGTAGTGAAGCAGCGGGACCTTCGTCGTTCGCAGGTACTGATCAAAAACCTTGCTAAGATCGATGCCCGCATGCGTACTGATATACGATTCGATCTGTTGGGTCGTCACGGTCTGGTGCCAGAAATCCCTGCTCAAACCCTGAAGTATTGCCCTCCACTTTGCGTCATCGCCGATGACCTGGCGAATGGTG